>Ga0209066_10000058_pt1 | contig 153625 bp, 151 predicted proteins | sample All_14_2_FD_187198 | JGI IMG/M metagenome (GOLD analysis project Ga0209066, IMG submission 187198) | Freshwater microbial communities in response to fracking from Pennsylvania, USA - Allegheny Zone_MetaG_DW_15 (SPAdes) (version 2) ...
ATTCCACGTGGGCGGTGTTGATGGTGATGCCGCGGGCCTTCTCTTCCGGAGCCGCGTCGATGTCCGCATAGGACTTCGCCGTCGCGCCGCCGGACTTGGCCAGCACCATCGTGATCGCAGCCGTCAGTGTCGTCTTGCCATGGTCAACGTGACCAATGGTGCCGATGTTGCAATGCGGCTTAGTGCGTTCGAACTTTTCTTTAGCCATTTCAAGCTCCAGCCCTGTCCGGGCCTGTCCTCTAAACTAGGGTTGGGGTTAGGCGTACTTCTTGATCACTTCGTCGGCGACGTGTTGCGGCACCGGATCGTAGTGGTCGTATTGCATCGTGAAGGCGGCTCGGCCCTGCGACATGCCGCGCAGCGTGTTCACATAGCCGAACATGTTGGCCAGAGGAACGAACGCATTGACGACGATCGCGTTGCCGCGGGTGTCCTGCCCCTGGATCTGTCCACGACGACCGTTGAGGTCGCCGATGACCGAACCCAGGTAGTCTTCCGGGGTCACGACCTCAACGGCCATGATCGGCTCGAGCAGCTTGGGGCCGCCCTTTTCGCGCAGTTCCTTGAAGGCGGCGCGGGCGGCGATTTCGAAGGCCAGGACCGAGGAGTCGACGTCGTGGTAGGCGCCGTCGATCAGGGTCGCCTTGAAGTCGATCAGCGGGAAGCCGGCCAGCAGGCCGTTTTCCTTCGAGGACTCCAGGCCCTTCTGGACGCCGGGGATGTATTCCTTCGGCACGTTGCCGCCGACGATGGCGCTTTCGAAGACGAAGCCCGAACCCGGCTCGCCCGGCTCGAACACCACCTTGATGCGGGCGAACTGGCCCGTACCACCGGTCTGCTTCTTGTGGGTGTAATCGATCTCGGCCTTGCGGCTGAGGGATTCACGGTAGGCAACCTGCGGCGCGCCGATGTTGGCTTCGACCTTGTAGGTGCGCTTGAGGATGTCGATCTTGATGTCGAGGTGCAGTTCACCCATGCCCTTCAGGATCGTCTGGCCCGACTCATGGTCGGTGGAGACGGTGAAGGACGGGTCCTCGGAGGCCAGCTTGGCCAGGGCGACGCCCAGCTTTTCCTGGTCGGCCTTGGACTTGGGCTCGACGGCGATCTCGATGACCGGGGCCGGGAATTCCATACGCTCGAGAATGACGGGCGACTTGTTGGGATCGCACAGGGTGTCCCCGGTGCGGGTGTCCTTCAGGCCGGCCAGGGCGACGATGTCGCCGGCGTAGGCTTCCTTGATGTCCTCGCGGTTGTTGGAGTGCATGAGCAGCATGCGCCCGACGCGTTCCTTTCGGTCGCGGGTCGAGTTCAGCAGGCTCATGCCGGTTTCCAGCTTGCCCGAGTAGATGCGGCAGAAGGTCAGCGAACCGACGAAGGGGTCGTCCATGATCTTGAACGCCAGCACGGCCAGCGGCTCATCGTCGGACGCCTTGCGGACGATTTCTTCTTCGGTGCGGTAGTCGATGCCCTTGGTCGGCGGAATGTCGACCGGGGACGGCAGGTAGTCGACGACGGCGTCGAGCAGGGGCTGGACGCCCTTGTTCTTGAACGCCGAGCCGCAGAGGATCGGGTAGAAGGCGCCGGTCAACACGGCCTTGCGGATGCACTTCTTGATCGTCTCGATCGAGGGCTCTTCACCGCCGAGGTAGGCTTCCATGGCGTCGTCATCGAGCTCGACGGCGTTGTCGATCAGGTACTGACGGGCTTCTTCAGCCTCGGCCTTCATGTCGGCCGGGATTTCTTCGTCGTGGAAGGAGGCGCCGACGGTGTCGGCGTCCCAAACGACGGCCTTCATGCGAACCAGGTCGACCAGGCCGCGCAGCGAGGACTCGGAGCCGATCGGCAGCTGGATCGGAACGGCCTTGGCGCCCAGACGGTCGCGGATCGATTCCACCGACTTGACGAAGTCGGCGCCCAGCTTGTCCATCTTGTTGACGAAGACGATGCGCGGAACGCTGTACTTGTCGGCCTGACGCCAGACGGTTTCGGTCTGCGGCTCAACACCGGCGTTGCCGTCGAGCACCGTCACGGCGCCGTCGAGGACGCGCAGCGAGCGTTCGACTTCAATGGTGAAGTCGACGTGCCCGGGGGTGTCGATGATGTTCAGGCGGTGGTCGTTCCAGTAGGCGGTCGTCGCGGCGGACGTGATGGTGATGCCGCGTTCCTGCTCCTGGTCCATCCAGTCCATCGTGGCCGCGCCATCGTGGACTTCACCGATCTTATGGGACTTACCGGTGTAGTACAGGATCCGCTCGGTCGTCGTCGTCTTGCCCGCATCGATGTGGGCCATGATTCCGAAGTTGCGGTAGTCTTCAATCTTGTTGGCGCGGGCCATGGTATAAGCCTGGTGTTAGAATGAGCGGAACGGACGGTTTGAGGGTTCAAACCGTCCGTCCCTGTAAGACCTGACGGCGCTGGAAAGTTACCAGCGGTAGTGCGAGAACGCTCGGTTGGCTTCCGCCATCTTGTGCGTATCTTCGCGCTTCTTGACCGCGGTGCCGCGGTTGTTCGAAGCGTCCAGCAGTTCGCCGGCCAGCTTTTCGGTCATGGTGTTCTCACCACGCTTGCGCGCGGCGGTGACCAGCCAGCGGATGGCGAGCGCACGACGACGGTCCGGACGGACTTCGACGGGCACCTGGTAGGTGGCGCCGCCGACCCGGCGGGAGCGCACCTCGATCGCCGGAGCGACGTTGTCCAGGGCGCCGTGGAAGGTTTCCAGGGGACCCTGATCCTTGCGCTTGGCTTCCAGAATGTCGAAGGCGCCGTAGATGATGTTCTCGGCGACGGCTTTTTTGCCTTCGTACATGACGTAGTTCATGAATTTGGTGACAACGAGATCCCCGAACTTGGGATCCGGCAGCACCTGGCGCTTCTCTGCGCGACGACGACGGGACATAGAATCTCTTCCTTACTTCGGGCGCTTGGCGCCGTAGTGCGAACGGCGCTGCTTGCGATCCTTCACCCCTTGGGTGTCGAGAACGCCGCGCAGGATGTGGTAGCGAACGCCGGGAAGGTCCTTCACGCGGCCGCCGCGGATGAGCACAACGCTGTGCTCCTGCAGATTGTGGCCCTCGCCGGGGATGTAGCACACGGCTTCGACGCCGGTGGTCAGGCGGACCTTGGCCACCTTACGCAGAGCCGAGTTCGGCTTCTTCGGGGTGGTGGTGTAGACGCGGGTGCAGACGCCGCGGCGCTGGGGGCAGCCCTTGAGGGCCGGCACCTTGTTGCGCACGGGCTTGGGTTGCCGCGGCTTACGAATGAGCTGGTTGACTGTAGGCATAAATCTCTGTGCTCGTGGAAGCGTGTGCCTTTCGGCCGAAGCGCTTCGGGGTCCTATGGGTTTGTCTCGTTCATTCGAGGGGCCCCGCTGAACACGAAAACTCGCCGGGACGCATATTTGCGTTCCGGCGGGTGTGCCCGGCGATCAGCCAGGCGTCCGGTCCATCGAGTCAGGATCCGTTAAGACCCTGCCGCGAAAGAGCGGGCTAGATACGCGCGAGGACCCGCAAGGTCAAGGGTTTTGGACTCCTTGCGGCTGTGCCGGATTCAGGGCGCCACCGGCAGGTTTCTGGCGAGGAAGACCTCCAGCGTCTCGAGCATCTTCGTCCGGGGCCCGGACCCCGACAGGAAGTGGTCGTCGCCCTCCAGGGTGACGAACTCCACCGGCTGTCGGGCGGCCTGCAGCGCGTTGAACATCACCCGGGACTGGTTGATGTCGACCACCGTGTCCTCCTCACCATGGATCAGCAGGATCGGCGCCTTTGCCCGGTCCGCCAGCTTGGCCGGCGAGATCGAGACCAGGAAGCCGGGGGTGACCCGGGAATCGCCGGCCACGCGGCGCCAGTACTGCTGGGTCGCCTCGTTCGACGAGCGGGTTTCGTCGAGGATCATCAGGGAGAGGTCGGAGACCCCGTTGATCGAGGCCGCGCAGCGCCAGGCCTCCGGATGCAGGGTCGCTCCGGCAAGAGCGGCGTAGCCGCCATAGCTGGCCCCGACGATACAGACCCGGGCCGGATCGATCACGCCGTCCCTGGCCAGTTGGGCCACGCCATCCAGCAGGTCGGTCTGCATCTTGCCGCCCCATTCGCGGTCGCCCGCCCGTTCGAAGCGCTCTCCGAAGCCTGATGACCCCCGGAATTGCGGCTGCAGCACCGCATAGCCGCGCGAGGCCAGGAACTGCACCCACCAGTCGAAACCAAAGTTGTCGCGGGACGCCGGACCGCCGTGGGGCAGCACGACCAGCGGCGGCTTGACGCCCGCCGCCAGGCCGTTCGGAAGGGTGAGGTAGGCGTTGATGTCCAGGCCGTCGCCGGCCTTGTAGGTCAGCCAACGGGTCGCGACGAGCTGGACATCGGCCAGTTCTGGATACTCGTCGCCGATCGGGGAAAGCTGATTGGTCGCGGCCTCGAACAGCATCCATTGCGGCACGCTGTCGGAGGCGTCGATGCGGACGACAAAGCGGGCGCGATCCCTGGACCATCCGGTCAGGGTGACAACCTTGCCCTTGAAGACGCGGGACAGCTTGGCGTGGACCGCGCCCAGATCAGCGTCCAGCCACTGGTAATCGGGTCGGTCCTGCTCGACGACGATGCCGATGGGCGTGTTGCGCTCCAGATCCCACGCCACATCCGGAGACGACGACGCGATCCGGGGCCCCAGTTCCGTCTCCGCCCCGTCAACCAGCGACCGGCGGACAACCTTCACGCCGTCGGTGGCGGCCTTCAACATGATCACCGCGTCATCAGGCTCGGAATAGCCGACCACAACCTGCTCACGGGTCTCTTCATAGGGGGCCTTGTCGATCAGCTTCCAGCGGCGTTCGCCCTTGGCGCGTCCAAAGACGCTGATCTGACGGAGGTTGGTGTCGATGTCCCAGCGGACCCGCGGCTCGCCGGCGCTGTCGACTTCCCAGCCGGCCGTGGTCTGGCCGCCGCGCTCCAGAATGCCGCCCTTGCCCGTGGCGAGGTCGACCTTGAACAGGGTGGCGACCAGCGTGTTCTGCGGCCCCTCGATGCGGCTGACCCGGCCCTGCAGGGCGGCGGCGTCGAGATCGAGGCCCTGAACGATGGCGACAGGCTTCTTGCCGTCAATGATCCCCAGGATCGGCTGGTAGGTGGTGAACTGCGAGTAGCTGTTGTCGACCAGCAGCTGGTTCAGGACCTTGCCGTTGGTGTTGATCACCACGTTGCGCTGGAAATGGAGGGCGAAGGTCCCGTTGTTGCTGGCCCGGCCGGTCTCATACTGGGAGGTTCCCACGATGACATAGCCGTCGCCGCCCCAGCGGATCGACCTGACATCGACCTGGCCCAGATCGACCCGCGAGGAGGCCGAGGAATCGATCGGGGTGATCGAGATGACCCGCCGCGTCGGCGAACCGCCGAGAATCGCCAGCTTCTGGCCATCCGGCGAGATGACGACGCTTTGAATGGCCGGCATCCGGCCGAACGCGGATGCGGGCGGCGGCGCCGCCTGGGCATTGGGGGCAAAGGCGGTGAAGCACACCAGGGCGCACAGGGCGCCGACTACGCGAAACATGAAAACTCCCCCGAAGGCCCTGACTATAGGCAAGCCCCAGCCCCGCCATCAAGGCCGCTGTTCAATCTCGAAGACAGCCCGGGCGATTGTTCGCCTTCCGGGCGCAAATAGCCCGCGCCGCCTTGCCCCGGACAGACGAAGGTCACCATTCGGCCCTCCAGGGACTCCAGTCTGGCGAGACGCGGGACGGGAGGGGTCGAGGTGCACAGCAGGCGAGTGCGGCAAGGGGCCCTGTGGGGCGCATCCATCCTGGGACACCTCGCGCTGTTCGCCGCCATCGGACTGTCAACGCCGGAGACGCCGACGCCGGAGGGCGATGCAGCGCCGCCCGTTGATGTGGTCTTCTGGCAGCCGGCGGAGCGTCCGGCGACAACGGCGTCGCGATCGGGCGCGCCGACCGCGCCTCGCCCTGCACGATTGCCGCCGCCCCCGGGCGTGACCCCGTCTCCCCTGCCCGCCGCCGCGCCCGGCGACGCCGGCCCCGGACAGAAGGGCGCGGCGAGCGGCGGCGCAAACAGCCTGGCGGACTACCCTCAACCGGAAGACCGGATGCGCAAGGTCCTGCGGGCCTCGCCGACCGCCTGCAACGCCCGCAGCGTCATCAGGCTGACCCAGGCCGAGCGGGATGCCTGTGACGAGCGGATGGGTCGCCCTGGCAAGGGGGGCGACATCGACGCCCCGATGGACGCCGCCAAGCGCAGACGACTTGATCAGGTCTCGGCCAAACAGCGCAGGGACCGGGAATGGCGGGAGAACCCGACCATCCCGACCGGCGCCTCGGGCGGCGGCGACGGCCGCCCGTCAGGCCTGGGCGAGGCTACGCCGACGACGATCGGCCAGTAGCCGCCCACGGGATGCAGCGGCGCAGGGCCTCGGCCGCCCCTGTATCGCCCCGCGCCTCCGCCAGCCACAGATGTTCGGTGAGGACGGCGCGCTGCTCGGCGCCCAGCCGTCGCCAGTCGTACTGTCCGGGCGGCAGCCGGTAGGTCCAGTTGCGGGGATCAACAGCGTAGCCGACCCAGGTCAGGCGGCCGGTCGCATAGTCGAGGACGTGCTGAAGTTCATGCTGCAGAAGGGCCATGTCCGCCGCCCGGATCGAGGCGTCAGCCGGGGCCTCCGGCCAGTAGATGGCGTCGCCAAGGGTCAGGACCGGCAGATGGCCGCGCCACAGCTGCGCCATGCGGGCAAGGGGCGAGGCGACGGGCACAATCCGGGGAAAGGCGCCCGCCGCGCGAAGAGCCGCGTCGAGACCGGCGCTCAGGGACGCCCGTTCATCGCCCGTCAGGGACCGCGCGGGACGGCGGATCACGCTGGGTCCGTCCGGACGCTATTGAACCCGCCACTCAGCCAGCGGCTTGTCGACCCCGTCCACGGCGAAGGCCAGGGCGTCGATCTCGACGGCGATCAGGCAGAGGGGCCGGCGATCAGGCTGGCTGGCGCGGCAGACGACCGGGCGGCCCGGCGTGGCCTGACCGATGCGGCCGGTGAGGGTCATCTTCAGGTTCGCCCCGGTCGCCGCCTCGAGTTCGGGGGTCAGCTTGAGAACCGCCTCATAGGGTTTGCCGTCCCGCTGGGGCACGCGAGAGGCGCCCGGGCTGAAGAAGCTGGCCAGGCCCAGGGTCTGGACCTGCGGCGGCAGGGCGGACGCGGGCCGAGGCGCGACATCGGTCGCCTTGTCGCCGGCCTTCTGGCCTTCGGTCGGCGCCGGCGGGACTGTCAGCCGGTCCACCGCCGAGGCGGCGGCCTGGACCTGCAGCGGGGCCAGCCGGCAGTCATCGGTGAGGATCCACGGCCGGGTCAGCCAGAACCCCTCGACCTGGTCGAACTGCGCGGGGGCCAGGCCCTTGACCAGATCTGAAGCGGACCAGTTCTGCAGTCGGGCGCTCAGCTTGATGCGCTTCTGCCCGACATCCCGGCTCCAGCTCAGCGCCGGAGCGGCGCAGTCGAAGCGGACGGTGATGGAAAAGGAGCGGCCGATCATCGCCGACTGGTCGGGAGCAGCCGTCCCCGCCCCTTCCGCCGAGGCCGCGATCGCCGCCATCCGGATCAGGGCGGCGCGGTCCATGACCGGCTGCGGCGCGGGTTTGAGCACCGCCGACAACTCCGGCTTCAGCTCCGGAACCTTGGGGGCCGGGGCCTGGATCGAGGTCCAGACGAGGATGATGAGGGCCAGCGAAAAGACGGCGACCAAGCCGATCGCCAGGGTGGCGCCATTGAGGGCGATCTTGAAGGGAAGCCGCAGCATAGGCCCACCATAGAGCAGGGCGCGATGTGATGGAATCAAATCGCCTGCCGTGGATTTCCTCATTGTCGCGCGGTTGATCCGACAAGCGGTCGCCACCTTTCGGAACGCGCTCCGGCAGAGAGCGGGGCTGTGCAAGCCCCCCTTGACCGGGCCCGCCCATGATGTCCCATGACGGGATGACTCTTCATCAGATTGTCGCGCTGCTTGTGCTGATTACCGTTGTCGGCGCCCTGATCCACGGCAAGGCGCGTCCCGACGTCGTCGCCCTGTGCGGCGCCGCCGTGCTGCTGATCGCCGGGGTGATCCGGCCGGTCGAGGTCCAGGCCGCCTTCGCCAGTCCGGCGATCATCGCCCTGGCCAGCCTGTTCGTCATTGCCTACGCCATGGAGCGGTCCGGCCTGCTGGACCGGCTTATCCAGCTGGCCGTGAAGATGTGCGAGCGTCTGGGGACGGTGGGCCTGTGGCTGCTGATCGGGATGTGCGGCTTCGCCTCCTCCTTTCTCAACAACACGCCGATCGTTGTGCTGGCCGCCCCGGTGGTGCGGGATGTGGCCAAGTCCATGGGCCAGAACCCCCGCCGGTTCCTGATCCCCCTGTCCTACGTCAGCATCATGGGCGGCGCCTGCACCCTGATCGGCACCTCGACCAACCTGCTGGTCAACGACATGGCCCGCACCACCGGCCAGGCCAGCTTTGGTCTCTTCGAGATCACCCCGGTGGGGCTGATCGTCGCCGTGGTCGGCGGGCTGTATCTGCTGGTCTTCGGCGGCCCCCTGCTCAGCAACGAGAGCAAGGGCGAGAAGGACGAGGGGTCGGCCCTGATCGGCCCCGTGCCGGCTCCGCATGACATCAGCCTGGGCGACAGCACCCTGTTCAAGGAGCATCGCCCCCTGCGGGTCGAGCACGCCGCCGCCTCCCTGGCGGTGTTTCTGGGCGTGGTGATTTTCGCCGCCCTCGGCTGGGCGCCCATCGCGGCGGCGGCCTTTGCCGGCGCCGTTCTGCTGATCATCATCCGGGTGATCAGCGCCGAGGAGGCCTACCGCGGCCTGCGCCCCGACATCCTGCTGCTGATCGCCGGGATGGTGGTTATCGGCCTGTCGCTGGAGGTCTCCGGCCTGGCCAGCGCCGCGACCGAGGGGATGATCGAATGGATCCGCCCCCTGGGCCCGCTGACCGCGATGATCCTGCTCTACGGGGCCACGCTGTTCCTGACCGAGATCCTGTCCAACGCCGCCGTGGCGGTGTTGCTGACCCCGGTCGCCGTGGCCCTGGCCGAGAGCCTGGGGGTCAGCCCCCGCCCCTTCCTGGTGGCGGTGATGATGGCCGCCAGCGCCGCCTTCGCCACGCCCTTCGGCTACCAGACCAATGTGCTGGTCTATCAGATGGGCCGCTACAGCTACCTCGACTTCGTCCGCATCGGGGTGCCGCTGAACCTCCTGACCTGGCTGGTCGGCGGCATGGTCATTCCCCTCTTCTTCCCCTTCTGACGCCAAGAGCCGGCGGTGCAGCCCCAGGGCTGCCCCTGATCACCGGACAAAGAAAAACGGCCCGGGATTGCTCCCGGGCCGTCTGACTTTTTGCCGTGAGGCCTATCAGCCCTCGACGTATCAGCCCTCGACGGGGGCGGCTTCCTGGATCTCCGAGGGAAGCGGCTCCATGGCCGCTTCACGGGAGGCCGCCAGCTGCTCATCGCGCTTGGTGGCGATGCGCTGCAGGCCGCGCAGGTAGGAGCCCGTACCCGCCGGGATAAGCCGGCCGACGATGACGTTTTCCTTGAGTCCCTCGAGGGTGTCGACCTTGCCGTGAACCGAGGCGTCGGTGAGCACCCGGGTCGTCTCCTGGAAGGAGGCGGCCGAGATGAAGGACCGGGTCTGCAGCGAGGCCTTGGTGATGCCCAGCAGAACCGGCTGGGTCACCGCCGGACGTCCGCCGCGGGCTTCGGTCTTGGCGTTCTCGATGTCGAACTCCGACTTGTCGAGGTGGTCGCCCTTGATCAGGCCGGTGTCGCCCGGCTCGAGGATTTCCACCTTCTGCAGCATCTGGCGAACGATCACCTCGATGTGCTTGTCGTTAATCGGCACGCCCTGGAGGCGGTAGACTTCCTGGATTTCGTTGACCAGGAAGTTGGCCAGCTCCTCGATACCCAGAATACGCAGGATATCGTGCGGATCGGGGTTGCCGTCGATGATGTACTCGCCCTTGCGGACGGTATCGCCATCGTGGACCGCGATGTGCTTGCCCTTGGGGATCAGGAATTCAACGGGTTCGCCGCCGTCCTCCGGCGTGATCTTGATCCGGCGCTTGTTCTTGTAGTCGCGACCGAACTCGACCCGTCCGTCCATCTCGGCGATGACCGCACAATCCTTGGGACGACGCGCTTCGAACAGCTCGGCGACACGCGGCAGACCGCCGGTGATGTCGCGCGTCTTGGCGCCTTCGGTGGGGATACGGGCGATGATTTCGCCGGGCTTCACTTCATCGCCGTCGGCGACCGAGAGAATGGCCCCGACCGACAGGAGGTAACGAGCCTCGCCGCCGCTGGCCAGACGCTGGTAGCCGCCTTCGGCGTCAAGGATGCCGATGGCCGGACGCAGGTCCGTACCCTTCGAGCCGGTCCGCCAGTCGGAGACGACGCGCTGGGCGATACCGGTCGCTTCGTCGGTTTCCTCGCGAACGGAGAAGCCTTCGACCAGATCCTCGGCCCGCACGCGGCCGGCGACTTCGGTGATGATCGGGGTGGTGTAGGGGTCCCATTCCGCGACGCGAACGCCGCGTTTGACCTTGTCGCCATCCTTGATCTTCAGCTTGGCGCCGTACGGCGGCTTGTAGGTCTCGCGATCCTTGCCGTCGACCTGAACGGTGACGGTGGTGTTGCGGCTCATGACCACCAGGTCGCCGTCCGAACCCTTGACGGTCGGGCCGGAGACCTTGGCGATGCCGTCCGAACCGGCTTCGAAGAACGACTGCTCGGCCACCTGGGCGGTGCCGCCGATGTGGAAGGTCCGCATCGTCAGCTGGGTGCCGGGCTCACCGATGGACTGGGCGGCGATAACGCCGACAGCTTCACCGATGTTGACCGGGGTGCCCCGGGCCAGGTCGCGGCCGTAGCAGGCCCCGCAGGCGCCGATCTTGGCTTCACAGGTCAGGGCCGAACGGACCTTCACCGACTGCACGCCGGCCGCCTCGATCAGGTCAGCCTGATCTTCGGTGACGTATGTGTCGGCCGGCAGAACGATCTCGCCGGTGTTGGGGTTCTTGACGTCCTCGGCCGTGAAGCGGCCCAGAACGCGCAGACCCAGGGAGACCAGGGTGTCGCCGCCGTCGACCACGGCCCGCAGGGTGATGCCCCGGGTGGTGCCGCAGTCTTCCTCGGTGATGATGCTGTCCTGCGCCACGTCGACCAGACGACGGGTCAGGTAACCCGAGTTGGCGGTCTTCAGGGCGGTGTCGGCCAGACCCTTACGGGCGCCGTGGGTGGAGTTGAAGTACTCCTGAACGGTCAGGCCTTCCTTGAAGTTCGAGATGATCGGCGTTTCGATGATCTCGCCGGAGGGCTTGGCCATCAGGCCGCGCATGCCGCCCAGCTGCTTCATCTGGGCCTGCGAACCGCGGGCGCCGGAGTGGGCCATCATGTAGATGGAGTTGATCTCCAGCTCACGACCGTCAGGACCCTTCTTGGGGGTCGAGATCTCGCCCATCATGGCGTCGGACACCAGGTCGGTGGACTTGGCCCAGGCGTCAACGACCTTGTTGTACTTCTCGCCCTTGGTGATCAGGCCGTCCGCGTACTGCTGCTCATACTCTTCGACCAGCTTGCGGGTGTCGTTGACGATCTTGGTCTTCGACTCCGGAATGATGATGTCGTCCTTGCCGAAGGAAATGCCGGCCTTGGCCGCTTCCTTGAAGCCCAGACCCATCATGCGGTCGGCGAAGATGACCGTCGCCTTCTGGCCGCAGTGGCGATAGACCACGTCGATCAGATTGCCGATTTCCTTCTTGGTCAGGGCCTTGGCGATCAGGCGGTGACCGATGGCCGGGTGCTGAGGCAGCAGGGCGGCGATCTTCATCCGGCCGGGGGTGGTTTCGATCAGGCTGCGGACAACCTGGCCCTCGGCGTTGGACTCGCTGAAGCGGGCCTTGACCTTGGAGTGCAGGGTGACGACGCCGGCGTCGAGCGCCGCTTCGATTTCACCCAGATCGGCGAAGATCTTGCCTTCACCGGGCTCACCCTCACGCGACTGCGAGAGGTAGTAGAGACCCAGGACGATATCCTGCGAAGGCACGATGATCGGGCGGCCGTTGGCGGGGCTGAGGATGTTGTTGGTCGACATCATCAGCACGCGCGCTTCCAGCTGGGCCTCGAGGCTCAGCGGCACGTGAACGGCCATCTGGTCGCCATCGAAGTCGGCGTTGAAGGCGGCGCAGACCAGCGGGTGAAGCTGGATGGCCTTGCCCTCGATCAGCTTGGGTTCGAACGCCTGGATGCCCAGACGGTGAAGGGTCGGGGCGCGGTTGAGCATGACCGGATGCTCGCGGATAACCTCTTCGAGGATATCCCACACCTGGGGTTGCTCACGCTCGACCATGCGCTTGGACTGCTTGACGGTGCCGGAAAGGCCCTTGGCGTCCAGACGCGAGTAGATGAACGGCTTGAACAGCTCGAGCGCCATCTTCTTGGGCAGGCCGCACTCGTGCAGCTTCAGGTCGGGACCAACCACGATGACCGAACGGCCAGAGTAGTCGACGCGCTTGCCGAGCAGGTTCTGACGGAACCGGCCCTGCTTGCCCTTGAGCATGTCGGCGAGGGACTTCAGCGGGCGCTTGTTGGCGCCGGTGATGACCCGGCCGCGACGGCCGTTGTCGAACAGGGCGTCCACCGACTCCTGCAGCATCCGCTTTTCGTTGCGGATGATGATGTCGGGGGCGCGCAGCTCGATCAGGCGCTTGAGGCGGTTGTTACGGTTGATGACCCGGCGATACAGATCATTCAGGTCGGAGGTGGCGAAACGACCACCGTCCAGCGGCACCAGCGGGCGCAGTTCCGGCGGGATCACCGGCACGACCGTCAGGATCATCCACTCCGGCTTGTTGCCGGACTCGATGAAGGCCTCGATGATCTTCAGGCGCTTGGAGGCCTTCTTCTGCTTGATCTCGGAGGTGGCCACGGCCAGCTCCTCGCGCAGACGCTCGGCTTCCTTGGGCAGGTCGATGGCCTTCAGCAGGCCGAACACCGCCTCGGCGCCGATCTCGGCGGAGAAGCTGTCATCGCCGAACTCGTCCTGGAAGCGCATGAACTCGTCCTCGCTGAGCAGCTGGTGCTGCTTCAGCGGGGTCAGGCCCGGCTCGGTGACGATGTAATGTTCGAAGTAGAGGACGCGTTCGATGTCCTTCAGCGGCATGTCCAGCATCATGGCGATGCGGCTGGGCAGGGACTTCAGGAACCAGATGTGGGCGACCGGGCTGGCCAGTTCGATGTGGCCCATGCGCTCGCGACGGACGCGGGCCAGGGTGACCTCAACGCCGCACTTCTCGCAGATAATGCCCTTGTACTTCATGCGCTTGTACTTGCCGCACAGGCATTCGTAGTCCTTGGTCGGGCCAAAGATACGGGCGCAGAACAGGCCGTCACGTTCCGGCTTGAAGGTCCGGTAGTTGATGGTCTCGGGCTTCTTGATCTCGCCGAACGACCAGGACCGGATCTTTTCCGGGCTGGCGAGGGCGATACGGATCTGGTCGAAGGTCGGGGCGGCCTGGACCGGATTGAAGATGTTCAGGACTTCCTGGTTCATCATTGCCTCAGTGCGGGAGAACCCGCGAAAAATTTCAGAGTGATCGGCGGGAAACCGGAGCGACGCAGCGGCGCCGCTCCGGGGGATCCGATCAGCTGTTTTCGAGCTCGACGTTCAGGCTCAGGGAACGCATTTCCTTGACCAGAACGTTGAAGCTTTCCGGGATGCCGGCCTCGAAGGTGTCGTCGCCGCGGACGATGCTTTCGTAGACCTTGGTCCGTCCGGCCACGTCGTCCGACTTCACCGTCAGCATTTCCTGCAGGGTGTAGGCGGCGCCGTAGGCTTCCAGAGCCCAGACCTCCATTTCCCCGAAACGCTGACCGCCGAACTGGGCCTTGCCGCCCAGCGGTTGCTGGGTGACCAGGCTGTAGGGGCCGATCGAACGGGCGTGGATCTTGTCGTCGACCAGGTGGTGCAGCTTCAGCATGTAGATGTAGCCGACCGTGACCGGACGCTTGAACTGGTCGCCCGTCTGGCCATCGTACAGGATCGACTGACCCGAACGCGCCAGGCCCGCCGATTCCAGCAGATCCTCGATATCGCCGATGTGGGCGCCGTCGAAGACCGGGGTCGCGAAGGGCACGCCCTTGGAGAGGTTGCGGGCCAGTTCGACCAGCTCTTCCTCTTCTTCGGGCAGCGGCACGTCAGGACCGTAGATGTCCGACAGACGCTCGATCAGGGCTGCCTTCTGTCCGCCATGTTGCCAGGCTTCCAGCAATGCGGCGATCTGCTTGCCGAGACCGGCGGCGGCCCAACCCAGGTGGGTTTCGAAGATCTGACCGACGTTCATGCGCGACGGCACGCCCAGCGGGTTCAGAACCACGTCGACGGCGGTGCCGTCGGCCAGGTGAGGCATGTCCTCGATCGGCAGGATCTTGGAGATGACCCCCTTGTTGCCGTGACGACCGGCCATCTTGTCCCCGGGCTGAAGCTTGCGCTTCACGGCCACGAACACCTTGACCATCTTCATCACGCCCGGAGGCAGTTCGTCGCCGCGCTGCAGCTTGTCGACCTTGTCCTCGAAGCGTCGGTCGAGACGCTTGCGGGCCTCGTCGAACTGACGGCGCAGGGCCTCCAGCTCGCCCATGGCCTTTTCGTCGTCGACGGCGATCTGCCACCACAGGCCCGGCGCGATCTCGCCCAGTTTGTCGGCGGTGATCTCGCCGCGGCCCAGGCCCTTGGGACCCGAGACGGCGTTCTTGCCGGTCAGCAGTTCGCGCAGACGCGCGGTCATGTTGCGGTTCAGGATGGCGAACTCGTCATCCCGGTCCTTGCCCAGACGGTCGATTTCCGCCCGTTCGATGGCCAGGGCGCGTTCGTCCTTGTCGACGCCGTGACGGTTGAAGACGCGGACTTCAACGACCGTGCCGGCGACGCCCGGGGGCAGACGCAGGGAGGTGTCGCGAACGTCGCTGGCCTTTTCACCGAAGATGGCGCGGAGCAGCTTTTCTTCCGGAGTCATCGGGCTTTCGCCCTTCGGCGTCACCTTGCCGACCAGGATGTCGCCCGGCATGACTTCGGCGCCGATGGCCACGATGCCCGCTTCGTCCATGTTGCGAAGGGCTTCTTCGCCGACATTGGGGATGTCGCGGGTGATCTCTTCCGGACCCAGCTTGGTGTCGCGGGCCATGACCTCGAATTCCTCGATGTGGATCGAGGTGAAGACGTCATCGCGCACGATCCGCTCGGAGATGAGGATCGAGTCTTCGAAGTTGTAGCCGTTCCAGGGCATGAAGGCGACGAGGGCGTTGCGGCCCAGGGCCAGTTCACCCAGGTCGGTCGACGGGCCGTCGGCGATGATGTCGCCGGCGTTGATCTTGTCGCCCACCCGCACCAGCGGGCGCTGGTTGATGCAGGTGTTCTGGTTGGAACGCTGGAACTTCGACAGGCGGTAGATATCGACGCCCGGCTTGGTGGGGTCGGTTTCGTTGGTCGCCCGCAGAACGATACGGGTGCCGTCGATCTGCTCGACCACGCCGGTGCGGCGGGCGATGACCACGGCGCCGGAATCCCGGGCCACGACATCTTCCATGCCGGTGCCGACCAGCGGCGCGTCGGACTGCACCAGAGGCACGGCCTGACGCTGCATGTTCGAGCCCATCAGGGCGCGGTTGGCGTCATCGTTTTCAAGGAAGGGGATCAGGGCCGCGGCGACCGAGACAACCTGCTTGGGCGAGACGTCCATCAGGTCGACCTGGTCGCGTTGCAGCAGACCGGGTTCACCGTTGATCCGTCCCGGGACCAGTTCGTCGGCGATGCCGCCGTCGACCATGGTGATGTTGGCCTGGGCGATGACGTGCTTGGCCTCTTCCATGGCCGACATATAGACGACCTCGTCCTGAGGCCGGCCGTCGAGCACACGGCGGTAGGGGCTTTCGATGAAGCCGTACTTGTTGATCCGGGCGTGGGTCGCGAGGCTGTTGATCAGACCGATGTTCGGGCCTTCCGGCGTTTCAATCGGGCAGATGCGGCCGTAGTGGGTCGGGTGAACGTCGCGGACTTCGAAGCCGGCGCGCTCACGGGTCAGACCGCCCGGGCCAAGCGCCGAGAGACGACGCTTGTGGGTGATTTCCGACAGCGGGTTGGTCTGGTCCATGAACTGCGACAGCTGCGAGGAGCCGAAGAATTCGCGAACCGAAGCCGCCGCCGGCTTGGCGTTGATCAGGTCGTGCGGCATGACCGTGTCGATATCGACGCTGGACATGCGCTCCTTGATGGCGCGCTCCATGCGCAGCAGCCCGACGCGGTACTGGTTTTCCAGCAGCTCGCCCACCGAACGGACCCGGCGGTTGCCGAGGTTATCGATGTCGTCGATTTCGCCGCGACCATCGCGCAGGCCGACCAGCACCTTGAGCACGGCCAGGACGTCTTCCTTGCGCAGGACGCGCAGGTCGTCGTCGGTCTGCTGCTCCAGACGCATGTTCATCTTCACACGGCCGACCGAGGACAGGTCGTAGCGCTCAGAATCGAAGAACAGCGACTTGAACATCGCTTCAGCCGCTTCAACGGTCGGCGGCTCGCCGGGACGCATGACGCGGTAGATGTCGAACAGGGCGTCCTCGCGCGTGACGTTCTTGTCCACCCGCAGGGTGTTGCGCATGTAGGAACCGACCGTGACGTGGTCGATGTCGAGCACGTCGATGGTGGTGAAGCCCTGCTCTTCCAGGGATTCGATCACCGTCGGGTCCAGCTCGTCGCCGGCCTCGGCGTAGATCTCGCCGGTTTCGTAGTTGACCGCGTCGCGGGCCAGGTAACGGCCGGTCAGGCCTTCCGGCGCCAACAGCAGGGTGGTCAGGCCGCCGTCGGCCAGCTTCTTGGCCTGGCGGGCGGTGATCTTGGTTCCGGCCGGGGCGACTTCCTCGCCGGTGTCGCCGTCGATGAGGGCGAACTCCGGCTTCACGCCACGCCAGCGCTCGGGCTTGTAGGGGGTGGCCCAGCCGCCTTCACGCTTCTCGAAGGGCACGACCTCGAAGAAGGTGGTGAGGATTTCCTCGCCGTCCATGCCCAGGGCCATCAGGAAGGTCGAGGCGGGCAGTTTGCGGCGACGGTCGATACGGACGTAGACGATGTCCTTGGCGTCGAACTCGAAGTCCAGCCAGGAGCCGCGGTAGGGAATGACGCGGGCCGCGAACAGCAGCTTGCCCGAGGAGTGGGTCTTGCCCTTGTCGTGGTCGAAGAACACGCCGGGCGAACGGTGCATCTGCGAGACGATGACCCGCTCGGTGCCGTTGACGATGAAGGTGCCCTTGTCGGTCATGAGCGGGATATCGCCCATGTAGACGTCCTGCTCCTTGATGTCCTTGACCGACTTGGCGCCGGTTTCCTCTTCCATCTCGAAGACGATGAGGCGCAGCTTGACCTTCAGCGGCGCGGCATAGGTCATGTCGCGCTGGATGCATTCCTCGACGTCGTACTTGGGCTCCTCGAACTCGTAGGAGACGTACTCGAGCACGGCGCGCTCGTTGAAGTCCTTGATCGGGAAGACCGACTTGAAGACAGCCTCGACGCCCTGGTCGCGGCGGTCCGCATGGCGGACTTCGCGTTGCAGGAACTGTTCGTAGGAGGACCGTTGAACCTCGATGAGGTTCGGCATCTGCACGGCCTCGGGGATGCGGCCGAACGACTTGCGGATACGCTTCTTGCCGGTAAAGGAGTGCGCCATTTTTTTCCCTGCGGGCGCGGGATGAGACCCCGCGCGTGATAATGTCCTCGCGTCCACCCTCGGCGGCTCAAATGGAGCGCCGGACGCCGACTGGCCCCTGTTCGTCGGGGCCGCCCTTCGCATGGGACCGCAGGGTGGGCGGTCCGGCCATCGGGCATACACGCGCGCGAGAACGCATCTCTGAATAAAGACGGAAATTTCGCGAGACGGGGGAAATAAGGGAAATCCACAGAGAATGGAAGGGGGCGGACGAGTTTAATTTGACATTTCGTAAAGCCGGCCCGGTTGGCGCTTCGCTACTCCCCTCCGTCCCCGAAACGATAACCGACGCCAGGTTCGGTGAGAATGACGCCGGGCTTCGAGGGGTCATTCTCCAGCTTCTGTCGGAGTTGGCCGACAAAAACCCTGAGATACTGGACATCCTGCTCATGGGCCACGCCCCAGACGGCGGTAAGGATCTGGCGATGGGTCAGAACCCGCCCCCCGCCCTGGGCCAGGCAGGCCAGCAGATCATACTCCTTGGGCGACAGCTTCACGGGGCCGCCGGCCCGGGTCACGCGTCGGTAGGTCAGATCAATCTCGATGTCGCCGGAACGCGCCAGAGCCTCGGCCCCTTCCCTGCGCAGACGATGACGCATGGCGACCCGAAGCCTGGCCAGGAGTTCGCCGACGCCGAACGGTTTCTCGACATAATCGTCGGCCCCCGCGTCCAGAGCGTCGATCTTCTCGGTCTCGCGGTCGCGGGCCGAGAGGATCAGGATCGGCCCGTCATAGAAGGCGCGGGCCTTAACCAGCGCCTCCTTGCCGTCGAGATCCGGCAGGCCAAGGTCGAGAACCACCGCGTCCGGCGCCTTGCGGGCCAGTTCCCGCAGGCCGTCGGCGGCATCGTTGGCGCGAATGACCTCGTAGCCGGCGGCGTCAAGCGCCGGTCCCAGAAACCGGTGAATTTGCGGCTCGTCATCAATGACCAGTATTCGGGGCCGATAGGCGGTCAAGACTTCAAATCCTTAGAGCATGTGCCCGGGGGTCGCGATTTCCTTGCGCAGGCTTATCAGAATGCGCGTGCCTTGCCCGTCATGGATTGGACTGGCGGCGGCGATACGACCGCCCATGGCCTCGACAAAGCCCTTTGAGATCGCCAGCCCAAGGCCCGCCCCCTTGCCGCGATCGGTCGACTCTTCCATGCGGCGGAACCGTTCGAAGACCCGCTCAAGTTCGCTGGTGGGGATGCCGCGCCCTTCATCCTCGATCGAGATCACGATGTTGCCGCGGTCCTCATAGGCCGCCGTCTCGATGACCGAACCGTCCGGGCTGTAGGCGATCGCGTTCTCCAGGATGTTGACCAGCGCCTGCTCGAGCAGACTGGGATCGGCCATGATCATCGTCAGTTCCGCCGGAAAGTCGCGGACGATCCGGCGGCCCGCGAGGCGCCGTTCGACCCGGTCGATCGCCGCCGCGAGCACATCGCGGGCGTCGGTCCATTGCTTGCGGGTCTTGAGCGCCCCTCCTTCCAGCCGGGTCATATCCAGGAGATCGCCGACGTAGCGACTGAGCCGCTCGGCTTCCTCCCGGATGGACAGCAACAGGTCAGCGCGGACCTTTCCTTCCATCCCCTTGCCGAACTCGATCAGGGTGGTGACGGCGCCCAACACCGTCGATAGCGGCGTTCGCAGGTCGTGGCTGACGGAGTTGAGAAGCGCCGCCCTGAGTCGATCGGACCGCCGCAAGGCGTCGGCGTCGGCCGCCTCGGCGGCGAACTCCGCTCGCTCAAGGGCGATGGCCCCCTGATCGATCAGGGCCAGGGCGAAGCGTTCATCCTCCTCGGCCGCCAGAGCCCGGGGTTCCAGTCCGACAACACCGGCGCGGGCCTTGACCCCCTGCAACGGGCGAAAGGTCCAGGCGGCGTTGGGAAGAGTGCCGGTGCGTGCCCCGGCCGGTTCGCCCTTCCGCCAGGTCCAGCGCGCGGCGGCGAGGTCGGCGGCCGACAAGGGTTCGAGATCAGGGGCGCCAGCAGCCGCGATGATGTCGTCGCCTCCCGGCAGAAGCACCACCGCCCTGCCCCCCGTGGCGGCGGCCAGTTGTTCGGCCAGCGCCGTGGCGGCGTCCTCCTTTCGGGCGACGCCCGACAGCCGGCGACTGGACGCCAGCAGGGCGGCGATCGCCGAGGCGCGGCGCGAGGTCGCCCGCGCCTGGTCGCGGACCCGCCCGGTCAGCCACCCCGTGGTCAGGGCGGCGGCGAAGAACACCCCGAACGTCAGCACGTCGGACGGGTGGCCGATCAGCATGGTCAGGCGTGGGTCGAGAAAGAAGAAGTTGTAGATCAATGCCGAGACCCCGGCCGCCGTGACCGCGGGCCACAGCCCGAAGGCAAGGCCAGAGCCCAGCACGCTCAGCATGAAGATCATCGCGAGGTTGGTGTTCTCGACCTCGCTGTCGATAAGCCAGGCAATGAAGGCGGCGACGCTCACCAGGCAGAGCGCGCCCAGCTGGCCGCGCCAGTGAACGCGACCGCGCGGCGGGCGGGGCGAAATGACGGGCCGATCATCGGCGGCCGCGTCGGTGATGATGTGCAGCGCCGCGCCGGAAACCTCCTCAAGCAGCGCCGGGGCGAGAGACAGGCCGAGGAGACCTCGCCAACGGGAGCGCCTCGACTTGCCAACAACAATCTGGGTGATGTTGTTGCGTCGCGCGTAGTCGAGCACCGCCTGAACCAGATCGTCTCCAGTCAAAACCACGGTGGAGCCGCCGAGTTGCTCGGCCAGCTTTAGCGCCTCGTTCAATCGCACGCCGCCGGCGGGATCGCCCGCCTCGCGATTGGGCCGTTCGATGTGCGCCACCGTCCAGGGTGCATCCATCATCATGTCGGAAAGCCGCCGTCCGGCCCGCACCAGGGCCCCGGCCATGGCGTCCGGGCCGACCAGCACCAGGATTCGCTCGCCGGTCGCCCACGGACCTTCGACCCCCGCCGCCTTCATGGCCTGGTTCAGATGATCGTCGACGGTCTGGGCGGCGCGGCGCAAGGCCAGTTCGCGCAATGCGGTGAGGTTCTCAGGCTTGAAGAAGCGGTCGGCGGCGACCTGGGCCGTCTCGCCCATATAGACCTTGCCAGCCGCCATCCGCTCGCGCAGTTCGGTCGGGGTGATGTCGATCAGTTCAATTTCGTCGGCGTTGGACAGAACGCTGTCGGGCACCGTCTCGCGCTGGCGCACGCCGGTGATTTTCCAGACAACCTCGACCAGACTCTCCAGGTGCTGGACGTTCAGCGTGGTCCAGACGTCAATGCCGGCCGCCAGCAGCTCTTCCACGTCCTGCCAGCGCTTGGGATGACGTGACCCGGGGGCGTTGGAATGGGCGTATTCGTCGACCAGCAACAGCTTCGGCTTGCGGGTGAGAGCCGCGTCGAGATCGAACTCCAGCAGGACACGGCCGCGGTAGTCGATCGGCTTGCGGGGCAGCACCTCAAGACCATCGAGCAGGGCCTCGGTTTCGCGTCGGCCATGCGTTTCGACCACCCCCACAAGCACTTCGCCGCCGGCCGCCTGATGGCGGCCGGCGGCGCCGAGCATCTCGAAGGTCTTGCCGACCCCCGGCGCCATGCCGAGAAAAATCTTGAGCCTCCCTCGCCCCGTGCTGCCAGCCGCCGCCAGCAGGGCGTCGGGATCGGGACGGGACGGTTCTTCGGACGTCATCGCGCCGAAGGGTGCGCCGCCCCGGTTTCCCTGTCGAGAGCCAGATTGACCGCCAGGACATTGACCGTCGGCTGGCCGAGGAAACCAAGCGCCCGTCCCCGTGTGTCCCGGGCGATCAGATCGCGGACCCTGGAGGGCGCCAGTCCGCGGGCGACGGCGATCCGCCTGACCTGACGCTCGGCGTAGGCTGGCGAGATATGCGGGTCGAGGCCGGATCCCGAGGCGGTGACGGCGTCAACCGGGATCGGGGCGGCGCTGTCGATACGCAGGGCGTCCGCATCTGCCTTCACCCGGGCGACGTAATCCGCGTTGAGCGGGCCGTAGTTGGACCCTGAGGAAGCCGCCGCGTCATAACCCTCCCCCGCGGCCGAGGGGCGACCGTGAAGATAGCGGGCGGCGGTGAACGACTGGCCGATCAGGGCCGAGCCGACCGCCTTGCCATCCTTCAGGACGATGGAGCCATTGGCGAGGGCGGGAAAGGCGGCCTGGGCGATGCCGGTGACCGCCAGGGGATAGCCGAGGCCGAGAACGGCGGTGAACAGGATCATGGAGACGATGGCGGGTCGGATTTGGGAAATCATGGCGTTTGTCCTTGAAGCGGCCGGCGCGATCACGCCCAGCCCAGGCCCGAGACGATCAGGTCGATCAGCTTGATGCCCACGAAGGGGGCGACGAGGCCCCCCAGCCCGTAGATCGAGAGATTGCGGCTCAACAGCCGGCTCGCGCCGATTGCCCGGTACTTCACGCCGCGCAGGGCCAGGGGGATCAGGGCGACAATCACCAGAGCGTTGAAGATCACCGCCGAGAGGATGGCGCTCTGCGGGCTGTGCAGGTTCATGATATTCATACCCGCCAGGGCCGGCAGGCTGGCCACGAACAGGGCCGGGATGATGGCGAAATACTTGGCCACGTCGTTGGCGATCGAGAAGGTGGTCAGGGCGCCCCGGGTGATCAGAAGCTGCTTGCCGACCTCCACGATGTTGAGAACCTTGGTCGGATCGCTGTCGAGGTCCACCATGTTGCCGGCCTCCCGGGCGGCCTGCGCGCCCGTCTGCATGGCGACGCCGACGTCGGCCTGGGCAAGCGCGGGAGCATCGTTGGCGCCGTCCCCGCACATGGCGACCAGCCGACCCTTGGCCTGTTCGGCCCGGATCATGCGCAGCTTGTCCTCCGGCGTGGCCTCGGCGAGAAAGTCGTCGACGCCGGCCTCGCTGGCGATGGCGGCGGCGGTGACCGGATTGTCGCCGGTGATCATCACCGTGCGGACGCCCATGCGGCGCAGATCCGCGAAGCGCTCCTTGACGCCCGGCTTGACCACATCCTTCAGATGGATGACCCCGACGAGGACGCCATTTTCGCTGATCGCCAGCGGTGTGCCGCCCGACCGCGCGATACGGTCAACGGCCTGGCGGAATTCAAGGGGAGCATCCTCCGGGCCAAGGTTCAGGGTCCTGAGCACGGCGTCGACCGCGCCCTTCCGCCAACTGTTCTTGCCGACATCGAGGCCCGACTGCCGGGTGACGGCGGAGAAGGCGATGAAGCTGGCGCCATCGGGGGTGTCCGCCGTGAGGCCCTGGTCGCTGGCCAGCTCGACAATCGAGCGGCCTTCCGGCGTTTCATCGGCCAGGGAGGCCATCATCGCGGCCCGCATCGCCGCTTCCGGCCGCACGCCCGGAGCCGGGACGACCTCGGTAGCCATGCGGTTGCCGAAGGTAATGGTGCCGGTCTTGTCGAGCAGAAGGGTGTCGACGTCGCCGGCCGCTTCGACGGCGCGCCCGCTGGTGGCCAGGACATTGACCTTGAGCAGGCGATCCATGCCGGCGATGCCGACTGCCGAAAGGAGCCCGCCGATCGTCGTGGGAATGAGCGTGACGAACAGGGCGCCGAGAATCATCGGGTCAAGCCTGACGCCGGAGTAGGCGCCCAGGCCCACCAGGGTGACCACCGCCACCAGGAAGACCAGGGTCAGGCCGGCCAGCAGGACCGCCAGGGCCAGTTCGTTGGGGGTCTTGCGGCGGTCGGCGCCCTCGACCATGGCGATCATCCGGTCGAGGAAGGTCGAGCCCGCCTCGCTGGTGATACGCACCTTGATCCAGTCGGAGACGACGGTGGTGCCGCCCGTCACGGCGCTGCGGTCGCCACCGCTCTCGCGGATGACCGGTGCGCTTTCGCCGGTTATGGCCGCCTCATTGACGGACGCCACCCCCTCGATGATCTCGCCATCCGAGGGGATGACGTCGCCGGCCTCGACCAGCACAACCTCGCCGACCCCGAGCTTGTGGGCCGGCGTGGGGATCCAGGTTCCGGTGTTGGGGTCCACCAGAAGTTTGGCCTTGGTGGTGACCCGGGTGGCGCGAAGGGCGTCAGCGGCGGCCTTGCCGCGGCCTTCGGCGACGCTCTCGGCCAGGTTGGCGAACAGGACCGTGGCCCACAGCCAGAGTGCGATCTGGAGCGGGAAGCCGGCCGGCTGGCCGTTGGCGATGGCGACCACGGCCGATACGGTCGCCAGGGCGGCGACAACCTCGGTCGCCAGGATGACCGGATTGCCGGTCAGCTTGCGCGGGTCGAGCTTGAGGAAGGCCGACTTCAGCGCGTCGAGGACGACGGCGCGGGAGAGGGTGGTGGAGCCCAGGGCGCGCTTTGCGCTGGGGCCGTCGGCGAGGGTATCGGACATATGAGGCGTCCTTGAATCAGGAGGTCAGCGGGCCGCCGCCAGCACCTGGAAGTGCTCGACGATCGGTCCAAGAGCGAGAGCCGGAAAGAATTGCAGGCCGCCAAGGATCAGGATGATCCCGATCAGCAGACCGCTGAACAGCGGCCCGGACGAGGGCAGGGTCCCGGCCGTGGGGGCCAGTTTGGGCTTGGCGGCGATTGAGCCGGCGATCGCCAGCACTGGCACGATGTAGGCGAAGCGGCCGAGCAGCATGGCGATGGCCAGGGTCGTATTCCACCAGGGTGCGTTGGCGGTCAGGCCGGCGAAGGCCGAGCCGTTGTTTCCCCCCGCCGAACTGTAGGCGTAGAGGATTTCCGACAGGCCGTGCGGTCCGCTGTTGAGCAGGCCCTTCAGGGCTTCCGGCAGCACGGCCGCGGCGGCCGAAAAGCCGAGAATGGCTACCGGCAGGATCAGCACCGCCAACATGGCGAACTTGATCTCCCGCGCCTCGACTTTCTTGCCGAGATATTCGGGCGTGCGACCGACCATCAGCCCCGCGACGAACACCGCAAGGAGGGCCATGACCAGCATGCCGTAGAGCCCGGAGCCAACTCCGCCAGGCAGAATCTCGCCAAGCTGGATCATGAACATGGCGATCCCGCCGCCGAGGGGCATGAAGCTGGCGTGCATCCCGTTCACCCCGCCATCGGAGGCCCCGGTGGTGAAGGCGGCCCAGGTGGCGGTCGTGGCGGCGCCGAAACGGACCTCCTTTCCCTCCATGTTGACGGGCGCCTGGACGCCCGCGGCGGCCATGGCCGGTTGGGGGGTAAGGGTTTCAGCGGCGTAGATGCCGCCGGCCGCGGCGGCGACCAGGATGACCATTACGGCGGCCAGAGCCCGGGCCTCCCTGCGAGCCAGGACCACGCGGCCAAAGGCGAAAACCGCCGCCAGACTCAGCACGTTCATGGCCACGGTCTGGATCAGGTTGGTCCAGATGTTGGGATTCTCGAACGGATGGGCGGAGTTGGCGTTAAACACGCCGCCGCCGTTGGTGCCGAATTGCTTGATGATTTCCTGACTGGCGACAGGGAACAGGGCCAGAGTCTGCCGGCCGCCCTCCAGGGTCGTCGCCTCCGCGCCGGCCGACAGCGACTGGGGCACCCCAAGCGCCACCAGCACCAGGGAAAATACCAGCGCCACCGGCAGCAGGACGTAGAGCACAATGCGGGTGACATCGACCCAGAAGTTCCCCAGCCCCTCGGCCCTGTCGGCTGCGAAAGCCCGGGTCAGGGCGGCGGCGACGGCAAGGCCTGTCGCTGCCGAGACGAAATTCTGAACGGTCAGGCCAGCCATTTGCGACAGGGTCGAGAGGGTGGTCTCGCCGCCATAGGACTGCCAGTTCGTGTTGGTCACGAAGCTGATGGCGGTATTGAAGGCCAGATGGGTCGACAGCCCCTCGAAGCCCTGAGGATTGAACGGCAACAGGCCCTGCATCCGCAACAGGCCATAGAGGATGGCGAAACCGGCGGCGCTGAAGGCCAGCACCGAGGCGGCGTAGGCCAGCCAGGTCTGTTGGCTTTCGCGGCCAACGCCAAACGCCGCGTAGGCCAGCTTCTCGACCGGCGCCAGCCATCTGGCCTCGCCTGTCCATACGGTTTTCAGATAGGCGCCGAGCGGCCAGCTCAGCGCGAGTGTAAGGCCGATCGTGAAGACGATCTCGGCCCAGCCCCGCCAGTCCATGCGAGGTCTCCTTGTGTGATGAGTGTCAGAAGCGGTCGGGGCGGATCAACGCCGCGACCATGTAGAGGGCGAGGGCGATGGCCGCTCCGCCGTAGAGCAGGTTGATCCACATGGCGGTCAGACCTTGCGAAGTAGCGCGGCGTAAAGCCCAAAGAGCAGGAATGCCCCCGTTCCCAGCGCGAGAAAGATGAAGTCAGCCAAGGCGGTTCTCCGATTTCGAGCCGGAACAGTCCCGCCAATCCGCATGAGGGGTCCATCCGGAATGCCGTGGGCAGGCATAAGGGCCGCGTAAAGGTCCGCTACTTGGCGCGGTCGGCGAGCAGCTGGCGATCGGAGCCCTGTTGGTCCAGTTGCGCGAAGCGCCGACCTCAGAGGGGGCGGCCCTTGCGTCGCTTATCCCCGCGAAGTCTTATGTCGCCCCCTCCCCGTATCAGCCGAGCCATCCGTGATCAGACCCTTTCTCACCGCCACCGCCTGCCTGGCGTTCGCCGGGCTGGCCTTCGCCACCCCGGCCCTCGCCCAGGACGCCCAGCCCGCCCTTCCCGCCGCGCCGCAGCCGGTTGCGATGCCGGCGCCGATCCCCGCGCCGCGCGACATCCCCTATCCGGGCGTCCTGAAACTAACCGTCGACGCCACCGATCTGGATCGGCGGATCTTCCGGGTGAAACAGACCATTCCGGTCGCCGCGCCCGGCCCGATGACCCTGCTGTATCCGGAATGGCTGCCCGGCACCCACGCGCCGCGCGGTCAGATCGAGAAGCTGGCCGGGCTGGTCCTGACCGTCGACGGCAAGCCGCTGGCCTGGACCCGGGACACGGTCAACATCTACGCCTTCCACGTCGATGTCCCGGCCGGGGCGAAGACCATCGAGGCGCAGTTCCAGTTCATCGCCCCCACGGCCAGCGCCCAGGGCCGCATCCTGATGACCCAGGAGATGCTGAACCTGCAGTGGAACTCCATGGCCCTGTATCCGGCCGGCTATTTCACCCGCCAGATCATGATCGAACCGACGGTCATCCTGCCGGCGGACTGGAAGTACGGGGTCGCCCTGGATGTCGCCGCCGACGAGGGTGATCGTCACCGCTTCAAGCCGGTCAGCTTCGAGACCCTGGTCGACTCGCCGATGTTCGCCGGGCGCTACTATCGTCAGGTCGATCTGGATCCGGGCGGCCGCTCGCCGGTGAAGCTGAACATCGTCGCCGACCGGGAAGAGCTGCTGGAGATCACCGACGAGCAGATCGCCAAGCACCGGGCGCTGGTGACCCAGGCCGATCGTCTGTTCGGCACGCGCCAGTACGACCGCTACGACTTCCTGCTGTCGCTGACCGACCGCATGGGCGGCATCGGCCTGGAGCACCATCGCAGCTCCGAAAACGGGGTCGAACCGGAATATTTCACCGCCTGGGAGCGGATGGCGCCGGAGCGCGACCTGCTGCCCCACGAGTACACCCACAGCTGGAACGGCAAGTTCCGCCGCGGGGCCGACCTGTGGACGCCCGACTACGCCACCCCGATGCGCGACAGCCTGCTGTGGGTCTATGAGGGCCAGACCCAGTTCTGGGGCTATGTGCTGTCGGCGAGGTCCGGCCTGCTCAGCCGTCAGGACGTGCTCGACTACATGGCGATGAACGCCGCCACCTATGACGCCCGGGTCGGCCGGTCGTGGCGCGCCCTGCAGGACACCACCAACGATCCGATCATCGCCGCCCGCCGGCCCAAGGCCTGGACCAGCTGGCAGCGGTCGGAAGACTACTACTCCGAAGGCCTGCTGGTGTGGCTCGACGCCGACAGCCTGATCCGCGAGCAGACCGGCGGCAAGAAGTCGCTCGACGACTTCGCCAGGCGCTTCTTCGGCAAGCAGGAAGGCTCCTACGTCCCCCAGACCTATACCTTCGAGGACGTGGTTGCCGATCTAAACGCGGTGACGCCCTATGACTGGGCGGGCTTTCTCAAGGCCCGGCTCGAGGGTCATGCCGAGGGCGCGCCGCTGGACGGTCTGACCCGGGGCGGCTGGAAACTGATCTATGACGACAAGCCCAGCACCTATCAGCGGCAGTCCGAGACCCTCGGCAAGCGCAACGACTTCACCTATTCGGTGGGTCTGACGCTCAAGCCCAATGGCGAGATCATCGGCGTCCAGTGGGAAGGCCCGGCCTTCAAGGCGAAACTGGCCATCGGCATGTCGGTGGTTGCGGTGAACGGCGAGGCCTACAGCGCCCGGGTTCTGCGCGACGCCATCGCCAATGCCAAGTCCGGCGACGGCAAGATCCAGATGATCGTCAAGGACGGCGAACGCTACAGCGTCGTCGACCTGACCTGGAGCGGCGGACTTCGCTATCCGAAGCTGGAGCGGATCGCCGGCACGCCTGACCGTCTGGGCGAGCTGCTGACACCCCGCAAGCGCTGAGACCAACAGAAAAGGGCCCGGAGCGTGCGCTCCGGGCCCTTCCCGTCTTTCGAAAGCGATGCTTTCGCCAGATTACTTAACCTGGACGGTCGCGCCGGCTTCGGTCAGCTTCTTGGCGATTTCGTCAGCCTGTTGCTTGGAGACGTTTTCGACGACGTTCTGCGGAGCGCCTTCGACCAGGTCCTTGGCTTCTTTCAGGCCGAGGTCCGGACGGACGCCGCGGACTTCCTTGATCACGTTGATCTTCTTGTCGCCACCGGCGGTCAGAACAACGGTGAACTCGGTTTGCTCTTCAACGGCTTCAACCGGGCCGGCGGCGGCCGGGCCGGCGGCCATGGCGACCGGCGCGGCGGCGGAGACGCCCCACTTTTCTTCGAGCAGCTTGGAGAGCTCAGCGGCTTCCATGACGGTCAGAGCCGACAGGTCTTCAACGATCTTTTCGAGCTTGGACATAAGATGTTCCTAGAGGTTTGCCCTTGCGGGGATGGGAGGTGTTTGCGGAGATGAGCTGTGCTTAGGCGGCGTCTTTGGTGGCGTAGGCGTTGAACACCCGCGCCAGCTGACCGGCCGGAGCCTGCAGAACGCCAGCGATCTTGGTCGCCGGGGCCTGAACAAGTCCGATGATCTTGCCACGCAGTTCGTCGAGCGACGGCAGCGAGGCAAGAGCCTTCACGCCGGTCTCGTCGAGGACGGTCGCCCCCATCATGCCGCCGATCACGACAAGCTTGTCGTTTTCCTTGGCGTACTGGGTGATGACCTTGGCGGCGGACACCGGGTCCGGCGCATAGGCGATGCCGACCGGACCGGTGAACAGGCTGGAGCCCGTTTCGCTGTCCTGCCCGACGAGGGCCTTCTGAGCCAGGGTGTTCTTCACCACCTTGTAGGTGGCGCCTTCGGTACGAAGGCGGCCACGCAGCGCAGTCATTTCCGCAACGGTCAGACCCATGTTGTGGGTCACGACCACGGCGCCGGCATCGGCGAAAACGCCCTTCAGCGTTTCAATCGTTGCCTGCTTTTGAGCGCGGTCCATTGCGGTCTCCTACTCGGATGACGACCGGAGAAGTCCGGTCGCCGACTATGGCCGTTCACCAGGAGCAAGCTCCGGGCTTCTAGCCGTCTGAAACTGTCCGAAGGAAGCAGCGACCTCGCTCGCAGGTCAGCATGGCCGACCGGCGCGAAATCTCTCTGTCATCCCCGTCTCCCAGCGGCTGAGGAAGGGCTCTTCCTCGGATAAAGGCAGTGGTGACCCCACCGCCCCGCAGTTCTCGGACAGGACCGCCGACGGACAAGCCGTCAACGGAAGCGGCGGCGTATAGGGCAATGGCGCGCACAAGGCAACGCCCTACTGTGCGAGTCTGTCGATCTGGGCCTCTACGGCCCGCAGAATCTCATTGAACCGGGCCGGATCGTCCCGGCCCGAGAGGTATCGCTGGGTCACCGGCCGCCCGATGCTGAACACCGACAGGCTGGAAATCAGCAGCAGGGCCTCGATCCGGGCCGAGCCGGCGGTCGCCCGGCCGGCCTGCATCTGGCTGATCAGCAGGGCGACCAGACTGACCCCGGGGGCCCAGACCTGTTCGTAGAGGATGTCGAAGGCGGGTCCCGGCTCGGCCATCTCCCGCATGACAAAGCCCGACCAGGCCTCGGCCTCACCGGCCATCGCCGCCAGGGCCCCGACGATCAGTTTCAGGGCGTCGGCCGGCGGCGCGCCCTGGGCCGTCTCGATCGGTCCCAGCATATGCTGGCGATAGCGTTCGACGATGGCCTCGGCGCAGGCAAGGTACAGCCCTTCCTTGCCGCCGAAGTAGTATTTGAGGGCCGGCAGATTGACCCCCGCCGCCTCGGCGATCTGCCGTGTCGTCGCGCCCTTGAAGCCGCCTTCGCCGAATGCCGCCAGGGCCGCCTCGAGAATCCGCTGCCGAGCGGCTTCGCCCTTGGCGTAGCCCCCGGAAACCTCCCTGTCCTGTCCCTCGGTCCTCGACATCGGATCGGTATGCCATCCCCTTGCCGCCAAGGCTATCGACGGCGCAGGATATGATGCATATCAATTGATACATATTGGACCGGAACGCCCCATGTCGGACATGACCTCCTACCTCGGCTGGAAGATCGACTTCGCCAACCCGCCCGGAGAAGCGGCTCTGGCCCACCCGTCGTCGGTTCAATGGCGCATCTACAAGAACCCGGTGGCGCTGGGCATCGGCGGGGTCGCGGCGGTGCTGCTGGAGTTCGCCGACGCCCGCATCCGTTCGGGGGTCTGGGATCACTCGACCTACAAGGCCGACCCGATCGGCCGCTCCCGTCGCACAGGCGTCGCCGCCATGGTCGGCTGCTATGGCCCCGCCAGCGCCGCCAGGAGGGTGATCCAGGGGGTGACCAACATGCACAGCCGGGTCAGCGGCGAGACCCCTTCCGGCGAGGCTTACAAGGCGTTGGACCCGGAGTTGCTCGATTGGGTGTCGGCAACGGCGGCCTACGGCTTTCTCAATGCCTATGACCGCTTCGTCAGCCCTGTTTCAGAGGCCGACAAGGCCCGCTTCTATCAGGAAGGCGCGCCCATCGCCGCCCTCTATGGCGTGAAGCATCCCATCACCTCGACGGCCGATTTCATGGTCATGATGGAGCGGCTGAGCCCGCGCTTCGAAGCCCATCCGATTGTCGACGAGTTCCTGGCCATCATCACCTCCGGCCAGGCCGCGCCGGCCGTGCCGAAGTTCCTCCACCGGGCCCTGGCCAAGGCTTCGGTGTCGCTGTTGCCGCCGGTGGTGCGCAAGGCGCTGAAGCTGGGGCGGGACTGGGACCTGGGGCCCGCCGAAATGATCGCCCTCAAACTGACCGCGAGACTGGCCGACCGCATCGCCACGCCGGCCTCGCCCCACGCCCAGGCCTGTCTGCGCGTGGGCCTGCCGGCTGATTTTCTCTATCGCAAACCGGAGGTGCAGGCGCGGCTGCTGAGCGACGCCGGACTGTCGAAACCGGCGCCTGCAGCGGCCGCCTGACAGGCGCGAGGGGGCGGACTCCTTAATTTGCGCACAATTTATCCACAGGGTGCGGAACAATTCGTCATCTGGGCGAATTGTTACGGCGACTGCGAAGGTTCGGTCGCCCTCAGCCCCTCCGGCGCAAAAGCGCTTCGACGGGTTTCGTGAGTTCAGTGATGTTTCACAATACGAGAGACCTGGAAGCGGCCGTCTGGCGGGCCTTTGACGCCAAACGCCTGCGCCGATTCCGTCCAGTCCCCCACTCCACGGCCCGGGGCGAGCACGCCCATATGCTGGAGATCGCCGCCGCCAGACGCCTGCGGGCGGTCGAACGGCTGGGCGAGGCGCGCTCGGACGACGCCGACTACTGGAAAGCCGTCGCCCCGTCCGCCATCGGCAAGGCTCGCGCCGTCCGCCGCGAGCCCGGGTTCGCCGGCCTGCCCGGCTGATCAGCCGGCGTCCAGACGCTCCCCATAAGCAAACGGGCGGCCCGATGGGCCGCCCTCCCCATAAGCAAACGGGCGGCCCGATGGGCCGCCCGTCGCAACTTCAGCAGAGTTGAAGGATCGATCAGACGCCGATGCTGGCGGTGTCGACCTTCACGCCCGGACCCATGGTCGAGGACATGGCGATACGACGGACATAGATGCCCTTCGCGCCGCTCGGCTTGGCCTTGTTCAGAGCGTCGACCAGCGCACGGACGTTGGCCAGCAGGGCCTCTTCCGTGAAGCTCGCCTTGCCGATGCCGGCGTGGACGATGCCCGCCTTCTCGACGCGGAACTCGATGGCGCCGCCCTTGGCGTCCTTCACGGCCTGACCGACGTTGGGGGTCACGGTGCCGACACGCGGGTTGGGCATCAGGCCGCGCGGACCCAGAACCTTACCCAGACGGCCGACGAGGGCCATCATGTCCGGCGTCGCGATGACGCGGTCGAAATCCATGAAGCCGCCCTGGATGCGCTCAACCAGGTCTTCGGCGCCGACGATTTCAGCGCCGGCGGCCGTGGCTTCTTCAGCCTTGGCGTCGCGGGCGATGACGGCGACGCGGACGTCGCGGCCGGTGCCGGACGGCAGCGAGACCACGCCGCGGACCTGTTGGTCGGCGTGACGCGGGTCGACGCCCAGGTTGACCGAGATCTCGATGCTTTCGTCGAACTTGGCGGTGGCGTTGGCCTTCACCAGCTTGACGGCGTCTTCAACGGAATGGATGGCGGTGCGATCGCCGGTCCAGGCCTTGGCGCGTTTGATTTGCTTGACCATGTTCTTAGCCCTCCACCACGGTGAGGCCCATGGCGCGCGCCGACCCGGCGATGATCAGCGTCGCTGCATCGAGGTCGTTGGCGTTCAGGTCCTTCATCTTCTTTTCGGCGATCTCGCGCAGCTGGGCGGTCGTGATCTTGCCGGCGACTTCGCGGCCCGGGAGCTTCGAGCCGGACTTCAGGCCGAGGGCTTCCTTGATGTAGTGGGTCGCGGGCGGGGTCTTGGTGACAAAGGTGAAGCTCTTGTCCTGGTAGACGGTGATGACCGTCGGCAGGGGCGTACCCTTGGCTTCCTTTTCAGTGCGGGCGTTGAACTCCTTGCAGAAGCCCATGATGTTGACGCCGCGCTGGCCGAGCGCCGGCCCGATGGGCGGCGAAGGGGTGGCGGAGCCCGCGGGCACCTGCAGCTTGATGTAGCCCAGAATCTTCTTGGCCATGGTTTCTCCTATGCCGGTGGGACCGGCGGTTGTGAGCCGTGGTGCGGGCTTGGCGTCCCTCCCACGGATTTGAATCCGCGCCGTCAGGCGCGAAAGCCGCGCTGGTCAGAGCGCGGGGTCGGGCTCCTTAGCAGGACGGAGACGGTGATGCAAACAGCGGATCAGCCGCCTGACGGCGGGTCCCAGCTTCCGATGGCGTGGCAGGTCGCCATCGCGCGGCGGAAGCCGTCGCGGGCGGTGATGCGGTCGATGTAGGCCAGTTCCGGCGGCGTCAGCGCCGTCACCCCCTGCCGTCTGGCCCAGAGCAGCGCATAGCCGACCGAGATATCGGCGGCCGTGAAGCGCTCCCCGGCCATGTAGGGCGCCTGCTCGAGTTGGCGGGCGACCAGCCGTCGGCGGCTCTGGAACATCTCCAGGCTCATCTTGCCGGTCCAGTCGTCGCGGGCGGTTTCGGGGCCAAAGCCGCGCCCGGCCCAGGCCATGAAGGCCGGCCCCATCAGACCGGCCTCGCCCAGATGCAGAAACTGCAGCCAGGCCCCGTAGGCCGGATCGGCCGGCTCGACCGCCAGCGGGGATGGACCGAAGCGCCCCAGCAGATACTGCAGGATGGCCACGGACTCGACGATGACGTCTTCGCCGTCCTGCAGCGCCGGGATGAAGCCGCCGGGGTTGATGGCCATGAACTGGGGATCGTTCCCGGCGCCCTTGAGCAGGTCCACGTCCCGCAACCGGTAGGCAAGCCCCATCTCCTCAAGCAGCCAGACGACCCGAAAGCCCCGGCCCTCGCCCCAGACGGTGATCATGATCTCTGGCCCTCGCTGCGCGGCGGGCATGAAAAAGGGCGGACCGCCGGAAGCGGCGCCGCCCTCATCCGAACCCTGCGGGTCCACCTTCTCCCGGCGAGCGGGAGAAGGGAAGATCAGGTGACCTTTTCGACCTGATTGTATTCCAGCTCGACGGGGGTGGCCCGGCCGAAGATGGAGACGGCCACATGCAGGCGGGCGCGGTCTTCGTCGACCTGTTCCACGGCGCCGTTGAAGCTGGCGAAGGGACCATCGGTGACGCGAACCTGTTCGCCGATCTCGAAGGTGATGGTCGGCTTGGGACGCTCGGCGCCTTCAGCGGCGACGCCGATGATGCGTTCGACTTCCTTTTCCGAAACCGGCATCGGCTTGGAGGCGGACCCCAGGAAGCCGGTGACCTTCGGAGTGTTCTTGATGAGGTGGTAGGCCTCGTCGGTCATTTCCATCTTCACCAGCACATAGCCGGGGAAGAACTTGCGCTCGGCGTTGATCTTGCGGCCGCGGCGGATCTCGACGACGTCTTCGGTCGGCACCAGGATGTCGGAGAAGAACTCCTCAAGACCGTGGAGCTTGGCCTGGTCGAGGATCGACTCCTTCACCTTCTTCTCGAAGTTCGAGTAGGCGTGAACGATGTACCACTTGTGGCGCGGGTTGGCGGCGGGCTTTTCAGCGACGGTGTCGGTCATGAGGTGATCCTAGTTCCCGCTCACGAGTTCAAGAACCTTGGCCACGCCGTTTGACAGGGCCCAGTCGACAATCAGGAAGAACACGGCGGCCATGATCACCATGATGAAGACCATCACCGAGGTGATCCAGGTCTCCTTGCGGCTCGTCCAGGTGATCTTGCGAGCCTCGGCGCGGACCTGACGGATGAACTCAGGGATGCTGGTGCGCGGCTTGGCCGGCGCGGCGGCAGCCTGACCGGCGGGCGCGGCGACGACCGCGGCGCTCTTGGCGGCGCGGGATTTCATCGCGGCGAGATTGCCAGGTTTCTTGGCCATGAGTCGGGTCTTGGAACTCTCAGTTGATGGGACAGACCTCTATATGGGGTCTGCCATGAAGAATGGCACGAGTGGCAGGATTCGAACCTGCGACTTTCGGTTTTGGAGACCGACGCTCTACCAGCTGAGCTACACTCGTATATCGACAACCCTTGGATATTCCCGCCCCGCCGCCGCATCGCAACCCCTTTAAAGGGGCTCCGTCGCTGCGCGGGACCGTTCAGGTCTGGCTCCTCTATACAGGAGGAACCCGAACCTGTGCGAGAGCCTATCCGCAAGTTCGAAGGACGCGGCCTATGCCGGAATTCAGCCGCCAGTTCAAGGGCGGCGACGCCATATCCCGTCAAAGGACCATGCCTGGATGGATTGCCCCCTCGCGCCATAGGCTCCGGCGATCACCCTATGCTAGGTCGAACCGACGAAGAACCTGTGCGCTGACCGGACGCGCTGCGGAGACCAGATGAGCGACAGTGACAAGGGAACCGTCCCGCCGATCGTCCACGGCCTGAGCCAGCGGGCCGGTCATGCGCTGATCGCCCTCGAGAAACTCCTGTTCCGCCGTCTGCCTGCAGATGAGGCGCGCGCGGTTCGCCAGCACGTCGATGAAGAAGCCGATCTGACCGAGCGCTATGTGCTGATGTGCGCCCTCTCGGCCGGCATCGCCACCCTGGGTCTGCTGCAGTCGTCGACCGCCGTGGTCATCGGCGCGATGCTCGTCTCGCCGCTGATGTCGCCGATCGCCAAGCTGGGATTCGCCTTCGCCTCGCTGGACGGCAAGCGGGCCCAGGACGCGGCCCGGGTGCTGGCCATCGGCGCCGCCGTCGGGGTCTTCCTGGGCATGCTGCTGACCTGGATGAGCCCGATCCGCAACGCCACACCGGAGATCATCGGCCGCACCGCCCCGACCCTGCTCGATCTGGCCGTCGCGGTGCTGTCCGGCCTGGCGGGTGGTTACGCCACCGTCCACCGGCGCGGCGAGACGGCTATCGGCGTGGCCATCGCCACCGCCCTGATGCCGCCTCTGGCGACCCTTGGCTACAGCCTCGCCGTCGGTCGCTTCGACTTCGCAGCCGGGGCGCTGCTGCTGTTCCTGACCAACCTGGCGGCCATTTCCTTCTCCTTCGCGCTGGTGGCCAGAATTCGCGGCGTGGCCCGGCCGATGGCCAAGGTCGAGTTCAAATGGCGCTATGTGATCATGGGGCTGGCCGCCTTCCTGGTTCTCGCGACCCCGCTCGCCCTGACCCTGTTGCGGGTGTCTCATGAGACCCGCGCCTCGATGGTGGCGCGGGAGGAAATCTGCCGGGCCCTGAAGATCGACCCCAGCCAGGTCGCCCAACTCACCGTCAGCTGGGCCAGCCTCAATGATCCCGACATCAGCGCCACGGCGATCACCCCGGCCTTCGATGACGACGCCCAGAAGCAGGTCGAGCAAAGGCTGGTGGACCGCCTCGGCTCGCCGGTGAACCTGCGGCTGCAGCAGATCGTCGCCGCCGACCCCAGAGCCCAGACCCAGGCCCTGATCGACGCCGCCATCGCCAATGACGGGGTCAACAAGGCGCCGGTCCAGCCTTCCGCGCCCATCGATCAGGTCCGCAAGGCGTCCAGAATGCCCGTTGGCCAGGCCTGGGCCGACGCCGGCAGCCACAGCGTCATCCTCCTTGCCGCGCCGTCGAACACCTGGGGCCTGGCCGACTATCGCGCCGAGGAAACCCGGCTCTCGGCGCTGGGCTTTGGCTGGACCGTCCGGATCATCCCGCCCTACCAGACCCGACTGCCGGTCATCTTCGGCGACGATTCGGCCCTTGTCGGATCGGAACAGCGGACCAGCATCGACACGGCTGTATGGGCCCTGAAGCGATGGGGCGTGAACGCCGTCGTCGTCGAGGGCTTCTCCGGCCCCCGCCCTGCCGCCAGCAAGACCACGAGGATGCTGGCCGAAACCCGCGCCGCCGGGGTCAGCGCCCTGCTTGAAGCGCAACAGATCAGGACCACGGTGCGGCTGGGCGATCAGGTGACCGGAAAGGCTCTGGCCGGCGAGGGCGAGGACCGCCTCAGAGCGGCCGACATTATCGCCTTTGGAGGCGGCGCCGGCCCGAGCGCGCCGTAACCTGTCAGGTCTGACGGGAGCTTCCGGCGACCACGGGCGTTGTCCCTCCAACAACGGAGACGCCCCATGGCCGCTGATACGCGCCCTTCCAATCCTGAAACCCAGAACGAGAACCAGCGACCACCGGCCGGCGACGGCCAGGCGCCCCGCCCGGCGACCGAGCCCAAGGGTTCCAAGGCCTCGTCCAACTCCCCCAAGACCGAGACTGATCCCGGGTCCGGCGCGCAGTAACCGCCCGGACCACCCTCAAGCTGGCTGGTGACATCCCCGCCTCGCTCGGCTATCGCAGCCGCAAAGCCAGACAGGGAGGCCAGCGGCCTTGAACGACAGCGTCGAAGAGGCCGGTTGGGCCACCGCCAAAACCCTCGCCGAGGCGCTGCCCTATATCCAGCGCTATGACCGCGAGACGGTGGTTATCAAATACGGCGGCCACGCCATGGGCGAGGAGAAGGTGGCGAAGCTGTTCGCCGCAGACGCCGTACTGCTCAAACTGCTGGGCCTTCACCCCGTCGTCGTCCACGGCGGCGGGCCGCAGATCAGCGCCATGCTCGACCGGGCGGGGGTCAAATCGACCTTCATCGACGGCCTGCGCGTGACCGACGAGCCGACCATGGAGGTGGCCGAAATGGTCCTCTCCGGTGCGATCAACAAGGAAATCGCCAACTGGATCACCCTCGCCGGGGCCGAAGCCGATGTGCGCGGCGTCGGCCTGTCTGGCAAGGACGCCCGGCTGATCACCGTGACCAAGGCCAGGCGCACCAAAAAGGATCCCGGCAGCAACATCGAGCAGGTCGTTGACCTGGGCTATGTCGGCGAGCCGCAGAAGGTGGATCCGCAGTTGATCAACGCCCTGATCCACGCCGAACACGACTACATCCCCGTCGTCGCCCCGATCGGGGTGTCGAAAGAGGGCCAGACCTACAACGTCAACGCCGACACCGTCGCCGGGGCCATGGCCGGGGCCCTCAAGGCCAAGCGCATGCTGCTGCTGACCGATGTGAAGGGCGTGCTCGACAAGAAGGGCGAACTGATCCGCCAGATGAGCGTCGCCGAGGCCTTCGAGGCGATCAGGGACGGCACCGCCACCGGCGGCATGATCCCCAAGCTGGAAACCGCCATCGCCGCCGTCGACGGCGGGGTCGAGGCCGTGGTCATTCTCGACGGTCGCCGCCCCCACGCCATGCTGGTCGAGCTGTTCACCGAGCACGGCGCCGGCACCATGGTGACCAAGTGACCGATCTGACCCACATCGACACCTGGCTGTTCGATCTCGACAACACCCTCTACCCGGCCGAGACCGGCTTCATGAAGCTGATCGAGGTGCGGATGACCGACTTCGTCGAGCGCACCACCGGCCTGCCCCGCGACGAGGCCCGGGCCCTGCAGAAGAAATACTGGGGCGAACTGGGCACCACCCTGGCCGGGCTGATCCAGAACCACGGCGTTGATCCTGAAGACTTTCTCGACGAGGTGCATGACGTCTCCCTCGACCTGCTGACGCCCGATCCTCAGCTGATCGCCGCCGTCGAGCGGCTGCCGGGCCGTCGTCTGATCTTCACCAACGGCTCCGAGGCCCACGCCATCCGCGTGGTCGAGAAGCTGGGCCTGGCCCATCTGATGGAAGACATCTTCCATATCCGCTCGGCCGACTATCTGCCCAAGCCGGCGCTGAAGACCTTCGTCAAGATGACCGCCGATCATGCGGTCGATCCGCGCGGCGCCGCCTTCTTCGAGGACTCGGAAAAGAACCTGGCCCCGGCCGCCGAGATCGGCATGACCACCATCCTGGTCGGCCAGACGGCGCCGCAGTCCACCGCCCCCTTCATCCACCACCGCACCGACGACCTGGCCGGCTTTCTGAGCACGGCAAGGGTCCGGGAGACCGCTGCATGACCACCGTCACCCCCGCCGATCTGGCCCTGGAAATCGAATCCGCCTGGGAAGCCCGCGACGGGATCAGCGCCGCCACCAAAGGCCCGGTGCGCACCGCCGTCGAGGAGGCCCTGAACCTGCTCGACAGCGGCAAGGCCCGCGTCGCCGAGAAGGGCGAGGACGGCTGGGTCGTGCATCAATGGCTGAAGAAGGCGGTTCTGCTGTCCTTCCGCCTCAACCCCAACACTGTCATGCGGGCCGGGGCCATGGGCGGCGGCGTCGGTCCCTGGTGGGACAAGGTGCCCAACAAGTTCGACGGCTGGGACGCGCCGCAGTTCGAGGACGCCGGATTCCGCGCCGTGCCCGGCGCCATCGTCCGCCACGGCTCCTATGTTGCGAAGAACGTCATCCTGATGCCCAGCTTCGTCAATATCGGCGCCTTCGTCGATGAAAGCACCATGGTCGACACCTGGGTGACGGTCGGCAGCTGCGCCCAGATCGGCAAGCGGGTCCACCTGTCCGGCGGCGTCGGTATCGGCGGCGTGCTTGAACCTCTGCAGGCCAATCCGACCATCATCGAGGACGACTGCTTCATCGGCGCCCGCTCAGAGGTCGTCGAAGGCGTGGTCGTCGGTCAGGGCAGCGTGCTGAGCATGGGCGTTTTCCTGTCGGCCTCGACCAAGATCGTCGACCGCAAGACCGGCGAGACCCACCGCGGCTACGTCCCGCCCTACAGCGTCGTGGTGCCGGGCGCCCTGCCCGATCCCCACGGCGTCGGCCCGAGCCTCTACTGCGCCGTAATCGTCAAGACCGTCGACGCCCAGACCCGCTCCAAGACCAGCATCAACGACCTGCTGCGCGACTAGATCACGTCGAGTTTGGATTGAACCAATCCAAGCTCGAGAATCGTGATCGATTCTAATGTTTAGAGCGGGTTTCACGCGAAAAACCGGTATCCACTTTTTCGCAACCCGCTCTAGATCGCCGGCCCTCACGGCGGGGTTTGCAAGCGCCCCGCCGTCGCCTACACCGACAGGGATGATTACCCCTCTCGACGCCCTTGACCTCGCCCGGACGCTGATCCGCTTTCCGTCGGTGACGCCCGCTGACGAGGGGGCGATGGACCTGCTTCAGCGACAGCTTGAGTATCTGGGCTTTGACTGCCGCCGGATGCGCTACGGCGACATCGAAAACCTCTACGCCCGTCGCGGGACCGCCCGGCCCAACCTCTGTTTCGCCGGCCACACCGATGTCGTGCCAGTGGGCGACGCCCTGGCCTGGACCCAGGACCCCTTCGCCGGGACCGTGGTCGACGGGGTGCTGGTCGGACGCGGCGCGGTCGACATGAAAAGCGCCATCGCCGCCTTCACCGCCGCCGTCTCCGCCGTGCTGGCCAGAGGCGAGCCCAAGGGTTCCCTGAGCTTCCTGATCACCGGCGACGAGGAAGGCCTGGCCCTGGACGGCACCCGCAAGGTGGTCGAGACCCTGGCCGCGGAAGGCGAGATCATCGACCACTGCGTGGTCGGCGAGCCGACGAGCGCCACGGTGCTGGGCGATATGGTCAAGATCGGCCGCCGCGGCAGCGTCAACGCCTGGATCACCGTCGAGGGCACGCAAGGCCATGTGGCCTATCCGCATCGGGCGGCCAATCCCATTCCTGTGCTGGTGGCCCTGCTGGCCCGGCTGCAGGCGCGGGTGCTGGACGACGGCTATCCGGAATTCCAGCCGTCCAATCTGGAAGTCACCACCATCGATGTCGGCAACACCGGGACCAACGTCATCCCGGCCCGGGCCGCGGCGCGGGTCAATATCCGCTTCAACCCCGCTCACAGGGGCGCCGATCTCCAAGCCTGGTTCGAAGAGGAATGCGCCCTCGCCGGCAAGGACTTCAATGGCCGGGTCGATCTGAAGGTGATGATCAGCGGCGAGGCCTTCCTGACCGAGAAGGGCCCCTTCACCGAGATCATCGCTGACGCCGTGCGCGAAACCACCGGCCGCGAGCCGGACCTGTCCACCACCGGCGGCACCAGCGACGCCCGCTTCATCCGCGCCCTCTGCCCCGTGGTCGAGTTCGGTCTGGTCGGAACTACCATGCACGCCGTCGACGAGCGGGCGCCGGTGGCCGAGATCTACGGCCTGCAGAAGGCCTATGAGCGGATTATCGAGCTGTACTTCGAACGGCTGAGCTGATGCGGGCCTTCGCCGCTGGCTGGATCTTCTGGGCCCTGCTGGCGGCGCTGTTTGCGGCGGCGACCGCCATCCTCGCAAAGGTCGGCGTGCGCGACACCCCGTCCGACCTGGCGACCCTGATCCGCACCCTGGTGGTGGTCGCCTTCGCCGGCCTGATCGTCGCCGCCTCCGGCCAATGGCGCGGACTGCAGGATCTCACCCCCCGCACCTGGATGTTCCTGACCCTGTCGGGCCTGGCCACCGGCGCCTCCTGGCTCTGCTACTTCCGGGCCCTGAAGCTGGGCGACGCCGCCCGCGTGGCGCCGCTCGACAAACTCAGCGTCGTTCTGGTCGCGGTTCTCGGGACCGCCTTTCTGGGTGAACACCTCAGTGTGAAGAACTGGCTGGGGGTGGCGATGATCGCCGGCGGGGCTGTGCTGGTCGCCCTGCGCTGAGCCCGCGCCGGTCTGCACGAACCCGTGCGAGCGCAACCTATCGGCTTCTGATCCTTTGATAGTCCACGGCGATCTTCCCGATCGCGCAGTGAACTTTCAGAGGTCAGTCATGGGCATTTTCAGCAATATTCTCGGCAAGATATTCGGCCACAAGTCGAAGAACGCCCCCGCGCCCTCCCCTGCGCCGCAGACCCGGCCGACCCCGACCGCCCCGGCGCCGCAATCGGCGCCGCAATCGGCGCCCCAGCCGGCGATGCAGTCCATCGACATCGAGGCGGTCCTCGAGGACATGGCGGCCAACAATCCGCAAAAGCTGAACTGGCGCACCTCGATCGTCGATCTGATGAAGCTGGTCGGCATGGACAGCACCCTGGCCGAGCGCCGCGATCTGGCCGATGAACTGGGCTTCACCGGCGACAAGTCCGACAGCGCCACCATGAACATCTGGCTGCATCAGGCGGTGATGAAGAAGCTGGCTGAAAACGGCGGCAAGGTCCCCGCCAGCCTTACGGACTGATCAGACTGGTCTGACCGGCGTCAGTAGCCAACGCCGGTCAGATACAGGCCATCCGACGGCGCGACCGGGCCACAGGCTGTCCGGTCGCGGGCCTCGAGCGCCGCCGTAACATCCTCGGCGGTCCAGCGGCCCACGCCGACCTCCGCCAGGGTCCCGGTCATCGACCTGACCTGACGATGCAGGAAGCTTCGGGCGGTGAAAGTCAGCAGCAGCAGGTCGCCATCGCGCCTGACCTGGGCGAAATCCAGGGTCTTGATCGGCGACTTGGCCTGGCACTTCACGTCCCGGAAGGTCGTGAAGTCGTGATGTCCGACCAGCAGCTGGGCTGCGGCGTGCATGGCTTCGGCGTCCAGCGGCTTTTTCACATGCCAGACCTTGCCGCGCTCCAGCGCCGGCTGACTGGGCCGGTTGAGGATGCGGTAGAGGTAGCGGCGCTCAATGGCCGAGAAGCGGGCGTGCCAGTCGCCGACAGCCTTCTCCGACGAAATGATGCTGACCGCCTCCTTCACCAGATAGGCGTTGAGGGCGTTGCGAACCGTCTCCTCCGGCCAGTCCCGCTCCAGATCGATGTGGACGACCTGGCCGGTGGCATGGACTCCGGTGTCGGTGCGACCCGCCGCCTGCAGCCGCACCACCTGGCCGCTGAAGGCGGTGACGGCGGTCTCGATGGCGCCCTGGACGGTGGGCAGTTCGGCCTGGGCCTGGAAGCCGCAATAGGGCTGGCCATCATATTCCACGACGAGACGATAGCGCGGCATCAGGCCAGCGCCGTCCCGGCGGGCAGGGCGAACCCGCGCACAAACTCTTCAGACGCTTGGCGACCCCGGCCTTCCCGCTGCAGTTCCAGCAGGCGGACCGCCCCCTCGCCACAGGCGATGAGCAGCTGGTCATCCAGCACCTGCCCGGGCGCGCCGTCGGCGTCCTCGACCCGCGACAGCAGCGCCTTGACCCGGGTCGTTCCCCGGCTGGACGGCGCCTCGAACCAGGCGCCGGGAAACGGCGACAGGCCGCGGATCTGTCGATCCACCGCCTCAGCGCTCATGGACCAGTCGATCCGGGCCTCGGCGGAGGTGATCTTGCGGGCGTAGGTGACGCCCTCCTCGCTCTGCGGCGTCTCGACGGCGTCTCCCGCCTCGATCTTCGGCAGGGTCTCGACCAGCAGCTTCGCGCCCAGCTCCGCCAGGCGGTCATGCACCGTACCGGCGGTGTCGTACTGGCTGATGCGCGTGGTCGCCGTGGCCAGCACCGCGCCCTCATCCAGCCCTTCGCTCATCCGCATGACCTGAACCCCGGTCATCGCATCCCCGGCCATGACCGCCCGCTGGATTGGCGCGGCCCCGCGCCAGCGGGGCAGCAACGACCCATGCAGATTGAAGCAGCCGAGGCGCGGCGCATCGAGGATTCCCGGCTTGAGGATCTGCCCGAAGGCGACGACCACCGCCGCATCGACCTCAAGGGCGGCGAAGGCGGCGATCTCCTCGTCCGGCTTCATCGACTTGGGCGTGCGCACCTGCAGGCCATGCGATTCCGCAAAGGCGTGAACCGGCGACGGGCGCAGGGCCTGCCCCCGCCCGCGCGGAGCGGGCGGCTGGCTGTAGACGCAGACAATGTCGTGGCCGGCTTCGAGAAGCGCGGCGAGGCTGACCACCGCGAAGTCGGGGGTGCCGAGAAAGGCGAGACGCATGCCCCCCTGTAGCGGGCCGGAGGCGGCGACGGAAGGGAACCGGCATCCTCAACCCCCGTTCTGTTGAACGAAACCACGGGAGACACCCATGCGTACGATAATTCTGGCCGCCGCCGCGACCGCCGCCCTCGCCCTGACCGCCTGCTCGCCGTCCGACCGTCAGGACCTCAAGGAGGGGGCCGACGCCGCCGGATCGGAGATCAAGGATGCGGCGCATGACATCGCCAACGATCCGGATGTCAAGGAAGCCGGCGCGGCGATCAAGAACGTCGGCGCCGAAGCGGCTGACGCGGTGAAGGATACGGCCGCCGAGGCCCAGGACGGGCTCAGCGATGCGGCGCGGGAAGACAAGGCTGACGCGGAAGCCGAAAAGACCAGCGAGACACAGTCCCGCTGATCAGGCCGCGCGGGCGGCCTTCTTGACCTTGGTGATGGCCCGGTCGCGCTTCAGCCGAGACAGGTGGTCGATGAACAGCACCCCTTCGAGGTGGTCCATCTCATGCTGGATGCAGACGGCGTAGAGGCCGTCGGCGTCCTCGGAGACCTGAGCGCCGTTGTAGTCGAGATAGCGGATGTGGACGCGGTCAGGGCGCTCGACGGTTTCATAAATCTCGGGCACCGACAGACAGCCTTCCTCATAGGGGGCCAGGTCTTCGTTCTTCTCGACAATCTCGGGATTGATGAAGTAGCGCGGCGCGGGCTCCTCGCCGTCACGGGCCAGGTCCATGACGATGATCCGCAGGGGCTCGCCGACCTGCACGGCGGCCAGGCCGATGCCGGGGGCCGCGTACATGGTCTCCAGCATATCGTCCATCAGGGCGCGTGTTTCATCGGTCACCGTCTCGACGGCGACGGATTTCTTCTTCAGCACCGCCAGATCGGCAGCGTTATCGACGGTCAGGATGCGACGGATGGCCATGATTTCCCGGAGGTAGGGTCGCCGGGCTCCCCGGTCAAGGCGGGCGATGCGGCGCCGGAGAGTTTGGTCAGGGGGCGCACCCCGCCCTCGATCGGCTCCAGAGCGGGAATTTCCTTGCCCTCATGGTCGACCTTGAGCTCCTCAAAGCGTCGGGCCTGGGTCAGGACCTGGGTCTCCAGAGAGCCGACGAACTGGTTATACTTGCCGGTGGCGTTTTCCAACGCCTTGCCCATCGCCGCCACATGGCCGCCCATCACCGACAGTCGCGCATAGAGGTCGCGGCCGAGCTTGGCGATCTTGTCGGCGTTGGCCGCCTGCTCCTCGACCCGCCAGCCATAGGCCACCGCCTTGCACAGGGCGAACAGGGTGGTCGGGGTGACCAGCAGCACCCGCTTGTCCATCGCCTCGGTCATCAGATCAGGCATGCGGTCCAGCGCGGCGGCCAGAAAGCCGTCGCCGGGGACGAACATGGCCACGAAATCGGGCGAGCGTTCGGAGGCGAACTGGTCCCAGTAGGCCTTGGCGGACAGGCCCTGCATGTGGCTGCGGACGCTCTGGGCGTGGCGGGCCATCGCCGCCTCGCGCACCGCGTCGTCGGTGGCTTCCTGGGCGTCCATGAAGGCGTTGAGCGAGCATTTGGCGTCGATGGCGAAGACGGCGCCGGCCGGCATCCTCACCTTGACGTCAGGCCGGCGACGGCCTTCCTCGGTGTCGAGGCTGAACTGTTCGACGAAGTCGTACTGGTGGGCGAGGCCCGCCGCCTCCAGCACATTGCGAAGGGTCTGTTCACCCCACCGGCCCTGCACGCCCGCGCCCCGCCGCAGGGCGGCCGACAGCTTGCGGGCCTCTGACTGGGTGGCGACCGAAGCGTCCATCAGGGCGGCGATCTGGGCCTTGAGGCCCCCCTGCTCCTCTGCCCGGGTCTTCTCGACAGCGGTGACCTGGGCCTCGAACTTGGCCAGGGTCTCGGCCACGGGCTTGAGCTGCGCCTCGATCCGGGCCTGGGCGAGGTTTTCCCGGTTGCGGAAGCTCTCCTCGGTGCGCTTGAGCAGTTCCTCGGCCACCGCCCCGGCCTGCTGCGAGGCCTGCGCCTTGAGCAGCTCCGACGCCGCGCCGGACTGTTCCTCGAGCAACTTCGCCCGCGCCTCAACCGACGCGAATTGCTCCTTCATCGCCCAGGCCCTGGCCTCGGCGGTCCCGGCCCGGCGGCGTTCCATCAATGCCCAGGCGAGCATGACGATGGCCAGCAAGGCAAAGGCGGCGGCGACGATGAGAGCAAGGCTTGTAGCGTTCATGGTTGGTTCTTAGCGCAGGTTCGGGAGTCGCGCCAATGCGTCCTTCTCCCGCTTGCCGGGAGAAGGTGGCCTCCGAAGGAGGTCGGATGAGGGCAGAGCGGAAGGCGACCTATTGGCGATGGCGCCGAGAGCGCCAGAGCGTGCGTGATCTTCCGACGTCGGCGCCGCCCTCATCCGGCCGCTACGCGTCCACCTTCTCCCGGCGAGCGGGAGAAGGAACCGATCATGCCGGCCGCCGCGCCCGCATGGCCTGAGCGATTGTGCCGTCATCCAGCCAGTCGAGGTCGCCGCCGACCGGGACGCCGCGCGCCAGCATGGTCACCGCGACATCGAGGTTCGACAACCGCTCGGCGATGTAGTGGGCGGTGGTCTGGCCATCGACCGTGGCCGGCAGGGCCAGGACCACTTCGCGGATCTCGCCTTCGGTCACCCTCTGGGTCAGCTCGTTGATACGGATATTGTCCGGCCCGACGCCGTCCAGCGCCGACAACAGCCCGCCCAGCACATGATAGCGCCCGCGAAACGCCCCGGCTCGTTCCATGGCCCAGACGCTGCCCACCTCCTCGACCACGCAGACCAGGGTGCGGTCGCGCAAGGTATCGGCGCAGAGGCTGCAGGGATCGCGGGTGTCGAGGCTGCCGCACTGGCTGCAGGTCTTCACATGCTCCCGGGCGTCGGCGAGGGCGTCGGCCAGCGGGCCGAGCAGCTGCTCCCGCCGCTTCAGCAGGGTCAACGCCGCCCGTCTGGCCGAACGGGGCCCAAGCCCCGGCAACTTGGCCAGCAGGCTGATCAGACGTTCAATCTCGGGTCCGGCGACGGCGGCCATGGCGACTTCAGTCCCTGTACAACAACCGCTCATCCCGGCGAATGCCGGGACCCATCCGCGTGATCTCGATGAGGCAGGCAAAGCCAAGAATGGCGGGAGTCGGGGCCCTACGAAATGGGTCCCGGCATTCGCCGGGATGAGCGGAAATGTGGGTCTAGAACCCCAGCCCCGGGATCTTCATCCCGGCCAGCGGCCCCGCCGCCGCCTGCATCAGTTCCGTCGTCCGGGCTTCCAGCTTGCGGCGGGCGTCGGCATGGGCGGCGATCAGCAGGTCGGCGACGACCTCGCCTTCCCCGGGGGCCAGCAGGCTGTCGTCCAGCTCGACGCCGGCCAGCTCGCCGGCGCCTTTCAGGGTCACCTTGACCATGCCGCCGCCGCTGGTCCCCTCGACCACGATGGCGGCGACCTGTTCCTGGGCCTCGGCCAGCTTGGCCTGCATGGCCTGGGCCTGCTTCATCAGCCCCTGAAGGTCTTTCATTTTGCGTCTGCTCCTTCGCTGAAGAGGCCCCCCGCGCTCAGCATCTGGTCCCGGATCGCTTCGGGCGCCTGGGTCTGCATCACGTCATAGGCCTCGAGTTCAGTCGGCACATACCAGTGGATCTTGTCCGAATGGTAGGCGCCCCAGACCGCTTTCGCCACCTCCATCGGCGGGGTCAGCCGCCACATGCCCTCGGTCGGGGCGTTGGCCTTGGCTTCATCGGGCAGGATCGGGGTGTCGATCATCCCGGGCAGGGTGTCGGCGGCGCGGACGCCATGGGCGCGCAGCTCGACCGACAGCGCCTCGGTCAGGCCCTTCACCGCATGCTTGGTCGCCGAATAGACGGCGATGTTGGGAATGCCGAAGATGGCCGAGGACGAGGAGGTGGTGAAGCACAGGCTGTTGGGCGTGTTTTTGAGCAGCGGGGCGGCCAGGTGGATACCCGACAGCACGGCGACGAAGTTGATATTGACCACCGCCATGACGTCGTCCCACGTCTGGTCGATGAACGGCCCGCCCCGGCCGATGCCGGCGTTGTTGAACAGCAGGTCCAGCTTGCCGCCGGTGGCTTGCGAGAAGGCGTCGAGGGCGGCGCTGTAGGCGGCGCGGTCGGTGACATCGAGGGTCTGGACGATGCAGTTTTCGGCGCCGATCTCGCCCTTCAGGGCCTCCAGCCCGGCGGCGTTGACGTCATACCCCCCGACAAACCAGCCCTCGGAGGCGAACAGCCGGGCCGTCTCCAGCCCCATGCCCGAGGCGGCGCCGGTGATGAAGATGCTCTTGCGGTCGTTGGCTTTGGTCATGTGTCTCTCCCCTTATGCTTTTTGTCCCTTCTCCCCTTGCGGGAGAAGGTGTCAGCGAAGCTGACGGATGAGGGGTCGCGCCGGCGAGAGGGATTGGTTTGGACGCCCGCAATGGCGGCGGAACCAGTCTTCAACCCCTCATCCGGCCCCTCCGGGGCCACCTTCTCCCGCAAGGGGAGAAGGACCCTTGAGGATCAGTCCTCGTCGTCGGCCTCTATCGGAGGTTCTGTAGCGGCTTCCCCCTGCGGAACGGCAAGCTGCTTGACGCCGAGCAGTTCGGCGCCCGGGAAGGCGTCCAGCACCGAGCGGACGAAGGGATGGTTCTCGATCTCGGCCCGGGCCTCGCGCTGTTCGCGCTTCTGACGCTCCCAGGCTGTCTCCGCTCCGCCGCCGCCTTCAGAGGCGACCAGCCAGGGCTGGCCGGTCCATTCCTTCAGTCGCGAGACCAGCCGCTGGGACAGGCTGGAGGGCGTACCCGGCGCCGGTTCGAAGACGATGGCCCCGGGGCGGAAGCTGACCAGCCGCACATAGCGGTCGACGTCCAGCTTCAGGCCGATGTCCCGCTTGGCCTCGATCAGTTTCAGCACATCCTCGAAGCTGGCGACCGTCGCCACCTCGCTCTGGGCCGAGGTCTGGACCTGGGGCTGGGCGAACCGGGCCTGGGCGACAGCGCCGCCGCCGCCGCCACCACCGCCTGATGGCGCGGAACCCCCGCCGCCGGATCCGCCGGCTGTGGGATCGCCGCCGCGCAGGGCCTTCAGCGCCTCTTCAGGCCCGGGCAGATCGGCCGCATAGCAGAGCCGGATGAGGGCCATTTCCACGGCGGCTGACGGATCGGGCGCACGGCGCACCTCGTCATGGGCCTTCAGCAGCATCTGCCACAGTCGCGACAGGCTGCCGGCGCTGGCCAGGGCGCCGACCGCCGCCAACCGCTGGGCCTGCTCCTTGGGCATGGCCAAGGCATCGGGACCCAGCGCCTTGCTGACCGAAGCGGCGTGGCTGTGTTCCAGCAGGTCCAGCACCACCTGGGCCGGATCGGCGCCAAAGCCCCAGAGCATGCGGAAGGTCTGGATGGCTGGCCCGGTCTCGCCGCGCATCACCTGTTCGAACAGGTCCAGCGTCTGGGAGCGGTCGGCCAGGCCCAGCATGTCCTGGACGATCTTGGCCGGCACCACCTGCCCCGGATCAGTCTGGACGATCGCCTGATCGAGCAGCGACAGTCCGTCCCGCACCGAGCCTTCGGCGGCCCTGGAGATCAGCGTCAGACCTTCGGTCTCGACCTTGGCCCCTTCCTTCTCGCAAATCCGCTCCAGATGGGCGGCCAGCACCGGCGGCTCGACCCGGCGCAGGTCAAACCGCTGGCAGCGCGACAGGATGGTCACCGGCACCTTGCGGATCTCGGTGGTGGCGAAGATGAACTTGGCGTGCGGCGGAGGCTCTTCCAGCGTCTTCAGCAGGGCGTTGAACGCCGCTGTCGACAGCATATGGACCTCATCGATCACATAGACCTTGTAGCGGGCCTCGACCGGCGAGTAGCGCACCCCGTCAAGCAGCTCGCGCATCTCGTCGACCTTGGTGCGGCTGGCGGCGTCGAGTTCCAGCACGTCCATGTGGCGACCGTCGACAATGGCGGCGCAGTGCCGGCCCTCGACGCTCAGGTCCATCGACGGCTGGTGGACAGTGTCGGTCTCGTAGTTCAGGGCCCGGGCCAGCAGCCGGGCGGTGGTGGTCTTGCCGACCCCGCGCACGCCGGTCAGCATGAAGGCATGGGCGATGCGGCCCGAGGAAAACGCGTTGGTCAGGGTGCGGACCATGGCCTCCTGGCCGATCAGGTCCTCGAAATTGCGCGGGCGGTATTTGCGGGCCAGCACCGTATAGGCCGGCGAATCGACCGCCTGGGTGGCCGGCGGAACGGCCTTCGCAACCGGCGCGGCGGCCGGCGCGGCCTCGGCGACGGCGGGCTCCGGATCGCCGAAAATATCGACGGTCAGGGTGTCGCGCTCCTCGGCCTCGGCGACCGGTTCGTCTTCATCCCATGGCGGCGCGGTATCGGACATCGGGGCTTTCAGCAGAACCGGCGACGGGGCCGGCGGGAAACCAGATCCCCCGGATGGAATCTCCGGGGCGCGTCCCAGTCTATGCCATCACCCGGCGGGGACGATAGGTCACGCGACGCCGGACAACCGATTGTCATGCGCCGCTGGGGCTATTTGCCCGAACGGCTGCGCCGGCTGAGGACTTCGGCGCCGATCACCACGCCAATGCCCAGCAGAATGCCGACCACAATGGCGATGGCCAGACCGTGCGGGCCGAAAACGGCGCTAAGGACCTCGATCATCACGGCCTCCGACGTCGCCGCGGCGACGGACCTGCTGTTCAGCGCGGGACGGGAAAAGGTGGAGACCGGACAACGACCCGGAGCAAATCTCGTTGTGGCTGCTGCCTTCCGGCCCTGACCAGGTTGGCGAGGACTCCGCCCATCGCCGATCTCCGAGGCCTATATCGCGATGGACGCCCCGCGATGCAAGAGGCGAATGAACACAGCCGCTCCCCATCCCGCTTCCTTCTCCCCTTGCGGGAGAAGGTGTCAGCGAAGCTGACGGATGAGGGGTCGCACCGGCGAACAGGGATTGTCGGGGCCGTCTGTCATGGCGGTTTGAACAGTCTTCAACCCCACATCCGGCCCTCCGGGCCACCTTCTCCCTCAAGGGGAGAAGGAACCGCTGGCGAACCCCCTTGCCTAGCAAAACCCGCCGTTCCATGAAGGCGCATGCCTCTTTCCGATATCGCCAACGTCTTCACCGGCAACCCGCTCAACCGCGTCAGCGAGCGGCGGCCCGATTCCGCCTGGCTCGACGCCAAACTGGAGGAGGCCGGCTCGCTTGCCATCGCCCTGTGGAACGGCAAGCCCCTGACCGAGACCCGGGACGGCAAGCTACAGCTGGCCTACATCACCGCCGACATGGCCCAGGAGCTGTCCGGCGGCTGGGAGCGGTTGCTGTTCCTTGGCCTGTGGAAGGAGACCGCTGTCTTCGCCCTCGACATCGAAGGCGCCGCCGACCCGGCCGATGGCCCGCTGCAGGGCATTGGCCGGTTCGAGGAACTGCGCACCGTGGCCATGGCCCTGCCCGGCGGGGAATCGGCCATCGCCGCCACCGCCAAGGCGATGTTCGAATGGCGGCGCAAGCATCGCCACTGCGCCAACTGCGGCGAGCCCAGCGTCGTCTCCGACGGCGGCTGGAAGCGCGCCTGCCCGGCCTGCAACGTCGAGCACTTCCCGCGCACCGACCCGGTGTCGATCATGCTGGCCACCCACAAGGGCCGCTGCCTGATGGGGCGCCAGGCCATCTGGCCCAAGGGCATGTATTCGGCTCTCGCCGGCTTTCTCGAGCCCGGCGAAAGCATCGAGGAGTGCTGCGCCCGCGAGTTAATGGAAGAGGCCGGCCTGACCGCCACCCGCGTCCGCTACCACTCCACCCAGCCCTGGCCCTATCCGTCATCCCTGATGATCGGCCTGATCGCCGAGGTCGACAGCGACGAGGCCACCCCCGACCAGACCGAACTGGAAGCGGTAAAGTGGTTCACCCGCACCGAGGCCCGCGCCCTGCTGGCCGGAGAGCTGGAAGGCCTGTTCTGCCCCCCGCCCCTGGCCATCGCCCACCAGCTGCTGAAAACCTGGGCCAACGAGGAAGAGTGAGCCGTAAGGGTCAGCTGACCCCGCCCATCAGCACCCGGCCGGCCCAGACCATCAGCACCACCGTCGAGATGGCGAAGAGGGTGAAGCGCAGGAGCACCAGATTGATGGTGTTCTGGACCAGGCTGTGGAGCACCCGCAGGGCGAAATAGCCCCAGGCCAGGCCGGCGGTGAACGGCGACTGCTGTCCGGCCAGATAGGTGACCATCACCAGAGCGTAGAAGATGGTCGGCTGTTCCATCAGGTGGTTGTAGTTGTCGGCCACCTGCCGCGTCTGATCGGGCAGGCCTGTGAGGCTGCCCGGGAAACGCGCGTCCTGCGGATCGAGCTTGGCCCTGCTCATCGCCGGCAGACGCAGGGCGTACATCCACACCCAGATCACCAGCGACCAGATGACCAGCGCCAGCGCCGGCGCGAGTACGGAGTCCGTCAGAGGCTGTCCCTGGAATGTCATATCGCCCTCCCCGGCTGTTGTGGTGGCGGGAAACTAGCGGTGAACGGCGGTCTTTCAAAGACCTCACGTTGAAGCTTTGATCAGGACAGGCTTTTGGCGACCGACTAATCTGCCGCCATGTCCAGAATCATCGCCCTGCTTCGCGCCATCAATGTCGGGGGAACCGGCAAGGTCGCCATCGCCGACCTGCGCAAACTGGTCACCGATCTGGGGTTCGCCGATGTCGCCAGCTACATCGCCAGCGGCAATCTGGTGTTCACCGGCGACGGGCGTGAACCGGGCGAGCTGGAGGCGCTGTTCCAGGCCGAGGCCGGGCGGCGTCTGGGCCTGAACAGCGACTGGATCCTGCGCACCCCCGCGGACTGGCGGGCGATGATCGAGGCCAGCCCCTATCCCGATTTCGCCGCCGAACACCCGAGCCGCTATCTGGTGACGGTGTTCAAGACGGCGCCCGATCCGGCGCGGCTGGACGAGGTCCGGGCCATGGCGACCCTGGGCGAAGACCTGACCCTGATCGGCGACGCCCTCCACATCTGCTTTCCGGAAGGCGCGGGGAAGTCGAAGCTGGCCGGGGCCGTCATCGAAAAGCGGTTGGGCGCACGCGGCACGGCGCGAAACTGGAATACCGTGCTGAAGCTGGCGGATATGGCGGGGGTCTGAAACCTCTCCCTGAGGGAGAGGTCGGTCCCGCTCGCGGGACCGGGTGAGGGTTTACGGACGTCGACGGTCTTGTGGCCGGTCGTAAACCCTCATCCGGCCCTTTGGGCCACCTTCTCCCTCAGGGAGAAGGTGGCGTTAGCGGAGACTGGCGTTGATCCTGTCCATCGCCGCTGCACCGGGCGTCAGGTCCGCGGTGTCGAGGGCGTTCAGCGGCGTCTTCACCGTGCCCAAAGCGTCATGCAGGTCCTCGGCCCGGGGGTCGACATAGAGCAGGCCGGTGACCACCTCGCCCGCCGCCTGGCGTTCCTGCAGAAAGCCCATGGCCCGCACCCGGTCGGTCGGATCATAGTCGGCCGCCAGCTTGCGCAGGGTCAGGACCGTGCCGTCATGCTGCTCGACCTCGACCGTCTCGCCCGGCTGGTACTCCGCGGTGATCGGGGCCCGGCCGATCATCACATCCAGCCGGTTCACCGCCTCATTGTGCTCGCGCACCCAGTCGAAGCTCTTGGTGCTGCCGGCGTGGTTGTTGAAGGCGATGCAGGGGCTGATGGTGTCGATGAAGGCGGCGCCCTTGTGCCGCAGGGCGGCCTTGATCAGGGGCACAAGCTGCTCCTTGTCGCCGGAGAAGCTGCGGGCGACGAAGGTGGCGCCCAGCTGCAGGGCCAGGCTGACCATGTCGATGGCGCTGTCGTGGTTGACGACGCCCTTCTTGGACTTGCTGCCCCGGTCGGAGGTGGCGCTGAACTGGCCCTTGGTCAGGCCGTAAACCCCGTTGTTCTCGACGATGTAGGTCATGTTGACCCCGCGCCGGATCGAATGCGCGAACTGGCCAAGACCGATCGAGGCGCTGTCGCCGTCGCCGCTGACGCCCAGATAGACCAGATCGCGATTGGCCAGATTGGCCCCGGTCAGCACCGAGGGCATGCGCCCGTGGACAGTGTTGAAGCCGTGGCTGGCGCCGAGGAAATAGTCCGGGGTCTTGGACGAACAGCCGATGCCCGACAGCTTGGCCAGGCGATGCGGTTCGATATCCAGCTCGAAGGCGGCCTGGATGATGGCGGCGCTGATGCTGTCGTGACCGCAGCCGGCGCAGAGGGTGGAGACCCGGCCCTCGTAGTCGCGGCGGGTAAAGCCCAGCTTGTTGGGCTGCAGCGAGGGGTGGTGGAACTTCGGCTTGGCAATGTAGGTCATCGCGCCATCTCGCTCTGGGCCGGGGCGTCCATCAGGGCGCTGATTTCGCGGGTGATGAAGCGGGCCGTGATCGGCGCCCCTTCATAGTGGAGGATCTTGACCAGACGGGCCGGGTCGACCCCGCCCTCGGTCATCAGCAGGGTGCGAAGCTGGGCGTCGCGGTTCTGTTCAATGACGAAGACCAGATCATGCCGCTCGATGAAGTCGAAGACCTCGCCCGGGAAGGGGAAGGCGCGGATCCGCAGGGCGTCGACATAGAGTCCCTTGGCTTCCAGCGCCGCCATGGCCTCGTCCATCGCCGGTCCCGTCGAGCCATAGTGGATGACCCCGAACCGTGTCGGCTTTGACGCCTTCACCTCGATCGGCTGCGGCACCAGGGCCTTGGCCGTCTCGAACTTGCGCAGCAGCCGTTCCATGTTGTCGACATAGACCGCGCCTTCCTCGCTGTAGCGGGCGTAGCGGTCGCGGCTGGTGCCCCGGGTGAAGTAAGCGCCCTTCGACGGATGCGTCCCCGGATAGGTGCGGAACGGAACGCCGTCGCCGTCGACATCGAGGTAGCGGCCAAAGTCGGCGCCGGCCTCGAGCATCTCGGCGGTCATCACCTTGCCCCGGTCGAGGGATTTGGTGTCATCCCATCTGAAGGGCTCGGTCAGCCACTCGTTCATGCCCATGTCGAGGTCGAGCATGACAAAGACGGTGGTCTGCAGCCGGTCGGCCAGATCGAAGGCCTGGGCCCCGAACTCGAAACACTCGCCTGGATCGCGGGGCAGCAGCAGGACATGCTTGGTGTCGCCGTGGCTGGCGTAGGCGGCTGAGAGGATGTCCGACTGCTGGGTGCGGGTCGGCATGCCGGTCGAGGGGCCGCCGCGCTGGACATCGAAGATCACCGCCGGGATTTCGGCGAAGTAGGAAAGGCCGATGAACTCCTGCATCAGGCTGATGCCGGGCCCGGATGTGCAGGTGAAGGCGCGCGCCCCGTTCCAGCCGGCGCCGACGACCATGCCGATCGAGGCGATCTCGTCCTCGGCCTGGACGATGGCGTATTTGGCGTCCCCCGTCTCGCTGTCGACCCGCAGCTTGCCGCACCAGTCGGTGAAACCCTCGGCGACGCTGGTCGAGGGGGTGATCGGATACCAGGCGCAGACGGTGGCCCCGCCATAGACGGCGCCCAGCGCGGCGGCGTTGTTGCCCTCGACAAAGATCCGGTCGCCGACCGCGTCGGCCCGCCGGACCTGCAGGCCGATGGGGGCCAGGTTTTCACGGGCGTATTCGACGCCCATGTGGAAGGCCTCGATATTGGCCGGGATCAGCTTGGGCTTCCTGGCGAACTCTTCGGCCAGCAGGGTCTCGATGACCTCGTTCTCGATGCCGAGAATGAAGGCCAGCACCCCGACATAGATGATGTTCTTGAACAGTTGGCGCTGGCGCGGGTCGCTGTAGGCGGTGTTGCAGATCTGCTGGAGCGGCGCGCCGATGACGGTGATGTCGTCACGGAATTTCGAGGCCGGCAGCGGCCGAGTCGAATCGTAGAACAGATAGCCGCCGGGCTCGATCTCGGCCACGTCCCGGTCCCAGGTCTGGGGGTTCATGGCGACCATCAGATCGACGCCCCCGCGCCGGCCAAGCCACCCCTCCCCGCTGACCCGGACCTCATACCAGGTCGGCAGGCCCTGGATGTTGGAGGGGAAGATGTTGCGGGCGGCCACAGCCACCCCGGTGCGCAGGATCGACTTGACGAACAGACCGTTGGCGCTGGCCGAACCCGATCCGTTGACGTTGGCGAATTTGACGACGAAGTCGTTGGTTGCGGTTATCGGCATGAAAACATCTCGTTCAGCACTCCTCCCCCCATGGGGGAGGGGGACCATCGCGCAGCGATGGTGGAGGGGGTCCCCACAGCCGATCGCGGCGCCTTTTGAATCTCTAACAGGCGTCCGCTGAGGACCCCCTCAGTCACCGCCCCGGGCGGCGACAGCTCCCCCAAACCGGGCCTTTGGCCCTGGGGGAGCAGCACGGAAGCCCTCATCGGCAGCCTCCCGCCTGGGTCGTATTCAGCAGGAACTTCTGCATGTCCCAGGCGCCGGTCGGGCAGCGCTCGGCGCAGAGCCCGCAGTGCAGACAGACGTCCTCGTCCTTGACCATCACCCGCCCCGTCGGCAGGGCGCCGGAGACATAGAGGTCCTGGGTCATGTTGAGGGCCGGCGCCTTCAGCCGAGTGCGAAGCTCATCCTCCGCGCCATTGGCGGTGAAGGTGATGCAGTCGGTCGGACAGATGTCGACACAGGCGTCGCACTCGATACAGGCCGGGGTGGAGAACACCGTCTGCACATCGCAGTTCAGGCAGCGCTGGGTCTCGGCGTAGGCCAGGGCCATGTCGAAGCCGAGTTCGACCTCGGCCTTGACCGAGGCCAGGGCCAGGGTCGTCTCCAGCTGCGGCACCTTGCGGCGCTCGTCGAGGGAGATGTCGTTGTCATAGCTCCACTCGTGGATGCCCATCTTCTGCGAGGCCAGGGTGACCCCCGGCGGCGGGCGAAGGGTGACATCCTGACCGCGGCAGTAGAGATCGATGGACACCGCCGCCTCATGGCCCTGGGCGACGGCCCAGATGATGTTCTTGGGGCCGAACGCCGCGTCGCCGCCGAAGAAGACCTTTGGCAGGGTCGACTGGAAGGTGGTCTCGCCGACCACCGGCATGCCCCATTTGTCGAACTCCAGACCGATGTCCCGCTCGATCCAGGGGAAGCTGTTTTCCTGTCCGATGGCGACCAGCACATCGTCGCATTCGAAATACTGGTCGGGCTCGCCCGAGGGCCTGAGGCTGCGGCGACCGTCGTCGCCGGTCTGCCAGGAGACCTTCTCGAACCACACCCCGGTCAGCTTGCCGTCGTCGTGGGTGAAGCTCTTGGGGACCAGGAAGTTATGGACCGGGATGCCCTCATGCATCGCGTCCTCTTTCTCCCACGGGCTGGCCTTCATCTCGTCGAAGCCGGAGCGGACGATGACCTTCACATCCTCGCCGCCCAGACGGCGCGAGGTGCGGCAGCAGTCCATGGCGGTGTTGCCGCCGCCCAGCACGATGACCCGGCGGCCGATCTTCTCGATATGGCCAAAGGAGACGCTGGACAGCCAGTCGATGCCGATATGGATGTTGGCCGCCGCCTCCCGGCGTCCGGGCGCTTCCAGATCGCGGCCGCGCGGCGCGCCGGTGCCGACGAAGACGGCGTCATAGGCGGGGTTGTCGACCAGGGCCTTGAGGCTGGTCACCTCTTCGTTCAGCACCAGCTGCGGGCCAAGCGCGGTGACGTAGCCGACTTCCTCATCGATCACTTCTTCGGGCAGGCGGAAGCGCGGGATCTGGCTGCGGATCATGCCGCCGCCCTTGGCGTCGCGATCGAAGAGTACGACGCGGTAGCCCAGCGGGGCCAGATCGCGGGCCACGGTCAGGGCGGCGGGCCCGGCCCCGACACAGGCGATGGTCTTGCCGTTCCAGTTGGCGGCCGGCGAGGGCATCATCGCCCCGACGTCGCCCTTGTTGTCGGCGGCGACCCGTTTCAGGCGGCAGATGGCCACCGGCTCGTCCTCGACCCGTCCGCGCCGGCAGGCCGGCTCGCAGGGACGGTCACAGGTCCGGCCGAGAATTCCCGGAAAGACGTTGGACTTCCAGTTGACCATATAGGCGTCGGCGAACCGGCCCTGGGCGATCATCCGGATATATTCGGGCACCGGCGTGTGGGCCGGACAGGCCCACTGGCAATCAACCACTTTATGGAAGTGTTCTGGCGACTCGGTATTCGTTGGTTCCAACGTGGAACGCTCCTGTTTCCCCCGCTCCCGTGTCTGAGAAGAGAAGACGAAGCCGCTACCGGGCGACTACACCCCTACGCCCGCACAGAATGCCGTTCAAACAGACGTTAGACCCGCCGGTCGGGGCGGGACAAGGGGAAATCGGGCGCTCGATCAGCGCGGCGGCCGCGTCCGCGACGTCATCCCCGCCGAAGCCGCATCATCCGCGATCTGGTCGTCCGAAACCGGATCATTGCCGGGCTCGGGCGGACGCTGCACGGGCGGCGCGGGATCGGGCGTTGTCGGCTCGACTTCAGGCTCGGGCTCGGGCGTCGGCAGCGGCGCGGGCAGCCCCTGGGCGGCCTCGGCGGCCTCATCGGCGGCCGTGCGGGCGTCATCCATCTGGCTCGGCTCGCGGCTGAGGTAGGCCAGCAGGGCAAGGGTCGCGGCAACCCCGATCAGGAAGCCGACCACACCCCAGAAAAACCCGCCGCCGCCGCCACCGCTGCTCTTGGACGCCATGACCGATATTCCCCGTTACGTTCCCTGCCAGGTGCGAACCCGGCCGATATCCACATGCACAAAACCGCTGTCGGCGTAGTAGCCGACGCCGCCGCCCTGCAAGGCCAGGGCCGCGTCCCGGAAGCCGGTCAGCGAGACGTCGTTCAGCCGGACGTCCATCGCCTTGCCTTCCATATGCAGGCTCTTCTTGGCCACTTCGCTCTTGCCGTAGGTCTGGGCGCTCTTGCCGGCCAGCGCCTCATTGGTTGTCGACGAGCGGAAGGCCGAGATGATCCGGTAGGGCTCTCGCGACCCGGTCTGGGCCTGCAGGGTGAACAGGATGTCCAGCAGGCGGACATCGATCGGATGCTCCTCGCCGGACCTGAAGTCGCGCAGCAGCGTCTTGATGCCGAGCAGCCCGTCCCAGACATAGGTTCCGTCCCGCCAGTAGACGACGTCCAGGTCCTCGCCCGTATGCAGGTGATGAAACGCCAGCCGTCGCGGCCCGGGCGGCGGCGGGGCGATCGGCGTCGGCGCCAGCTGCAGGTCATCGGCGCTGACCGGCTCGGTCGTCTCCTCCTGGGCGCGGGCCATGCCGGGCGTCAGGGCCAAGCCGAGGGACGCGGCAGTCACGGCGGCGCCGCCGGCGGTCAGAAGGCGTCTGCGGTCGAACATCCGCAAACCCTGATCCCGGAGCGGCGCCCTGGTCAAGCCATCGGCCCCTGAGCGGCGATCTTCTGCATCAGCAGGCTGTCCCAGCCATAGGGATCGGCGCGGAAATTGACCCCGCCGTCGGGCGTCACATAGGCCGTCCAGTAGAGCAGGAAAACGTCGATCGGTCGGCGAACCTCGGCCCTCACGGTCTTGCCGGCGGCCACGGTCGCGTCGATCTGTTCGGGCGTCCAGTAGGGGTCGCCGGCCAGGATATAGCGGGCCAGGGCCCGGGGCTTTTCCAGACGCACGCAGCCATGGCTGGCCAGCCGTGAATAGCTGGCGAACCGGCTCTTGCTGGGGGTGTCGTGCAGATAGACGGCGTAGGGATTTTCGAAATCGAACTTGAACAGGCCCAGCGCGCTGTTGGGGCCCGGCTGCTGCTGCAGGCGATAGCCGCCGTTGCCGGTGGGCAGAACCTTGAAGCCGGCGCTGGCCAGATAGGCGCTGCCTTTCGGGAACAGCTCGCGGGCGGCGATGCCGGCCGGCACGTTCCACGGCGGATTGAGCACCACGCCGCTGATCATCGAATGCAGCATCGGCGTCTCGTCGCCCGGGCGGCCGGTCACCGCCCGCATCGACATCACCGGATCATCGCCCTCGAACACCGACATCACGGCGGCGGCGATGTTCACCTGGATGCGACGCTGGGGCAGCACCTGCGGCAGCCAGCGCCAGCGTTCCATATTGGCCTGGATCTGCTCGATCCGGCGCTCGACCGGCACATTCAGGGCGACCCGCACCCCGGCGGTGAAGGCGCCGGTCGGCTGCTGGCCGAAACGGCGCTGGGCGCGCTTGACGGCCTCGGTCAGAGCCGCGTCATAGAGAGGCTGGCCCAGGGTTCCGGCGGCGGCGGTCGCGGGCGGCGCGGCGCGGGCGACCTCGGCGGGAACCTCGCTGTCCTCCAGCGCCAGTCGCGCCCTCAGGGTCTCGACCAGCGGACCGGTCGAGCCCGGCTTCAGATCGGCTTCGGCAAGAGGGGTCCAGCCGCCGGCGTCCTGGATGGCGCGATAGCGGGCCAGGCCGTCCTGCAGGGTCTGATAGCCGTAATAGGGCGGCGGCAGGGCGTCCAGCCAGGCCTTGACCTGACCCTGGCTCACCGCCTGCGAGAGACCGGCGCGCGGATCATAGGGCGGCGGGCGAAGTCCCCAGTCCTGCCGAAAGCCGCTCTCGGCCAGCCGGCCGGTGCGGATCGCCTTGGCGTATCTGAGGGTCGCGGCGACCACGCTGGCGGCGTCGTCGCCGCGCGGCGTGAAGGCGCCTCTCGCGAAGCCGTGTCGATAGGCGCCGTCCAGCGCCTGCCGCATGACCGCGACCTGTTCGGGCGAGGGATTGATCGGCAAAGGCGGCGTCGTCGCCATCTGGCGGGCGGCCGCGTCCGGTCGGTAGGGAACCGGCTGGGCCGACGCCGGGCCCAGAAGGCTGACCGCCATCAGGCCTGACAGCGCCAGCGCCACCGCCCCGAAACCCTTCCCCCTCTTCACAGAACACATCCTCTTCTCAAAACAGGCTCAAAGGTTAACGCAGCATCGCAGGGAACGCGCCCCCCTGTCGCCCGGCAGGCGAACTGGAAGGTGAATGATCGGGCCACCGCGTCGTTCCGGCAACATTGCGCCCGATCAAAGGCGGCCGGAGCGTCAACCCGCTGTAGCCGACCGCCGCCTCGTTCGATCATAGTAGGCTCAACCCGCCCGGTCCGGAGACTTCCATGTTCAAAACCATTCTCGCACCTCTGGCCGCCGCCGTCGCCCTGACCGTGGCGCCGGGCCCCGTCTTCGCGGCTGAGCCCTCCCTGGTGCTGGCCGCCACCGTCCCGGGCGCGGCGCAGGGACGCCTGATCCGCACCGCCGGCGGTCTGGCGCTTCTGGCCGAGGATGGCCTGACCAGGCTTGAGGGCAAGGCCGGCCCGGCCGACTGGGCGCCAAAGGGCTGGGTGACGCCGGTCGCCCCCGGCAAGCGCTGGGTGCTGGCGGTGGAAAGCCCCCGCACCGGCGGCATGCTGGAACCCCAGCTTCGCGGACGGATGGTGGTCGGCGACCTGACCGCCGCCAGCCCGTTCAGCGCCGACTCCCAGATCGTCCACAACGCCGCCTGGCCGGTCGCCGCCGTGGAGAACGCCGATGGCTCCCTGACCATGCTGGTCTGGGCCAAGGCGCCGCCCTTCGTCACCGAGCCGGGCTACCGGCTTGTCCGCTGGACGCCCGGAACCTCGACCACCACCGCCACCCTGGCCGACTGGCCCGGCGGCGCGGCCGAGCTGGGTCCCTCCCACATGCTGGCCGACGGCGAGGGGGGCTTCAGCCTGCTGACCCGCATCGAGGACGCCTCGCAATGCGGAGGCCGCGCCGGCTTCGCCCTGACCACCATCACCGCGAAGCTCACCGTCGCTCCCGGCGCCTCGATCTGCCTGGCCGAGGCCTTCACCCCCTTCACCACCGAAATCATCGGCGCCTTCCAGACTGCAGACGGGCCGGTGTGGTTTGTCAGCGGCAAACAGGCCGGCGCCCACCGGATTGGCCGGATCACCGCCACAGCCTCGGGCCTGAAGGCCAGGACGCTCGGCGAACTGCCGGCCGGAGAGATCATCGCTGTCGCCTATGATGGCCAGGACCTGCTGATCGCCCAGGGCGGCAAGGTGGTCAGAATGACGGCGGACGGAAAATCAAGGACCGTCGACCTCCCCGCCCTGGCCTGCAATGGCCAGAAGGTCGGCGGCAAGCGCACGGTCAGCGTCGCCGCCATCGACGGGAAGTTGCTGGCCATGGCCAGCGCCGGGGGCTGCGTGAACGTCTGGAAGCTGTAACGGCTCAGCGCGTGCCGTAGAGCCGGTCGCCCGCGTCACCGATGCCGGGCACGATATAGCCGCGCTCATCGAGGCCGCGGTCGATTCCCGCCGTCCAGATCAGCACATCGGGATGCTCGCCCTGCAGCCGGGCGATGCCCTCCGGCGCGGCGACGATGCAGACGAACCGCAAGTCGCGCGCGCCCTGTTCCTTCAGCCGCTCGACCGCGGCGCAGGCGGTGCCGCCCGTGGCCAGCAGGGGGTTGATGACGATCACCTGCCGCTCGGCCAGGCTTTCCGGAACCTTCAGATAGTATTCCACCGCCACCATCGTCGCCGGGTCGCGATACAGGCCGATGTGGGCGACGCGGGCGCTGGGCACCAGGTTGAGCATGCCCTCCAGCATCCCCTCCCCGGCCCGCAGGATCGGCGCGAAGACCAGCTTCTTGCCGGCGATCTGCGGGGCCTGCATGGCCTCCAGCGGGGTCTCGATGTCGTGCGGTTCCAGCGCCAGATCGCGGGTGACCTCGTAGCAGAGCAGGGTCGACAGCTCGCGCATGAGTTCGCGGAAGGTCTTGGTCGAGGTCTCACGGTCCCGCAGCCGGGTCAGCTTGTGCCGCACCAGAGGATGATCGACCAGGGTGACGCCTTTGGGAGCCTTCATTTCTAGAACACAGTCCCGTCGCTGACGATATTGAGCGGCGGACCGCCATCCGACCGGCGCTCCTTCGCCAGGATCCGTCCTGTCGCCCAGGTGCCGCCTTCCAGCACGCGGGCCAGGGGGAAGTCGGCCTCGGCCACGCCAAGACGCTCCCGCACCATCGGCGCGATCCGGTCCAGCAGGGCGACGGTCAGACTGCGCCAGCCGACCACCAGCGAACTGGACACCGCCTGCTGCAGAGGGGCCTGGGCCGGGTCTTTCAAAATCAGCACCCCGCCGTCGGTGAACAGGCCGCCGTTGCGGTATTCGGCAAGGCCTGTCAGGCCGTCGATCTCGACAACCCGGATTCCCGCCTCTTCCAGCGGTTCGATCAGGCTGTAGGCCAGCCACTGCGACAGCTTGTGCAGCGGGACAAGGCTGTCAGTCGCATCCTTGTGGCGGATGGCCGGATGGCGCCAGCAGTCGCCCAGCGGCAGATCGCCCAACGTCAGCCGGTTGCGCCAGATCGGCCCCAGGGCCTCGAGCAGCACCTCGAGAATAACCGCCGCCGGCAGCGCGCCATCCACCGCCCGCGCGGCCATGGCGTCGAACAGGCCGCCGGGGCGCGGCGCGTCCTTCAGGGCGAAGAGATCGGGTCTCGCCGCCGCCTGATCGCCCAGACGGCGCAGGAGATCAGCCCGGCCGTCCAGTCCAAGCAGCGGATTGGCGTCGGTCACCTGAAACCCTTTGGCCAGGGTCTGGGTGCTCAGCCCGGTCAGGGCGTCGGCCCGCAAGGCGTCATCGGCCCCCGACATCGCCCCGCCGGCGAACAGGCGCAGGCTGGCCACGGCGAGGCCTTCGGACCGGCTGGTGATGGTGTCGGTTGCTGCATCCCGGTACTTCCAGTCCGGGCCGGCCCCGGCGTCGAGCAACACCGAGGTGATCGCCAGATCAAACGCCGCCCGCGCCCGCTGCGCCGCGTCGACCCAGTCCCGCCGTCCGGCGATATCGGCCCACAGGTCGCGTCCACCGACGGAGAAGTGCCGCCAGCGGGCATGGAAAGGGACCTGAAGGTCCGGGTACTGACTGCGGATCACCGTGGCGACGCGGTCGGCGACCGGATCAAGCTCGACAAGCGCCACGCGCCAGTCGGCAAGCTGACCCTCGAGGGCCAGATCCAGCATCTCGTGGGCGCGGTCTCTCACCGCCTTGGCGGAGAGCAGATATCGGGCAGCGTCTGTATCGGTCATTTTAACTCGGGCGTTCCTTCTCCCGCTTGCCGGGAGAAGGTGGCGGCGACGCCGCCGGATGAGGGCGGCGCCGGCGGTGGAAGGCTGGCGATCAGAACTTGTCCAGCCCGCGTCCGACGACTTTGCTCAGGTCCTCGGCCGAGGGCGGCGCCTCGGGGGTGTAGTAGCCGGCGGCCTTCTTGGCCTCCATCTCCACCGAGGCGTCATCGGGGACCAGATAGTCGGGGATCGGAACGCGTTCGCCGATCTCGATGCCGCCGGCGGCGAGGGCGTCGTACTTCATGTTCGACATCGAGACGAAGCGGTCGATCCGCTTGATCCCCAGCCAGTGGATGATGTCCGGCATCAGCTGCTGGAAGCGGGCGTCCTGTACTCCGGCGACACATTCGGTGCGCTCGAAGTAGGTCGCCGCCTGGTCGCCGCCCGGCTGGCGCTTGCGGGCGTTGTAGACGAGGAACTTGGTCACCTCGCCCAGGGCCCGGCCTTCCTTGCGGTTATAGGCGATCAGCCCCGCCCCGCCGTTCTGGGCCTCGCGGATGCATTCCTCGATGCCGTGGGTCAGATAGGGCCGGCAGGTGCAGATATCCGAGCCGAACACGTCCGACCCGTTGCACTCGTCATGCACCCGGCAGGTCAGGCGCTTGTCGGACCGGCCGATGAAGCTGGGATCGCCAAAGATGTAGAGGGTGATCCCGCCGATCGGGGGGAGGAACACCTTGAGATCCGGCCGGGTCACCAGTTCCGGGTACATGCCGCCGGTCTGTTCGAACAGGGTGCGGCGCAGCTGGGTCTCCTCGACCTCGAACCGCTCGGCGATGCCGGGCAGATACCAGACCGGATCAACCGCCGCCTTGGTCACCGCCACATCATGGCTTTCGTGAACGATCTCGCCGTCGACCTTCAAGCGGCCGGCGCCGATGGCCTCGCTGATCTCGGGCAGGGTCAGGCGGGCCTTGGTGATGGCGATGGTCGGACGGATGTCGACCCCCTCGCCGATTTCCTTGGCGAAGTCCTGGGCGACGCGGTGCCCCCAGGGGTCGAGGCTGACGATCTTGCCCGGGTCCGTCCATTGAGGGTGCGGCCCGATCTCGACGACCGGCGAGGTGTCGGTCAGGTCGGGACGGATCAGCGGGTTCATCGCCCCCGAGGAAATGGCCAGCGCCCGATAGACGCTGTAGGCGCCGCCATGGGCGCCGATGGCGTTGCGATCATTGCCGGAATTGACGGTGGCGACCACCGGGCCGCGTTCCCGCGCGGTGTCGGCGCCCCAGGTCAGGGGGAAACGGATGGCGCCGCCGACGCCCGGGTGGGACGTCAGGCGGATGTGACCTTGACGGTTAACAGTCATGCTTCAATTGGCCCGCGGGCTCTCCAGAATCGAAAAGGCCCCCACCGGTTCTCGCCGGCTGGGGGCCTTTGAAGCGGGATAGTGGTCCCGATCCGAATGCTTGGCAAGTGGTCCGCGAGCGGCGCTAGGTCGCCCTCAATACAGGGGCTCAGGCGCGGCGCAGCTCGAACAGGCGCTGGTCATCTTCGACAACCTCTACAGCCAGATGGGCCATGGCTTCATCCAGTCGCTCCTGGGCCAGCTCACGGGCGCGCTGTTCGTCCTCGGCCGGGACGATCTGAAGGGTCGGCACACTGTACCGGCTATCATGAATGTAAAACGAAAACATACGCATGAAAAACTCTCCCCTTTCCGGGACAGAGGTGGCGAATGGCAGTGTCGAGAACCGAACTCGCCTTTGAAAATCGACCATACGTACGCAGCCCGTCGCTGCCCTTTGTTTGGCGTCGAAAATATTCATAGCACAGCGATATGGCGGGAGAGTGTTGGTTACCTGACAGTACCAATGCAGATTGTTGCGCCTTGACCGGGCCCGCCCCGATGCGCGAAATCCTCGCTCAACGGAGCGCCCCATGACCGACCTTTCCGCCTTCATCACCGGACTGCCCAAGGCAGAACTGCATCTGCACATTGAAGGCAGCCTTGAACCGGAACAGATGTTCGCGTTCGGGCGGCGAAACCGGGTCGACCTGCCCTTCAAGTCGGTCGAGGACGTGCGCGCCGCCTATGCCTTCTCCAACCTCCAGGACTTCCTCGACATCTACTACCAGGGCGCCGCGGTCCTACAGACGGAGGAAGACTTCCACGATCTGGCTCTGGCCTATTTTGATCGTCTGGCCGCTGACGGCGGGGTCCATGCGGAGATCTTCTTCGATCCCCAGACCCATACCGACCGCGGCCTGCCCTTCTCCATCGCCATCGACGGCCTGCTGGCCGGGATGAAGTCGGCGGAAGCCAAACATGGCGTCAGCTCCAGCCTGATCCTCTGCTTCCTGCGCCACCTGGACGAAGACGCCGCCTTCGAGACCCTCAAGGCCGCCGAGCCCTGGCTGGACCGCATCACCGGGGTCGGCCTCGACTCCTCGGAGGTCGGCCACCCGCCGTCCAAGTTCCAGAAGGTGTTCAAGGCGGCCGGCGAACGCGGCCTGCTGCGCGTCGCCCATGCCGGTGAGGAAGGCCCGCCGGCCTATGTCTGGGAGGCCCTCGACCTGCTTCATGTCGACCGCATCGACCACGGCAACCGGTCGCTTGAGGACGCCGCCCTCACCGCCCGCCTCGTCGCCCAGGAAATGACCCTGACCGTCTGCCCCCTGTCGAACCACAAGCTCTGCGTCGTCGACGACATGACCCGCCACCCGCTCAAGCGGATGCTGGACCTGGGGCTGAAGGCCACCGTCAACAGCGACGATCCGGCCTATTTCGGCGGTTATCTGGGGGCCAACTATACGGCCGTGGTCGAGAACCTCGGCCTGACCCGCGAGGAGGTCGTCACCCTGGCCAGAAACAGCTTCACCGGCAGCTTCCTCGACGAGGAGCGCGTGGCGCGTCACCTGCAGGCCATCGACGCCTACGTCGGCTGATCAAAAAAGGGCCGCCCCGCGAGGGACGGCCCTTCTTCATTCAGTAACGCCAGCGACTAGCTGGTGATGCGGTAGCGACCGCGACGGTCGGGACAGACCCGGACATAGCGATAGTCGCTGCGGCCGCCCCATTCGGTCGGGGCGACGGCCAGACGGCAGCGGTTACGGATGTACCACTGGCTGTCATAGCGACCGCTGCGCTGGTTCCGCATATTGCGGGGTTCGCGGTACTCGTAGGTCTGGGCGTAGTCGAAGTAGTATCCGTCGTCGTCGCAACGGGCGGCGCTTTCGCCGACCTTGGCGCCGATCACACCGCCGACGATGGCGCCCAGCACGGTGCCTTCGGTCTGGGCTTCATTGTCGATGACATTCGAGCCGATCGCGGCGCCGGCCAGGGCGCCGATGATGCCGCCGGCGACCTTGCCGTTGTTCTGGCGCTTCTCGCAGGCGTTGTCGCGGTAGTCGGCGTAGTAGTCGCGGTTATCGCGCGGGCCGCCGGCGTAGCCGCCCTGCCCGCCGTAGCCGCCCTGGCCGCCATAGCCGCCTTGATAGGCGTTGGCGTCGTAGCGCCATTCACCATTGCGACGGACATAGGCGCCGTTGCCGTAGCGGCGGTCATACTGGGCGCGATCCCGCTCCCACTGGGCGCGGCGCTGCTCATAGTCGGACCGCATCGACTGGTAGCGCGACTGCCGCTGCTGATAGGCGGCCTGACGCTGCTCCCAGGCGGCCCGCGCCTGTTCATACTCCTGCTGCTCGCGGCGATAATCTTCCTGCTGGTCGAGCCAGTCCTCATAGGTCTGGACCTGTTGCTGCGATTGCTGCGGCTGGGCCGGCGCACGCCGGTACTGGGCCGTGGCGGTCGTGGCGCCGGTGCTGAGAGCCAGCACCGTCGCCAGGGTCAGGGTCAGGGACGTCGATTTCATTCTGCGTTTCCTCCACGCGGTTCAACGCAGCCATCGGCCGCGCCATCCGGACCGCCCGCCCGGCCCGCTGAAGACGTTAACGCGCCTTTTGCGTCACAGTTGCGGCGGGCCGCATCAGAGCAATTCGTCCCGGGTCGGCAGGCCCAGCAACACCCGCCCCGAAAGCTCGAATATCTGCGGCGAAACCATGATGTGGTGGGTGATCACATGGGCGTCTCGGAACCGCCGCTGCAGCGGACTGTCGAGAAACACAGCCGCGCCGCCGCCAAGGTCATAGGCCCGCCTGCAGGCGTCGGCGCAGACCTGGGCGGCGTGGGCGCAGGCCAGCCGCAGCCGGGCCCGGTCCGCAATCTCCGGCGCATCACCCTTCCGGACCGCGGCCCACAGAACCTCGATGGTTTCATAAAAGCGGCTGCGGGCGGCGGCGACGGCGCCGCTGATCTGGGCGAACTCCGACTGCACCACATTGCGCTCGGCCAGGGACCGCTGCGACCCCTGCGAGGACTGCGCCGTGGCGATGACGGCGAAATCCTCCAGCGCCCCCCGGGCGTTGCCGATGGCGACGGCGGCGATGCCCATGGCCAGCATGCAGAAGGGCGGAAAGCGGAAGACCGCCCCGTCGGCCAGCGGCGGATCGCTCTGCAGCGCCACCGACCGCGCCTTGGGCACCCGCACCTCCCGCACCGACAGATCGAGACTGCCGGTGCCGCACAGGCCGCTGGTCCGCCAGGTGTCGATCAGCTCCACCTGATCGGCGGCGAAGATCATCATCCGGTGCAGCGGCTGGCCGGCGGCGTCCATCGTCGGACCGCCCTCGCCCATCAGCACCGCGCCGCCGGCCAGCCAAGCGCAGTTCTGCGAGCCGCTGCCCCACTTCCAGCGCCCGGTGACCTTCCAGCTGTCGCCGTCATCCACCGCCCGGCCCATCGGCGCGAACACCCCGCCGGCGATCACCGCCGGATCGGCGAACATCTCGCCGGCCAGGGCCTGGGGCAGCCGTCCCGACAGCATCGCCGTCGTCGCCCCGATCATCAGACACCAGCCGGTGGAGGCGTCCGCTTCAGCCAGAGCCTCGATGGCCCCGGCGACCGTCGCCGGATCGCTCTCCAGCCCGCCGATCCCCTGCGGGATCAACATCCGGAACAGCCCCGCCCCGGCCAGCTTTTGCGCCAGATCGGCGGGCAGGCGCCGCGCCTGCTCGATCTCCGGCGCCCGCTGGCGAAGCTCGGGCTGAAACCCTCGGGCCGTCTCGATCGGGGTCATCATCTATCCCGCCATCCGCCAGAGGGCGGCCAGGTTGTTGCGCTGCATGTTGGACGAGCCGCCGACGATCGGCATGCTCAGAAGATCGCGGACATTGCGCTCGATGTCGTAGTCGGCGCTCATCGCATAGGCGCCCATCACCTGCTGACAGGTCAGGGCGATCTCGACCCCCATCTCGGCGATGAACAGCTTGGCCATGCTGGTCTCGACCGCGCAGGGCTGGCCTTCCCCGGCCAGACGCGTGGCGTTGTAGAGCATCAACCGGCAGGCCTCGAGTTTGGTGCGGGCGTCGACCAGGGCATGGCGCACCGCCTGGTGACCGCTGACCGGCTTGCCGAACTGCACCCGCCCTTCCGCATAGGCCCAGGCCTCGTCGAGCGCCGCCTGGGCGATGCCGAAGGCGCAGGCGCTGATCTCCAGCTTCTCGATGTCCAGCGCCCGCCCGGCCAGCATGCCCCAGCCCCGGTTCCACTTCTCCGGTCCGCCAACAATGGCGCTGGCCGGCAGCCGCACGCCGTCGAAATGGACGTCGGACGACAGGGTGTAGCGCAGGTTCACATGGTCGATGGGGGTCATGCTCACCCCCAAGGCCTTGGTCGGGATCAGCACGAAACTAAGCCCCTGCCGGGCCGGCGCCTCCGGATCGGAGCGCACCAGGCAATAGATGTAGTCGGCGAAATCGGCGCCGGTGCACCAGCGCTTGGCCCCGTCGATGACGATCTCGTCGCCCTCCCGCCGGGCTCTCGTCGTCACCGCCGACAGGTCGCCCCCGACGTCCGGCTCGGACAGGCCATAGGCGAAGATCAGCTCGCCCCTGGCCAGCTTCGGCAACAGGGCCGCCTTCTGTTCGGGCGAACCATTCTCGCCGATGTTCATCCCGCCATAGAAGGCGCACTGGATGAACGGCCCGGCGAGGAAGGACCCGGCCCGGCAAAGCTCCTCGATCGCCGCCACGGCCGCATGGATGTCCGGTCCCGTGCCGCCATACGCTTCGGAGACGGTCAGGCCGCAGAGCCCCATGGCCGCCAGCTCGGCGAACAGGTCGCGGGGAAAGGTATGGGTCCGGTCCCATTCCCGCCGCTTCTCGCGGGGGGCCTTTTCGACGACGAACCGCTGAAGCTGACGGCGAAGTTCGACGATGTGATCGGGTTCGCTGCTCATGGCCCTCCTCATTCCCCCGTCAGCTTCGGCGCGCGGCGTTCGCGAAAGGCGTTGACCGCCTCGGCCCGGTCAGCGGTCATGTTCGACAGCATCTCATAGGCCACCGCCGCATCGCTGCTGCTCACCGCCAGCTGCTTGAGCGCAATATTGGCGATCGTCTTGGTCCAGCGCACCGCCCAGCGCGGATTGGCGAGGATCTTGCCGGCCAGTTCAGCCACCTTGGCGTCCAGATCGGCCGCCGGAACCGCATAGTTGATCAGCCCGATCCGCGCCGCCTCATCGGCCCGCATGAGTTCGCCGGTCATCAGCATTTCCTTGGCCCGGGCAAAGCCGATCAGCTGCGGCCAGATCACCGCCCCGCCGTCCCCGGCCACCAGCCCGACCTTCACATGGGGATCGCCGATCTTCGCCGTCTCATCGGCGATAATCACATCGCAGAGCAGGGCGATGGTGGCGCCCAGGCCCGCCGCCGCGCCGTTCAGCCGGCAGATGATCGGCTTTTCCAGATCCAGCAGGGTCGAGACGATGCGCTTGGCGTCATGGGCGATGGCCCGGAAGCTGGCCGGGCGCTCGATCTGCTCGTCGAACCAGTCGAAATCCCCGCCGGCGCAGAAGGCGCGGCCCTCCCCGGTGAGGATGATCAGGTCGCTGTCGGGATCCGCCTGAAGCTCGATGAACACCCGCGCCAGTTCATCATGCATGGCGGCGTCGACGGCATTGACCGCATTGCCGGTGATCGTCGCGGTCAGCACCCGCCCGTCGCGCTCGAAGCGAAAGCGGCTGTAGCCTTCCAGAAGGGCGTGGCTCATTGCGGGTCCGCCCCCAGCCTGACCAGCCGCCGGCCGAAGTTCTCACCCCGGAACAGGCCGCAGAAGGCCTCGGGCAGCTTTTCCAGCCCGTCAAACTCCTCGATGGCGATCTTCAGGGAGCCGTCCGCGATCCACGCGGCCATCTGGCCTTGCGCCTCCGCGAACTGGCGGATGTCGTCGAACACCACCAGCCCCTCCATCCGCACCCGGTGGGTGATGAACACCGAGGTGTTCTTCAGGCCATGGCGATCCTGAGGCTCGACGTTGTAGTCGGCCACCTGACCCGAAACCACGACCCGGCCCCGCATCCGCATCATCGGCAGCACCCGGTCGATGCTCTCGTTGCCGACATTGTCGAACAGGACATCCACCCCCTTGGGGCAGGCGGCGGCGATGGCCGCGGTCAGGTCCGGAACGGCCTTGTAGTCGATGACCTCGTCGAACCCGGCCTCGTCCTTCAGCCAGGCGCATTTCTTCGGTCCGCCGGCGACGCCGACCACCCGCATGCCCAGCTTCTTGCCGATCTGCCCGGCCGTGGCCCCGACCGGTCCCGCGGCCGAGGTGACCAGCAGGGTCTCGCCTTCCCGCGCCTGGGCCACCCGGTTCATCCCGAACCAGGCCGTCAGTCCCGGCACGCCCAGCACCCCGATCCAGGCCCCGAGCGGGACCTTGCCTATCCAGTCTTGCGGAATCTTCTGGATCAGGCCGCGACCGTCGGAAACCAGATGCTCGCGCCAGCCCCCGCCCATGGCCAGCAGATCGCCAACCTCATAGGCCGGATTGGCGCTCTCGCAGACCTGGGCCACCGCGAACCCGTCAATGCCCTCGCCGATCTTCATGGCGCCTGCATAGCTGTCGCCGCCCGACAGCCGCGACCGCATGCCGGGGTCGACGGAAGCCAGGATCGTGCGGGCGATGAACTGGCCATCGGTCGGCGCCGGAAGCTCCGCCGTCTCCAGCCGGAAATCGTCCGGCCGCGGCGCGCCCTGGACATGGCGGGCCAGAACCCATTTGCGGGTTGTTGTTGTCACGTCGCCTCCCGATGCCGGCCCTGGCCGATCTTGTCAGGACGCCACCTTAGAGCGGGTTGCGAAAAAGTGGATACCGGTTTTTCGCGTCAAACCCGCTCTAAACATATAGAATCGATCACGTTTTTCGAGTTTGGCCAGGTCCAATCCAAGCTCGCCGTGATCTGGCGGCTGGGCGTGGTCGAGGGAAAGGCCCCGCGCCGTCAGTCCTCGTCGACAATCGCCCGCATCAGCTGGACGATCTGACGTCGCATGCCGGGTTTGTGGATGCGGCCGAACAAGGCCGCGATCTCCAGGCCCTCGGGGCTCATCAGGAAGTCGTTGATGTCCCGGTCAAAACCCGTCTCGCTTGTCGTGCTGTCCGCCGAGGGATCGGCCAGGCCCTCGAAGAAGTAATTGATCGGAACCCCCAGCGTCGAGGCGATCTGGTAGAGCTTGGAGGCCGAAACACGGTTGGAGCCGCGTTCGTATTTCTGGATCTGCTGGAAGGTCAGACCCAGCGCGTCGGCGAGCGCTTCCTGGGTGACGTTGACCGCCTTGCGTCTCTGGCGAATACGCCGACCGACGTGCAGATCCACTTCGGCAGGACCATCAGGGGACATCACCGAACTCCTCGTTGCCGCATCGAAATGTCGGATACCCGACCATGATTTCCGTCAGGACGCCACCCGATGGGCAGGAATTATACTCAAGATGAGGGATGCGCCCGCCGCTTTTTCGCCTGCCGGGTTCCCCAGACCAGGGCTCCCAGGGTGACGTAGCTCCAGACGTAGTAGGCGGTCATGAAGCCCAGGGCGACGATCCGCGAATCAAAAAAGAAGGCGACGTGGGTAAAGGCGGTCAGCAACTGACTGGCGGTCGCGACCATCAGCCAGGTCCGCCGGAAGACCAGGGTCAGGCCAAAAAAGACCAGACACAGCACGCCATCGAGGGCGGCGACCAGATACTGCGGGGCGAGGATGTTCTGCCGGTCCTGCAACAGGAATGAGGCGGCCCAGGCCAGGGCGATGACCAGGCCGCTCAGCCGCGCCGGCCGGTCGCCCTTCAGGACGGCGTAGCCGCAGACCGCCAGCATGATGAGTGCGCCGCCGGCGGCGAGAAGAATCGGCCACATGGGATGGCGGCTCCAGAACCAACCACCCCATTCTGGGTATCGTGGCGGCGCTGGCAAGCGCAGCGCCGCCACAGTCGGGACTTCAGGCGACGCGGGTGATCGAGCCGGTGGGCTTCGGGGCGTTCTCCTCCGGCTTGACCAGGCCGCCGATCGAGACGGCGCGAAGGCCGATCTGATCCTTGACCAGGGCCAGGGCCTCATGCGCCTCGACCAGCTCGCGGCGGGCGGTCGACAGGGCGCCGATCGAGGCGCTGGTCCGATCAAGGGCGTTCTGCCCAACGACGGCGGACAGTCCAGCCTCGACCCGGGCCTCGCTGAGCAGGCTGGTCAGGCGGGCGGTTTCACTGACCGCCCGGTCGATGGCGGCTTCGGCGGCGAACAGCTGGTCGGCCACCTTGTGGGCGACAATCTTGCGTTTCATGGCGCAGGTTTCCTCATCGCGCCGACGGGGTTCGCCGCGCGGGGTTCAGATCGTGGATTTTCGGGAAAGGGTCGGGGTCAGCCGCTGCGCGGAATGATCCCGTCAATGATCTGCTGAATCAGGAGCGCGACTTCCTGGGCGCCCATCAGGACGCCCCCCAGCAACAGACTGCCCACGATCGCCGTGGCGGCGGTCAGGGTCATGAGGCGCAAGGGCGTCAACTCATGGACGCCTCCTCGCCAGGCCCGCCATCCAGCGGATGCTCGTCCGCCGTCAGCCAGGCCGTTGCGCTGAGGATCTGAACCAGCAGCTTTTCCGGCGGGACCGACGGCTGCAACCGGCGCAGGGCCGACATCACCGTCGGGATCTGGCCGGCCTTGTCCGGGCTGGAGAGCAGGCTGAGCGCCGCCTCCAGCGCCGCCCAGCTCATCAGGAAGACCGGCGTCGCGGGCGGCGGGGCCGTCCGCGGGCTGTCTTTTCCGGTCTTCTCGCTGGTCATCGGGGCTCGCTGTGATCGCTGTGTTGAACTGGCGATCAGAGGAGCCGGTCTGGCCGGCGGCGGATATTGGGACCGGATCGGATGGGTATTCGATACCCATGTCCCCTTCCCAGGCGATCAGGGCCAGGGCGGCGGCGCGACGGTCCGGCGCCCCAAGCCGCTCACGGGCCCGGTCGATATGCTTGTCGACCGTGCTCTTGGAGATGCTGAGAAGTCGGGCGATTTCCTTGGACCGGTGATGCTGCGCGACCAGTCGCAGGCATTCCCGTTCGCGCTGCGTCAGCGCATCGAATCCAGACCTGCCATCCATCCCGATCTCCCCCATAGGTGGAGTTAATCACAGGGCCGGATCAGGACGCCAGCCATCCCGCACGTCGCCCCCGACCATCATGGGGCGAACGGTCCGGGCGTGGGATAATGGGAGTCGCTTCGTTGTGTCGGTGAACCGCCTGAACCGGGGGTCATCCGAAATAGAGTTTCACTTCAGTCCGACTTCACCTCGACTTCATTCCAACTTCACTTTGACTTCATCGCAACTTCATCGCCGCGCGGGGTCAAGCTGTTGAAATCCTTGAGGACAGGGGCGCCTGAGCGCACCTGTCCTCGGAACGCCGAATCAGAGGCCGAGAACGGCCTTGGCCATGATGTTGCGCTGGATCTCGTTCGACCCGCCGAAGATGGAGGTCTTGCGCATGTTGAAGTAGCCGGGGCCGGCCTTGAAGGCGAAGTCCGGACCGATCGGCAGGGCGTTGTCGCCCTCCTTGGGGAAGCCGCGGAAGTAGGGCTCGCCGTAGTGACCCGCCGCCTCAAGGGTCAGTTCGGTCAGCCGCTGGCCGACCTCGGTGCCCTTGACCTTGAGCAGGGAGGCTTCCGGGCCGGGGCCCTTGCCGCTGCTCTCGCCGGCCAGGGTGCGCAGTTCGGTGTATTCCAAGGCGGTCAGATCGACTTCCAGCTCGGCCATCTTGCGACGGAAGTCGGCGTCCTCGATCAGCGGCTTGCCGTCATCGGCCAGCTGCCCGGCGGCGACTTCGCGGAGCCGTTCGATGCCCCGCTTGGACCGGGCGACGCCGGCGATGCCGGTGCGCTCGTGGCCCAGCAGATACTTGGCGACGGTCCAGCCCTTGTTCTCTTCGCCGATCCGGTTCTCGACCGGAACGATGACGTCCTCGAGGAAGGTGTCGTTGACCTCATGGCCGCCGTCGATGGTGATGATCGGCCGCACCGTGATGCCGGGGGTCTTCATGTCGATGAGCAGGAAGGTGATTCCCTCCTGCTTCTTCACGGTCGGATCGGTGCGAACCAGGAAGAAGCCCCAGTCGGCGAAGTGGCCTTGCGTGGTCCAGGTCTTCTGGCCGTTGACCTTGTAGTATTCCTTGCCGTCCTCGCCGGTGAAGCGCTCGGCCTTGGTCGAGAGGCCCGCCAGGTCAGACCCGGCGCCGGGCTCGCTGTAGCCCTGGCACCACCAGATATCGCCGGCCAGGGTCGGCTTGAGGAGATTCTCTTTCTGATCGTCGCTGCCGAAGGTGTAGAGCACCGGCCCGATCATCCCCAGGCCAAACGACGGCCCGGTGGTGTTGGCCCGCGCCAGCTCCTCGCTGAAGATATATTTGCGCACGGCGTCCCAGCCGGTGCCGCCGTGCTCGACCGGCCAGGACGGCGTCAGCCAGCCCTTGTTGTAGAGAATCTTGTGCCACGACAGGATCTCTTCCTTGTTGAGATGCTCGCCGGTCGCCTGCTTGTCGCGGATGGCTTTGGGGAAATTATCCTCGATCCAGGCCCGCACTTCTTTGCGGAACTCGGCGTGCTCAGGCAGAAAATCCAGGTCCATAGTGCGCTCCCATTGCGTGCGGGCTGGACTCTGACGGTCCGCCTCGGCAGTTTGCCGCTCAAACAACTGTTTCAACGACGATAAGGGTAGAGACGCCATGGCCGCAATCAATTCCGTCACCGATCTGGTCCGTGAAGGCGATATCGCCGTCATCACCCTCAACTCGCCACCGGTGAACGCACTGTCGTCCAACGTCCGCGACGGCCTGCACGGCGGGTTCGAGGCAGCGATCGCCGATCCCGAGGCCAAGGCCATCGTGCTGATCTGCGACGGCCGCACCTTCATCGCCGGCGCCGACATCAGCGAGTTCGGCGGAGCCTCCAAGGGGGCCAGCCTGTTCGACGTCCAGAACCTGATGGAAAACTCGCCCAAGCCGGTGATCGCCGCCATTCACGGCACCGCCCTCGGCGGCGGTCTGGAAGTCGCCCTGGTCGCCCACTACCGGGTGGCCGTGCCTTCGGCCAAGGTCGGTCTGCCGGAAGTGAACCTGGGCCTGCTGCCCGGCGCCGGCGGCACCCAGCGCCTGCCCCGCATCGTCGGCGCCCAGAAGGCCCTGGAGATGATGACCAGCGGCAGCCACGTCGGCGCCAAGGCAGCCAACGCCATGGGCCTGGTCGATGAGGTCGTTGAGGAAGGCAAACTGCGCGAGGGCGCCATCGCCTTCGCCAAAAAGGTGCTGGCCGAGAACCTGCCGCTGAAGAAGGTCCGCGACCGTGAGGTCAGCGCCGACCCGCAGGTCTTCGCCGACTTCCGCAAAGCCAACGCCCGCAAGTTCCGCGGCTTCAAGGCCCCCGAGAGCAACATCCAGTGCATCGAGGCGGCGGTGAACCTGCCCTTCGACGAGGGGCTGAAGGTCGAGCGTCAACTGTTCATGGAACTGGTCACCGGCGCCCAGTCGGCCGCCCAGCGCTATGTCTTCTTCGCCGAGCGTCAGGCCAACAAGATCCCCGACGTCGGCCCCGAGGTCGAGACCCTGCCGATCAAGTCGGTCGGGGTCATCGGCGCCGGCACCATGGGCGGCGGCATCTCGATGAACTTCCTCAACGCCGGCATCCCGGTGAAGATCGTCGAGATGAAGCAGGAGGCGCTGGACCGCGGCCTCGGCGTCATCCGCAAGAACTACGAGAACACCGCCAAGAAGGGTCGCCTGACCCAGGACGACGTTGAAAAGCGCATGGCGGCCCTCAGCGGCTCGCTGGACCTGTCCGATCTGGCCGATTGCGACCTGATCATCGAGGCCGTGTTCGAGAACATGGACATCAAGAAGGACATCTTCGGCAAGCTGGACAAGATCGCCAAGCCCGGCGCCATCCTCGCCTCCAACACCAGCTACCTGGACGTCAACGAAATCGCCTCGGCGACCAGCCGTCCGGAAAGCGTCATCGGCCTGCACTTCTTCTCGCCGGCCAATGTCATGCGGCTTCTTGAAATCGTCCGCGGCGACAAGACCTCCAAGCCGGTCATCGCCACCTCGATGAAGCTCGCCAAGACCATCGGCAAGGTCGGCGTCCTCGTCGGCGTCTGCCCGGGCTTTGTCGGCAACCGCATGCTCAGCCAGCGCCAGCAGCAGGCCCAGGCCCTGGTGGCCGAGGGCGCCATGCCCTGGGACGTCGATCGCGTCCTCTATGACTTCGGTTTCCCGATGGGTCCGTTCGCGATGAGCGATCTGGCCGGTCTGGATATCGGATGGAGCGCCGAGAAGTCCTCGTCCTCGACCATCCGCGAAGTGCTCTGCGAGATGGACCGCCGCGGCCAGAAGACCGGCGCCGGATACTATGACTACGACGAGAACCGCAACGCCAAGCCCTCGCCGGTCACCGAGAAGATCATCCAGGACTTCGCCGCCAAGGCCGGGACCAACCCGCGCAAGATCGAGGATGACGAAATCCTCGAGCGGACCATCTTCACGATGATCAATGAGGGAGCCAAGATCCTCGAGGAAGGCAAGGCCATCCGCGCCTCCGACATCGATATCGTCTGGATCAACGGCTACGGCTGGCCGGTCTATCGCGGCGGCCCGATGCATTATGCCGACAGCATCGGCCTGCCCAAGGTCCTGGAGCGCCTCAACCACTACCAGGCCCAGATGGGCGACGCCTTCAAACCCTCCGCCCTGCTGGAAAAACTGGCCGGCGAAGGCAAGGGCTTCAAGGACCTGTAGAGCTGTCCAGACCCTTCTCCCGCTCGCCGGGAGAAGGTGGCCCCGAAGGGGTCGGATGAGGGCAGAGCGGACCTTTGAAGATCCGCGCCAACATGCGCTCATCCGGCCTGTCCCGGCGCTGCCCTCATCCGTCAGCTTCGCTGACACCTTCTCCCGGCCAGCGGGAGAAGGAACCCTTTGAGCGTGACACTGACCATGACCACCCTCCTCGACCAGTTCCGCGCCGCCGACTTCGGCAATCTGCCCGACATCATGCGCGAGCATGCCGCGGCGAGGCCTGACCATCCGGCCCTGTGGCAGGACGGGGCGTCGATCACCTGGGCTGAACTGGACGCGCGGATGGACCGGGTCGCCGCCGGCCTGCAGCGCGACGGGGTCGAGCAGCGCAAGGCGGTGGCGATCTGCGCCACCACCTCGATCAACTACGCCGTCCTGTTTCTCGGCTGCCTGAGGGCCGGGGTCGCCGCCGCGCCGCTGGCCCCCTCCTCCACCGCCGAGCAGCTGGTCGGGATGATCGCCGACAGCGGCGCCACCCTGTTCTTCCTCGACGAGGGCGTCGCCGGTCTGATGGCCGATGTCATGGATCAGGTCAGCGCCCGCCGCATCGCCCTCGACGGCTCTGCCGCCGGCGAGTCCTTCGACGCCTGGCTGCCGCCGGTCGGCGCCAAGCCCGCGCCGGTCGAGATCGGCAAGAAGGACCCCTTCAACATCATCTACAGCTCGGGCACGACCGGCATTCCCAAGGGCATCGTCCAGTCCCACGGCATGCGCTGGCGCCACCTGGCGGTCCGTCCGGATGGTGTGGGATACGGCCCGGACGCCCGCAGCCTGATCTCCACGCCGCTCTATTCGAACACCACCCTGGTCTGTTTCTTCCCGACCCTGTCGGGCGGCGGCACGGTCCATATGATGGGCAAGTTCGACACCGAGAAGTACCTGAAGATCGCCCAGGCCCAGCGCATCACCCACACCATGCTGGTGCCGGTGCAGTACCGCCGGCTGATGGAATTTGCCGGCTTCGACGACTACGACCTGTCCAGCTATGTGATGAAGTTCTGCACCAGCGCGCCCTTCTCGGCCGAGCTGAAGGCCGAGGTGCTCAAGCGCTGGCCCGGCGGACTGATCGAATATTACGGCATGACCGAAGGCGGCGGCAGCTTCATGCTGGCGGCGCATGAGCATCCCGACAAGCTGCACACGGTCGGCCAGCCGGCGATCGGCTGTATCATCCGTCTGGTCGACGAGGAGGGGAACGAGGTTCCCACCGGCGAGATCGGCGAGATCGTCGGCTACAGCCCGGCGACCATGAACGGATACCACAACCAGCCCGGCAAGACCGCCGAGGCCCAGTGGGTGCATCCCGAGACCGGCGACATCTACATCCGGACAGGCGACGTCGGCCGCCTTGACGCCGAGGGCTTCCTGCAGCTGATGGACCGTCGCAAGGACATGATCATCTCCGGCGGCTTCAACATCTATCCCAGCGACATGGAGGCGGTGATGGTGGAACACCCCGCCGTGGTCGAGGCCGCCGTGGTCGGCGTGCCCTCCAGGGACTGGGGCGAAACGCCGGTGGCCTTCGTCGCCCTCAAGGACGGCGAGACCGCCACCCCGCAGGAAATCCGCGAGTTCACCAACAGCAAGGTCGGCAAGACCCAGCGCTTGGCCGATGTCGTGCTGGTCGACAGCCTGCCCCGCAGCCACATCGGCAAGGTGCTGAAGCGCGAATTGCGCGACGCCTACGACGGCCCGGCAAGGAGCTGAGGCCATGATCATCGTCACCGGGGCCATGACCGCAGCAGCTGAGGACTTCCCCGCCCTTATGGAGGAAGCGATAGCCCATACGCGGCGCTCGCGACTGGAGCCCGGCTGTCTGAGCCATCAGGTCTCGGTCGACGCGGAAAACCCGCTGCGTCTGATGTTTATCGAGGAATGGGAGGATCGCGCAGCGCTCGATCTTCACCTCGAACAACCCGGCACGCGGCATTTCGTATCGGTGATGCGGCGGCTGGCCCGCGAGCAGACGAAGATGAAAATCCTGCTGATCACGCCGCGCGGTTAGTCGTAGGTCAACGGACTGAACCTGATTGAAGACCAGAAATCGAAGGCCTCGTCCGTCTCGGCTCCCGCTTCGCGCCGGGTATACTTCGGCGCTTGCCCGGAACCGAAGGCGGCTTCCAAGTGGTAGATGATCCCGGCCTGCGTCAGCAGGGGATCCTTCTTGCGCTTGGGCTCGAACCCTGGCCCGATATCCCATCCGGTGGTTTCGTTCGGGGCGTTATTGCAGAGCGTCCGGATGAAGCCCGCCTGCTCGCGTATGCCGGTCGGACAGACCATCCATTGACCCGAACTCGAACCGGCCGCCGCCCCGTCCTCTCCGGGACTTCCCTCGCCGCCATCGATTGCCGCCACATGCGCACAAAGCGGAAAGCCTGCGAACCAGTTATCGGGCAAGGTAGGGTTGGACTGCACCGCCGCGGCGATCGCCGAAAGCTCCACGGCGGCGTCACGTTCCAAGTCCGCCTGAAGGTCGGCGGTGGTGACGCCGCCCAGCCTCAGCTGCTTGGCTTGCCAGACCGGGGTGGTACGCAGAACGGCGCGGGAGACGATGTGCCTACCGTTGTAGTTGGATGACATGATCAGCGCCTGGATCACCGTATCGCGCCGCGTAAGGGCCGCCCAGGGCAGGGCGATGATCTTCAAGGTCTTGAACGGCTGTCTCGCCCGATGTTCATCCCGCTGGCCCCCAAGCAGATAGACGCCGTCACTGAGCGCAATGACCCGGCCCAGGCTCAGTCTCTGCGTATGACCGGCCGAGTCTTCGGGCGGATCGTAGATATGGGTAAATCTGTGAACGTCCTTGCGGTCGGAGTCCTTGAGGTCGCTCTGACCGGCCGGTCCGATCGCCAGGAACGTCTTCATCAGCCTCTCTGGATCGCTCAGGCTCGGTCGATAGACAACGAAATGGGCGTGATTGTCCTCCGGACTGACGAACTGCTCACGGTAGTCGGCGAATTCCGCCAGGTGCTGGACATTATAGGCGAACCGGATCCCGATTTCCGGATCCGGCGGCCGCGCCGGTTCCGGTTCGGCCTTTCCGACCTGCTCCGCGGCGGCGGCCGGCGCCTCGCAGGCGTCGAGAATCGCCTCGAAGACATCCCGCGCCTGCTGCGGGAAGGCGCGTTCGCACTCGGGAAGCACCGCGGCCATGAAGGGAGTGTTGAAACGACCATCCTCGTCGCAGCAAATGACCAGCAGCAGCAACCCGACGTAGAAGTGCTTTGAGTGGTTGCCGCCGGCCCGGGTCTTGAACTGGCAGAACAGCGACAAGCCGTCCTTGGTAGTCATGCTGGGGAACAGGTTTGAGCCGACAGACTTGCTGATCTCGTCATGCTCCCTGATGAGCTCCGACCATTCGGGTCCCCGCCGCCCGCCAGCCCCGCCGATATCGAGGGCAAGGTAATTAACCGAGCGCGCCAGCGCCGAGAATCGAATCGGGGAATTCTGCTCCCCATCCCCGCCACTATGCCGGATTTGGTCGTTAAGGCGGTCGAGCTTCTCGATCAACAAGTTGGGGTTGCTTCGGTGGGCGGACCTTATGCGGGTGACGATGGATTTTTGAGCTTCTGTCACCACGGAAAGGCGCCCCCAGCGTCTTGAACCTGTCGCAAAGTGAAAAAAGGATGGGGCGCGGTGAAAATTGTCAACCCAAGGGTGAAAATTGCTGGCCAGTCGCCGGAAATTTTTCACCGGTAAGGCCGATGCCGGCAGCCGCGACGTTTACCTTAGGGAAATAAGTACGGCTGCCTCAGGCGCAAATGACGCGTCTGGAATCCCGAAAGTTGGGTTCGCGCCTCGCTCGATTTTTTGGCAGGCTGGACGCCATAAAAAGACGACCAGCGGAACCCTGAGGAACCACTGGCCGAAGGGGATGGGCGCCGAAACACCCAACTAGCATCGCCTTGGTTGCACGTTCAGCCAGGTGAGTCAAAAAGGGGCGCTTACGTCTTCGAGGAACCTGAACGGGCCCGCGGTCAGGGACGCGCGCCCTTTTTAGGGAGAATGGCGATGAAACGCGCCGACCTGACGATTACGAAAGACGGCCGCCGATCGTTGCAGAAACAGGGCTTTGTCCGGTTCCGGGCCGATCAATTGATCACCAACCCGGTCTTCGACGCCGAGTTCCTGAAACTGCGACGGGCGGCGGCCAGCCTGCCCATCGACCATACCGACCAGGCCGCCGGCCGCTCCCGGCAGTACGGACGGCTGGTTCACCTGCCTTGGACCGGAGAAGAGTATCCTGTCCCGCCCCGGCGCTACGAGCACTCCGGGGAATTCGGCCTGGAATATACCCAGCCGGCCTCGGTCAACTCCGAGGGTGGCGGGGTCCGGCGGATCTTTGCGTCGCTCCCTCCCGCCCTTTACCGCAACCTCGCGCTCCGTTCGTTCATCTCGACCTTCCGGGCCATGCTCCCTCTGCCCTCGGACATTCGCGCCGAGGCGAGCCAGATCGGGGTTCACCTGATCAAGCTCGAGGCCGCCGCCGGGCAGTTCGCCAAGGCCACGCCCAACCTGGTTCATCGCGACGGCGAGCCGTTCACGGCAGCGGTGCTGCTGGACCGGCTGGGCGCCTCCGGCGGCGAAAACGTGATCACCCGCCCCAAGTGGCACGATCATCCGATCGAGGACGTCTCGCCCGAAGACATCCTGGCTCGGTTCACGCTTGAGCAGCCTGGCGACAGCTACATCGTCCAGGACGACGCCGTCGCCCATTACGTCGGTCCGGTCGGCTGCGAACCGGCGGTGGGCCGCGGGATCCGGACCGTCCTGCTGCTGGACTATACGCCGCTTCGTCCGGCGATCGTGATGACGGGCATGGAACCGCCGCTGGCGGCTTGATGTCACGGGCAAGCCCGCCACACCTAGCGCCGATCCGTTGGATCAGGGCCAGGGTGGCGGGCGATCCCGAATGCCGGCTTCCAAGCCTTCGACGCAACGTAACCGGCCCGCCCTGGTCCGGCCCCACCACGCATAGACCGCCCCCTTGCCCGCCACCGCGTAACCCGCCTACATCCCTGCCATGAACTCCTCTCCCCCCGGCCTTGAAAGCGTTGTCGCCGCCGCCAAAACAGCCGGTCCCCGCGGCCTGCCGCCGGTGCATCTGTGGAACCCGCCTCACTGCGGCGAGATCGACATCGTCATCAAGCGCGACGGCCTGTGGTTCCATGAGGGCACGCCGATCGGCCGCGAGGCGCTGGTGCGGCTGTTCTCGACCGTCCTGCGCAAGGACCCCGACGGCTTCCATCTGGTCACCCCCGTCGAGAAGATGAAGATCACCGTGGAGGACGCGCCCTTCATCGCCACCCGCGTGGACGAGAAGGACGGGGTGCTGACCTTCCTGACCAATGTCGGCGACACGGTCGAGGCTGGTCCCGACAACGCCATCCGGGTCGAGATGGACCCGGAGACCGGCGAGCCCCGGCCCTATCTGCATGTCCGCCGGGGGCTGGAGGCGCGGATCAACCGGCCGGTCTTCTATGAACTGGTCGAACTGGCGCGGGAGCGGCAAACCCCGGAGGGGCCGGTGATGGGCGTCACGTCCAACGGCGCCTTCTTTCCGGTCGGACCGGTTGGGGCGCATCTGCCGTGAAGCGCGAGGCCGATCTGCGGCAATGGATTTCCCACCACCTCGACCCGGTGGATGAAAGCCGGGCCTTCGCCGGCGTGGTGCGGTCCGACTTCGACCTCAACCCGGACATGGCGCCGGGTGAGCGACGGGACACCCCGGCGGCGGTGCTGGTGCCGATCGTGGAACGCCCCGAGGGCCTGTCGGTGATCCTGACCCGGCGCTCATCGGCCTTGCGCCGGCACTCCGGACAGGTGGCCTTTCCCGGCGGCCGGATGGATCCCGGCGAGACGGTGGTCGAGGCGGCGCTCAGGGAGGCCGAGGAGGAGATCGCCCTGCATCGGTCGCATGTGCACCTGGCGGGGCTCTCGACCCCCTACAGGACCGGCACAGGCTATCTGGTGACCCCTGTGATCGGCTTTGTGCCCCCGGACCTGCCCCTGATCGCCAGTCCGGACGAGGTGGCCCACATTTTCGAGACGCCATTCGGCTTCCTGATGGACCCGGCCAACTACGAGGAGCGCCACTACGATCTGCCCGATGGCGGTCGCCGGCGCTTCTACGCCATGACCTGGGAGGACGAGCTGATCTGGGGCGCGACGGCGGGCATGCTGCGCGCTCTCTACGACCGCCTCTATGGCGCCGCCGTCGCCTGAAGCGGCGCTGCCCCCTTCTCACCACCTGCCGCGCACGATATCGAACAGCCCATGTCCAACGCCCCCGAGACCATAGGCCAGCCTGGCTGGATGACCCTGCCCGCGACCCGCGCGGTGATCGACGCCCTGGAAGCCAAGGGTTTTTCCGGCTGCGCCCGGTTTGTCGGCGGCTCGGTGCGCAACACCCTGCTCAAGGTTCCGGTCGACGATGTCGACATCGCCACCACCCTGACCCCCGACCAGGTGACCGAGGCGCTGGAGCAGGCGGGCCTCAAGGCCGTGCCCACCGGCGTTGACCACGGCACCGTCACGGCGGTCAGCGATGGACGCCCGTATGAAATCACCACCCTGCGGCGTGACGTTTCCACCGATGGCCGACGCGCCGTCGTGGCCTTCACCAAGAGCTGGGAGGAGGACGCCCAGCGGCGCGATTTCCGCCTGAACGCCATCTACTGCGACGGCGAGGGACGCCTGTTCGATCCAACCGGCCACGGAGTCGACGACGCCCGCAACGGCAAGATCGTCTTTGTCGGCGATCCGATGACCCGCATCCGCGAGGACTACCTGCGAATCCTCCGCTACTTCCGCTTCCACGCCCACTACGGCAAGGGCGACCCGGATCAGGCGGCCCTGACCGCCTGCAAGGCGCTCAAGGGCATGATGTCCGGCCGGGCGGCTGAACGGACGCAGAAGGAACTGCTCAAGCTGCTGGGCGCTGAAGACCCGCGCCCCGCCCTTCGCCTGATGGCCGCCACCGGCGTACTCCCGGCGGTGCTGCCCCAGGTCAAGGCCCTGACCCGGATGGAAAACCTGATCGGCATCGAGACCGAGCAGCTGTTCGAGAACGATGCCGAGCTGCGCCTCGCCGCCCTGCTGCCCGACGATGCGGAGATCGCCCGCGACACGGCCGAGCGGCTGAGGCTGTCCAACGCCCTGAAGGACCGGCTGATCGACGCCGCCGGCAAGGAGCCGCGCATCGTCTCCTGGATGAGCCCGCGCGAAGCCCGCCGCGCTGTCTACCGGCTGGGCATCCGCACCTTCTCCGACCGCATCAAGTTGGCCTGGGCCGCCTCGACGCGGCCATCGACCGCCTCCCAATGGCGCGGCCTTCTGGCCCTGGCCGAAACCTGGACCCCGCCGGTCTTTCCGCTGACCGGCGAAGAGGTTCTGGCCGCCGGGGTGCCCAAGGGGCCGATGGTCGGCGAGGCGATGCGCGAGGTCGAGGAGTGGTGGATCGACCACGACTTCATGGATGACAAGCTGGCGGCGGTTGAACGCCTCAAAGCCGTCGCCCAGGGCATGGCCTACTGATCGAGAGCCGGACAACCGGCATCTCCGGCAACCAAGTCGGCGCACCGCCGTTCTCCGGCTATGCGCGCCTTCTTCACCATCTGCCTGATCACCTTCGGTCTCTGCATCGTCGCCGGCCGTTTTCCCGCCCGAGCCGAGATGGCGAAGACGGACCCGCTGCCCGGAATGGAAGCCGAGCTGGCGCGCCGCGGAACCCTCAAGCCGGCATCCGCCTTCAACGGCATCAGCGACACCGGCGCCCGCTCCCTGGCCCTCTACGGCGAAGCGGCCAAGGTCATCACCCATCCGCGCTGCATGAACTGCCACCCTGTCGACCGTTCGCCGCGCCAGGGGGCCGTCGCCAGGATTCACATTCCGCCGATGACCGGCGGGACCGACGGTCACGGACCGGCGGGTCAGCCCTGCAGCACCTGCCACGGCAAGTCGAACTTCAACGTGGCGGGTGACAACATCCAGTCCATTCCGGGCAATCCCAAATGGGCCCTGGCGCCGGCCAGCATGGCCTGGCAGGGCAAGACGCCCGGCGAGATCTGCCGCCAGATCAAGGACCCCGTCCGCAATGGCGGCAAGGACATGGAGGCGCTCTATCGCCACATGGCGGAGGATGAGCTGGTTGGCTGGGGCTGGAACCCCGGCAGGGGCCGTGCGCCCGCCCCCGGCGATCAGGCGATCTTTGGCGGGCTGATCCGGGCCTGGATCGACACCGGCGCCGCCTGCCCGGCCTGACCGTCTAGGGCCAGCGCACCGTCGGCGGCATGGAACTGAGGATGGATTCGACATTGCCGCCGGTCTTCAGCCCGAACATCGTGCCGCGGTCGTAGAGCAGGTTGAATTCCACATAGCGGCCGCGACGGACCAGCTGCTCGTCGCGTTCAGCCTCGGTCCAGGGCTCATGCATGCGACGCTCGGCAAGACGCGGATAGATATCGAGGAAGGCCTCGCCGACACCTTGCGTGAAGGCGAAATCCCGCTCCCAGTCGCCACTGTCGTGGTGGTCGTAGAAGATGCCGCCGATACCGCGCGGCTCGTTGCGGTGGGGCAGGAAGAAATACTCGTCGCACCAGGCCTTGTATTTCGCGTGCCAGTCCGGATCGAAGGCGTCGCAAGCCCCCTTCATGGCGGCGTGGAAGTCCATCGCGTCCGGAAAGTCCTGCTCGCGCTGATAGCCCAGCAGGGGCGTCAGGTCTCCGCCCCCGCCGAACCAGCCCTTGGTGGTGCAGATAAAGCGGGTGTTCATATGCACGGCCGGAACCCGGGGGCTGGCCATATGGGCGATCAGGGAGACGCCGGTGGCGAAGAAGCGCGGGTCTTCCTCCGCGCCCGGCATGGTCTTGGCCATCTCCGGGGTGAAGGTCCCATGGACAACGGAGGTATGGACCCCGACCTTTTCGAAGAATCGACCGTGCATCATCGACATGACGCCGCCGCCGCCGGCGGGCCGGTCCCACGGCGTTCGGACAAATCGTCCGGCCTTTCCCGGATAAAGATCAGCGGGCGCTGCGTCTTCCAGCGCCTCGAAACGGGTCAGGATCCGGTCGCGAAGGGTCTCGAACCACGTCCGGGCGCGGGTTTTACGGCTGTCGAGCAGGTCGTCCTGGGTCATGGCGCGACCTTTTACAGCCTCCGTCGCCCGCGTCTATGCGGCGCAGTATCGCCTTTTCGGTTCATGGCCGGTTGAAAAAGGCTTGGGCAGGCTCTAAGCGATCCGGCCACGGGACTGTGCTGGGGCGTCCTCGAATCGAACGCAAGTTCTGCGTCCGAGGTCGCCTCATCTGATCCCTTGCGTTTTCTTGACCGGTCTATCCCTGGACCGGCGTCTTGCGAAGGGTGACCTGCAGGTGGCCGACAGCGCCGTTCATACCACTGAAGCCGGGGACGATCCGTCCCGGCGTGACTTCATCCACATCACCGCCATCGCCGCCGCTGGCGGCGTCGGTGCGGCGATTGCCTGGCCTCTGATCAGCCAGATGAACCCTTCAGCCGACACCCTGGCCCTGGCCAGCGTGGAGTACGATCTGACCAAGATCGAACCCGGCCAGCAGGTGACCATCAACTGGCGCGGCAAGCCCCTGTTCATCCGCTATCGCACCCAGGCGCAGATTGACGCCGCGGTCCGGGATGACTCGGCCCAGCTGAAGGATCCGCAGTCCGACGCCCAGCGTCACAAGGACGGCAAGGCCCAGTGGCTGATCCTGGTCGGCAGCTGCACCCACCTGGGCTGCGTGCCCACGGTCGGCGGCGGCGAGTACGGCGGCTGGTTCTGCCCCTGCCACGGCTCGACCTACGACACCTCCGGGCGTATCCGTAAGGGCCCCGCGCCCAAGAACCTCGTGGTTCCGGACTACGCCTTCCTTTCCGACACCAAGGTCAAGATCGGCTGACGATGAGCGGACATTCCACATACGAACCCAAGAACGGTTTCAGCCGCTGGCTCGACCAGCGCCTGCCCGTCACCCGCCTGGTCTGGGACAGCTTTGTTGACTACCCGACCCCCCGGAACCTGAACTACTGGTGGACCTTCGGCGGCATCCTGTCGCTTATGCTCGGCGTCCAGATCGTGTCCGGCATTGTGTTGGCCATGCACTACACGCCCAGCGCCGCCAGCGCCTTCGCCTCCGTCGAGCACATCATGCGCGACGTGAACTACGGCTGGCTGATCCGCTATACCCACGCCAACGGGGCCTCGATGTTCTTCATCGCGGTCTACATCCACATGCTCCGCGGCCTCTACTACGGCTCCTACAAGCCGCCGCGCGAAATCCTCTGGATCCTCGGCTGCGTGATCTACCTGCTGATGATGGCCACCGCCTTCATGGGCTACGTCCTGCCCTGGGGCCAGATGAGCTTCCACGGCGCCGTCGTCATCACCAACATCATCGGGGCCATCCCGCTGATCGGACCGCCGATCCTGACCTGGCTTCAGGGTGGGTTCGCGGTGGACAACGCCACGCTCAACCGCTTCTTCTCGCTGCACTACCTGCTGCCCTTCATGATCGCGGGCGTCGTCGTCCTGCACGTCTGGGCCCTGCATGTCGTCGGTCAGAACAACCCGACCGGCATCGACCCCAAGTCGAAAGCCGACACCCTGCCCTTCACCCCCTATGCGACGGTGAAAGACGGGTTTGCGATGAGCGTCTTCCTGATCCTCTTCGCGACCTTCATCTTCTACATGCCCAATGCGCTCGGCCACGCTGACAACTACATCGAGGCCAACCCGCTGGTGACCCCCGCGCACATTGTGCCCGAGTGGTACTTCCTGCCCTTCTACGCCATCCTGCGCGCTGTGCCGGACAAGGTGATGGGTGTTGTGGCCATGTTCGGCGCCATCGGCGTGCTGTTCGCCCTGCCCTGGCTCGATACCTCCAAGGTGCGCTCCATGCGCTACCGCCCGATGGCGAAGCTCTACTTCGTCATCCTGCTGGTGGTCTGCGTGATCCTCGGCTTCTGCGGCGCCAAGCTGCCCGACGATCAGGTCATCCCCGGTCTTGAAACCTTCAAGATCATGGAAAGCGACCTCAACAGCTTCGTCTGGCTGTCGCGCTTCGCAACCCTCTACTACTTCGCCTATTTCCTGGTGATCATGCCGCTGCTGGGCCTCATCGAGACCCCGCTGGAGACGCCGGAAACCATCGCCTCACCGGCGCTTTCCCACCCCGCAACGACGCCCGCCGGCGCCGTGGCCGACGCCGAAAAGAAGGGCTGAGCCGAGATGCTGCGCAAACTCACCGTTATCGCGGCGGCGGCCCTGACCCTGGCAGCCGGCCCCGCGCTGGCTGCTGGCAAGGCCAAGCACCCGCACGACATCGCCTTCAGCTTCGAAGGTCCGTTCGGCAAGTTCGATCAGGCCCAGCTGCAACGCGGCTACAAGGTGTATCGGGAGGTCTGTTCGGCCTGCCACTCGATGAAGTTCCTGAGCTTCCGGAACCTCGGCGACAAGGGCGGTCCGTTCTATGACGCCAAATACAAGAACCCGAACGACAACCCCTATGTGAAGGCCCTGGCGGCCGACATCCAGGTGCCGGACATCGACACTGAGACGGGCGACGCCATCACCCGTCCGGCGACCCCGGCGGACAAGTTCCCCCACCCCTACCCGAACGACTACGCGGCCCGGGCCGGCAACGGCGGCGCCTTGCCGCCGGATCTGTCGGTTATCGCCAAGGGTCGCGAAGGCGGGCCGGAATATCTGGCGGCCTATCTGACCGGCTACGAAGCGCCCCCCAAGGGCCTGACGGTGCCGAACGGCCAGTACTACAACGCCTACTTCCCGGGCGATGTGTCGGCCGGATGGCAGGCGGACCGCAACGAAGCCGACAAGGACCATGCCCCTCCCGGTGGGTTCGTCGCCATGGCCCCCCAGTTGGCCGACGACAAGGTGACCTTCGATGACGGCACCAAGTCCACGGCGCACCAGCAGGCTGTCGATGTCGCCGCCTTCCTGATGTGGGCCGCCGAGCCCAAGATGGAACAACGCAAACAGACCGGCTTTGCAGTGATGATCTATCTGGTCCTCTTCGCCGGGCTGCTCTACGCCAGCTACCGGCGGGTCTGGCGCAACGAGAGCCACTAGGCTCTCGGCCACCCCAAAGACAAAGGCCCCGGGATCGCTCCCGGGGCCTTTTTTTGTGTTCCGCCAATGGCAGTCGAAAGGGCCGGGTCAGTCCGCCTGACGGGCCAGGGCCTCCCCGACGGTCACCACAGCGACATCCTGATCCACCCGCCGCACATCCCGGTCGCCCGGCGCGACGTCGCAGGTGGCGCAGACCAGCTTGGGCCGGAAGGGGTGACCGTCGTGAACCATGCGGTTTGGGGCCTGGCCCTCGCCGTACACATGCTGCTCACCCCAGTCGTACATGGTCAGAAGCACCGGCCGCAGATCGCGGCCCTTCTGCGTCAGCAGATACTCGTGACGGGGCGGGCGCTCTGAATACGGCTCAATCCGCAGCACGCCATTGGCCACCAGCGTCTTCAGTCTGGACGCCAGGACATTGCGCGCCACACCCAGCCGTTCCTGCCACTGCTCGAACCGCCGGACGCCATTGAAGGCGTCCCGCAGGATCAGCAGGGTCCAGGGATCGCCGACCACTTCAAGGGTGGCGGCGATCGGACAGGCTTGTCGGGAATAGTCGGCGGTTCGGCCCATAGCGTCCAGATTGAGCCCTGCCCATAGGGAAGGCAAGGGGGTTTCCTTTAAGAACGGGCTGACGCCTATTCCGGCTCCTTGTCACCCCGATCAGACTCCGGCGCGCCGGCGGGCGGGGTCTTCTGCTTTTTAGGCTGCGGACGACCACGCCCCCCCTGGGCGGGTTGAGCCTGTTGGGGCGCGCCAGGCGTGGCCGCCGGGGCGGCCGGCGGCTGAGCGGCCTGCTGACGCCGGGCCGCCGCAGCCGCCTGGGCCTCTGCCTGTCGTTCGCGCGCGGCCGCCTGTCTTGCAGCCTGGGCCTGAGCCTGACGCTCCGCATTCTCGCGCCGGGCGGCGGCCTGAGCTTCAGCCTGCTGCTGGCGCTGCGCGGCGGCGGCGGCCTGTTGCTCGCGCTGGCGAGCGGCCTGTTGCTCGACCTGACGCTGGTTCTCCTGACGCCGCGCCTGGGCTTCCGCCTGACGGGCCTCGCGCTCCCCGGCTTGCCGCTTCTGCTCCTGCGCCGCCTGCCGGTCGCGTTGGGCCTGCTCCCGCCGCGCCTGAGCCTCGCGTTGACGCTGGGCCTGGGCTTCACGGTTGGCGGCAGCCTGCTCCTCCCGCTGGCGCTGGGCGGCCTGCTGCTGCTCCGCGCGGGCGCGTTCAGCCTGAGCCTGACGCTCCGCCTGCTGGCGGGCCTCCTGCTCCTGAGCCCGCGACTGCTGATCGCGTCGGCCATCCCGATCACGGCCATCCCGATCACGACCGGGGCCATCCCTGCCGTCACGGTCGCGGCCATCACGAGGCGGGACGGTTACAGGGGGCGGCGTGTCGCCGTCGCGCCGGTCCTGCCAGCGATCACGACGGTCATCACCGCGCGTCGGGCCAGCGCCATCGCGACCATCCGTGCGCGGTCCGTCACGACGGTCTCCCGGGCGATCATCGCGCCGGTCATCGGCCCGGTCTTCCCGACGGTCGTCGCGGCGTTCCTCGCGACGCTCACGGCGGCGTTCGGCTTGCTCCCGCTCGCGGCGTGCTTCCAGTTCACGACGACGCCACGCGTCCTGCTGGACCCTGCGGCGCTCGGCCTGGGCGGCCGCCTGACGCAGGGCTCTCGCCCGGGCCAGATAGCGGCCGGCATAGCTGCGGCGCTGGCCCGCGAAAGAGCGGTCAAGGCGACGGCCGCCGGAATCATAGACGATGACCAGCTGGCCGCCCTCGAAGGCATAGCCGTAGTCCGGGTCACGGACGTAGTAGGGCTCGTTCTCACCGGGCCGGTAGTAGTACCAGCGCTCCTCGCCGCCCTCGAGACGTTCCAGATAGCGCTCGCCGCCCTCGTCTTCCCAGTACACGGGCTCGGCCGAGCCATAGTCATAGCTGTAGTCCGGCGGCGCATCGCCGTAGCCGCGGTCTGCCTGGACCGCCTCGGCCCGGGCGTCACGGGCCGGCGTGGCGGCCTGTTCCGGGGCCAGCGGCGCCGGCGGCGCTTCTGGCAGGGCCTCGGCGGAGGGCGCGATGTCGTCAGCAACAGCAACCTGGACGCCGGCCTGGTCCGCCGCCGGCGTCGACTTGTCGGATCCGTCCTTGTCGCAAGCCGCGAGGCCGACAACCAGAAGCGCCCCGGACATCATCAAAACTCGTTTCATCATCTTCTGGCTCCATTCGATTGTCTGACCCGCTTGCGGATCATCAGTATCGTCCCGCCCTTGCGACGCGGCGCGTGATATCGCACATGACACCCGACCGCCTGAACCTGGGCTGAACCTGCCGGATAGACGCCATGTCCCTTGATCCTGTCGTGATTGCCTCTTTCGCGCGCACCCCAATGGGGGGGTTCCAGGGCGCTTTGTCGACGGTGAAGGCCACTGACCTCGGCGCCGCAGCGGTCAAGGGCGCGCTGGAGCGGGCCGGGATCAGCGGCGACCAGGTCGAGCAGATCATCATGGGCTGCGTGCTTCCCGCCGGTCTGGGACAGGCTCCCGCCCGCCAGGCGGGCCTGGGCGCTGGCCTGCCGCTGTCGGTCGAGGCGACCACCGTCAACAAGATGTGCGGCAGCGGCATGCAGGCGGCGATCATGGCCCATGACGCCCTTCTGGCCGGAACGAGCGACATCATTGTGGCCGGCGGCATGGAGAGCATGTCGGGCGCGCCCTACCTGCTGGCAAAGCATCGCGGCGGCGCACGGATCGGCCATGACCGGATCCTCGACAGCATGTACCTGGATGGTCTGGAAGACGCCTACACCCCCGGCAAGCTGATGGGCGCCTTCGCCGAAGACGCGGCCCGCAGCTATCAGTTCACCCGCGAAGACCAGGACGAGTACGCCATCGAAAGCCTGCGGCGAGCCCGGGCGGCGGTCGAGGGCGGCGCCTTCGCCGCCGAGATCGTTCCGGTCGAGGTCAGGGGCCGCAAGGGCGTGGAGACCGTCAGCCAGGATGAGCAGCCCCTGAAGGGCGACCCGGACAGAATTCCGACCCTCAAACCCGCCTTCGCGCCGGATGGCACCATCACCGCCGCCAACGCCAGTTCGATCAGCGATGGGGCCGCCGCCCTGGTGCTGACCCGCCAGTCGGTCGCCGAACGTCTGGGCATGCCGATTGTCGCCCGTATCGTCGCCCACGCCGCCCACGCCCATGAGCCGGGCCTGTTCACCACCGCCCCGGTTCCGGCCATGCAGAAGGCGCTGAAGAAGGCGGGCTGGAGCGTCGAGGATGTCGACCTGTTCGAGGTCAATGAGGCCTTCGCCGTCGTGGCCATGATCGCTCAGCGCGAACTGGGCATCGACCGGGCGAAACTGAACATCAACGGTGGAGCCACCGCCCTGGGTCACCCGATCGGCGCTTCCGGCGCCCGCATCCTCGCCACCCTGCTGTCAGCGCTTCAGGCCAGCGGCGGCAAGCGCGGACTGGCCAGTCTGTGCATCGGCGGCGGCGAGGCCACGGCGATGGCGGTCGAACTGGTCTGACCGCGCCGCCCGCGGATCAGGGCTGCTGTTCAAACAGATTGATGATCTTGCCGTTCGGGGAAACCACATCGCCGCCGCGCTGACCGCCCGGGCAGGGACCAAGGTATTTTGCCTCGATCTTCATATCGAGCACGCCGTTGTTGCGCGGGTTGGTCGCCCCCTGGGTCGAGGTCGTCGAAATCACCGTGAAATCCTTGGAGAAATCGCCCGTGGCGGCCCCCGAAGAGGTCGTTTCACCGCCGCGGCCCGTGCGGCAGACGGAATAGAAGGTCCAGCTGCCGTCGGTCTGCTTGGTGACCTCATGCTGACTGCACTCCTGCGGATTCTGCGACCACCAGGACAGTCGCTCTTCAGCGTCGGCATCCAGGCAGATCTTCATCGACCGGGTCTCGTTGTAGGCGGTGATCTTGTGCTCCCACTGACCAAGCGTCCGTTTGGGGGGCTTGGGGGTCTTGGCGACCTGGGCTGCGTCGGCGGCCTTGCCGTCACCCGCTTCCCCGTCGTCAGACGACTGGTTGCAGCCGGCCGCCAACACCAGAATTGCGGAAAGGCAGACGCCAACGGAGACAGCACGCATTTGAGACCTCGATATTGTGACTGTGTTTTTCAACGATAACTGGGATCGGAGCGGCGCGCGAGACGCTATATGGCGATGATGACCCAAGTGACAGACAACACCGCCGATGGTCGCTACGAGCTGACCGAACAGGGCGAAACCGCCTACGCCGACTACCACCGCAAGGATGGCAAGTTGATGATCGACTATGTGTTTTCCCCACCTGCCCTGCGCGGCCAGGGAACCTCGGGCCGGTTGATGACCGGCATGGTCGCCGACGCCGAGGCGCGTGGCGAGACGATTGTGCCGATCTGCGGCTATGCGGTGGCCTGGATGAAACGGCGCAAGGCCTGATGCAACGACGGAGGATGGAGTTGAAAGCGGCGCTTGTTGTCGCCATGGGCGCCGGGGCTCTGCTGACGGGGGCCGCCTCCCCGCCGGTCAAGGCCGCGCCACCCGCCGTCAGTGTGCCGACCATCGTCGGGAATTGGTCGGCGCCGGAAATGAGGGTCATGCTGTCCGACATGGGACTGACCATTACCCGCCAGACCTGGCTGGATAACGGCGACCCGCTGTTTGCCGTGCGGGCGGCAGATGGGGCGAGCTTTGTTGTACAGGGCGCCGCCTGCAGCGGCGGGGGGTCAAACGCCCGCTGCCTTGGAGCCAGCCTGACGGCTTTCGTCAGTTATGACAGCGTCGGCAAGACCGAGACGGCCCTTGGTCGCCTCACCTACCCTGTCGTCTCGGTCAGCGTCGACGATGACCGGACCCTGACCCTCAATCGCTACATCGTCTTCGATCAGGGGATCCACCGGCGAAACTTCGAAGCCAACGTTCGATTGTTCCTGGCCGTGCTGGGGGAAGCCCGCTCACTGCAATAACGGTGGTCCTCACAGTCGACCTGGCGTTACCCTCCCGGGAAAAGGGAGGAACTCGCCATGTCCGGACCAATCGACAAGGCCTTGCGTGGCCGCGCCGAGGCGGTGATTCCCGGCGGGATGTATGGTCACCAGTCGGTCGGGCTGCTGCCGGATGACTATCCGCAGTTCTTTGCCGGCGGCGATGGCGCGCGCCTGACGGACGTTGATGGCCGTGAATATCTGGATTTCATGTGCGCCTACGGGCCCAATCTGTTCGGATACGGCCACCCCGGCATCGACGCCGCCTATGTCCGTCAGCTGGAAAAGGGCGACGCCCTGACCGGGCCCGGACCGCTGATGGTCGAGCTGGCGGAGGCCCTCGTCGCGATGGTCAGCCATGCTGACTGGGCCATGTTCTGCAAGAACGGCACAGACGCCACGACGATGGCGATGATGACGGCCCGGGCACACACGGGTCGTCAGGCACTGGTTCTGGCCAGGGGCGCCTATCATGGGGCCGCACCGTGGTGCACGCCCAGGCCCGGCGGGGTTATCCCGTCCGACCGCAGCCACCAGCACTTCTGCACCTACAACGACATCGCCAGTCTTGAAGCCGCCGTTGCAGCGGCCGGCGACGATCTGGCGGCGATCTTCGCCGCGCCCTTCCGCCATGACGCCTTCATCGATCAGTCGGCGCCGGACCCCGCCTATGCGCGCCGGGCTCGGGAACTGGCCGACAAGCACGGCGCTCTGCTGATCGTCGACGATGTCCGCGCCGGTCTGCGCGTCGCCCGCGATTGCAGCTGGTCGGCGATCGGCGTTTCGCCAGATCTGTCGACCTGGGGCAAGTGCATCGCCAACGGCCACCCGATCTCGGCCTTGCTGGGATCTGACAAGGCCCGCAAGGCGGCCGCCTCGATCTATGTCACGGGCAGCTTCTGGTACGCCTCGGCGGCCATGGCGGCGGGCCTGGAGACGCTGAAGCTGGTTCGGGAAACAGACTATCTCGAACGCATGCAGGGGTTGGGCGAGACCCTTCGATCCGGTCTCGACGAGCGGGCCCGGGCGGCGGGGTTTGGCCTGCGCCAGACCGGGCCGGCGACGATGCCGCTGTTCCTGTTCGACGACGATCCCGACCTGCGCAAGGGCTTTGCCTGGTCCAGCGCCATGCTGGCGCGCGGGGTCTACGTCCACCCCTGGCACAATATGTTTCTCTGTGCGGCGATGACCGATCAGGACATCGCCTTCGCGCTGGACGCGGCCGAGGGAGCGTTCGCCGATCTGAAGCGAAAGGCCTCATCCCTGGGGCCCGTTGAGAAGTTGGCGTTTCTGGCCGCGCGGTAAGCGCGTTCCCTGGCCGCACCGCCTGTGCAACTCTGCAAGAAAACAAGAACCGGACCGGGAGAGACAGACCATGGCTTTCGCAGACTACGCAAACTACGACGGCCTCGGACTGGCCGATCTGGTAAAGTCCGGCGAGACCACGCCGACCGAACTGGTCGAAGCCGCCATCGAGCGGATCGAGCGGCACAATCCCACCCTCAACGCCGTGGTGCACAAGGCCTATGACGAGGCCCGCGCCGTAGCGGCGGGTCCGCTTCCCGAGGGGCCGTTCAAGGGCGTTCCGTTCCTGATCAAGGACCTCGGCGCCCAGGTGAAGGGCTGGCCCCGGACATCGGGCTCGATGTTCGCCCAGGTCGCGGCTGACGTCGATGACAGCGAACTGGTCCGCCGCTACCGCAAATCCGGCGTGGTCCTGGTCGGCAAGACCAATACGCCGGAGTTCGGCATTCCCGGCGTGACCAACAGCCGTCGGCTGGGCGCCTGTTCCAACCCCTGGGACCCCAGCCGGATCAGCGGCGGTTCTTCAGGCGGCGCCGCCAGCGCCACGGCGGCCGGACTGGTGCCCCTGGCGCATGCCAGCGATGGTCTGGGGTCGATCCGTATTCCGGCGGCCTGCTGCGGACTGGTCGGGCTGAAGACGACGCGCGATCGCAATCCCAATGGCGGCGAGGACTATGACCGGGCCATCGGGTTTTCCGTCGACCATGTGGTCAGCCGCACCGTGCGCGACAGCGCCGCCATGCTCGACGCAACCGGCTATCCGGAGCCGGCCAGCCCCTATGCTCATCCGGCCAAGGCCGGTCCCTATATCGACGAGGTCGGCAAGCCCGCGGGCAAGCTCCGGATCTTCTGGTCGTCGGAAACAGCCAACGGCAAGGCGATTTCCGAAGAGGTGCGGAGCAAGCTCGAGGAAACCGCCGCCACGCTGGCGGCGCTGGGCCACGAGGTGATCGAGAAGGGGTTGGGCGTTGACTATCGGAGCCTCTATCGGGCCCAGTCCCTGGTCTCGGCCAGCAACTTCGCCGCAGGGATGCGGCGCTGGATCGAGAAGATCGGTCATGAGCCGGCGGAAGGCGAGATCGAGGGTCTGGCGCGGCGCGGCTTTATGGCCGGCCAGAGGATTACCGGCGAACAGGCCATGTGGGGCTGGCAACAGCTTCGCCTGCTCAACCGGCAGATTCTGGAGAATTTCGAATCCCAGGACGTGTTTCTGTCGCCGGTGCTGGGCACGACGCCGCCAAAGCACGAGTTCCTCGACACCCTGACCGACGACCTGCGGGCCTTTGACAAGGCTCAGGCCCAGACCTTCCCCTTTACCCCGCCGTTCAATTTCACAGGCCAGCCATCGATGAGCCTGCCGCTACATCAGTCGCGGGACGGGCTGCCGATCGCCATGATGTTCACCAGCCGCTACGGCGACGAGGCGACGCTGTTCCGGCTCGCCGGTCAGATGGAAAAGGAATTGCCGTGGAAAGATCGTCGCCCGGCCATCTGGAACTGACCGGCGCCCCGAGCGGCGCAATGACGGACGCGATGCGCTGACCGGGCGCGGGCCCGGTCAGACTCAGTCTTCGCTGGTGCTCGCCTTGGCGGGCGCTTCGGCGCCTTCAAAGCTCTTGGGCGCGCGACGGCGCTTGGGCTTTGCGGGGGCCTCGGGGGCGGCCTCTTCACGGGGCTCGGCGCCACGCGACAGGAAGCCGGGCAGTTCCGACACCGCACCGTCCTGGCCGCGCAGGCGCGGCGAGCTTTCGGCGCGGGGCTCCGGCGCCAGCGGGGCGGCCTGGGGCTCGATCACCGCCAGAGGGTCACGGTTCTCGCCGCGATCATCGCGGTCACGGTTGCGGTCAAAGCGGCCGCGGCGGGGACCACGGTCCTCTCGGGGCGCCTCGTCGCGCGAACGCTCCTCCCGGGGGGCTTCATCGCGGGAACGGTCGTCTCTCGGACGCTCATCCCGGGGACGATCATCTCTGGGACGCTCGTCTCTGGGGCGCTCGTCTCTGGGGCGCTCGTCTCTGGGACGCTCTTCGCGGGGCCTGTCATCGCGGGCCTGTTGCTGGTCGCGGTTCCGGTCGTCCCGATCCCGCCAGCGATCACGGCGGCCGCCCTGGTCGCCCTGATTGCGATCGTCGCGGTCGCGCGGACGGTCGTCACGGTTCTGGCGGTTGTTATCGAAGCGGGGGCGGTCGTCGCGGTTGTTGTCACGGTTCTGGCGATTGCCGTCGCCGCGTGAGCGGTCGTCACCGTCGTTGTTGTCGCCCTGGTGGTTCTGATTGTCGGAGTCGGACGAGGCCGCTTCCGGCGGATCCTCATGCTCGGCTTCGAAGTCGATATCCATGCCCGAGCTGTAGTTGTCGCGACCGACGATGTCGGAGACCGGACGGTTGGGCTGTACGGCCCGGATCAGCCGGAAATAGTGTTCGGCGTGCTGGAGGTAGTTTTCCGCGAGAACCCGGTCACCGCCGGTCGTCGCATCGCGGGCCAACTGCTGGTATTTCTCGAAAACGCTCTGGGCGGCGCCGCGAACCTTGATCCCTTCGGGACCGTTGGAATCGTAGGCGCGGTTGGCGTTATGCTGCTGCGGCTTGCCACCGGAATTCCGGTTGCGGCCGCGCTGCCGCTTCATGCCCTTGAAATCTCTCATGGTGTTCCTGTCGACGGGCGCTTCGCTTTGCGGGCCCGAATGGCTTTGGAGAACTGGTCGGACGCCTTTGGTCCGTCGCTTGTCCTGCTGGCGAAAGTGATCCTTGGGTTCCCGCCCGGCTCGCGGCCTTTGGCTGGCCTCGCGGCCCGCGCGCCCGCCGTTTGGGTTTTACCCCGGACGGCTTTCAGAAAGGGAACGAGTCAGGATGTAACCTGTCAGCCCTGTGTTTCCAAGGGGTTTTTGAAGCCGGTAACCACCCGGTCGCGTTCGGCAAGGTCCTTCACCGTCCGCACCGACTGTGCGCCGGCTTCCCGGAACAGCGCCTCGACCGCCGCCGACTGGTCATAGCCGATCTCGACAGCGAAGAGTCCGCCGCGCTTCAGCACCCGCAGGATCTCCGGGGCGAGCAGGCGATAGGCGTCCAGTCCGTCCGCGCCGCCATCCAGAGCAAGGCGCGGCTCGTGGTCACGGACTTCCGGATCCAGGGTCTCGATATCGGCCGTCGGGATATAGGGCGGATTGGAGACGACCGCGTCGAAGGACTCGTCGCCCAGACCGGCGGTCCAGTCGCCATGCATGAAGGCGGCGCGGTTGTTGAGATCAAGGTTGGCGGCGTTCTCCCGGGCCACGGCCAGCGCCTCGGAGGAGCTGTCGATACCCAGGGCCTTGGCGCCGGGGCGCTCGGCCAGGATCGCCAGCATGATGGCGCCGGAGCCAACGCCCAGATCGAGCAGCGAGAACGGCATGTTCTCCGGGAATGCCGGCAGCACGACATCCATGATGCTTTCGGTGTCGGGGCGCGGGGTGAGCACATCCGGCGTCACCGACAGCATGATCTTCCAGAAGCCCTTGCGGCCAAGGATGTGGCTGACGGGCTGACGGCGCGCCCGGCGGGCGATGTAGTCGTTAAATGTCGCCTCCTGCTCCGGCGTCATCTCGCGATAGGGATCGGTGAGGATATCCATCCGCGTGGCGGCGGCGGCGGCTTCCAGCATCAAACGGGCGTCAATCGAGGGCTGGTCAACGCCAGCCGCCTTGAGGGTGGTCTGGGCGCTCTTCCAGGCGGTGACGAGGTTGGTCATTCAGGAAAGCTCCACCAGGTCGCCCGGGCGAATCTCGCCGGGCCGGGTGACGTGGACATACAGGCCGCAGAGGACGTGGCCATAGTGTTCGAACAGGGCTGCGGGGATATCGATGTCCCGTTCGGCCGTTTCAGGATCAACGGCGGTCGCGGCGCAGCGGACAATCGGCTTGAAGCCCTTCATCCGCACCTCGCCGATGGCCAGCTCCCGGTCCGCCCAGTCGTTCTCGACCCAGGGCGCCCAGCCCTCGACATAGAGGTTGGCGCGGAACCGCAAGGGATTGACCGGCCGGCCGATCTTCGCCTCAAGGTCGCGGACACTGGCCAGATTGATGATCGAGACGTGGCCCAGCGGGTGGTCCATGAACCGGTGCGCGCCGGGCCCTTCGATGACTCTCAGTTGACCGGTCGCCGCCTCGCCCAGCAGGGCCGCCAGCCAGTCAGCGAAGGCCTGGCGGCCTGCACCGTCGTTCAGATCGCCGGAGAAGTCCTTCATCCCGTCGGCGGCCGCGCTGAGAACGCCGCTGGCAGGGTCGTAGGCCGTCCTGGCCCGGGCGACCTCTGCGATCTGCGCCAGCACCGTGAATCTGGACTTGGAGATGTGCGCCGGCGCCGCCGGATCAAATCCGCTGGGCCCGTTCTCGACGGCGAACAGGCGATCGCAGGGAAAACAGGCGCCGGCGGCGAGCGTGACCCGGTCCAGAGCCTCTGGAGTGAAGCCCTTCACGGGGTGGCGGTAAAGCCCGGCGATCGAAGCGTGCATCCCATCCCAGTGCCAAACACCGCTGACCGCCGCAACCCCTTGGCCAGTCCGGGGGTTTGGTTGTCTGGAGGTTGCTGAATGCTGGACAGCGCGGGGGACAAGGCCAGATCGGTCGGGCGGTGGGCGCAGAACCGCCCTTATCAACTGCTCCCCTGGATCGTGCTCACCGCGGCGATCGGTCTTTGGCCGCGCAACCGTCCGGAGGGCGCGGCGAGTGCCGCGAAGATGGGGCTGTCGGATGAGCGGGTGATGGAACCCGCCGCATTCGAGGCGGCGGAACCCGGTCGCGGACGCACGGCCCGCTATCCGTCCCACATTCCCCCGAGGGGCTGGCGCGACATTGTCTGGCGCGTCGGCCGGGAGATATTTGTCGACCGGCTGCCCAGCGTTGCCGGCGGCGTCACCTTCTACGCCCTGCTGGCGATTTTCCCCGCCATCGGCGCCTTTGTTTCGCTCTATGGCCTGTTCGCCGACGTCGCCACCGTGCAGGGCCAACTAGCCCAGATGACCCGGGTGTTTCCGGCCAGCGTCGTCCAGATCGTCGGCGACCAGATGTTGCGCCTTGCCGCCCAGCAGGAGGGCAAGCTGACCATCGCTTTCGTTATCAGCCTTCTGGTGTCGATCTGGAGCGCCAACGCCGGCATGCGCGCGCTGTTCGAGGGCCTGAACGACGCCTACGACGAAACCGAGCGCCGACCGTTTTTCCGCCAGACCGCCATCTCCTACGTCTGCACCTTCGGCGCCCTGCTGTTTCTGGTCACCGTCGCCAGCGTGCTGGTCGGCCTGCCGATCGCCCTCAAGGCGCTTGGGCTGGGCGAGGTGCTGGCGATCTGGGGGCCCTTGCGGTGGCTGCTGGTGCTGACGTTGGCCGCCCTGGCCTTTGCCCTGCTCTACCGGATCGGACCGTCCAGGGCCCGGGCCAGATGGCGGTGGCTGACCTGGGGGGCGGCGGCGGCCTCGGTGATGTGGATCGGCGGTTCGCTGGGGCTTTCTTTCTACCTCAACACCGTCGCGCCTTTTGACGCCACCTACGGGCCGTTGGGGGCGGTGATCGCCTTCATGGTCTGGGTTTGGTTCTCGATCCTGACGATCCTGATCGGGGCCGAGATCAACGCCGAGATCGAACACCAGACCGCGGAAGACACCACCATCGGGCCGGAGCGACCGATGGGAGAGCGCGGCGCCCAGATGGCCGACACCGTCGGCAAGCGGCTGAAGTTCAGGGCGCTCGTCGAGGATGTGAAGGCGCGGTCGAGGCGGGTCACCGACCGCCTGGGTCTGCGGCGCGACAAGGCGAAATAGAGCGCTTCAGCCCTCCTCAAGCGCCGAGAGACGGGCCGCCTGATCCTCCGCGATCAGCGGCTTGATGACGTCATCAAGCGCATCGCCCGGCATGATCCGCTCGAGATTGTAGAGGGTCAGGTTGATGCGGTGGTCGGTCACCCGGCCTTGCGGGAAGTTGTAGGTGCGAATGCGTTCGGACCGATCCCCGCTGCCGACCTGGCTTTTGCGGGCTTCGGAGCGGGCGTCATCGAGGGACTGACGCTGCATGTCGTAGAGGCGGGCTTTGAGGTTCTTCATCGCCTTGCGGCGGTTCTCGTGCTGACTCTTCTCGGAACTGGTCACCACCACGCCGGTCGGGATGTGGGTGATGCGGACGGCCGAGTCGGTCTTGTTGACGTGCTGGCCGCCGGCGCCGCTGGAGCGGTAGGTGTCGATCCGCAGGTCGCTCTCGTTGATCTCGATCTCGACGTCTTCGGCCTCAGGCAGGACGGCGACCGTGGCGGCGCTGGTATGGATCCGGCCCTGGCTCTCGGTTTCCGGCACTCGCTGAACGCGATGCACGCCGCTCTCGAACTTCAGGCGACCGAACACCCCGTCGCCGGTCACCGAGGCGATGATTTCCTTGTAGCCGCCCATTTCCCCTTCGGAGATACTGTCGATTTCGACCCGCCAGCCCTGAAGCGAGGCATAGCGGGCGTACATGCGGAAGAGATCGCCGGCGAACAGGGCCGCCTCGTCGCCGCCGGTGCCGGCGCGGATTTCGAGAATGGCGCTGGCGTTCTCGTCCTTGTCGCGCGGCGCCAGCATCAGGGCCAGTTCGCGCTCCAGCTCGGGCAATCGCTCTTCAAATCGTTCGAGCTCGTCCCGGGCCAGTTCGGAGATGTCCGGATCGGGATCGGCCGCCATGGCCTCGAGATCGGCCTGTTCGGCGCGGGCCTTCTCCAGACCGGCGACGGCGTCCGCTACCGGTTTCAGCTCGGCATGTTCCTTGGAAAGCCGGACAATTTCCGGGCCTTCTGTCGCCGCGCCCATGCGCGCTTCGACTTCGCGAAAGCGATCGAGCACCTGATCAAGACGGGCCTGGGGGAGACGCAAGGGGGCAACACTCCGACGTTAGGGGGCCGCATCCTCTACTCTTCTCACCCGCCGGACGCCATTCCTCTTGCCAAATTCGCCAGACCGGGGTTTCGTTAACCATGTTATCCGGGGGGTAGAGTTGCATGGCCTGTACGACTGCCAGGGAACGGGGAGGTCAGTGACATGAGCGAGACGCCTCGCTGTTCCATCGACAGCCGCTATGAGCGGGAAGGCGGCGCGCATGATGCGCCCCATGAAACGCCCGTGGCCGTGCCCGTTCCCTATCAGCAACCCCAGTCGGTCGCCGTCTCGGTTCCCGGGGCGCCGATGACCTTCACCAGCCCTGCGGGAACGGTGACCACAGGGGGCGTCTACACCCAGGCCGGCTCGTCCGTTGTTGTCGGCCAGCCGCCGATGGCTGTGCCGGTCAGTTCGATCACCGTCATCAACAATCCGCCGCCGGCCGGCGCGCCCTGCCCTGTCTGCGGCAAGCCGCTGGGCGACAATGCCTCGCACAAGCCCGGCGGTCATGCGCATGGGCCAGCCCCGGCGCCCCGGTTCAGCAAGGCCACGCCGGAGGTATTCCGTGACGGCTTCAAGCCTCTGTGGGATGCCGCTCAGGCCGAACAGGCCGCCTATGTGGTGGTCAGCGGCTGCAACAAGCTGATGGGCGTGCTGCTCAAGGACCTCGAAGCCAAGGCCAAGGCCGAGAAGGACCCGAACGAGCGGCCAAGCCGCTCAGGCGGCGGCCTGTTCGGCTGGGGCAAGCCGGAAGAGAAGAAGCCGACCTTCGCCGACCGGATCGAAAAACTTCAGAAGCGGGGCTTGCTGCTGCGCAGCACGGTCAATGCGGCCAGGGAATCGGGCATGACCGAGGTCCTCACCGAGAAGATCGACGCGGCGGCGGTGACCAATGAAATGGCCCAGCGCTATGTCCAGCTTCTGTGGCAGGTCGCTGACCAGGGCTTTGAACAGCCCGGCTGGAGCCAGTCCGGGACCTTCCCCAAGGCTGTCGCCGGTCCGCCGGAAGACCACGGACATGGGGCGGCCCATGCGACCCATGCCGGCGGCGGTCATGGCCCCGACGGCCACGGCCATTAGGCCATCCGTGGCGGGCTGGACCGTTCGTCAGCAAAACTGATTGGCGCGGAGAAGCGCGGAGCGGCTACCCTTGGGAAAACACAAGGGAAACGCCTTCATGAAAGCTGCAGTCTATTACGAGAATGGTCCGCCTTCGGTCCTCAAATACGAGGATGCGCCTGACCCGGTCTGTCACCCCAAGGGCGTGGTTATCCGCGTCGAGGCGATCAGCATCGAGGGCGGCGACACCCTGAACCGCTTCGGCGGGGCCCTGGTCAATCATCCGCACATCGTCGGCTACCAGGCGGCGGGCGAAATCATCGAGATCGGGTCTGAGGTCGAACACCTGCGCATCGGCCAGAAGGTCGCCACGGTCGACGGGTTCGGCAGTCACGCTGAACTGCGCGCCGTCCCGGCCCGCAATTGCTGGGTCATTCCGGACGGATTCGATATCCGCAAGGCCGCAGCCGTTCCCGTGACCTTCGGCACGGCCCATGACTGCCTGTTCGAGTTCGGACGTCTGAAGGCCGGGGAAACCGTGCTGGTCCAGGCCGGGGCCAGCGGCGTCGGCATCGCCGCCATCCAGCTGGCCAAACGAGCCGGCGCCAAGGTTCTGGCGACCGCGTCCAGCGACGAGCGGCTGCAGCGCCTGAAGGCCTACGGTCTTGATCACGGGATCAACTACAGCGCCGAGACGGTCAATGAGGCGGTGATGCGTCTGACCGACAACAAGGGCGTCAATCTGGTGGTCGACAGCGTCGGCGGCGCGACCCTGAAGGGCTCCCTGGCCAGCCTTGGCTACCGCGGACGGGTGTCGATGGTCGGCAACGCCGGTCGCGAGCCGATGCTGGTCGATGTCAGCAGCCTGATGGGCGGCAACCGCTCGCTCAGCGGCGTCTTCCTTGGCGCCGAGATCATGACCGACCGGGCTCACGACATGATCCAGACCCTGATCGAGGACTGCGCGCGGGGCGACCTGCAGGTGGTCATCGACAAGGAATTTCCTCTGTCGGACGCCGCCGGGGCCCATGCCTATATCGAGAGCCGCAAGGCCGTGGGCCGGGTGGTGATGGTTCCGTAGTGGCGCGCTTCGCGGCTTGACCGCCGCAGGGTCATTGGCGGTTCACTGGTAAAAATCGGAGATCCGCCATGACCACGCCCACGCCGTTCGAAGTCTCCTGGGATGACGCCGCTGTTGTCGACGTCCTGCGCCGGGTCGCTGAATACCCCTTCCCCGTCGCCCCTATCGAGGGCGGCTGGGGTTGCGGGACCGACCCGCAGTTCCTGCGCGAGTTCTGCGCCTACTGGACCGACCAGTACGACTGGCGGGCGGCCGTCGCCGAGCTGAACCGCTTTCCGCAGTTCACCGCGCGGGTCGAGGATTTCGACCTCCATTTCGTTCACATCGTCGGCGAGGCGGGCGGTAAGCGGCCGCTGTTGCTCAGTCACGGCTGGCCGGGCAGCCACTATGAGTTCTGGGGCGCGGCCGAACGGCTGGCCTTCCCGTCGCGGTTCGGCGGCAAACCTGAAGACGCTTTCGACCTGGTGATTCCGTCGTTGCCCGGCTTTGGCTTCTCGTCCAAGCCCCCGCGCCCGATCGGTCAGCGGGCCACGGCGCGGCTGTTCAATACCTTGATGACGCAGGTCCTTGGCTACGAGACCTACCTCGCCCAGGGCGGGGACTGGGGCGCTCTGGTGACCTCCTGGCTGGGTCACGACCACGGCGCCCACGCCCGCGCCATCCATCTGAACATGATCGGCCTGCGCCCCTTCGGCCCGCCACAGGGCCAGGACGAGATCGACTGGATTAGCCGCACCAATGTGGCCGGCGACATGATGGGAGCCTATCTGCGCCTGCAGGTCTCCAAGCCGCAGTCCGTCGCCTGGCTGGGCGCCGGCAACCCGGTCGGTCAGGCCGCCTGGATCCTCGAGCGCTTCCACGACTGGGCGGACCTGAGGACGAGGGATTTCACCGACGTCTTTTCGATGGATCAGCTTCTGACCAACATCATGATCTATGTGATGACCGGCAGCTTCACGACCGGGGCCTGGTACTACCGCGGCCTGATCGAGGAAGGGGGCGTGGTGCTGCCCGAAGGGACCCGCTGCGAAACCCCCACCGCCTTCGCGAATTTTCCGGGGGAGGCGCTTTACTCGGCGCCGCCGAAAAGCTGGGCCGATCGCGCCTACAACATCAGCCGCTGGACCGACATGCAGACGGGCGGGCACTTCGCGGCGATGGAAGAGCCGGAGGCGTTTGCGGCCGAGGTTCAGGCCTGGGGCAGAGACGCCTGAACGCCTCTGTCAGCCGCGAGGCGGGCTGCCAGCTCCCCCGGGCGCCCCTGGGGATGGCAGGCCCTATCGCCTTGTCGCCGTGGCTCACCCCGTCGCCGGAAGTGCGGCCCCGGCCCAGCCAGCCCCCCCCCGCCAACAGGACATCGTCATGACTGACAGAGTTCTCATCGACCTGACCATTTCCGCGCCCGTCGACGAGGTCTGGGCCGCCCTTCGCGACCCCGAGCAGATTCGCCGATGGTTTGGATGGGAAACGGACAGCCTGGCGGGCGAGGTCGATTTCATCTTTGTCGACCACGCAGACGTCGACGAAGACGCCTGGACCATAAGCTTCCAGGGGACGCAGGATCGCTTCGAAGTGGTCGCGGACGGCGCCAACACCCGTCTGCGGGTCGTACGATCCCCGACGGCGGACGAGGCCGAATGGACGGACATCTACGAGGATATGACCCAGGGCTGGATCATGTTCGTCCAGCAACTGAAGTTCGGGCTGGAGAGACATCGCCTGGCTCATCGCCGGACCCTCTGGCTGTCATTGCCCAAGGGCGAGCGTGACGGGATGAGACCGCTTTCCGCCCTGGGGCTTTCCGATCTGATCGGAGCGACGGTCGGCGCGCCGGTCAGCCGCACCCTTGCGACCGGGGATGAGGTGTCGGGGCTGATCTGGCACGCCTCGAAACATCAGGTGTCGATCACAGCCGAGGCCTGGAACGGCCTGCTCAACGTCCACGACGCCGGGAGCTGGACGGCCGGCGGCGGCCATGGACCGGGTGCGGTCATGATCACGACCTATGGCCTGAACGACGCGACTTTCTCCGACCTTGAACGGCGATGGAAGGCCTGGTGGGCGGAACGCTATTCCGCCTGACGGGCCGGTTCGCTAGACAGCCGCCATGACCCATGCCCGCTATGACTTCGCTTCTGACAACGTCGCCGGCGCCATGCCCGAGGTGATGGAGGCGATGATCGCCGCAAACGCCGGTCCGGTTTCAGGCTATGGGACCGACCCGGTGACAGCCCGGGCCGCCGACCTGATCCGGTCTGCCCTCGACGCCGACGCCGAGGTGCGGTTCATGGCCTCGGGGACAGCAGCCAACGCCCTGGCGCTGGCGGCTCTGGCACAGCCGCATGAGGCGGTTCTGGCCCACGAGCATGCCCATATCGTCACCGACGAGACCGGCGCGCCCGGCTTCTTCGGCTCCGGCCTCGGACTGATCGACCTTCCGGGCTCGTCTGGCCGCATCGAACCCCGGTCCCTGATCGAGGCGCTGGGCCAGCCGGAGAGCGGCCACCGTCAGCCCCCCGCCGCCCTGTCGCTCACCCAGGCGACCGAGTATGGCGCGGTCTACAGCCAGGCGGACCTTGAATCACTGGTCCGGCCGGCCAAGGACGCGGGCTGCGGCGTGCACCTGGATGGGGCCCGACTGGCCAATGCGGTGGCCGCCGGATTCGACCTGAAGTCCGTGGCCGCCATGGGCGTCGACATCCTGATCATGGGCGGGACCAAGGCCGGCTCCACCCCCAGCGAGGCTGTGGTGGTGCTCAACAAGGCGCTGGGTCGTCGCTTCGACGCGCGGCTCAAACACGCCGGGCAACTGGTCTCCAAGGGACGCTATCTGGCCGCGCCGTGGATCGGCATGCTGGAGACCGGCGCGTGGACCGACCGCGCGGCCCATGCCAACGCCATGGCGCAGCGGCTGGCGGCGCAGATGCCCTTCGCTCTTCGCCATCCGGCCGACGCCAACGGGCTGTTTGTCGCGATGGATGAAGCCGCCTATCTGCGCCTCAAGGCCAAGGGCTGGATGGTTTACCGGGTTCTCGACGGCTCGGTGCGGTTCATGTGCAGCTGGGCGACGACGCCGGAGACGGTGGACGCCCTGGGTGAGGCGCTGCGCGATATTTCGTAACTGCAAGTGAAGCCCGCGACGACCGGTCGCCCTTTTACATAGACGAACGGAGGCGCATATGAGCGCCATGTCCAGTCAGACCTCCCCCGCCCCTCGTCCTATCGGTCTTGGCATCAAGCGCGGCCTCGCCTTCCGCTGCCCCAACTGCGGCGATGGCGCGCTGTTTGGCCGCTATCTGAAGGTCGAGCCGACCTGCAGCGCCTGCGGCCATGACCTCTCGCAGTACCGCGCCGACGACGGTCCCGCCTATGTGACCATCCTGCTGGTCGGCCACCTGCTGATCGCGCCGTTGTTCTTCTTTTCCTTCATGTGGAAAGTCTCGCCCTGGATCATCGCTCCGGTGGCGCTGGCCGGCCTGACCGGCGTGGTCCTGCTGCTGTTGCCGCGCATCAAGGGCGGCTTCCTGGGCCTGATGTGGGCCAACAGGATCACTGAAGGCCAGATCGGCTAGGCTTGCCCCTGGAGCGGGTTGCGAAAGAGTGGATACCGGTTTTTTGCGTCAAACCCGCTCTGAACATTTCGCATCGATCACGTTTTTCGAGGTTGGATTTATTCAATCCAACCTCGACGTGATCTAAGGGTCAGCGTTCTCTGCTGAAGGGCGACCGACCAACAGATCGTCGGTGACCGTCATATTGGCGATCAGCTCTCCCGGCCGGCTGTGCTCGTCGAGCGCATCGATGAACATCGCCCGGGCCTCCGGGTCGTCGTAGACCATCTTTGCCTCGAAGGCGGCCCGCCACGTCGCCTCGTCCGGCCATTCCGCATAGCCGATGAAGCGCCCGTCGTCGGCCTGATGCAGACGGGAGCCGAACGACCCGTAGATCCGGGTAATTGCGCGCGTTCCGCGTCTCCAGGCTTCCCGGAACTGGGCCTCCTTTCCGGATTTCACACGCCAGGCATAGACGGCGACATACATGGAACCTCTCCTGCCAATGGAACTGATCCCCAGCATTGAGAATTGAACAGTCCAACCCTTCCGCTGTTCAAAGGAACCACTCCCATGCTGGGTACTATCCTTATTATCATCCTGATCCTGGCCGTCGTCGGCGCCCTGCCGACCTGGGGCCATTCACGCTCCTGGGGCTATCTGCCCAGCGGCGGTCTCGGCCTGGTTCTGGTCATCATCGTCGTGCTCCTGCTGATGGGACGAATCTGAATTCAGCGCTTTCCGGGAGCTTGTAAGCGCCGCTCGCAAGCTCCCCGTTCCCTTCCACGGTGAACAACGCTATAGCTGTTTTCAACACCCGCCCGGCCGAAAGGCCGGGCGCCGCTGTTTCTGGAGCATGAAAATGGCCGACCCTATCCTGATGCCGAAGGCCACCGCCGTGTGGCTTGTGGACAATTCTTCCCTGACGTTCGAGCAGATCGCCGACTTCTGCGGCCTGCACCCGCTCGAAGTGCGCGGCATCGCCGACGGCGAAGTTGCGCGCGACATTCGCGGCGCCGACCCGATCACCAACGGCCAGCTGAACCGCGCGGAACTCGACAAGGCCGCCGCTGATCCGAAATACCGGATGGTCGCCCAGAAGAGCCGCCATGCCGAACTTCTGAAGCCGCAGAAAAAGGCTCCGCGGTACACGCCGGTTTCCCGCCGTCAGGACCGCCCGGACGCCATCGCCTGGTTCGTCCGCAACCACCCGGAAGTGACCGACGCGCAGATTTCCAAGCTGCTGGGCACAACCAAGTCGACCATTGAGGCCGTCCGCGACCGCACGCACTGGAACAGCGCCAACCTCAAGCCGGTTGACCCCGTGACCCTGGGCCTGGTCGGCCAGATCGAACTGGACGCCGTTGTCCGCAAGGCCGCCGACAAGAAGGCCAAGGACGACCTCAAGAAGGGCATTGTTGACGGCCCGTCCCTGCGTCCGGCCGGCGAAGTCGAGGAGCCTGCGCCCGCAGCCTACGACGACGAGGATGATCGCGGCGGCAAGGTCGACCTGAAAAACGTCTTCGCCAACACCGGACCGGTGCAGCACGACGACGAAGAAGACTGATATCTGAAATGAAAGAGCCCCCCCGCCGCGATCGGCGAGGGGGCTCTGAACCTGCTAGTGAGTCCGGGCCTTCAATCCCTGGATCTCTTCCTTGAGTCGAAGCTTTTGCCGTTTGAGTTCCTGTATTCGGAGCTCATCCGTCGCCGGATGCGTCAGTTCCTGCTCGATCGTCCTGTCCAGCTTACGGTGGCGGTTATCGAGTTCCCGCAGACGGGCTTCCAAGGCCATAGTCTTTTGCCTCCTTGGCTATGAGTGCATTGTCAGTGAACACCTCAGACGCTGAAGAGTCTGTTCACATGCGCGAGATCATAGGCTCCCGAATATGTCGCAACCACGTCGGCTGATTGTTGGAATTTCGGGCGCCTCGGGCGCCATGCTGGGCGTGCGCGCCCTGGACGCCTGTCGGGAGCTGGGCGTCGAAAGCCATCTGGTGCTGTCCCGCTCGGCCGCCCTGACCATCACTCAGGAGACGGATCTTTCGGTCTCCGACGTCACGGTCCGCGCCGATGTGGTCCACAAGGCCGGCGATGTCGGCGCTTCCATCGCTTCGGGCAGCTTCAAGACCCTGGGCATGATTGTCGCGCCCTGCTCGGTGCGCAGCATGAGCGAGATCGCCACCGGCGTGACTTCCAGCCTTCTGACCCGCGCCGCAGATGTGGTGCTGAAGGAGCGACGGCCGCTGGTGCTGATGGTGCGGGAGACGCCGCTGCACCTTGGACATCTACGGACCATGACCGCGCTGTCGGAGATGGGCGCGATTATCGCCCCGCCCCTGCCCGCCTTCTATGCCCGGCCAAAATCGATCGCGGAGATGATCGACCAGTCTGTCGGCCGCGCCCTCGACGCCTTTGGGCTGGACTGGGCGCCGGTCAAGCGCTGGGGCGAGGACCTCGACCCGATCCGGAGCGGCGAATGAGCTTCTGGGACTGGGCGCTGCACGCCTATGGCCGTCCGGGCGTGCCGGAGGCCTGCCTTATGCTTCAGGACGAACACGGCCAGCAGACCGCCTTCCTGCTCTGGGCCGCCTGGGCCAAGCCGGGCAGAAGCGAGCTGGAAACAGGGGCGGAACTGGCCCGTCACTGGCACAGGTCCATTCTGGGACCCCTGCGCCAGTCGCGCCGGGCGCTCAAACCCGCCCTGCCGCCGGTGGAGGACGCCCCGCGCCTTGCCCTGCGCGAGGACGTCAAGGCCGCCGAACTGAAGGCCGAGCGACTGCTGATGGAAACGCTTGAAGGCCTGTGCGATCGTCAGGCCGCGCCCGAGGGGGCGCTTGCGGCAATGATCGAGGCCGGGAAAGCCTGGGGCGATCCGCCGCCGGTGGACGCTCTCGAAACGCTCGCAACAGCGCTGGCGTGATCGAGCGTCGTTCTGCTATTTTCGACTGTTGATGCTTGTGACCGGGGACTGCTGATGGCCGACAACGACGGCGAAATGATCACGATGCCCAACGTCGAGATCCGCGCCCGGCTGCTTGAGCTCCGTCAGCGTCACCAGGACCTCGACGCCGCCGTCGAGGCGCTCGGCATCATGCCCACGCCGGACCAGCTGCAGATCGCCCGGCTGAAGAAGCAGAAGCTGATCCTGCGCGACCAGATCACCAAGCTCGAGAACATGCTGACGCCGGATTTGCTGGCCTGAACGGTCGCTTTACCGGCCGACGACCCTAGGCCGTATCCACCCAGCGCCGGGCCGGTCGCTTTCTGGTCGGACAGCTGGTCAGACCGGCCATGATCCAGCGCCGCGAGTCGGCCGGGTCGATCACCGCGTCGATCTCGAGGGCAGAGGCCATGCTGGTCGCCTTACCCCGGGCGTACATGTTGGCCACCAGCTTCTCGAACAGGGCCTTGTTGGCGACCGGGTCGGTCTCCGCTTCCAGCTCCTTGCGATAGCCAAGCTTTACCGCCCCCTCCAGGCCCATGCCGCCGAACTCGCCGGTCGGCCAGCTGGCGATGAACATCGGCGAATGGAAGCCGCCCCCGGCCATGGCCTGTGCGCCAAGGCCGTAGCCCTTGCGCAGGACGATGGTGAACAGCGGCGGACCGAACTTGGCCCCGGCGACGAACAGGCGCGAGACCTTGCGCACCGCCGCCGCATCCTCGCTTTCCGGACCGACCATGAAGCCGGGGGTGTCGCAGAGACTGAGCACCGGCAGATCGAAGGCGTCGCACAGCTGCAGAAACCGGGCGGCTTTCTCGGCTCCGTCGCAGTCGATGGCCCCGCCAAGGTGGCGCGGGTCATTGGCGATCAGACCCAGTGGCCGCCCCTCGACCCGAATGAAGCCGGTGACCATTCCCGCCGCGAAGCCGCCGCGCAGTTCGAGGAAGGAACCGGAGTCGGACAGGGCCTCGATCACCGCGCGGATGTCATAGACCCGCAGCCGGTTCTCCGGGATCGCCCGGCGCAGCTGGCGCTGATCCGGCGCGGTCCATTCCGAGACGGCGCCCTGGAAGGTCGACATCGCCTGTTTGGCCAGGCGGGTGGCGTGGGCCTCGTCATCGGCCAGGATATCAATCACGCCATTGGCCCACTGGGTCGCTGACGGGCCAATGTCCTCCGGCCTGAAGACGCCAAGGCCGCCGCCCTCGATCATCGCCGGGCCGCCCATGCCGAGGTTGGAGTCCTTCGTGGCGATGATGATTTCGGACAGACCCGCGATCGCCGCATTGCCGGCGAAGCAGCGCCCCGCGACGATGGCGATTTTCGGCACCTCGCCAGCCAGTTCGGCCATCTTGCCGAAGGTGGTGACATCCAGGCCCGCAACGCCGGGACTATCGGTATCGCCCGGTCGGCCGCCGCCGCCCTCAGCGTACCAGATCAGCGGCAGTTTCTGTTCGTCGACGAGGCTGAGCAGGCGGTCGGTTTTCTTGTGATTGTAGTAGCCCTGGGTGCCAGCCAGCACGGTGAAGTCATAGGCCAGGGCCGCGACACGCGCCTTTTCCGGCGAGAACAGCGCTCCGTTGACCGTGCCGATGCCGGTGATGATGCCGTCGGCGGGGGTCGCCGCGATCAGGTCCTCAACGGTGCGGCGGCGGCGCTGGGCGGCGATGGCGAGCGCGCCGTATTCGATGAAGCTGCCGGGATCGACGAGGTCGTCGATGTTCTCCCGCGCCGTGCGATGGCCGGTCCGCCGACGCTTGGCGACAGCGTCCGAACGCGCTTCGTCGAGGGTAAAGCGGTGGCGGTCAATGACCTCCTGAAGGTCAGGCCGAATGGCGTCCGGATCTGCGTCCTCTTCGGCTTCCGCTTCCAGACCCTCCACCTCTTCCGGAGCAATGAACAGCAGCGGCTGGCCCTTCAGCAGGGTCTGACCGACATCCGCCGAGAGGCGGGCCACGCGGCCGGACATCGGCGCCGGCACCACATGCTCCATCTTCATGGCCTCCAGGATCACCACCGTCTGTCCCTGACTGACCAGATCCCCCTCGGCGACCTCGAACTGACCGACGGTCGCCTGCAGCGGCGCAACGACGGGTTCGGCGCCATCAACAGTCTCGAAGGGGGCTTCCGGCGCCGCGAAGCTCTCCGCCGCCATCGCCGTTCCCTCCACGGCGACTTCCTTCAGCGCTTCGGCCTCCGGGATCAGCCGGGCGAGGTTTTCGTCCAGGTAGCGCGTGGTCGCCTTTCCCTGAACAATGACAGGATCGGCCAGCAGGGCGCGCAGCAGCGGGATATTGCTGTCGACGCCGCTGAGCCGGAACTCCGACAGGGCCCGCGCCGTGCGGACCGCCGCGGCGGCGTGGTCGCCGGCTCGCCCGATCACCTTGGCCAGAAGGCTGTCGTAGTGGGGGCTGGTCATATAGCCGCTGTAGCCATAGCCATCGACACGGACGCCCGGTCCGGTCGGGGGCTCGTAGAGGCCGATCAGGCCGCCCGCGGGCTGAGTTGTTCCATCGGCATTGAGGGTCTCGAGATTGACCCGCGCCTGGATGGCGGCCCCGTGGAAGGCCGGGGTTTCAGCAATGCCGGCCTGGGCGAGGGACGCCCCGGCCGCCAGTTCGATCTGGATCTGCACCAGATCGAGGCCGGTGACCTCTTCGGTGACCGTGTGCTCGACCTGCAGCCGGGCGTTGGTTTCGATGAAGGCGAACCGGCCGGAACCGGCGTCGACCAGAAACTCCACCGTCGCCAGCCCCTTGAGGTGCTTGGCGCCGCACAGCTTCACCGCCGCTTCGTGCAGGGACGTGCGCAGGCGTTCCGACAGGGCCGGGGCCGGGGCGATTTCAATGATCTTCTGATGGCGGCGCTGGATCGAGCAGTCGCGCTCGCCAAGGGCGACACAGCTGGCGCCGTCGCCGGCGATCTGCACCTCGATGTGGCGGGCCTTGTCGACAAGCCATTCGGCATAGACGGCGCCGTCGCCGAAGGCCGCCAGGGCCTCGCGGGTGCAGGCGGCGAAGGCGGCCTCGACATCATCGCCGGTCTTGACGATCCGCATCCCGCGCCCGCCGCCGCCGGCCACGGCTTTCAGCATCATGCCGCCGTGCTCCGCCAGAAAGCGCCTGGCCCCAACCGCGTCGATGGCCTCCGTTCCGGCCAGCAACGGCACCTTCAGCCGGGCGGCCAGACTGCGGGCGGCGGCCTTGTCGCCGAACGCCTCCAGCGCTTCGGGAGACGGGCCGACGAAGACCAGGCCAGCCTTGGCGCAAGCGCGGGCAAAGGCCGCGTTTTCGGAGAGGAAGCCATAACCTGGATGCACGGCGCCACAGCGGCTCGCCTTGGCTGCGGCGACCACGCCGTCGATATCGAGATAGGCGGCGGGACCTGAGCCCTGCAGCGCCACGGCCTCATCCGCCGCCCGGACATGCAGGCTGGCCGCATCATCCTGACTGTGGATCGCGACACTGGTCAGGCCCAGATCGGCCGCGGCGCGCGCGATGCGAATGGCGATCTCGCCACGGTTGGCGATGAGCAGACGCTTGAATGCCATAGGTCCTCCAGCCGCGGCTCATACGGCCGTTTGAGGGGCCAGCATAGCGGCCCGACTTCAGGGCGAAACCCTTGGCGTCACGCCACTGGCATAGCGATGTTATAATTCCACTCCACCGTGTATGGTCAGCGGCGGCAGGGAGGTTGGGTTGTCAGACTTTGCATCAACGGGCCGGTCCATTCCGGCGTCCCTTGTCGAGTTCATCCTGCTGGGTCCGATGCAGGATCGCCGCCAGCTTCAGGACTCGCCCGTGCTGCCCGACGTCTGGGCGGCCTACGCCCGGTCTCCGGGTGAGCGGCAGGACCTGCTGATCACGCCGATGGGGTCGCTGGACTCGGCGGTGGCCGCACAGACCCTGAACCAGCGCCGCAAGGAGAGGGGCTTCGAGGGCTCCGCGCGACTGGCCTACCTCAACGGCCTGGTCGCGGCCTCTCTGACCTTGAGAGAAATGATCGCCGTCGCCGCCCCGGTCACCAAATGGTGGGCAGACGCCCGGCCCATGGTCCGGTTCAGGCTTGCGGCGGATGGCGACGATCTGGTCAGGGCGATGGGCGATATCCTGATGTCCGCCGCGGGCGCCTTCATCCCGGTCGGCGCGGCCTATGGCGCCTACGGCGCTGTCGATCGCTACTTTGCCCTTGCCGCCCTGCTGGTGGCGGCGGAAGCCGATGACAGCGAAGACGACCTCAACAGCTGGATTCTCCGTCAGGCCGAAGACATTCCGGGTCTCATCGGCAGGCTTGCAGAAGCGTTCGGGTCTTACGACGAGGCACAGCCGGTGCTGTATCAGATCGCCCTGAACCGGCGTGTGGATGCGGCGATGGACAGGTCTGTCCCGGCGGTGAAGGGCGACGCCGCCTCATCTCTCTTTCATATCGATTGCAGCCGTCTGGCCTGGGCGGTGCTCGACTGCGGGATCGACCCTGAACACCCGGCCTTTCTGGATGCGTCCGGGAAGACCCGGATTCGCAAGGCCTATGATTTTGGCCGGCTGCGCGATGTGATCAGCATCGACGCCGCGGACGACGACGCCCTTGTCGACAGTCTCTGCGCTGACCACGGCCTGAAGAAGCGGGACGTGGTGCGGGCGCTGCGGCTGATCGCCGAAGACGCGGAAAACCAGAGACCGATCCAGTGGGCGGTGGTCGAAACCCTGCTGACCCTGCCGACAGGGGCGAAGCCCAGGCACCACCACGGCAACCATGTCGCCGGGATCATCGGCGGCCGGGCCGGAAGCGGAGCCGATCAGCCCGCTGGGCTATGTCCTGACATCGGACTCTATGATTTCCGGGTGATCGGCAACAGCACCGAGGACACGGAATTCGCCGTCATCGGGGCCCTGCAGTTCATCCGCCATCTCAACGCCAGGCGCGGCTTCATGGCCATCCACGGGGCGAACCTCAGCCTGTCGATTCCGCACAGCGTGCGCAACTTCGCCTGTGGCCGGACGCCGGTATGCGATGAATCGGAGCGGTTGGTGAATGCCGGCGTTGTGGTCGTCGCCGCAGCCGGCAACCGTGGCTATCACAGCTTCCAGACCGCCGATGGGCCTTTCGAGAGCTACGCCGCCTTCAGCATTACGGACCCCGGCAACGCCGATAGCGTGATCACCGTCGGGGCGACCCATCGCCATTCCCCCCACACCTATGGCGTCAGCTTCTTTTCCAGCCGGGGGCCGACCGGTGATGGCCGGATGAAACCCGATCTGGTGGCGCCCGGGGAGCGGATCCGGTCAGCGGTTCTGGGCGGGGCCTGGGACACCGAGACCGGGACCAGCATGGCCGCGCCACATGTCAGCGGCGCCGCCGCCATGCTGATGGCGAGACATTCCGAACTGATCGGGCAGCCTGCGCGGATCAAGTCGGTGCTCTGCGGATCAGCCACCGATCTGGGGCGGGAGCGCAGTTTCCAGGGGGCCGGAATGCTGGACGTACTTCGCGCCCTTCAAAGCGTCTGAACACCATCAGGGGAGCTGGGTCATGAGATTTGGGCTTGAGGTTATCCGGTCCCGCAAGGGCGACTGCCTGATGCTCCACTACGGGACGGCGAAAAAGCCCCGGACCATTCTCATCGATGGCGGACCTTCCGGCGTCTACGGGCCGCATCTGAAGGCCCGTCTGTCAGCGGTGCGCGCGGCGCGGGGACTGGCCGACGATGAGACGCTCGATCTGGACATGGTTATGGTCAGCCATGTTGACGACGACCACATCAAGGGTCTGCTGGACATGACTCGCGAGCTGCTCGACCAGCAGGCGGCGCATGAGCCGGTGCGTGTCCGCACCAGCACGCTCTGGCACAACAGTTTCTCTGACATCATCGGCGCGCGTCCGGTCGAACTGGCCAGCGTGCGTCCCTGGGGGCCTGCGGCCCTGTCCGGGGTCGTCCCTTCTGACGACGACCTTGAGGAGGACGACCATGACATGGCGCTGCTGCTGGCCAGCATCGGCCAGGGCGCCCAGCTTCGCGATGACGCAAAAGCGCTGAACTGGCCGCTCAATCGCCAGTTCAAGGGAAAGCTGGTCTGCACCGATATCCAGCCGACCCGGGTCAAGATGCCGGGCGGGGTGATGCTGACGATCATCGGGCCGTTGAAGCCTGAACTTGAGGCCCTGTGGGCGGACCATCAGAAATGGCTCAAGGCGAAAGCCGCGTCTGACAAGGCGGAGACCGCGAAGCTGCAGGCCTATATCGACGGCTCAGTGCCCAATCTCTCGAGCCTGGTCGTGCTGGCCGAGGCGAAGGGGAAGAGCCTGCTGCTGACCGGCGATGCGAGAGGCGACAAGGTGCTGGATGGCCTGCGCGCCACGGGGCGGCTGGCCGATACGCCGGATGCCGTATTTCACGTCGATGTGCTGAAAATTCCCCACCACGGCAGCGCCAACAATCTGGAGACCGGCTTCTTCCGACAGGTCACTGCCGACCACTACGTCTTCACCGGCGATGGCGAGCACGGCAACCCCGAGCGGGAAGCCTTCGAGATGCTGTTCGACGCCAGGCCCGGCGCTGATTTCGACATCCACCTCTGCTATCCGATCGCCGAGATCGACCCGGAACGCCGCAAGGACTGGGAAAAGCAGCAGGCCAGCGAAAAGCGCCGGCGCGACAAGGCGCCTGTCGCCGACCGCGCGACCAGGACGGTGCGCAAGGACTGGTCCGATGCGGTCAATGGCCTGGCCAGCCTGTTTCAGGCGAGGGGCTTTCCGGCCGACCGGCTCCACGTCGTTCCCGACCACGGCGGCCATGTGATCGAACTTCTGGCCGCCGGCTGACGACGCCAAGCTTGACCGATCAGGCGGTCGCCATCTCGACGTCGGGCACGGTTTCCTTCAGCCGTCCGCCGATGCGGATCGGCTCGATGCGGCGGGCCAGACCCGTGCGGTCGTCGGTCTCGACATAGACGCCGCAGACGGTCGCCGGCCCTTCGGCCGGCTTGTAGCGGCTCTGGCTGATCTTGGTGGTGAACCGGCGTAGCGGCTCTTCCTTCTGGTTGCCGATGACGCTGTCATAGTCGGCGCAGGCGCCGGCGTCGGTCTGGTAGGCGGTGCCGCCGGGCAGGATCTGGGCGTCGGCGGTGGGCACATGGGTATGGGTGCCCACGACAAGGCTCGCGCGGCCGTCGCAGAAGTGACCCATGGCCATCTTCTCGCTGGTCGCCTCGCAGTGCATGTCGACCACCACCGCATCGGCGATGTCGCCCATCGGGGCCTGGTCCAGCTCGCGATTGGCGGCGGCGAAGGGGTCGTCCATGGCGTCCATGTGGACGCGGCCCAGCAGATTGACGACGAGGATGCGGCGGCCATCGGGAAGTACGAACAGGTTGGAGCCACGGCCGGGCGCATCGGACAGGATCGGGTAGTTGGCCGGCCGGATCATCCGCGGCTCGCGAACGATATAGGTCAGAGCTTCCTTCTGGTCCCAGCTGTGGTTGCCCAGCGTCAGGCAGTCCGCGCCGGCGTCATAGATTTCCCGCGCCGTGTTTTCGGTGATCCCGAACCCGGCCGCCGCGTTCTCGGCATTGACGATGACGAAGTCGAGCCCGAGGCGTCGACGCAGGCCGGGCAGATGGTCGGCGAGTCCCTCGCGGCCTGCGCGGCCCACAACGTCCCCGAAAAAAGCGATACGCATCAAATGTCCTTTCGGCAGGGACTATAGCCCGCCTCGGTCAAAATCCCATCCAGCCGCTGGTCGAGAGGCCCGTGCGGCGCCTCATCGACCTCCTGTCCGCGGTAGGCCAGGCCAATGATGGGCGGACGCCGCCCCTGGGCGGTCATCGCCTCCAGCGTCCGGTCATAGTAGCCCCCGCCCTGCCCCAGCCGGTTGCCCGCGGCGTCATAGGCCAGCAGCGGGGTGAAGATCAGGGTCGGGGTGAGGACCTCCGCGCGGTCCAGCGGCGCGGGCAAGCCGGCGACGTCATTCACCAGACGCTCCCCCGGCGTCCAGGCGCGAAATTCCAGCGGCGCCGCCTCATCGACAACGGCAGGCAAGGCCAGCCGCCAGCCCCGTTTGATGAGGGCGTCGCTCAAGGGGCGAGGGTCGATTTCCGCGCCGAGGGATTTGTAGACGGCCGCGACCCCGGGCTTCATCTTCAGGTCGGTCAACAGCTGATCGACCCGATCGGCGATCATCCAGTCCGCTTCGGGGTGTTCGATCATCAAGGCCTTGCGCCGGCGTCGCGCCTCCAGGCGGAGGGCGGACTTGGCGGCGTCGAGGGCGTGATCGTGGGTCATGAAGGCAATTGTGGCGGCGCCGCGAGGACCGTGAAGAACAGTTTTATCCCCTCAGACCCGGTTTACCAGGTGGGCGCCGTGTGCTTGCGACCACGGTCACAAACAGGGACAGCTCCCGTAGAGAGAATTAAGGTCAGAGAGATAGTTCGTCTTCGACGAGGGCCGCAGCAGACCCGCCATCGCTAAAATAGGCGCTTGCAGGGGGGTTCTCAAGCGCCGACTGAAATCAAAGACGGTATGACGCCGACCGCGGCCAAAATACCGCCCTAGCTGTCCCCGCCGGCCAGTTTCTCGATCTTCTTGGCCGCGCTTTCCAGAGCCGCCGCCGCCTTCATCTCGACCCGGGCCTGATCGCTCTGCGATTTCGCCAGTTCATTCTGCATATGGCTGAGCCGCAGGCGCAGGTCCGACAATTCGTCGGTCAGCAGAAGAGCGGTCATCAGGAACAGGCGGGTCTCGCCGAGTTGCCCGACTTCCTGGCCGACGGCCTGGACCTGTTGGTCAAACGTGGCGGCCAGATCCATCAGGTGGCGTTCCTGACCATCCTCACAGCCGACCAGGAACGGCTTGCCGTTTACGGTGACGTTCACCTGAGCCATTCAGCCCTCTCCCAGGGTCGAGCGAATTTCCTCGATCGCCTTGCCCAGAGCCTCGCTGGCCTGGGCTCCGGCTTCTTCAAGCGCCCGCTCTCTGGCCCGGCTGGCGTCAAGCTCGGTCGCCAGGCGCGCGCGGTCCGCGTCGAACAGTCCGCCCGCCTCCGCCCCGGCCTCGCGCATCCGCTCGGCAAGCCTCTGCTCCAGCACCCCCAGCGCCCGCTCCAGGCGGCGCACGGCCAGGTCGAGGGCGCTTCCCTCCGCCTCTCCGTTCATTCATCGCGCTCCTTGATCACGACAATACCTATAGACTGCGTTGCCTTCAGACTGGAAGGCGGGTTGCGCCAAAGGCCTGCACATGCGAACCGGCCCCGGAAATTAAACCAGAAGGCGCTGAGTCCCATGACCGTCAGTCCCGTGAAAATGGCCGACGCCATTCGCGTACTCTCCATGGACGCCGTCCATGCGGCGAAATCCGGGCACCAAGGGGCTCCGATGGGGCTGGCCGACGTGGCCACGGTGCTGTTCACCAAATTCCTCAAGTACGACGCCGCCCGGCCCGACTGGGCGGACAGGGACCGTTTTGTCCTGTCGGCGGGTCACGCCTCGATGCTGATCTACAGCCTGCTGCACCTCACAGGCTCCAAGGCTGTGACCATGGATGAGATCAGGAACTTCCGTCAGTGGGGCTCAGCCACGCCCGGTCACCCCGAATACGGCCACACCCCCGGCGTCGAGACCACCACCGGACCGCTGGGCCAGGGGATCGCCACCGCCGTCGGCATGGCCATGGCCGAACGCTCGATGCACGCCCGCTACGGCGACGATCTGGTCGACCACCGCACCTGGGTGATCGCCGGCGACGGCTGCCTGATGGAAGGGGTCAGCCATGAGGCCATCAGCCTGGCCGGCCGCCTGAAGCTTTCCAAGCTCACCGTCCTGTTCGACGACAACAACACTACCATCGACGGCGCCGCCACCATCTCCGAGACCGGCGACCAGATGGCGCGGTTCAAGGCCGCCGGCTGGGCGGTCAAGGCCGTCGACGGCCACGACCACGGCAAGATCGCCGCCGCCCTGCGCTGGGCGACCAAGCAGGATCGTCCGACGATGATCGCCTGCAAGACCCTGATCTCGAAAGGCGCCGGCCCGCTGGAAGGCGACATCCACGGCCACGGCTATTCGCTGTTCGACGCCGAAGCCGCCGAGGCCCGCAAGGCCATGGGCTGGACCCTGCCGCCGTTCGAGGTTCCGGACGACATCGCCGACGCCTGGAAAAAAGCCGGTCGCAAGGGCGCGGGCGCCCGCCGCAAATGGGAATCCCGTCTGAAGGGCGCCGACAAGGGCGCCGACTTCACCCGCGCCATGAAGGGGGATCTTCCGGCCGACGCCTTCAAGGCGCTGGATGCCTATATCGCCGGCCTGATCGACACGCCGGTCGCCAACGCCACCCGGACCCACAGCGGTTCGGCCCTGGCCCAGCTGACCCCCTCGATCCCGGAAATGATCGGCGGCTCGGCTGACCTGACCGGGTCCAACAACACCTTCGTCAAGGGCATGAAGGCCTTTGACACGCCCGACTACGCCGGAACCTACGTCCACTACGGCGTGCGTGAGCACGGCATGGCGGCGGCGATGAACGGCATGGCGTTGCATGGCGGGGTCATCCCCTTCAGCGGCACCTTCATGGTGTTCAGCGACTACAGCCGCGCCGCCATCCGTCTCGGCGCCCTGATGGGCGTGCGGGTCATCCATGTCATGACCCACGACAGCATCGGGCTTGGCGAGGACGGCCCGACCCACCAGCCGGTGGAACATCTGGCCGCCCTGCGCGCCATGCCCAATCTGCTGGTCTTCCGCCCCGCCGATGCGGTTGAGGCCGCCGAATGCTGGCGCTCGGCGCTGGAGCACAAGACCACGCCGTCGATCATGGCCCTGTCGCGCCAGAAGACCCCCGTCGGCCGGACCTTCGCCCCGGAGAACATGTCAGCCAAGGGCGCCTATGAGATCGCCCCGGCCGAGGGCGAGGCCCAGGTCACGATTTTCACCAGCGGCACCGAGGTCGCCATCGCCCTGTCGGCCCAGAGCGAGCTGCAGGCTGTGGGCATCGGCACGCGCGTGGTCTCCACCCCCTGCTGGGAACTGTTCGAACAGCAGCCCGCCGCTTATCGCGAGAAGATCATCGGCAAGTCCAAGGTCCGGGTTGCGGTCGAGGCTGCGGTCAAGTTCGGCTGGGAGCGGTTCATTGGTGAGGACGGCGTCTTTGTCGGCATGAACAGCTTCGGCGCCAGCGCCCCTTACGAGCGGCTCTACAAGGAATTCGGCATCACCGCCGAAGCCGTTGTGGCGGCGGCCAAGGCGAAGCTGTCGCAATAGCGCCCTTCTCCCGCAAGGGGAGAAGGCAACCGGGACCAAGCCGATGCGCGCCCTGACCCTGACCGACGCCATCGACGCGGCCCACAAGGCAAAGGCCTGGCCATGAAACTCGGCACTCCCCTCGCGCCCAACGCCGTCAAGGTGATGCTGCTCGGCTGCGGCGAACTGGGCAAGGAGGTCGTCATCGAGCTCCAGCGATTGGGCGTCGAGGTGATCGGCGTCGACCGCTATGAAGACGCCCCTGCCATGCAGGTCTCCCACCGCAGTCACGTCATCCAGATGACCGACGCCAAGGCCCTGCGCGCCCTGGTCGAGGCCGAGCGGCCGCATCTGATCGTGCCGGAAATCGAGGCCATCGCCACCGACGAGCTGGCCCGGATCGAGGCCGATGGTCTTGCGACAGTGATCCCCACCGCCCGCGCCACCCAGCTGACCATGAATCGCGAGGGCATCCGCCGCCTGGCCGCAGAGGACCTGGGTCTGCCGACCAGCCCCTATGCCTTCGCCGATACCCGCGAAGCCCTGAAGGCGGGTGCGGACAAGGTCGGCTATCCCTGCTTCGTCAAGCCGGTGATGAGTTCGTCCGGCAAGGGTCAGTCCTATGTCCAGACCGCCGCCGATATCGATGCGGCCTGGGACTATGCGCTGGCCGCCGGACGGGTCGAGCAGGCGCTGGTCATCGTCGAAGGCCGGATCGACTTCGACTATGAGATCACCCTGCTGACCGTCCGCTCCCTTGATGCGGTCGGCGAGGCCCAAACCAGCTTCTGCGCCCCCGTCGGCCACCGGCAGGTCAAGGGCGACTATGTCGAGAGCTGGCAGCCGCAGGCGATGAGCGCCCTGGCCCTGGAGCGGGCGAGAGCCATGGCCGGCAAGGTCACCGCGGCGCTGGGCGGCCGGGGCCTGTTCGGGGTCGAACTGTTCGTGAAGGGCGACGACGTCTGGTTCAGCGAGGTCAGCCCCCGCCCGCACGACACCGGCCTGGTCACCCTGGCCACCCAGACCTTCAGCGAATTCGCCTTGCACGCCCGCGCCATCCTCGGCCTGCCGGTCGATGTGACGCTTGAGCGCCCCGGCGCCAGCGCGGTGATCTATGGCGGCATGGAGGCCCGCGGCGTCGGCTTCGAGGGCGTGGCCGAGGCCTTGTCGGTCCCGGGCGCGGATATCCGGCTGTTCGGCAAGCCGGAGGCCTTCGAGCGTCGCCGGATGGGGGTGGCGTTGGCGCGGGGCGCGGACACCGACCAGGCGCGGGCCCGGGCGACCGAGGCTGCAGGCAAGGTGGTCGTGACCCGCGATTGACGGCTGGATTGAAAGCCGCCGTCACAGTGTGAAACCCGCTTTGACCCCCGCCGGGGTTGACTTCCTGACGCCTGACCGCAAAACCGCGCCAACTTTATGAACAATTGTCCGCGGGAGCGCTTCCACCCATGACCCTTCGCGTCGCCATCAATGGTTTTGGCCGTATCGGCCGTCTCGTCCTGCGTTCGATCGCCGAACATGGCCGCACGGACATCGAAGTCGTCGCGATCAACGACCTGGGCCCCGTCGAGACCAACGCCCATCTGCTGCGCTACGACAGCGTCCACGGCCGCTTCCCCGGCACGGTGACGACCGGCGAGGACTGGATCGACATCGGCATGGGCAAGATGAAGGTCACCGCCCTGCGCGACCCCAAGGACCTGCCGCACAAGGATCTGGGCGTCGACATCGCCTTTGAATGCACCGGCATCTTCGCGTCCAAGGACAAGGCCAGCGCCCACCTGGCCGCCGGCGCCAAGCGCGTCCTGGTCTCGGCTCCGGCCGACAACGCCGACAAGACCATCGTCTATAAGGTCAACCACGACACCCTGACCGCCGACGACATCGTCGTCTCCAACGGCAGCTGCACCACAAACGCCCTGGCCCCGGTGGCCAAGGTGCTGAACGACCTGTTCGGCATCGAGCGCGGCTACATGACCACCATCCACAGCTACACCGGCGACCAGCCGACGCTGGATACGATGCACAAGGATCTCTACCGCGGCCGCGCCGCCGCCATGAGCATGATCCCGACCTCGACCGGCGCCGCCAAGGCGCTGGGCCTGGTGCTGCCGGAACTGAAGGGCAAGCTCGACGGCTCCTCGATCCGCGTGCCCACCCCCAACGTCTCGGTCGTCGACCTGAAGGTCGTGGCCGGTCGCGAGGTCACCGCCGAAGAGATCAACGCCGCCCTGCAGGCCGCCGCCGACGGCGCCATGAGCGGCGTGCTTGCCACCACCACCGACCCGCTGGTCTCCATCGACCTCAACCACGTCGCCGCCAGCTCGACCGCCGCCCTGCCCCAGACGCAGGTGGTGGATGGAAAGCTGGCCCGGGTCCTGACCTGGTACGATAACGAATGGGGCTTCGCGACGCGGATGAGCGACACCGCGTTGGTGATGGCCAAGTTCCTGTAGGGTGTCCGCTCAAACGCGTGTTCTCAGCGCGTTGAGAAAGCTGGAACAGGCCGCCGCCACGCTGGGCTGGCGGTCTCTGCTTCCCAGATTTCAGGCCCTTCGCCGGCTTGCCGACGGTGACCCACCGTCGGCGGTCGAGGAATTGATCGAGACCTACGGCGTGATGCTCGACAAGGTTTTTGTGCCCGCCGAGCCCGTCCGTCTCCTGGCGCCTGGTGCTCAGTGGGAGGCGGGCATGGCGTTCGCGGCGGGCAAGTTCGAGCTCTACAACGCCATGATCGCGCTCTGGCTGGAGTTCTCGCACCATGTCCCGGTCGACCTCACGGGAATGGGCGACGAGGTTGTGGAGCGGGACGGCCGCTATTTCGTTCGCTACGACTGCGGATCGCACTTCTCGATCTGGCGAGAGGATGAAATCACCGCCGCTCAAGCCCGACAGGCGACGCTCGGTCCAATGCACCTGAACAACATGGTGCTTTCCCTGCATAACGACCTGACGGCAAAAGGCATCAACTGGTCGGTCAGCAACTACAAGCCCGACTTCAACTGACGTGAGCTAGACCCATGCCCTTCCGCTCCCTCGAAACCGCCGACCTCGCCGGCAAGCGCGTTCTGGTCCGGGTCGACTTCAATGTCCCCATGGACGGCGGCGTGATCACCGACGACACCCGCCTGCGCAGCGCCCTGCCGACCATCCACTACCTGAGCACCAAGGGCGCCAAGGTCATCCTGCTGGCCCACTTCGACCGGCCCAAGGGCAAGCGCGTTCCGGAGATGAGCCTGAAGCCCGTCGTCGGCCCGCTGTCGGACCTGCTGGAACAGCCAGTCGCCTTCGCCGACGACTGCATCGGCCCCGAGGCGGCGAAGGTCATCAATGCCATGGAAAACGGCGGGGTCGCCCTGCTGGAAAACATCCGCTTCCATCCCGGCGAGGAGAAGAATGATCCGGCGTTTGCCGCCGATCTGGCCAGTCTTGGCGACCTCTATGTCAACGACGCCTTCAGCGCCGCCCACCGCGCCCATGCCTCGACCGAGGGCGTGGCGAAACGGCTGCCGGCCTATCCCGGTCTGGCCATGCAGCGGGAACTAGAGGCCCTCGATGCGGCGCTCGGCGCCCCCAAACGCCCGGTGCTGGGCATCGTCGGCGGCTCCAAGGTCTCGACCAAACTGGACCTGCTGAACAATCTGGTCACCAAGCTCGACCGCCTGGCCATCGGCGGCGGCATGGCCAACACCTTCCTGGCCGCGCAAGGCGTCGATGTCGGCGCCAGCCTCTGCGAACATGATCTGGGCGACACCGCCCGCGAGATCATGGAATCGGCCAAGACCGCCGGCTGCGAACTCCTGCTGCCCGTCGACGTTGTCACCGCCACCGAGTTCAAGGCGAACGCTGCCCACAAGGTCCAGGGCCTGGACGCCATCGCCGCCGATGAGAGCATCCTCGACGCCGGCCCCGAGACCACCCGCCGCCTGCTGGCCGCCATGGACGCCAGCGAGACCCTGATCTGGAACGGCCCTCTCGGGGTCTTCGAACTGCCGCCCTTTGACGCCGCCACCGTCGCCGCCGCAAAGCATGCCGCGGCGCTGGCGACTGCCGGGAAGCTGATCGCCGTCGCCGGCGGCGGAGACACCGTCTCGGCGCTCAACCACGCCGGGGTGTCGGCCGAAATGACCTTCGTCAGCACGGCTGGCGGCGCCTTCCTGGAATGGATGGAAGGCAAGGCCCTGCCGGGGGTCGAGGCGCTGCAGGTCTGATCGCCGGATGAGGGGTCGCGCCGGCGACACGGCGCCCCCTTCCCCAACGTCGCCATTGCCGGAACGGCGATCTTCCTGCATTTCCAGTCCGAACGGACGTCGCACCAAAGCGCCGCCGCACCGGGAGAGACCATCCATGTTTTCGCATATCATGATCGGCACCAACGACCTGGACCGCGCCAAGTCCTTCTATGACGCGCTGCTGGGCACGCTGGGCGTTCCCCCGGCTCATGTCGACGGCCACCGCATCTTCTACATGACCCCGACCGGCGTCTTCTCGGTCTCCAAGCCGATCAACGGCGAGCCGGCCACGGCTCCCAACGGCGGCACCATCGGTTTCGCCTGCAAGGACGCCGCCCAGGCTGACGCCTGGCACGCCGCCGGCGTCGCGGCGGGCGGCTCGACGTGCGAAGACCCGCCCGGCGTGCGCGAAGGCGCCACCGGCAAGATGTACCTCGCCTACCTGCGCGACCCGGACGGCAACAAGCTGTGCGCTCTGCACCGCATGTAGAACCGGACTGACGCTTCTCTCCGTACGTCGGGGGGAAGCGTCGGCTTCTTCATCACGCGGCCGTGACAGTCGGGGGTGACTCCCGCGCGGGGCCGGATTAAACACAGCGCCAGAAAATCAGCCCATTCCGCGCAAGGAGCTTCCTTTGGCCCGCATCACTCTCCGGCAACTTCTCGACCACGCCGCCGAGCACGACTACGGCCTGCCTGCGTTCAATATCAACAACATGGAACAGGGCCTGGCGATCATGGAGGCCGCCGACGCGGTCAAGGCGCCGGTCATCATCCAGGCCTCGCGCGGGGCGCGGAACTACGCCAACGACATCATCCTGACCAAGCTGATCGACGGCCTGGTCGAGCTCTATCCCCACATCCCGGTCTGCATGCACCAGGACCACGGCAACGGCCCGGCCACCTGCGCCACCGCCATTCAGTACGGCTTCACCAGCGTGATGATGGACGGCAGCCTGGAAGAAGACGCCAAGACCCCCGCTTCCTATGAGTACAACGTAGACGTCACCCGCCGGGTGGTGCAGATGGCCCATGCCTGCGGCGTCTCGGTCGAGGGCGAGCTTGGCGTGCTGGGCAGTCTGGAAACCGGCATGGGCGAGGCCGAGGACGGCCACGGCTTCGAGGGCAAGCTGGACCACGCCTCCCTGCTGACCGATCCCGATCAGGCCGTCGACTTCGTCAGGAAGACCCAGGTCGACGCCCTGGCCATCGCCATGGGCACCAGCCACGGCGCCTACAAGTTCAGCCGCCAGCCCGACGGCAATGTGCTCGCCATGAACGTCATCGAGGACATCCACCACCGCCTGCCCAACACCCATCTGGTGATGCACGGCTCTTCCTCGGTGCCCAAGGATCTGCAGGAAATCATCAACGCCTATGGCGGCGAGATGCCGGAAACCTGGGGCGTGCCGGTCGAGGAGATCCAGCGCGGCATCAAGCACGGCGTCCGCAAGATCAACATCGACACCGACAACCGCATGGCCATGACCGGCGCCATCCGCCGCGTCCTGTCGCAAAAGCCCGGCGAGTTCGACCCCCGCGCCTACCTCAAGCCCGCCAAGGAAGCCATGCGCAAGGTCTGCCAGCAGCGCTTCCAGGAGTTCTGGGCCGAGGGCATGGCCGACAAGATCAAGCCCCTCAGCACCGCCCAGATGGCAAAGCGCTACGCCAGCGGCGAGCTGTATCCGAAGGTGGAAACCGCCTGATCATCCTGACCCTTCTCCCTGAGGGAGAAGGAGGGGCCCGCCGCACAGCGGCGGGAGGGTGAGGGTTTACGCGGCCGACGGCGTAAACCCGCCCCCTTCATCTCATTGATAGACAGCCAGCCGATCATCGCCGTCGCCTGAGCACCGACAGAACAGGCGCATTCAGTATTTCCAACCGGCGACAGCGCCTTACGAAATGGGTCCCGGCATTCGCCGGGATGAGCGGTGGATGGGGCGCCATCTCGCTCCCAGATGACAGAACCGGCTTCGGGCGTTAGAACCCGCGCCTCGCATTCATTCTGATCAAGAAGACCCCGCGCATGGCCGGCCATTCCAAATTCAAGAACATCATGCACCGCAAGGGCCGCGCCGACGCCCAGCGGTCGAAACTGTTTTCCAAGCTCTCCCGCGAAATCACCGTGGCGGCCAAGGGCGGTCTGCCTGATCCGACGATGAACCCGCGCCTGCGTCTGGCGGTCAACAACGCCAAGGCCGAGTCCCTGCCCAAGGACGTCATCGAACGCGCCATCAAGAAGAGCCAGATGGGCGACGCCGACTCCTATGAAGAGATCCGCTACGAGGGCTTTGGCCCCGGCGGCGTCGGCGTCATCGTCGAGGCCCTGACCGACAACCGCAATCGCGCGGCCGCCAACGTCCGTTCGATCTTCGCCAAGAACGGCGGGGCGCTGGGGGAAACCGGCTCGGTGGCCTTCATGTTCGACCGCATGGGCCAGATCACCTATCCGGCCAGCGCCGGCAGCGAAGACGAGGTCATGGAGGCGGCCATCGAGGCCGGAGCCGAGGACGTCGAATCCGACGACGAAAGCCACACCATCTGGACCGCCTTCGAGGACCACGGCTCGGTCATCGACGCCCTGACCGCGACGCTGGGCGATCCCAAGTCGACCGCCATCTCCTGGCGTCCCAAGACCCTGACCCCGGTCGAGGGCGACGGCGTGGCCACCCTGATGAAGATGATCGACGCCCTGGACGAGGAAGACGACGTCCAGAACGTCTACGCCAACTTCGACATCAGCGATGAGGAAATGGCCAAACTGGGTTAGGGCCTGGCGCCTCTTCGCTTTGATTCAAAAGACCATTTTCAAATCTGACGAAGCGGTAAATGATCCGCTCTCGGAGGAGTGTTGAATGGAATTTCTGGATGCGCGGGTCTTCAGCGCCGACTACTTCCTGCCCCTGCTGGGCGCCCTGATCGCCGGTAGCCTGATCGGCGTCGAGCGCGGCCATCGAGGGCAGCCGGCGGGCTTTCGCACCCATGCCCTGCTGTGCGTGACCAGCGCCATCCTGATGGTCGCCGCAAACCACCAGACCGCCTGGGTTGGCGCCGACACGCCCCAGGACGTGATCCGCATCGACCCGGTTCGGATGAGCCACGGCATTCTCACCGGGGTCGGCTTCTTGGGCGGCGGAGTAATCTTCCGGGAAGGCTTTACCGTTCATGGGCTGACCACGGCCGCCTCGATCTGGATCACCTCGGCGCTTGGCATCCTCTATGGCGTCGGCTTCTGGAGCGTCGCCATCGCCGGCACGGTGCTGGCCATCCTGATTCTCTCGACCTTCCGCGTTCTTGACCGGTTGCTGCCGCAGCAGGCGCTTGCCGAAGTGACCATCCGCTACAAGCGGGAGGGCGCGCCCGACACCGCTGAACTGCGACGGCAGATCCTCGCGCTGGGGCTGGATCCAGCCCCCTTCAGCCATCGCCTGATCAAGAAGGGCGCGATCATCGAGCACGGCGCCACTGTGCGCGCCAACAATCGTGAACGCATGGACCGGCTGGCGGCCTTGCTGCGCGACAACGGCAAGGTGCTGGAGTTCGAGATCACGCCGAGGAACCATTAGCCGCCGCCCGACCCAGAACCCGGCGTTTGCACTTTCTTCAGACTCGTCGCCAATGTAGGGAAACATATGGCGAACATGATCAAGATTCTCGGGCTCGACCCCGGCTTGCGCCGCACCGGCTGGGGGCTGATCGCCGTCGACGGCGCCAGGCTGTCGTGGATCGCCCACGGAGTCATCGCCCCTGACGACAAGGCGCCTTTTTCCGACCGGCTGCTGACCCTGTTCGAGGGCGTGGTGTCGGTGATCGAGACATACCAGCCGCATGAGGCCGCCGTGGAGGAGACCTTCCTCAACACCAACGCCCAGTCGACCCTGAAGCTTGGCCACGCCCGGGCCGCGGCGATGATCGCCCCGGCGCGCGCCGGGCTGATCGTAGCCGAATACTCGGCCAAGGAGGTCAAGAAGTCCGTGGTCGGCACCGGCGGGGCCGACAAGGACCAGGTGGCCTTTATGATCGCCCGGCTGCTGCCGACGGCCGGCGGCCCGACCGCCGACGCCGCCGACGCCCTGGCCGTGGCCATCGCCCATGCCCATGCCCGCAAGGCCCGGGCTCTCGGCCATGGCTCTGCCCGTCACACGCTGGCCGCCATGAGAGGCGTCGCATGATCGGTCGACTGCGCGGGATTGTCGCCGAGGTCGGCGAGGAGGAATGCCTGATCGACGTCGGCGGCGTCGGCTATGTGGTCCGCTGCGGCGCCCGCACGCTTGGCCGGCTGCCGGCGGTCGGCGAAGAGACCATCCTGCACACCGAAAACCCCTGGAGCGAGCAGATCGGCCCGCAACTCTACGGGTTCCTGGCGCGGGACGAGCGCCGGGCCTTTGTGCTGTTGCGAGCCATTCAGGGGGTGGGGCCCAAGGCTGCCATGGCGGTTCTGGATGTGGTCTCGCCTGCTGAACTGGCCGGGGCCGTGGCCCGCGAGGACAAGGCCCTGATCGGCCGCGCCTCCGGTGTGGGCCCAAAGCTCGCCCAGCGGATCGTCACCGAACTGAAGGACAAGCCGATCAGCGATGGTCCGGCCGTCTTCTCGGCCTCGACCGCCGCGCCGCGCGCCGCTGCGCCTTCGGCCGCCGGAGAAGCAGTCGCCGCCCTGATGGGCCTGGGCGTGGCCGAGGCCATGGCCAGACGCGTTATTGACCAGGCGGTGGGCCGGATGGGCGAAGACAGCGATGTCTCGGCCCTGATCAAGGCCGGACTGCAGGAGCTTGGCCGTTGACCCTCCCCCTCAATCCGCTCATCCCGGCGAATGCCGGGATCCATCCGTCTGAGCGCGGACAGGACAAGCAAATTCAGAACAGCCGCGCGGTGTGGGCGCTATACGAAATGGGTCCCGGCATTCGCCGGGATGAGCGGCCAAACTTTGCGCCAATCCCCTCCCTGCAAAGCTCTGCCAGGAGCGACGCGGAATGACCCGCATTGTCGATCCCGACCAGGCGCCGATGGAGGCGCCCGACAAGGCCCTGCGCCCCCAGACCCTGGCCGAGTTCGTCGGCCAGCAGCAGATCAAGGCCAACCTCAAGGTCTTCATCGACGCCGCCCGGGGCCGCAACGAGGCCCTGGATCATGTTTTGCTGTTCGGCCCGCCCGGGCTTGGCAAGACCACGCTGGCCCAGATTGTCGCCCGCGAACTGGGGGTCAATTTCCGCGCCACCAGCGGGCCGGTGCTGGCCAAGGCCGGTGATCTGGCCGCCATCCTGACCAATCTCGAGCCGAACGACGTCCTGTTCATCGACGAAATTCATCGCCTCTCGGCCAACGTCGAGGAAATCCTCTATCCGGCCATGGAAGATCATGTGCTGGACCTGGTGATCGGCGAGGGTCCCTCCGCCCGCTCGATTCGCATCGATCTGGCGCCCTTCACCCTGGTCGCCGCCACCACCCGCGCCGGCCTGCTGGCGACACCCCTGCGCGACCGCTTCGGCATTCCGTTGCGGCTGGAGTTCTACACCGTCGCCGAACTGCAAAAGGTGATCACCCAGGCCGCCCGCAAGATGGGCGCGGCGATCAGCGAGGACGGCGCCGCCGAGATCGCCGCCCGGGCCCGGGGCACGCCCAGGGTGGCCGGACGCCTGCTGCGCCGGGTGCGCGACTTCGCCGGCGCGGACGGCGCCGAGATCATTGACCGCAAGCATGCGGCGCGGGCCCTGGCCCGACTTGAGGTCGACGAGGTCGGTCTCGACAGCCTCGACAGACGATATCTGCGGGCCCTGATCGAGAACTACGGCGGCGGCCCGGCCGGGGTCGAGACCATCGCCTACGCCATCGCCGAGGCTCGCGACGCCGTCGAGGACGTTATCGAGCCCTATCTGATGCAACAGGGGTTCATCCAGCGCACGCCACGCGGCCGCGTCGCCTGCGGCAAGGCCTATCTGCATCTGGGCCTGAAGGAACCGCCCCCGCCGCCCGGGTCCGTGCAGGCCCCGCTGTTTGACGATGAGTGATGGGCCTCTTCAGCACCTACATCATCGAGACCGAAAGCCCTCCGAGAGCGCTGGACAGCCTGATGCCCTCCTCGATCGAGGGCCCGCGCAACTGGGCTGGCGGGAACCACGTGACCGGGGCATCCATACGGACAGCCGCGACAGCACGTCGTCCAGACTGACGGACGACCATATAAATCTGGAACTCTGGGATGCTCTGGCAGCGCTCGACGATCACGACCCGTCTGCAGTGGACCGAAATCGTCAATCGGCTCGAAAGCGGGTTTGCAGACCCCGCATCGGAGACTTCGCGGCCATCACTGCAGTGCCTGACGATCGGTCCGGTAGGGGCATTCTCACAGTCGTCGCTCATGACACCTGCTAAGCCAACCGGACACTTCTTCATTGAGAGTCGCGACGGGGGTTCGGTGATTCACCTACTCACCGGTCCGTCCCTAGTTTCCCTGGTTTTCTCGATCTTTACAGGTGCGGTTGCTGGACCTCTGCTCTTGGTCAACGCAGTGCCAGAGGTCCAGTTTCTTCCAGCCGGGGTCAGGGGCGCGGAGTCCCTTTTGCTGGCAGGAGCAGGGGTAGCAATCGGTGTTGGTATAGGCTTGGTACAGGTGTTGCCTTGCTTTCGTAGCAGAAAATCTGACGGACAGAGTGTCAGAGACCACCTCATAAGGATCATTGATGGTCGTGCGATAAACCAGCCGATCAGATAGCGCATGGTCCTGAAGTTGATTGCAGCGCCTTTACCTCCATTTCGGACTTTATCGCTCCCGCATGACATTTCCGGCGGAACCCTCCCCCCTCTCCGGGGCTTTCGATAGCGATGTTATCCGGAGAGCCTCCATCGCCCATGTCCTGATCCCCTCCAATGTTTCGCTGACCTCACCTCTGCGCCGGGCCGAATGCGTCGCCCGGCTGCGTGCGGGCGTCGACAGTCCATGGCGGGTTTTCGGGTGCGAGCCGATTATCGGCCATGTGGAGACCGGGCACGCGGTCTTCCGACGCAGAGCGCATTGGCGCGGCGCCTCCCGCTTCTGTCTGGACGTCACGCTTCTCGATGACGGCGCAACCTCGCTGGTCTGCAGGCCTGGACCCCATCCCCTGATGGAGATGGTTGCAGGCGGCTGGTTTGGAATTCTGCTGGCGATCGGCGGACTGGTCGCAGCCCTGACTGTGGCCGGAGGCTTCCTGCAACCCTACTGGGGCATTCTTGCCGCGCCGGCCGCGCTGTTGTCGCTGATGGCGCTGGCGTTCGCCCTTGATCCACGCGACCCGGCGGAGGACCACGCCTTCCTGATCGGCCAGATCACCCGTATGACGGATGCTCACCCGACCTGAAGACGACGCGACATGAACGATAGCCCCACACCCTCTGCCGGTCAGTTCTCCGGCCGTGAGCATCAGCTTGCTGTCCGGGTCTATTACGAGGACACCGACTTCACCGGCGTGGTCTATCACGCCAACTACAGCCGCTATTTCGAGCGCGGCCGCAGCGACTTCCTGCGGCTGGCCGGGGTGTCCCACAGCGACCTGCTGGACCGCGAAGACCCCGCCGCCTTTGTCGTCATCCGGATGGAGATCGACTTCAAGCGGCCGGCGCGGATCGATGACGCCCTGCTGGTCCGCACAACCTATGACCTGGTCAAGGGGCCGCGCCTGTTCATCAGCCAGACCATCACCCGGGGCGAAGACCTCATCGCCTCCGCGGCGGTACAGGCCGCCTGCATCAGCCTTGACGGCCGCCCGCGCAAACCACCGGCCGGAATGGTCGAGGCCCTGCAACCATGGTTCGCCTGAAACGGTCCAAGACTTGCACGTGATGCTTTAGTCCGCGTGCATTCGGGCCACAGGGGGTTAACCACCAAGCCTGATGTCGCTACGACGCCTTATTGTCACCAAAGGCCCGCAGAAGATGCGGCCTGTTGAGACCTGAGACTCCGGGGGAAGCTAGGACCGCATGGAACCGCAATCGATCTCCGCAGCCGACTTCTCGTTCGTCGCGCTGTTCCTGCATTCTGACTGGATCATTCGCGGGGTGATGATCTCCCTGGCCGTCGCCTCACTGCTGTCCTGGGCGGTGATCATCGAGAAGTTCGTGAAGTTCACGGGCCTCAACCGCCATGCCAATGCCTTTGAGGACAAGGTCAGTTCCGGCCGATCGCTCGAAGAGATCGCCGCCGAAGCCGGCGCCAACGCCAAACACCCCCTGCCGCGCCTGCTGAACGCCGCCTTGCGCGAATGGCGCGACACCCGCACCAAGGGCGCCATCGGCGATACCCAGACCGCCTTGCTGATCCAGCGGATCGACCGGGTTCTCGACAGCAATATCGCCCGGGAGAGCGCCAAGGCCGAAGAGGGTCTCGGCACCCTGGCCATCGTCGCCACGGCCAGCCCGTTCATCGGCCTGTTCGGGACGGTCTGGGGCATCATGAACGCTTTCAAGAATATCGCCCTGGAGCAGAACACCTCGCTTCCGGTCGTCGCCCCGGCCATCGCCGAGGCCCTGTTCGCCACCGCGCTTGGCCTGATGGCCGCCATTCCGGCCTATATCGCCTACAACAAGTTCTCGACGGACGCGGGCAAGTTCGGCGGCCGGCTGGAAAGCTTCGCCGACGACCTGTCCACCGCCATCCAGCGCCGCCTGGCCGAGAAGGTCTGATCCGTGGCCCTTTCCGCCAACGACGCCTTCGGCGCGGTCGGCAGACGGCGCAGCCGCCGCGGTCGCGGCCGGCGCGGCGCCCTGTCCGAAATCAACGTCACCCCGCTGGTCGATGTGATGCTGGTGCTGCTGATCATCTTCATGATCTCGGCCCCGCTTCTGACCTCGGGCGTCTCCATCGATCTGCCGAAGACCGAAGCCGGCGCCCTGCAGGATCAGGCCCAGCCGGTGACCGTCTCGGTCAAGGCCGACGGGCGCTTCTTTGTCGGCGAGGAGGAGATTCCCTTCGACGCCCTGAAGTCACGCATCTCCGGCCTGGCCAATGAGGACTTCGAGCGCCCCATCTATGTGCGCGCCGACGCCAAAGCGCCCTACGAGACCGTCGCCCAGGTGATGGCCGCCCTCGCCACCAGCGGCTTCAAGAAGATCAATCTGATCACCGACACCGGCGGTCCAAGCTCAGGCCAGAAGCCGGGAACCGGCGCCAAATGACTTCGGGGGCGCTGACGTTCTGATGGCCATGGACCGCCGACAGCTTGCGCCGGCTCTGCTTGTCTCGGTGATGGTTCACGCGGGACTGCTGGGGCTTGCCCTGTTTGCATGGCCGCATACGTCAAAGCCCCTGCCGTTTGGCTCGGCCGTTCCGGTGACCATCGTCAGCGATGCGCCGATGACCGATGTCGCCCCGGCGGTCGAGGGCCCTGAACTCGACCCCCTCACCGAAGAGCCGATCCCCGACGCCCCGGCTGAGGTGCCGCTCCCCCCGGCGCCCGATCCGATCCCGGCCGAGACCAAGACGCCTTCAAAGCCGGCCGACAAGGCCAAGCCAACGCCGACCCCTTCGCCCAAGAGCAACAAGCGCTCGGAGCTCGACTTCGATGACCTTGAAAAGCGCCTGAAGAAAACCGGCGGCGGCAAACCCAAGCCTGGCGGCGGGGACAAGGGGCCTGCCCGTCCGGCCAGCGCTCCGACGCCGCGCCCTGACGGCGCCGGCAAGGGGCTCAACGCCAGCTCGATCGCCGGTCTGCAGGCCGAACTGCAACGCCGGTGGAACCCCAACTGCCTGGTTGAGGGCGGTCGCTCGGTGAAGGTGACTATCCAGATCGTCGTCGCGCCCTCGGGCTTCCTGATCGGCGAGCCCAAGGTGGTGCGCAAATCCGGCGGCAGTGATGATCTGACCAACGCCGGCGCCACCCGCGCCATTTCCGCGGTCAAGGGCGCCCTGCCCTTCCGCGACCTGCCGGACGGCTACATCGGCGAGAAGCTGAATATCAATTTCGACGCCCAGACGGCCTGTTCCCTGTGACCCGGCCGGCCCGCCTCATTCCCGACTTTGACTTGCCCCAGGCTGCACAGGCCCGTGTCCCGAGGAGCCAGACATGACTCTCCGATCCCTGATCATCGCCGTTTTCGCCCTGTTTCTGGGAACCGCCGCCCTCCCGGGCGTCGCGGCGGCCCAGATCGAGATTGATATCAATCAGGGCAACATCCAGCCCGTGCCGATCGCCATCCCGGCCTTCGAGGGCGGACGCGGCGCCGACATCGCCCAGGTGATCAGCGCCAATCTCGAGCGCTCCGGCCTGTTCGCGCCGATCAATCCGGCGGCCTTCCCCGAGCGCGGCCTGAACATCGCCATCCAGCCCAATTTCGAGGCCTGGAAGAAGGTCAACGCCCAGGTCCTGGTCAATGGCTCGGTCGCTGTCGAGGGCGATGGCCGCCTGCGGGTCGACTTCCGCCTGTGGGACACCGGCGCCGGCGAGCAGCTGCTCGGCGTGCAGTTCACCTCGACGCCGGAAAACTGGCGCCGTGTGGCCCACAAGATCTCTGACGCCATCTATGAGCGGCTGACCGGCGAGAGCGGCTATTTCGACACCCGGGTGGTGTTCATCGCCGAAAGCGGCCCGCGCGGCAAACGGGTCAAGCGGCTGTCGATCATGGACCAGGACGGGGCCAACAACAGCTATCTGACCGACGGCAGCTACATCGTCATGACCCCGCGCTTCTCGGCCCGCAGCCAGGAGATCACCTATATGGCGCTGCGCCCGACGGGCAGCTCCATCTATCTGTTCAATATCGAGACCGGCCGTCAGGAGACGCTTGGCCGCTTCCCGGGCATGGTCTTCGCCCCTCGCTTCTCGCCCAACGGCGACCGGGTGGTGTTCAGTGTCGAGAAGAACGGCAACAGCGATCTCTATCTGATGGATCTGCGCACCCGCGCCCAGACCCGGCTTACGGCCGATCCGGGCATCGACACGTCGGGCAGCTTCTCGCCCAACGGCGGGCAGATCGTCTTCAACTCCGACCGGGGCGGCTCGCCCCAGCTGTATGTGATGAACGCGGACGGCAGCGGCGTACGCCGCATTTCCCGAGGCGGCGGGCGCTACACCACGCCTGTTTGGAGCCCCAAGGGCGACTTCATCGCCTTCACCAAGCAACAGGGCGGCGTCTTCCACATCGGCGTCATGCGTCCCGATGGCTCTGACGAGCGCATCCTGACGACCAGCTATCTGGACGAAGGTCCCAGCTGGGCGCCCAATGGCCGGGTGCTGATGTTCTTCCGTGAAGGGCGGGGTGGCGAACCCCGTCTGTGGAACGTTGACATCACCGGCCGCATTCTAAGACCAGCCCCCTATCAGGGGTCAGGGTCTGACCCGGCCTGGTCGCCGCTTCTCGACTGATCAGTCAGTGGAAAGCAGCGGTCAGCGTTCAACTCGCAAATGAATCATGGTCGAGATGTCGCATATCCACGCCATTGTGAGCCGCCAGACCAGTTTTTAGTCCCACGCGTTCAACGATCGGCGCCACTATCGGGCCGACAAATCTAGCCGAGGAGGAAGCCCGATGCGCTTCAACACCCAAAGCGTCCTTAAACTGGCGCTGATCGCCACTGCCTCTGTTTCGCTGGCCGCCTGCGCCAGCAAGCCCAAGCCGAACCCCGACCCGGGCCCGGGGCCCGCCGGTCCGACCCAGCCTCCGTACAAGCCGCCGGTCGGCCCCGGCCCCGTCGACACGAGCGTCATTCCCGGTTCGTCGCAGGACTTCATCATCAACGTTGGCGACTTCGTCTATTTCGATCTCGACAGCTACAACATCCGCTCGGACGCCATGCCGGTGCTCGACGCCCAGGCCGCCTGGCTGCGTCGCTATCCCAACGTCCGCATCCGTATCGAAGGCAACTGCGATGAGCGCGGCACCCGCGAGTACAACCTCGCCCTGGGTTCGCGCCGCGCCAATTCGGTGCGTGAGTATCTGATCAGCCGGGGCGTGGCCCCCAGCCGGATCGCCACCCTGTCGAACGGCAAGGAACGTCCGGTTGATCCGGGCTACAGCGAGGAAGCCTATCAGAATAACCGGAATGGCCAGACGGTCATTGTCGACGGCGCCCGCTAGGCTTCTGCGACATCCCCGATTACGGGAAGGGGCTGCTCAGGCAGCCCCTTTTTCGTATGGTGTGAACCTCGTCTCTTCGCCGTAATCTTGACGGACATCCAAGGTCAAAGTCGCCCCATGAAGCCGACACTCGCCAGATCCCTCCGCGCCGCGCCATTCCTGGCCGTGCTGTTCGCCATCACCACCAGTCTGGCCGTGCAGGCCCAGACGCCGATGCCCGATCCGCTGGACGATCGATCCGTCCGTCGGCTGGACAAGATGGAGAAGGTTGTTCGCGAACTGCGCTCGATCGTCTTTCAGGGCCGCGACACCGGGCGGCCGGTCATGGTGCAGGATGCCGAGACCGGGGAAGTCATCTCCGGGCTGACTGAACGGGTCGGCGATCTGGAGCTGTCCCTGACCCGGCTCAACGCCGCCAATGAGCAACAGGCGATCGATCTCGACCGCACCCGGCGGGCGCTGGAAACCTCCGAGGCCAACAATCGCGCCCTGACGGACCGTCTGGTCGCCGTTGAGGGCCGTCTCGCCGCCCTCGAAGCCCGCACCGCGGAAACCCCGGCGCCGCAGGAAGAGGCTGTTGTGGAGGCTCCCGCCGATCCCGACGCTCTGTTCTCCCGGGGCCGCCAACTGATGGCGGAAGGCGACTATCGCGGCGCAGAGAGCGTCTTTGACCGTTATGTCGAGGTGTTCGGCGACACGCCCAAGGCCCCCGAGGCCCGCTACTGGCTTGGCAAGACGCTCACCGCGCGCGGCGCCAATGCCGACGCCGCCTCCGCCTATCTGGGCGCAGTGCGAGGCTGGCCCAAGACCAGCTGGGCCCCGGACGCGGTTGTTGAACTGGCCCGCGCCCTGGTCGCCCAGAAGCTGCCGGCGGACGCCTGCCAGACCCTGGGCGAGCTTCAGCGCCGCTATCCTAAGGCGCCGGCCAGCGTTCTGACTCGCGCCCAGGCGGTGAGCCAACAGGCAAAGTGCGCGGGCTGACGTCCGTTCTCGACGGCCTCGAACAGTCCGTTCATGCGGTTCTAGACAGCCGACTGAGCGCCAGGACGTCTGCCCCACTGGCGGTAGGGCTGTCCGGCGGCGGCGACTCCCTGGCGTTGCTGCTGATGGCTCGATCATGGGGCAAGGCCCATGGCCGCTCGATCGTCGCCCTGACCGTCGACCACGGCCTTCAGGCTCAGGGCCGGGACTGGGCAAGGGCCTGCGCCGCGCGCTGTGAGGCGCTGGGGATCGAACACAAAGGGCTGGCCTGGACAGGCCCCAAGCCAGCAAGCGGGCTTCCGGCGGCGGCCCGCGCCGCCCGCCACGCGCTCCTGGCGGACGCGGCGCGGGCCGCCGGCGCCAGCGTGCTGCTCCTCGGCCACACGGCCGACGACCTGGCCGAGAGCGCGGTGATGCGGGATGCAGGCTCCACAGTGCCTGATCCGCGTGTCTGGACGCCGTCGCCCGCCTGGCCGGAGGGACGCGACGTATTCTTGCTGCGTCCTATGCTGTCGGTCCGTCGCGGTGACCTGCGGTCGTGGCTCACCGAACGGGGGGAGCGCTGGATCGAGGATCCAGCCAATGAAGACCCCAACTTCGCCCGGGCGCGGGCAAGGCTTGTCCTGGGCCAGTCAGCCGACGATCCGGCGGTCTCGAACGAGGTGGCCGATCACCGACCCTCAACCGCCGTCTGGACGTCCTGGGGCGCAGCACGCGTCTCGCGCACAGTCGGCGCCCGCGAGCTTGCCGCCGCCTGCCTTTGCGCCGCCGGGACCAGCCGCCCGCCGCGCAGCCACCGGATCAACGCCCTGATCGACCGCCTGGCCAAGCGGGGAGACTTCTCGGCGACCCTCGCCGGCGCGCGCATCCAGACGATGGGCGATCAGGTAAGCGTCTGCCGGGAGGCGGGGGAGTACAGCCGCCGGCCGTCGCCGGTGCTCAACCTGCTTCATAATCGCACAGGCGTGTTCGATGGGCGGTTCGAGATCACCGCTTGCCTGGCCGACCTGACCGTCCATCCCCTCCTCGGCAATGTCCGGCGCCTGCCCGAAGATCAGCAAAAAGCGCTGAAAGCCTTGCCCGCGGCGGCGCGGCCCTCCCTTCCCGTGGTCAGGACCAAAGCAGGGCTATGGACTTGCCCGATCCTTGCAGATAGCCCGGAGGTCAGCGCCCGGTCGCTGTCCCGCAAACGTTTTGAAGCGTTTATGGGGGATATTTTCCGGGAAGCGGATGCGCAACCTGTCGCGGCAAGTGGCGAAGTGGCGGGCGGCGTCCTATCTTGAGACGTCACAATCCCTGTGTGGAAGAGTTGAGAGCATGAATCTGCGCAATTTTGCTGTCTGGGGCGTCATCGTCGTCGTGATGATCGGCATCTACAGCGTGCTGAGCGGTGGAAATCCCGGTGCGCCGGGCGCCGCCAAGGCCGGCAAGGACATCAGCTACTCCACGGTTGTCGCCAAGATCGACAACGGCGAGATCAAGTCGGTCGATGTCCTGTCGCCGAACTCGATGAAACTGACCACCCAGGAAAAAGAGGTCCTCACCGCCACGGCGCCGATGACCGAAGACCTGCTGAAGCGCATGGAAGACAAGGGCGTCGACGTCCGCTTTGAAAAGGGCGAGCGGTTCAACCTGCTGGGCCTGCTGGCCAACGCCCTGCCGATCCTGCTGCTGATCGGCGTGTGGATCTTTTTCATGCGCCAGATGCAGGGCGGCGCCCGGGGCGCCATGGGCTTTGGCAAGTCCAAGGCTCGCCTGCTGACCGAAAACAAGAACCGCATCACCTTTGACGATGTCGCCGGTGTCGATGAGGCCAAGGAAGAACTGCAGGAGATCGTCGACTTCCTGAAGGACCCGGCCAAGTTCCAGCGTCTGGGCGGCAAGATCCCCAAAGGCGCCCTGCTGATCGGCCCTCCCGGCACCGGCAAGACCCTGATCGCCCGCGCCGTCGCCGGTGAAGCCGGCGTGCCGTTCTTCACCATCTCCGGTTCTGACTTTGTCGAGATGTTCGTCGGCGTCGGCGCCAGCCGCGTCCGCGACATGTTCGAGCAGGCCAAGAAGAATGCGCCCTGCATCATCTTCATCGATGAAATCGACGCCGTCGGCCGTCACCGTGGCGCAGGCCTGGGCGGCGGCAACGATGAGCGCGAGCAGACCCTCAACCAGCTGCTGGTCGAGATGGACGGCTTTGAAGCCAACGAAGGCATCATTCTGATCGCCGCCACCAACCGTCCCGACGTTCTGGACCCTGCCCTGCTGCGTCCCGGCCGCTTCGACCGCCAGGTCGTGGTTCCCAACCCCGACGTCAACGGCCGGGAAAAGATCCTCCGCGTCCACATGCGCAATGTGCCGCTGTCGGCCGACGTCGATGTCAAGGTTCTGGCGCGGGGCACCCCCGGCTTCTCCGGCGCCGATCTGGCCAATCTGGTCAACGAAGCGGCCCTGACCGCCGCCCGCAAGAACCGGCGCATGGTCACCATGCACGACTTCGAGCACGCCAAGGACAAGGTAATGATGGGCGCGGAGCGCCGGTCGATGGCCATGAACGAGGAAGAAAAGCGCCTGACCGCCTATCACGAGGGCGGCCACGCCATCGTCGCGATGAACGTGCCTCTGGCCGATCCGGTCCACAAGGCGACCATCGTGCCGCGCGGCCGGGCTCTGGGCATGGTCATGCAGCTGCCGGAAGGCGACCGCTACTCGATGAAGTTCACCCAGATGACGTCACGACTGGCGATCATGATGGGCGGCCGGGTGGCTGAGGAGCTGAGCTTCGGCAAGGACAACATCACCTCCGGCGCCAGCAGCGACATTAAGGCCGCCACCAATCTGGCCCGCGCCATGGTCACCCAGTGGGGCTATTCCGACGCGCTCGGAACGGTCTCCTACGGCGACAATCAGGAAGAGGTGTTCCTTGGCCATTCGGTGGCCCGCACCCAGAACGTCTCGGAAGAGACGGCGCGTCTGATCGACTCCGAGGTCAAGCGTCTGGTGCAGGAGGGTCTCGACGAAGCCCGTCGGATTCTGACCGAAAAGAAGGATGACCTGGAAACCCTGGCCCAGGCCCTGCTCGAGTACGAAACCCTCAGCGGCGATGAGATCAGCGGCGTTCTGAAAGGGGTCAAGCCCAAGCGGGACGAGGCCGACACCCGTCGCCCCGGCGGCCCGTCGTCGGCCGTGCCGATCTCGCCCCGTCCGGATCCCGCAACCGCCTGAAGGCGACTGCGGTGACAGATCAGAGGCCGGCCGTTCCGCGGCCGGCCTCTTTTCGTTTGCGCCCTATCTGAACCCCGCCGCGTAGCCGACGCCGACAATCTCGTTGACCAGCTCATAGCAGAGGGTCATCGACTGGGTTCCCGGGTTCCAGTAGGCATTGGAGAATCCGCAGTCCTCGGCCGTGATCAGCACCATGCCGGTCTGCTCGGAGCGCCGGAACTGCACGAGGATGTCGCGGATCTCCTCGAGCACCTCCATGGATTTGACGATCTCGGCGGCGTCGGCGGTGTCCTTGCCGGCGTCCTGATAGGCCAGCGGAACCAACAGAGACGGCGACTTGCTGACCTTGGCGATATGCTGGTTCAGCAATATCGACCAGCTGGTGACGTTTTGGGCTGCTTCAACACGACACCCATTGAGACGCTTTGCGGGGATACCGACCCGTCGGGTCAGGGGGAGATAGGAGTCCGGCGCCGAGCCGTAGAGCAGACAGGCGATCTGGAAGCCGCGCTGCTCGTCGATGCCGTGCTCATCCCACCAGGGCAGGTCCTCACGCTTGCGATCGCTGAGCCGGGCCGAGGCCAGCCACCATTCCATGGCGGCGGCCGCGTCTGTGCCATCCTCTCCGCTGCTGTCCGGCGACAGCCAGTAGGTGGCGAAGCGGTCCGCGGCATCCTCCTCGCGGCCAAGGACCGGCAGGGCGTAGAGATCGACCAGACCATGCCCCATCTCATGCAGCATAACGAACCGCAGGGTGCCCTTGACGAACTGGCGCAGGGTGATGGCCTCGCGAAACAGGGCCTGCGGCGGCGCAAGCGTCACCCGGGGCCCGTCCTTCCGGGACTGAGGCCTGTCCTCGGCCGAGACCGGATTGTTCAAGGCTGCGGCCAGCAGCAGAGCGATGATGATGCGTTTCATGTTACCCCCGATCAGACCAGAAGCTTGAGCTCTGGAAGACGGGTCCGCATCATTCAGAAATGGGGGAAAACATCTCTTCGTCCGAAAAACGTCCCGCCGTCATGGGCATCGTCAACGTCACCCCCGACAGCTTCTCGGACGGAGGGCGCCACGCCACCACGCAAGCGGCGGTCGCCCACGGACGCCGCCTGCTCGACGACGGAGCCGACCTGCTCGACATAGGCGGAGAGTCTACACGTCCCGGCGCCGCCCCCGTCGCGTCGGACGAGGAGCTGGCCAGGGTAATGCCGGTCATTGAGGGGCTGAGCGGCGCAAGGCTGTCGATCGACACCATGAAGCCTGTCGTGGCTCGCGCCGCGATCGCCGCCGGCGCCAGCCTGTGGAATGACGTGTCAGCGCTTGGCGCGCCGGGCGCTCCCGAGTTGGCGGCCGAGCTCGGTTGCGAGGTTGTGCTGATGCATATGCAGGGCGCGCCCCGGACCATGCAGACCGCGCCGCGCTACGATGACGTGGTCGCTGAGGTCGAGGCCTTCCTGCTGACGCGCGTCGACGCCGCCATGGCCGCTGGCGTGGCCCGCGACCGACTCTGGCTCGACCCGGGCATCGGCTTTGGCAAGACCCTGGAGCACAACCTCGCCCTGATGGCCGCCCTGCCAAGGCTCGCCGGCCACGGCTTGCCCCTGCTGCTCGGCGCGAGCCGGAAGCGGTTCATTGCCGCTATTGATCCCGGCGGAGCTGATGCAGCAGCCCGGCTGGGCGGGTCGATCGCCCTGGCTCTAGCCGGAGCGCATGCAGGGGTGACAGCGGTCCGGGTGCATGACGTCCGCGAGACGGTTCAAGCTCTGGCGGTTCAGGCTGCCGTGCGTAGAGCCGGCCTGGATCACGCCTTCGCCAGCGACTGAAAGACACACGGGCTCGCAAAAGTCTGGACCCGGCTGCCCCGGCCCGGCACTGTCCGGCGCAGGGAGGCGCTGTCGAAACGGTCAGGGCCGGGACAATCGACAAGGTCGGAGCCGACAGCTTGCCCCAGTTCACGACTTCGGATGGCGTATCCATCGCCTTTGATGATGCCGGTGTTTCGGGCGGCCGCCCCATGCTGCTGATCCATGGCTTCTCTTCCAATCGCGAAGAGGCCTGGAAGCGGACCGGCTGGTTCGCCGCCCTGGAGCGACGCGGTCAAAGAGTGATCGCCCTCGATCTGAGGGGCCATGGCCAGAGCGACAAGCCCCATGACCCCGGCCAGTATGCGCGCGGCCGGATGCTGGCGGACAGCATCGAACTCCTGGACCACGTCGGCGTCAGCCAGGCCGATGTCTTCGGCTACTCCATGGGCGCGCGGCTGGCTTTGTCCCTGGCGCTGTCAGCGCCAGACCGGGTCGACCACCTGATTCTCGGCGGAGTCGGCGACCGCCTCCTGGCGCCCTCGCCGAGAGACGACAGCATGGCCGAGGCCATGGAAGCGGCGGATCCGGAAACCATCACCGAGCCGATGCTGCGCAGTTTCCGTCACTTCGCCGATGAACAGGGCGAGGATCGTCTGGCGCTGGCGGCGTTTACGCGGGCGCCTTCGACCCCCTATGCGGCCGACGACCTGTTCGCGATCAGCAATCCCACCCTGGTCACTGCCGGCGCCCGGGACAACCTGGCTGGCGATCCCCAGGGGCTTGCCGACGCCATACGCGGGGCCAAGGCTGTGACCCTGCAGGGCTGCGATCATTTCAACGCCATCCCTCACGCCCTGCTGAAGGCCAGCGTCTTTGACTTTCTGGATGGCTATCTGGACGACCCCTTCGGGTGAAGGGATCGTCCCTGGACGGCGGCTAACGCCCCATCAGATATTCGCCGCCCTTTTCAAGCCCTCGCTTCCAGGCAGGACGCGCATGGATGCGCTCGATCCAGGCGGCCATGTTGGGATAGGACGGCAGCTTGCCCATGGCCTTGGCGACCTCCGGGATAAAGCTCATCTGGATATCGGCCCCGGTCAGCTCGTCGCCGAGGAGGAAGTCCCGGCCGGCCAGGCTTTGTTCGACATAGCCCAGATGGTTGGCGATCTCGCTTTCGATACGGGGATGCAGAGGCGCGCCGCCGTCGCCGAGGCGGGCGACGTACATATTGAGCATCAGCGGCAGCATGGCGCTGCCCTCGGCATAGTGAAGCCACTGCTGGTAGACGTCATAGGCGGCGCTGGCCGGGTCCGGAGCCAGGCGCCCATCGGCGTGGCGGCGGATGATGTAGTCGATAATCGCGCCGCTTTCGATGACAGTCGCGTCGCCCTCGGTCACCACCGGGCTCTTGCCCAAAGGATGCACGGCCCTCAGTTCGGGCGGGGCCAGCCGGGTGGTCGCGTCCCGGGCATAGCGCTTGATTTCATAGGGAACGCCGAGTTCTTCAAGCAGCCAGAGAATGCGCTGCGAGCGACTTTCATTGAGGTGGTGGACGACGAGCATGATCTTCTCCCTTGGGGTTGGGGACGTGTTAGCGCGAGGAGCGCCCAAGCGGCAAAATAATGCGCCGTTCGCCCTGTGTTGTGTGCGTTTGCGAAATACATATAGTGCGCCGCACAACAAATCCGGGGAGATCGTCCACCATGACCACCGTCGCCACCTCGCAGTCCCTGGTTCTCGAGGGGCTCACGCCACTGCTCCGTGAAGCGGCCGACGCCGTCCTGGGCTTTGTGGCTGAGGCAAAGGGCGCCGTGAAGGCGAAGATCACCAACGGCGACAGGATCGACCGGAAACTGGCCGACGCGGAACAACACGCCGTTCACGGTTTTGGCTGGTACGCTTCCTATGCGGAATTGATGAGCCAGGTCGCCGGCTGGGCCGCGACACTCGATGCCGAAGGACAATTCAGCGAAGTCGAAGCCCTGCTCGCGCAGCTGCTGTTCTCGGAATACGCGGCGCAACTGGTCGGCGGCATCCCGATGAACCAGGGCGAGATCATCCGCCCGGCCGACCTGACCGCTGATCGCGAGACCATGGACCGTCTCTCTGCGCCGGCCCTGGTCAAATTGATGACGGAAGGCGGCGGCCAGGCCGTCAAATCGCGGGTCGCCGAGCTGGTCGCCAACTCACGGGGCAAGGCCACGGTCGAGAACACCGGGCTCGATGAAACCTTCGAGATGATCCGCGACCAGTTCCACAGCTTCGCCGAAGCCAAGGTCGTCCCCTTTGCGCACCAATGGCATCTGAAGGACGAACTGATCCCGCTGGAGCTGGTCAAGGAACTGGGCGACTTGGGCGTCTTCGGCCTGACCATCCCCGAAGAATTCGGCGGCGCGGGCATGGGCAAGACGGCCATGTGTGTGGTGTCCGAGGAACTCAGCCGCGCCTGGATCGGCGTGGGCTCCCTGGCGACCCGCTCGGAGATTGCCGCCGAGCTGATCCTGACGGGCGGAACCGACGCGCAGAAGGCCGAATGGCTGCCCAAGCTGGCCAGCGCGGAAATCCTGCCCACCGCCGTCTTTACCGAGCCCAACACCGGCTCGGACCTGGGCGCGCTGCGCACGCGGGGCGAACTGAAGGGCGACCAGTATGTGGTCACCGGCAACAAGACCTGGATCACCCACGCGGCCCGGGCCGATGTCATGACCCTGCTGGTCCGCACCGACCCGGCCACCACCGACTACCGTGGCCTGTCGATGCTGCTGGCGCCGAAGCTGCGCGGCGATGACGCCCAGCCCTTCCCGACGCCCGGCATGAGCGGCGGTGAGATCGAGGTGATCGGCTATCGGGGGATGAAGGAATACGAGATCGGCTTCGACGGCTTCACCGTGCCCGCCGCCAATCTGCTCGGCGGTGTCGAGGGTCAGGGCTTCAAGCAGTTGATGGCCACCTTCGAAAGCGCTCGCATCCAGACTGCCGCCCGCGCTGTCGGCGTGGCCCAGCGCGGCCTGGAACTGGGCCTGGCCTATGCGCTTGACCGCAATCAGTTCGGCGGTCCGATCTTCGGCTTCCCGCGCGTGGCCAACAAGCTGGCGATGATGGCGGCGGAACTGATGGGCGTGCGCCAGCTGACCTACTTCGCCGCCCGCCAGAAAGATGACGGCAAGCGCTGTGACCTCGAGGCTGGCATGGCCAAGCTCATCGCCGCCCGCGTCGCCTGGGCGGCCGCCGACAACGCCCTGCAGATCCATGGCGGCAACGGTTTTGCGATGGAATATGAGGTGAGCCGTGTGCTGGCCGACGCCCGCATTCTCAACATCTTCGAGGGCGCCGGCGAGATCCAGGCTCAGGTCATCGCCCGCCGCCTGCTTGAGGACAGCAACTGAGCGATCGGGATCGAACCCTGGTTCTTTTCAGTCCGGGGCCTGGTCCGCGGGAAAGATGAGCGGGCGCTTTCCGGGAGGCGACCCTAGATGGCGCTGGCCGTTCCCTTCAGAGACGGCTTGACCCCATCGAGGATGATGGCCGTCTGACGCTCCATGCGCTGGGTCATCTGCTCGGCGTTCGCGTCTTCCTGCGCCGCCAGACGGTAATTGTAGGAATAGCTGGCCATCAGCACCTCGAGCACGGTGTCCAGGTCGGCGTCAGGGCGGACGTCGCCGCGAGCCACGCCCTCGCACAGCACATCCAGCAGCATGTTCTTGAACGTCGCGTTCTGGCCGAAGGGAATGGTGGTTTCCTCAAGCGAGGGGCTGAAGCTTGCAGCAATGTGGGCCAGGAACAGCTTCACGCGGCGACATTCGAAGTCGTAGTGAATGGCGAAAATCGAGCAGATGCGGTCCGTTGTGGATCCGCGCAGGTAGGGCAGCACCCTGGTCAGTTCATCCTGGAGCAACCCGACGCGGTCGGCCATCACCTGGCTGAGGACGTCGGCCTTGGAACTGAACGTCGTGAAGACGCTGCCCACCGACACCCCCGCGCGATCCGCAATCGCCCGGATCGTTGTCTCGTCGTAGCCGATCTCATTGAAGAGATCGCGGGCGGCGGTCACCACCTTCGCCCGCGTTGCGGCCTTCTGATCTTCACGTACCCCCAAAACCGTCTCCCCCGGTTCGCACCAAAAAAAACGCCCCGCGTCCCGGCGAGGCGTTTTCTCAACTCTCGACTAGCTACGCACGCCAGCGAGGATCAGATTTATCTGATCGGAAAGTCTTGAGGTCAGGTCGTCCGCAGACCAGCTGTCGAACACCGCATGACGGTAGCCGGCAAGGTAGACGTCCCAGATTATTCCGGACACCAGCCTGAGGTCGGCCTTGGGCGACAACTCGCCGCGCTCTACCCCGGCGATCAGCGTGTCGCTGATCAGGGACATCACAGGCTTGAGAGCCTCGCGATTGCGTTGCTCACCGGCGTCTGACCGGGTCCAGGAGGAAGCGATGCCCGCCTGAAGCAGAGGCAACTGCTTCATGTGGAAACGATAGGCGACGCCGAACAGGTTGCTCAGAGCCTCGCAAACCGTCGCACCGGACTTTGCGGCGTCCTGCATGGCTTCGCCCAGCAGAGCGTAGTCCTTGGCAAGGATTTCGTCGAACAGTTCGGATTTGTCAGCGAAGCTGGCGAACACGGCGCCGGTCGACATACCGGCGGCCTTGGCGATGTCGCGGATGGTGGCGCCTTCGTAGCCGCGCTCGGTGAAGAGCTGTCGGGCGGCTGCCAGGACCTTCTCGCGCGTACGCTGCTTGGCGAGGGCGCGGCGGGTGGGTTTGGCAGGGCGCACCGCCGGCGAGGCGATCACACGCATGGGGATGTGGTTCATCGAACGGACTCCAGCTTGGCGAGCGCGCTTTCCGCGCGCTGCTCGAACTCAACGCAGTAGCCATCGACTACGTTCTGCAAAATCTCGGAATAACGGCGAGCGAGCTCCCGTCCGTCCTGCGCGGCATCGCGCAGGTCGACGATCAGCTGGCGGACTTCCGCCATCGCGTCGTCGATCTCTTCGGTCGGCGCTTGGTCGACCATCTGCGGCATAGCAGCCATCGGCTTGTTCTCACGCCTTCCCGCTTGAAAAGAACTGAACTGATCCGCGGTAAGGTGTCGATCATGTTCAGCGAACCGGCGTCATCGACCCGGGGCCGGGGCGTTTAGCGGGGTGGATGAGGGAATGCAAGGGCTTATTCCGTGGCACAAACAGTGCCAAAACCCACTATGACAACGGTAACATCGGTCACCGACGGATGAAATGCGACAATTCCACTCACTGAACACACTCAATGAACGACGCTTCCGAACTCGAATATTCTGGCCTTGGCCGATTGGCGAATTACCTTATGGCGCAAGGCTTCGATCGCTATAGAGTGAACCCGTGCGCGACATATTCTCATTGCTGATACCGCTCGCCCTCGCGGCCGTGGCGGTCACTCTGGCCTTCGGCCTCTACGCCCTGTTTCGCGGAGGCGACTACGGCCGATCTCGCTCAAATAAATTGATGCGGCTTCGGGTTCTGATGCAGTTCATCGCCGTTGTCGTACTCGTCGCGGCCTATTGGTGGCGGACAAAGGCCTGAGCGGATGGTGACCCTCAATCGCATCTATACCCGCACCGGAGACGCCGGAACCACGCGTCTGGCGACCGGCGAGGAAGTCAGCAAGACTCATCCGCGGGTCGCCGCCTACGGCGCTGTTGATGAGACCAATGCGTGCGTCGGCCTGGTGCGGCAGCACACGACGTCCGACCCCGAACTGGACGGCATCCTCGCCCGGATTCAGAACGACCTCTTCGATCTGGGCGCCGATCTGGCCACACCCGAGAGCGACAAGCCGCTGGCCTGGGAGCCTTTGCGCATTCTTGCCGGACAGGTCGAACGCCTGGAGCAGGAGATCGACCTGCTCAACGGCGAACTCTCAGACCTGACCAGCTTTGTGTTGCCGGGCGGCTCGCCGGCCTCGGCGGCCCTTCACCTGGCGCGCACCGTTTGTCGGCGAGCCGAACGGGAGACTGTCTCCCTCGCCGCCATGCCCGATCAGCGCGTGAGCCCGGAAGCAGTAAAGTTCCTCAACCGGCTGTCTGATCTTTTGTTCGTGGCCAGCCGCTGGGCCAACGACAAGGGCGCGGCCGACGTCCTGTGGACGCCCGGCGCCAATCGCTGAGCATGCCTTATTACGGCGCCTGAGGCGCCTTGGCCTGTTCAGCCGAAGCGGCCTTGGCCTGCGGGGCCGAAGCCTTGGGTGCGGGCGTTGAAGTGGCAGGCTCTCCGCCCGCAGGCGCGGCGGCGCCAGCCCCATACTGTTCAGATTGAATCTTCTTCGCCGCCTGCTTCTTTGCCCATTCCTCGCGGCTCATTCCCTCCGGCCGGCCGGTCAGTTCGGGGAGATAGAGCGGGGTCGCGCAGGTCCGCGTCGAAGCGTCCCACCAGCCTTCCTGACGGTCGCAACGCTTGGCCGGCCAGACCCAGAAAATCTGGTATGACCAGATGCCGACCACGCCCACGGCGAAGAGGCCGAGGAAAATGATCTTCAGGCGATCGATGATCTTGCTCATGGGCGAGGCCTCTAGACGATATGCGCCGTTATCGCCAGCCACCTGATCGGGGCGATTTTTCGGCCTACATTGACCCATAGGTAAACTTGCATTGCGTGGCCAAGATAGTATCAGCCTGTCCGCGCAAGATTTTTCGCAACGCAACACGGGCGGACAAAACCGATGAAGGTGCTGGTCCCGGTCAAACGGGTAATCGATTACAACGTCAAAGCCAGAGTGAAGGCCGACCAGAGCGGCGTCGACCTGGCGAACGTCAAAATGAGCATGAACCCCTTCTGCGAGATCGCAGTCGAGGAAGCCGTGCGTCTGAAGGAAAAAGGCGTCGCCACTGAAGTGGTGATCGTTTCCATCGGGCCGGCCCAGGCTCAGGAAACCATCCGCACGGCGCTGGCCATGGGCGGCGACCGCGGCATCCTGGTCCAGTCGGACAGCGATCTCGAGCCGTTGGCCGTCGCCAAGCTGCTCAAGGCCGTGGCTGACGAGGAAAAGCCTGACCTGATCGTCATGGGCAAGCAGGCTATCGATGGCGACAACAACGCCGTCGGCCAGATGCTCTCGGCCCTGCTGGGCTGGCCGCAGGCCACCTTCGCCTCCAAGCTGGACGTTGAAGGCGGCAAGGCGACCGTGACCCGCGAGGTCGACGGCGGCCTTCAGGTGCTCGAAGTCGCCATCCCGGCGGTGATCACCGCCGACCTTCGCCTCAATGAGCCGCGCTACGCTTCGCTGCCTAACATCATGAAGGCGAAGAAGAAGGAAATCGTCACCAAGGCGACCGGCGACTACGGCGTCGACACCGCCCCGCGCCTGACGGTGCTGAAGGTGACCGAGCCGGCCAAGCGTTCCGCCGGCATCAAGGTCGAAAACGCCGCCGAACTGGTCGGCAAGCTCAAGACTGAAGCGGGGGTGCTCTGATGGCCGTTCTCGTCGTCGCTGATAACGACAACGCGCATCTGCGCGACACCACCCACAAGACCGTCACCGCCGCCCTCGCCATTTCCGGCGACGTGGATGTGCTGGTCATGGGTGAAGGCGCCAAGGCCGTGGCTGACGCCGCCGCCAAGATCGAAGGCGTCCGCAAGGTCCTGCTGGCCGAAAGCGCTGATCTGGGACACGGCGTCGCCGAGGTCCAGGCCGCCACGGTCGAGGGCCTGATGAGCGGCTACGACGCCGTTCTGATCCCGGCCACCTCGGGCGGCAAGAACTACGCCCCCCGCATCGCCGCCAACCTCGACGCCGCTCCGATCTCGGAAATCGTCGAAGTGGTCAGCGCTGACACCTTCGTTCGTCCGATCTACGCGGGCAACGCCCTGGAGACCATCCAGTCTTCGGACGCCAAGAAGGTCATCACCGTCCGTCCGACCGCCTTCAAGGCGGCCGGCGAAGGCGGCTCGGCCAGCGTTGAGAGCGCCTCGGCCGGCACTGCCGCCTCGGGCGCGAAGTTCGTCAGCGAAGAGATGGTCAAGTCCGACCGTCCCGAGCTGACGGCGGCCAAGATCGTCGTCTCCGGCGGTCGCGCCATGGGCTCGGCTGAAGAGTTCCAGTCGGTCATCGAACCGCTGGCCGACAAGCTCGGCGCCGCCGTGGGCGCCTCGCGCGCCGCCGTCGACGCGGGCTACGCCCCCAACGACTACCAGGTCGGTCAGACCGGCAAGGTCGTGGCGCCGGCGCTGTACATCGCGATCGGCATCTCCGGCGCGATCCAGCACCTCGCCGGGATGAAGGACAGCAAGGTCATCGTGGCCATCAACAAGGACGCCGACGCGCCGATCTTCCAGGTCGCCGACTATGGCATCGTGGGCGACTACAAGACCGTCGTCCCCGAACTGATGGCCGCCCTGGGCTAACGCCCGGGCGACATCGTCGAGAGATCAGGGCCGGGCGGAAACGTCCGGCCTTTTTTTCTTTGGGCGCTGCTCCCCCATCGGGGGAGCTGTCGGCGAAGCCGACTGAGGGGGTCGCCAACGATCGTGGGCCCCCCCTCCACCACCGCCCTTGGCGGTGGTGGAGGGGGGGCCCACGAT
>Ga0209066_10000059_pt1 | contig 152357 bp, 147 predicted proteins | sample All_14_2_FD_187198 | JGI IMG/M metagenome (GOLD analysis project Ga0209066, IMG submission 187198) | Freshwater microbial communities in response to fracking from Pennsylvania, USA - Allegheny Zone_MetaG_DW_15 (SPAdes) (version 2) ...
CACCCACACGCGGTCGAAATCCGGCGCGACGCGCTGCAGAAAATGCGTGGCATCCTGCCCGGCCGGCACCCTGATGGTCGGGAAGCCGGTCACCGGCGCCAACGCACAATCCACCACGGTGACCGCCACCCCCGTCAGCCCGGCCAAGTCGGCCAGCACGGCGTCGCGCATACTGCTACCCTGCGCCAGCAGCGAAGCCAGTGCTTCGTTGGCCAGCGCCTCGTCGTCTTCACCCAGGCCGCCGGCACTGACGAATTCGTACAACAAGATTTTCGTTTTCTGTTCCATGCACATCATTCCGGTCATCGATCTTCTGCACGGGCAGGTCGTGCGCGGCATCCGTGGCGAGCGCAGCCGTTACGCGCCCATCGAATCGCCGCTCTGCGGCAGCGCCGAGCCCGACAAAGTCGTGCCGATTCTGCGGGATTACGCCGCCGCCGACACGCTCTACATCGCCGATCTCGACGCGCTGAGCGGTGCGGCGATTCAGGCGGGCGTTATCGCGCGGCTGCTGAAGCACAATCCGGGCCTCACGATCTGGCTGGATGCCGGCTTTGCAGACACCCGAGCATTCGATGCGCTTTGTGCAGCGCTGGCCCGCCTGGGCGCAGAAGAAGACGCACCCCGAGACGCACCCCGTCTTGTCCCCGTTTTCGCCAGCGAATCCCTGTCCAGTTACCACCAAGCCGCCGCAGCGCTGGCGGACCGCACGCACCACATCCTGTCGCTCGACCGCCGGGGCACCCAGACGCTCGACCCCGCCGGGCTGTGGGACGCACCAGCGCTGTGGCCGCAACGTCTCATCGTCATGGCGCTCGAGCGCGTGGGCGCTTATGAAGGCCCTGCGGTCGACCTGCTGCGGGCCGTTCGCGAACGAGCGCCGGACGATACGCAGCTGATCGGTGCCGGCGGCCTGCGCGATGGTGACGATCTCGCCCAGGCGGTGGCAACCGGGGCACATGCCTGGCTGGTCGCGTCCGCTTTGCACGACCGCCGCCTACCGCCAGGTGGTCGGTGAAGGACGTGGCTTTTTGGCACAACACGCCCAGCGCCGGGTGTCTCGGTTCGACACGACGATCCACCCGCGCGCCAACCGCACCCAGTTTCCGCCATTCGCGACCCAGCTTGGCACATGGCTTGCATGGAGCCCCCGCATGAATACGCCAACCCTTGCCCCTTCGCCTACCGCCGAGCATCAGACGGCGGCGGGCGCCGCTGACGCACCGTGGACCTGTCCGTTCTGTTCGCTGCTCTGTGACGGATTCAGCCTGCAGGACGGCGATCCACCACGCCTGATCGGCTCGGATTGCCCACGTGCCCTCAAATCACTCGATGCCTTCGTCCGCCCGCCAAAAGCTGTCACTCCCACTATCGACGGTGTAACGGCCACCCTTGATGCTGCGTTGGACGCCGCAGCGGCCCGCTTGGCCAAGGCACGTCTGCCGCTGTTCGGCGGCCTGGCGACCGACGTTTCCGGGATGCGCCAGCTTTACCGTCTGGCCAACGCCCGCGGCGCTGTCTTCGATCACGCCCATGGCGATGCGCTGATGCACACACTGCGTCCGCTGCAGGACCGCGGCCAGCTGTTTTCCACGCTGGCCGAAATCCGCAGCCGGGCCGACCTGGTCATCTGCATCGGCACCGACGCCGCGAACTATCCCGAGTTCTTCCGCCGCATCGCGCCCGCTGCGGACGGCGGGCTGCAGCGTCGCACGGTGTTCGTCGGTGCTCAGCCGCCTGCTCAAGCCATCGACCGCAGCAGTGTGGGCAGGGTGACCGGGCAGGGTGATCTGTTCGACACCGTGGCGACCCTCGCCGCATTGGTCGACCAACGGCGCCTGCCTGATGCAGCACCGGAACTGATCGAACTGGCGAACGCCATCCGCGCTGCGCGCTATTGCGTGCTGGTGTGGGAGCCCGCACAGCTACCCGAGCACGGTGCGCTGATTACGGAGGCGATGCTGCGATTGGCAATGAGCTTCAATCGCAGCACCCGCGGCGGCATGTTCGCGCTCAGTGGCGTCGATGGCCTGCAGACCGCCAACGCCGCGATGAGCTGGCTGTCCGGCTTGCCACTGCGCAGTCGCGTCGGCCCGCAAGGCCTCGAGCACCAGCCCCTGCAATTCGCCACTGCCCGACTGCTGGCCAACAACGCGGTCGACCTGCTGCTGTGGGTAGCGAGCTTTGGCACCCATCTCCCGCCACCGTCGGCGTCCATGCCACGCATCGTGCTAGGCCACCCTATGCTCGCGCCCCATTGCGCAGGCGGGGACACCGTGTTCATCCCGGTTGCGACACCGGGCATCAACGCCGACGGTCACCTGCTGCGTGCGGACAGCGTGGTCGCGCTGCCCTTGCATGCCATTCGCGAAGAGGGTCTGCCCGGCGTTGCCGACATCGCGCACGCCCTTGCCACCCGACTTGCTCGCGCCGCGAAGGCCACACGATGAGCACCATCCGACTGCGCGGCGGGCGCATCTACGACCCCACCAACGGCATCGACGGCGAAGTGCGCGATATCGGCATGCGTGACGGTCGCATCGTCGAGCTCCATCCACAGGAAAAGGTCGATCACGACTACGACCTGAGTGGCTGCATCGTCATGGCGGGCGGCATCGACCTGCACACCCATATCGGCGGCGGCAAGGTAAACCTCGCCCGCATGATGCTGCCCGAAGACCACCGCGCCCGGCGCGAGCGCGACACCCTGCTGGAGCTCGCCTCCAGTGGCTGCTGCACGCCCGGCACGCTCGAAACCGGCTACCGCTACGCCGAGATGGGCTACACGGCAGCCTTCGAACCGGCGATGCTGGCCGCCAACGCCCGCCAGGCCCACATGGAGATGGGCGATACCCCCATCCTCGACCACGGCGCCTACGTGATGCTGGGCAACGAGGAGGTCTTCCTCGAGATGCTCGCTCGCGGCGAGGACTTCGAACGCGTCCGCGATTACGTCGGCTGGTCGATCAACGCCAGCAAGGCGATGGGCGTGAAAGTGGTGAACCCCGGCGGCATTTCCGCCTTCAAGTTCAACCAGCGCAAACTCGACGTCGACGAGAACCACGTGCACTGGCAGGTCACACCACGCCGGGTGGTGCATACGCTGGCACGCGCGCTGCGCGAGTTGGGCGTGCCGCACCCACTGCACATCCACGCCAGTAACCTCGGCGTGGCTGGCAACATCGAATCCACGCTCGCCACCATCGATGCCCTCGAAGGCCTGCCCGGCCATCTCACGCACATCCAGTTCCACACCTACGGCACCGAGGGGCCGAAGAAATTCTCCTCGGCCACCCGCCAGCTGATCGAGAAGCTGAAGGGGGCGCCTAACGTCAGCATCGACGTCGGCCAGATCATTTTCGGTCAGACCGTCACCGCCTCGGGCGACACCATGCGCCAGTTCGCCAACGCCGACCTGGGCAACCCGCGCAAATACGTCGGCGGCGACATCGAGTGCGATGCCGGCTGCGGCGTCGTGCCGTTCCGCTACCGCGAGCAAAGCTACGTCAACGCGCTGCAGTGGGCGATCGGGTTGGAGATCTTCCTGCGCATGGACGACCCCTGGCGGGTTGTACTGACCACCGACCACCCCAACGGCGGCCCCTTCACCAGCTATCCGCACCTGATCAAGCTGTTGATGGACAAGTCCTTCCGCGACGAACAGCTCGCGCGCCTGCACCCCGACGTGGCAGCGATGGCCGACCTGCGCGAGATCGGGCGCGAACTCAGCCTGTACGACATCGCCATCATGACCCGCGCGGGTCCCGCAAAGCTGCTGGGCCTCAGCGATCGTGGCCAGCTCGGCGTCGGTGCAGCGGCCGACATCGCGGTGTATCGCGAGCAGAGCGACCGCGAGGCGATGTTCGCCACGCCGGAATACGTGTTCAAGGACGGCTCCTTGGTCGCCCGCCGCGGCCGGCTTGAGGCGGTGCCCACCGGGGGCACCCATTTCATCGAACCCGAATACGACCCTGCCATCGAAAAGACGCTGGAGCGCCATTACCGCCAGCACCTGTCCATCGACTGGCGCCACGCCAAGATCAGCAAGGACGAACTGTGCTCCTGCTCCAACCACGGCAGCCTGCTGCCCTGCAAGCTGCATGGAGGGGGGCGGACATGAGCACGACAGGCCAAACGACACCCATGCAACGCAACGGCATCCACATCGACGACACCTTCGCCGAAGCCTTCCCGATGAAGGCGACGCGGCTGATCATCACCGCCCACAACGACACCTGGGCGCAGCACGCCGCGGTCGCGACCACCGGCTTCGCCACCTCGGTGATCGCCTGCGGCTGCGAGGCGGCCATCGAACGCCCGCTGTCGCCGGACGAGACGCCCGACGGCCGGCCGGGCGTGGCGGTGTTGCTGTTCTCGATGTCCGGCAAGGAGCTTGCCAAACAGGTCGAGCGCCGCGTCGGCCAGTGCGTGCTGACCTGCCCGACCACCGCGGTGTATGCGGGCATCAAGGACGGTGACCCGATCGCGCTGGCAAAAAACCTGCGCTTCTTCGGCGACGGCTGGCAGATCTCCAAGATGATCGACGGCACGCGCTACTGGCGGGTGCCGACCATGGACGGCGAGTTCGTCGGCGAGGAAACGACCTTCGTCGTCAAGGCCGTCGGCGGCGGCAACCTGCTGATCCTCGCTCGCGACACCGAGGCGGCGCTGGCTGCGGCCGAAGCCGGCGTGGCGGCGATGCGCACGGTGCCTGGCGTGATCATGCCTTTCCCTGGCGGCGTGGTGCGCTCGGGCTCCAAGGTGGGCAGCAAGTACGCCAGCCTGTCGGCCTCGACCAACGACGCCTTCTGCCCGGCGCTGACGCCCCTCGCGCGCAAGACCGAACTCGACCCAGGAGTGAGCTGCGTGATGGAAATCGTCATCGACGGCCTGACCGAGGCCGACGTATCCGCGGCAATGCGGGCAGGCATGGACGCGATCATCGCGCGCGGTGCTGCAGCCGGCGTATCGCGTCTGTCGGCCGGCAACTATGGCGGCAAACTCGGGCCTTTCCATTTCCATCTGCGCCGCATCCTGGGCGAGGAGGGGGCGGTATGAGCACCCGACTCCATCTGCGTTTGCGCGAGGCACCGCCGCTGCGCGTGTCACTCGACGGCATCGTGCCTGAGCAGGCCGCCGACGCGGCCGACGTGGCGCACCGCGCCCTGTGGCTGGGGAACCAGACCATCGAACTGGGCGAACTCTTCGACGTCAGCACGCAAACGCTGGAAGGCGATGCAGTGCCTGAACTCGTCATCGAAGGCGATTGCCGCCGCATCGACGGCATCGGCCGCGGCATGAACGGCGGCATGCTGCGCATCGAAGGCGATGCAGGTGACTACCTCGGCGCCGGGATGCTGGCGGGCGTGATTGTCGTCAGCGGCAGTGCCGGCGATCTGGCAGCGTGCGAGATGCAGGGCGGGCGAATCGACATCGCACGCAACCTGGGCGACTTCGCCGCCAGTACGCTACCCGGCAGCATGGACGGCATGCGGGGCGGCACGCTGGTGGTACGCGGCAATGTCGGTGCGCGCTGCGCAGATCGCATGCGGCGCGGCATGCTCATCATCCATGGCGATGCAGGGGATTTTCTCGCCTCGCGCATGGTGGCCGGCACCGTCGCGCTGGCGGGCAGGGCGGGCGCCCACTGCGGCTATGGCATGCGCCGTGGCACGCTGGTGTTTGCCGGCAACACGCCCGCAGCCCCGCCTACCTTCGTCGCGACGCATCAAGATATCGTCGTTTTCTGGACATTACTGCGCCGTAGCCTGGATTATCATGGCGGCCGTTTCGCGGCCCTCCCTGGACGCGCGCCACGCCGCCTGGTCGGCGATCTGGCAGCCGGCGGCAAAGGCGAGTGGTTGCTGCCACACACGGATTGACTCGCACCAAGACACCCCACGGAGACCTCATGAGCAAGAACTACGTTTTCCATGCCGGCGAAGCCACCGTCCTCGCAGCCGAGGGCCAGTTCACCGACGCCATGCCCGAGGTGCTGATCGGCCGTACCGACGGCCCGGTCGGACAGTCCTTTGCCAACTTGATGGCACAGAACAAGGGGCACACCTCGATGTTCGCCATCCGTGCGTGCAACCAACTGGTGCGCCCGGCAACCATGACCGTGCCGAAGGTGACGCTGAAGGATTCGGCCAACATCGAACTGTTCGGCGGCGTGGTGCAGTCCGCCACCGCCGACGCGGTGATCGACTGCGTGATCGAGGGCATCATCCCGCGCGACGTGGCCGATGACCTGTGCATCATCAGCCTGGTGTGGATCGATCCGCGCTGCGCTAAGGACCCGAACCTCGACAAGAAGGACATGTACCGCACCAACTACGAAGCGACCAAGCTGGCGATCAAACGCGCACTGAACAACGAGCCCAGCATCGACGAGCTGATCGCCAACCGTCACACGATCAAGCACGACATGGACGACTGGAGCTGATCGTCTGCGGACTTGCCCGATGTTGACGCTGCCTGCCACTGACTGCTTCGCGCTGCTCGACGACTGCAACGCCACCTTGGCGCTGCCGTCGAGCCGGCTGTACACCGGTTTCGTTCGGGAGCACCGCTGCGACGACCCGGCGGCCCTCGACAGGGTCTGGGCTGCCGTAGCAGCAGATATGGGCACCGGGCTGCATGCCGTCGTGCTCGCGGATTACGAATGGGGTGCCCGGCTGATGCAGGCCGGGCACGCGCAGCTTTCGTCCGAGTCAAAAGGCGCGCTGCGGGTGCTGATGTTCGAGCATCTGCAAAGAATGTCGGCCGACGCAGCCGGCAACTGGCTCGCGCAGCGCGAAGAGGATGAACTGGCACTCGACCCGGGCCAGCCCGCGCCTGCCGGTGTCATCGACATCGTCCCTAGCGTCGATCGCGAAGCCTTCACCGACGCCATCCATCATATCCACGACTACATCCGCGAAGGTGAGACTTACCAGGTCAACTACACCTACCGCCTGGGCTTTCGCAGCTTCGGTGCGCCGGTCAGTCTGTATCGCCGACTACGGGCACGCCAACCTGTGGGCTTCGGCACTTTCATCGGATTGCCGGCCGCTTCCGGCGGTGGCTACGTGTTGTCGTGTTCACCGGAGCTTTTCCTGCGCAATACCGCGGGCAAGCTCGAAGCCCGGCCGATGAAGGGCACCGCGCCACGGGCACGCGAGCCAGAAGGCGACAGCGAGATCGCGCGCATGCTGGGCGAGGATGTCAAGAACCGCGCCGAAAACCTGATGATCGTCGATCTGCTGCGCAACGATCTCGGCCGCATCGCGCGCACCGGTTCGGTCAAGGTGCCCAAGCTGTTTGCCATTGAGCCGTATTCGACGGTATTTCAGATGACCTCGAGCATCGAGGCCGAGCTTGCTCCCGAGGCGGACTTTGCCGATGTACTGCGAGCATTGTTTCCCTGCGGCTCGATCACTGGCGCGCCCAAGCACCGGACCATGCAGATCATTGCCGATCTGGAGAACACGCCGCGCGGCCTTTACACCGGCAGTATCGGCTGGATCGACCCACCCGCCACACCCGGCCAGAAATGCGGTGATTTTTGCCTGTCGGTCGCAATTCGCACGCTCACACTCGGCCAGCCCGACCAGAGCGGCTTGCGTGCCGGCATGATGGGTGTCGGAGCGGGCATCGTGATCGACAGTCATGCCGAAGAGGAATTCGAAGAGTGCTTGCTCAAGGCGCGCTTCCTGACTGGACTCGACCCGGGTTTCTGCCTTTTCGAAACCCTCTTCGGCCGCCGCGATACGGGCATTCGTCATCTCGACCGTCACCTTGCACGGCTGAAAGCCAGCGCCCATGCGCTCAGCTTCGTTTTTCCACGTCAATCCATCCTGGACGCACTCGCCGGCCAGTGCGCCACTCTGGCGCAGAACCAGGACTACCGCATCCGCCTGGCCTTGCACAAGGACGGACGCACCGACCTCGCCGTCACGAGACTCGACCCGATTGTCACCCCGGTGCGAGTCCTTCCACCGAAGCGCCGCGGGCAGGTTCCGACCGAGTTTTTGTTTGTCGGCCATAAGACGACGATGCGTGCCGCCTATGACACGGCCGTCGCTGATGCGATACGCCAGGGTGCCTTCGACAGGCTGTTCGTCAACCACGACGGTCAGATTACGGAGGGTGGGCGCAGCAACATCTTCGCGTTGATCGATGGCGAATGGATGACCCCACCCGTCAGTGCCGGACTGCTACCGGGTGTCATGCGTAGCGTCCTGCTCGACGACCCAGCATGGCGCGTACGCGAAGCGCCGCTCACGCTTGCCGATCTCCGCCGAGCCGATCGAATCGTCCTGTGCAACGCCCTTCGCGGTCCGATCGACGCCATTCTCGACGAGTCTGAAGAAACTGAGCATGAGCACAGCACACATCGCGCTATTCGATCTTGACCACACCCTGATTCCGTTCGACAGCGGAATGATGTGGTTTCGTTTTCTGGCTGCTCATGGCAAGGCATCTGTGACGCTACCGGACGCTTATCTGGATCGCTGCCACGCCTACCTGGCGGGAGACGTCACGGCAACTGAACTGCATCAGTTTGTCGCCAGTACGTTTCGAGGGCATTCGCCGAATGAATTGCAGGACTTGAAACGTTCATTTGCCGGCGAAATCGCGGACCAAATCCCTCCTGCCGCCCACCGTCTCGTCCAGAAACACCTCCAGCGAGAGCATCGTTGCTGCATCGTCACCGCAACCAATCGCTTCGTCGCGTCAGCTTTTGCACAAGCACTCGGCATTGACGAGCTGCTCGCGACCGAACTCGAAACAGACGAAAACCACTTCACTGGCGAACTGATGGGCGCGGTGTGCCACGGGACGGAAAAAGTCACACGAGTCAACACATGGCTCGAAAACCAAGCGCTGAATTGGGAATCGGTTGGCCATAGCGTTTTTTATTCAGACTCCGCCAGCGATCTACCCTTACTGCAAAAGGTTGCTGAACCGATTGCCGTCCGCCCCGATCCGCGCTTGCGCGACTATGCCGTGGCAAAAGCTTGGCGCATCGCGGAAACGCTCGGCGACCTCTGATCACCCAAAAAGTTTGTCCAGCACCCGTCCCAACCAACCTTTGCTCTCAGCCGGGGCGGGCGATGCGGTCACCTGCGCCATCGAGGGGCGTTGAACCTGCTCTACGACGACTGCTTGCGGCTGCACCGATGCCACCGGCGCAACCCTGGGAGACACCTGCGGCGTGACGGCGCGACCCGATGCTAGCCGGCTTTCCAACAATTGCGCATGGTGCCGTCGAAGCACGGAATCCTCGGGCAGGGGAGGCAGACCTGCGTTAGCCGCAATCTGGTTGAAGTGGCGGCGCAGGATGGAATCGGTCGGTGCATATAGCGCAGTCATGGCGTACTCCGAGCGGGAAGGATGCGCCTTTTCAAGCACGAGACGTGCCATAGTTTCAGTATTTCAACAGTCCAGAATGCGCACTTCAACCATTCCGCTATTTTGCAGACCACTGGATTGCGTTTGCTTCGCAGCGACGCAGGTGCTACTTTTTGGCACATGCCGTTAGGCAAAGCTCTACATATGAGGTCGGGAAACGACCCGGAGAGGAGATAAGGACATGACGGGTTATCCCAAACTCAGGGACGCCCGCGAAGAGCGGCTTGTGCTTGCGCGCGAGCGGTTCTTCCGCGATGAGATGCCCGAGCCGGACGAACTTTCGCCGCTCATCCTGCGCTCGTGGGAGCGTTGTCGTGATTTCGGGCTGGACCATGCGATATCGCATGCGATCGATCCGGTCGGCCGTAGCCGATTGTCCGAATCGCGCGAACGCAGCGCTCGACTGCTTGAGCTCGGCAGTGGCGTGATGGAGCACGTCTTCGATCAGATCCGCGCTTCGGGCAGCATGGTGCTACTGGCAGACACCGAAGGAATGATCATTCATAGCCTTGGCGACGCCGGTTTTGTCGATCGCGCCGAACGTGTATCCCTGCAGCCCGGCGCTTGCTGGAGCGAAAACGTGCGCGGCACCAACGGCATTGGCACGGCTATCGCCGAACGCCAGTCCATCGAAGTCCTCGGTGCCGAGCACTACCTCGACCGCAACATTTTCCTTGCCTGCAACGCCGCCCCCATTTTCGACCCGCGGGGTCAGCTGGCGGGTGTATTCGACATCTCGGGCGACTATCGCAACCCACAACGTCATACGCTGGGCTTGGTGCGGCTCTCGGTACAGTTGCTCGAAAAGCGTCTGTTCGAGGCAGAATTCGCCAACGACATACTGCTCGCATTCCATTCGCGCCCCGAATACATCGGCAGCCTGCAAGAAGGGATGATTGCCGTGAGTCCGGACGGCGCGGTGCTCGGACTCAATCCGGTCGCTCGCGACTGGTTCAGCGGATTGGGCCTCTCGCTCGAAAAGGCCGATCTGTCCGACCTTTTCAAGCCCAGCCTCGGTGTCATTCTCGACCGCTGCCGATCGGCCCACAATTCCATGGTCCGTCTGGATCTGCGCAAGGGCAGCGAGATTTATATCCAGACTCGCTCGCAGCGTCCGCTGACCTTGACCAACCCGCAATGCGTGACGAGCGAGCAGAGCGCCCAGGCCGGCAGTCTGGCGCACAGCACCCGTAACGCTCCCCACTACAATCCGGTGCGCGAACCGAATCTCGACTCCCTCGCAACCGGTGACGAGCGCCTGCAGCGGGCCTTGCAGCGCGCGCGCCGCATCGCGGGCAAGGACATTCCGCTCCTCATTCAAGGCGAGTCGGGCGTCGGCAAGGAGGTCTTTGCCCAAGCGTTCCACAACAGTGGTCCCCGCGCTGACGGCCCCTTCATCGCATTGAACTGCGCCGCCATTCCCGAAAACCTGATCGAATCCGAACTCTTCGGCTATGCGGGCGGTGCCTTCACCGGCGCTCGACGCGAAGGCGCCATCGGCAAAGTCCAGCAAGCGCATGGCGGCACGCTTTTCCTCGACGAAATCGGCGACATGCCGCTGCCGATGCAAACCCGTCTGCTGCGCGTGCTGCAGGAACGTTGCGTAACGCCGGTTGGCGCCATGAAGACGATACCGGTCGACATCTCGCTCGTCTGCGCAACCCACCGCATGCTGCGTGAAGCGGTCGCCAGCGGCGAATTCCGCGAGGACCTGTATTACCGCGTCAATGGCCTCGCTGTCACGCTACCCGCATTGCGCGAACGGACGGACGTTGTTTGCCTGGTCCAACGCATTCTCGTCGCCGAAACGGCCGGTCAGCGCGACACCCCGGTCACCATCAGCCCTGATGTGTTGCGCTTTTTCGAGCACTACCCATGGCCGGGCAACATCCGCCAGCTTCAGAGTGTCATCCGTGTAGCCGTCGCTTTGCTGGACGACGACGAAGACGTCATCGAGGCCATTCACCTCCCCGAAGAGCTCTTCGCCTCCGACCCCCACGTCGATCACGCAGAACCTCGAGCAAGCACCCTGGTCAACGACCCAGCGGAGGAGGGCGGCAAACTGAACGCCATCCCGCCACAACCAGCGCCATCGGCCGCACCACGCAGCCTCGACGAAATCGAACTCGATGCCATCGCTGCGGTCATGCGAGAAGTCGGAGGCAACGTGTCGGCCGCGGCTCGTCGCCTTGGCATCAGCCGCAATACGCTTTATCGAAAGCTGGGCAAGATCGGGTAGGGGAGTTCGCGGCATAGGCCCTGCCCGAAGCCCACAGGAGAACGCACGATGAATGGGTTCAGAAAACTCCCGGGCTTCACCCGCTCGCCGGCGGGGCTGGAACGTCAGGTGTTGCTCAAACTGCCACGCATGACCTTACTGGGAACGGCGCTGATCGCGCTACCGTCGCTGGTTGTCCGCATGGCCAATGCGGGCGACCCATCGAATGCTGCCCTCACGCAGATCGCAACCGTCGATATTTACGTTCTCAGCGTGATCGTGCTGCACTGGACGGTCATCTTCACTGTGGGCATCTTCGCCTTCATCGTTTTCGTCATGAAAGGGCCTGCCTATGTTGCAGACGCCTATCCACTCAAGGACGCAGACCGCCCCGACGGGCGCTGAATTCGACGCTTCGTTTTAACTCACATCAAAGTTTTTTCCTCCCGCCGGACTAGCCTCTTACGACACCCCGTCAGGAGGAGAGCCAGAATGAACATCATCAGAAGTTGGGTAGAAAAAAGCCAGCGTCGCATGACCATGATGCAACGGATGATCCAGCGACTGGACGTCAACACCTCGAAGGTCGTATGTGCTGACAACGGCGTCACTTTCCGCGCCATGGTCGGTCGCTGCCGCGGGTGCGAGAAACCGGACATTTGCAGCAAGTGGCTCGACGGCCACCGTCCAGACGATAACCCCAAAGGCTTTTGTCCAAATGCGGCGGCGTTCGAACCGTATCGCGAACACTGAAAGCGAAAGAGGTCGATCAGTCGAGAGAGAGGCGCGCTGAAAACGCGCCTTTTTTACTGGGATTCGTAGTTTACATAATACAAATTATCGTGTTTTTCATGAGCCGCATCCGACGTACGCTAAGGTCGGTTTTTGCTTACTGGCTGTGTATAATGCGCGCCGTCCCAAGACACCCTGTGCGGGGGTGGCGGAATTGGTAGACGCACTGGATTTAGGTTCCAGCGCCGCAAGGCGTGAGAGTTCGAGTCTCTTCCCCCGCACCATCAGCACGCACAAGGGTTTCAAGGCTTTTGAAACCATGTGGCATTAGCAGAAAAGCATAAACGCGGCACACTTTTGGCACACTTAGCCTGAAGCTGTGCCGTTTTTTGTGCTCCACGCCCGTTCGCTGTAGTGTCTTGCTCATGGCATCACCGAGAGCAAGAACATGGCAACGATCACCAAGCGCACTGGCAAGAACGGCACCAGTTACAAGGTGCAGGTCCGCATCAAGGGGCATCCCCCCGAGACGGCGAGCTTCGACCGCCTGACCGATGCGAAACGGTGGGCAGCCGAGACCGAAACCAACATTCGGCAGGGTAAGCACTTCGGCATCGCCCGCCGCCGCACCTTCACCGAGCTGGCGGACAAGTACCAGACCGCAATCGCCGATCACCTGAAGTCCGCTGACGCCCGCGTGAGTCACCTAGCCTACTGGCGCGACGAGTTCGACGGTTACAGCCTCGAGGACGTGACTTCACCCCTCATCGCGGACAAGTACGCCAAGCTGCACAAGGATGGCGACCGTACGCCAGCGACCGCAAACAGATACCTTGCAACCCTGTCGGCATGCTTCACCTATGCGGTCAAGGATCTAGGCTGGATCGAGCGCAATCCCTGTGCCCGCGTGAAGAAGGTTAAGGAGTCCGCAGGCCGCGTCCGCTATCTGACCGACGACGAGCGAACCAGGCTCATCGAGGCATGCAAGGAATCCCGTAACCCCCTGCTCTACCCCGCTTTCATCCTGGCGCTCTCGACAGGCGCACGGCAGGCCGAACTGATGAACCTGCGATGGAATCAGGTCGACTTCACACGTAGCACCATCGTCCTGCGTGACGGCGAAACCAAGAATGGCGCCGGGCGCGTGCTACCGCTCACGGGCGAGGCATACGACCTGCTGCGCGACATGAACAAGGTCCGCGACATCAAGGATGACCGTGTTTTTCCGGTCCCGGCTGAAACACGCGGATTCGGCAGCATGCGCAACGCCTGGGACAAGGCGCTAGAGCGTGCAAAGGTCGACGACTTCCGATGGCACGACCTGCGACACACCGCCGCAAGTTATCTGACGATGGCCGGCGTGGGTTCGATGGAGGTCGCCAAAGTGCTAGGCCACAAAACATTACAGATGACCGCGCGCTATTCGCATCTGTCGCCTGAACGCACCGTTGAGCTTGGCGACGTGCTTACGAAGCGACTCGGGCTGACCAGCAAGAAGAACACCGCCGCCTGACGGACTCAGGCAAGAAGCGGGAGCAACCAGGCGTTGCAGCGCCTGGGAGCCCCCTGACCACAACGCAATGAAAGAGATTGCATCATGACTATCACCAAGTTTACCTGCTACCAGGCACTGCGCCGAATCTCCGGCCGGAGGGCTTGACCATGAAAACGAACGAGACCGTTTCTGTCCCGCGTGAAGACCTCGACCGCATGGCGTCCGCGTTTGGTGCGCTTGTTGTCCTCATTGAAAACGGGGATACGACCTGCGCCGCGCACACCGCGCGGATCTTCGAGCAATACGCCTTCGGCGTTCTGGATGAAGTCGACCGCCGCGGAGATCGGAGCGAAGGAGGTGCAGCATGACCGACTTTGCCCGTACGCCCACCTGCGCGAGCGACCTCGCATCGCTTGCCGCAGAAGTCACGAACCAACTTCTTGCGCTGGCGAAGAGCATCAGTCGCCTGCATGGCGTTCCCGGCTGCGATGACACGGTGAAGCACCTCGCCGCCCTTGCGGAACTGCACGCGCTACAGTGGGTGGAGCACTTCGAGGAAGAGGAGAAGCTGCACCGCGCGGCCGAAAAGCCCAAGCAGGGCGAAGCATGACACCGCAGGCCCCGCGAGTCATCTAACCGCGACCATCACGCCGCCCCTACTCCGACGGGAGGAAAAGCCGGACACCCTGCCGGCCTGGGGCGGCACCTCTACAGGGTCCGCCGCATGGGTGGGCGTATGGAAATCGAGATCAGGCAAGGGAAATACCCTGGGGAATGGCGCATGCGCCCGATTACGGACGCATGGCCGCAGTCATCCCGAGAAATCTACGAGGGCACAGAACAGGAAGCCGGCGCCATTTTCGGCGCGGTGCTGGAGTTGAACAATCCTGCCGCAAGCTGCGCCGCTGATGTACTAGCCGCGCTGAACGATGCAGTCACTACAATTCAAGACCGCCTAGATGCCGACCAGCCGCTGATACCGGTGTTGCAAGAGCGCGCAACTGGTGCGGATGTGAAAGCCGCACTAGTCGACCTCCTCAGCCTTTCCTCGTGGTTCCTCGCGTCCGCCTTCGCAAGCTGCGAGCAAGGCAACGGAGCGCGCGCCGTCCGCGCTTTTGGCCGCGCTGCATACTGGCACGGCACCTTTCAGGCGCACGTCACCTGCATCCAATCCGACCTTGAATCCCCACCGACCAGCCCGGCCGGCCAAATCAACCAGTCCATTAAAGCCGCCGACCTGAACGCAGAGAAGCAGGCGATGAGGGAGTTTGCCGCGAAAGGTGGCAAGGCACGCGCACTCAAATTCGGGAGCTCATCCAAAAAAGATGCTATCCGGGCAGCCTGGGCAAGCGGTAAGTATTCGACTCGGGCGCTCTGCGCGGAGCAGGAAGCCGCCGCGTTAGGCATTTCCTTCGATTTCGCACGCAAGGCATTAAGGAACACCCCCAACCCGGCCTAGCCGCTGCTAGCACAGGCTAGCCGCTGCTAGCACAGGGTATTCAATAGGGGTAGCGTGCGTTATGAAATCCACTCCGTCGCAACACACAGGAATCGACGGAAATGGAAACGCAAGTACAACAAAGCGCCGCATCGGCGCACCTTCAGCCCCGCCGCCGAGTGGCAACCGTGGCGCAAACCGCAGCCACTTATCCTGTTTTCACTCAGGCCGCGCTCCGTGATTTGATCTTCAAAGCCGCTGATCGCTTCAACTCTAAAGGCGATCACATCCCCGGCAATGGCCTTGCTGAAGCCGGCGCAATTCTGCGCGTCGGGCGCAAGGTCCTGATCGACCTCGACGCCTTCGAGAGCTGGCTCGACTCTCGCGCCTCCACACACTGAGGGGGTGGCCATGACCAAAAAAGAAAAGGGCGCCAGCCCTGAACAGGTAGCGCCCCAACAAAAAAAGACAATGGGCATTTTACCTCAATCGGGTTTGAGTAATTACCTAGACATCGAGGCCCGCACCTGGACGGTCGCAGACGAACGAGGCGCGTGCAAGGTGATGCTCGCTTTCCAGCGCTTCCGGCGCGAGGTAGGCACGGATGGAGCGGCCGCGCTGTTGGTTCAGGCCTGGATGGAGACACGCGGGACCACAGGCGCGGAGGATCGTAAGCCTTATGTCGAATGACCGACGCTTACCCGCATACGCTCACCCCCTACCCGAACTGCACCGCACCAGCCTGGCCTGGCGCGTTTCTCTGCCGGGCCGCGAACCATTCACCGTGATCTGCCCGCAGCGCTTGACCGCACATGAAGTCCTGCAGCAGTGGCCCGGCGCCATGATGGAGGCCGTCCATGGACACTGAATTCCTGAACGCCCTCGCTGCAGCCGGCCTGGCACCACTCAAAGCTTTCGAGCTGCCCGAGGGGCGCATCGTCCGCTTCCGCGTGCAGGGGGACAAAGCCGGGAGCCGAAACGGCTGGGCGATCCTGCACCGCCACCCGATTCCGGTGGGCGCCTTCGGCTCGTGGAAGACCGGCGAGCAGCACACCTGGAAGGCATCCACCAACGAGACCGCCACCCCTGCCGAGCGTGCCGAGCTGCAACGCAAGCTGCAGGCGGCACAGCAGGCGCGCGCAGCCGAAGAGGCGCGCGTTCGTGCCGAGGCTGCGGCACGGGCGCTGAAGCTGTGGAGCGGCGCCAAGCCGGCCACGGACGATCACCCCTACCTGCGGGCCAAGGGCGTGCATGCCTATGGCCTGCGGGCGCTGCGCGATCAACTGATGGTGCCGGCGCGTGACGTCGATGGCCGGCTGCACACGCTGCAGTTCATCGGCCCGGATGGGGGAAAACGCTTCCTCTCTGGTGGGCGCACCGGTGGCTGCTATTACGCCATCGGGCGCCCCGACGACGCGCTGCTGCTGGCCGAGGGCTACGCCACCGCCGCCACCCTGCACCAGGCCACCGGGCGCGCGGTCGCGGTGTGCTTCAACTGCGGCAACCTCATCGCCGTGGCCCGTTCGCTGAGAGCCAAGTTCCCCCGCCTGCGCTTCGTGGTGTGCGCCGACAACGACGCCGGCACACCCGGCAATCCTGGCCTGAAGGCCGCGCACGAAGCCGCGAAGGCCATCGGTGCCGGCGTGGCCTTCCCGAGCTTCGAGGGGGTGGCCCATGTCTAAGCCGACCGACTTCAACGACCTGGCGCAGATCGCCGGCCCCGAGGCGGTTAAGGCGACCGTCGACAAGGTGTTGGCCGCTGCTGCTGCCCCCTCTGCAAATTCGCAGAGCCCTGCGCCGGATTGGCCCGACCCGCACCTGCCCGGCATGGTCAAGGCCCCCGAGATTCCCGCCACGATCCTGCCCGGCTGGCTGGGGGAGATGGCCGGCGCGGTGGCGGACTCGACCCAAACGCCGCCCGCGCTCGCTGTCATGGTGGGGCTGTCGGTTCTGGCTGCCGTGCTGCAGCGCCGCTTCGAGGTGGCGCCGTTCGGCGACGACTACACCGAGCCGCTTGCACTCTGGACGCTGACGGCGCTGCCGAGCGGCGCGCGCAAGTCGGCAGTGTTCAGCGCCATGACGGCGCCCCTGCTGCGCTGGGAGAAGCTGGAGTACGACCGAGGCCGCGCCGAGCGCGGGCGGGTGGCGTCGGCACGGAAGGTGGCCGAGAAGCGCATCGAGCGCCTTCTGGCCGATGCCGCGAAGGCCAAGGACGACAACGAGCGCGAACGCATCCGCAGTGAGATCCAGCACGAGAAGGACACGATGCCGGCCGAACTGCGCGCGCCGCGCCTCTTCACCGAGGACGTGACCGCCGAGCGGCTACAAGCGATGTTGGCGGAGTACGGCGAGCGCATGGCGCTGCTGAGCGATGAGGCCGGCATCTTCCAGATCATGGCCGGCATCTACAACGGTGGCAGTGCCAACCTGGACGCCTTCCTCAAAGGCCACGCCGGTACGGCGATGCGGGTGGATCGAGCCGGCCGCGAGGCCCACGTCGACAAGCCGGCCCTGTCCTTCGGCCTGGCGCTGCAACCCGGCGTGCTGTCCGAGGTGGCTGCTTCACGCCGCTTCCGTGACTCCGGTCTGCTGGCGCGTTTTCTCTTCGCCATGCCGGCAAGCAACGTCGGCAAGCGTGACGTGCGTCGCAGGGTGGCGATCCCTGAACAGGTGAGCGACGACTACGAGGCCGGGCTCTTCCGCCTGCTGGAGGAAGTGCCCGCCGTGCCGGGCAAGCCGCGCGTGCTGCCGATGACCGAGCCGGCACTCGAGTTGTGGGCGGACTTCGCGCAAGAGATCGAGGACCACCAAGGCGAGGGTGGGCGCTACGAGTCAATCAGTGACTGGACCAGCAAGCTGCCCGGCGCGGTGGCGCGCATCGCGGCGCTGTTGGAGCTGGCCGAAGTCGGGCGCCATGCCGAGGAAGTGAGCGAGGTTGCCACTCAGCGTGCCATTGCCTTGGGGTGCCTGCTGATCCCACATGCACAGGCGGCATTCGGCCTGCTCGGTACCGACGGCGTCGACGCCGACGCGGGCGCCATCGTGAAGTGGGTCAAGGCCAACGGCCTGGAAGAGTTCAGCCGGCGGGAATGCCAGAAGGCGATGGAGGGCCGCTTCCGCACCCTGGAGCGCCTGACCAAGGCCCTGCAGCGACTGGAGCAGCAGGACGTGCTGCGGCACTACACCAGGCGAAACAAGGGCGCACCACCGACCGAGGCATGCATCGTCAATCCGAAGCTTCTGTCGACTTAATCGACATTGTCGCCATAGAGCTATTTTTAACCTTTTTCTTCTTATATATGAATCACTTACGGTTTAGCGCTCTACCCCTGTCGACAATGTCGACAAACTCGACAGACCCAAGGCCGGCCCGAGCGTCTGTCGACATTGTCGACATTGTCGACGGGGTAGATAGGTCAGAACGGACTGCACCTGAGGGCGCCGAGCCGATGGAAACCGAGGCATCAGGAAATTCCGATCTGATCGCGGGTCCTTCCAGCAGGGAGCCATCACGGGTAATTCGAACCTCGACCTTTCTCTAGTCAAAGCCTATCTAATAGGGGGTTATATGATTGATCTTAACTATCGCCCAACACAGATGGAATTCGCCGCTCTCGTCGGCATCAGTCAACCCGCCGTCTCTGGCCTGCTGGCGCGCGGGATCATCCTGGACGGCGGCACCATCGGCCAGTGGGCTGATGCGTACTGCGACCACCTGCGTGAGCAAGCCGCCGGCCGGGCTGCGGCTGGTGACCTCGACCTGGCGACCGAGCGCGCCCGCTTGGCAAAAGAGCAAGCCGACAAGGTCGCCATGCAGAACGCCGTTGCACGCGGCGAACTGGCTCCCGTCGCTGCAATGGAGGCGGTTCTAGCGGCCGTCGGCACCCGCGTGGGGAAGATCCTCGACACGATCCCCGGTCTCGTGCGTCGGCGGGTGCCTGGCATCGGGCATGACGTGATCGAGCAGATCACCACCGACATCGCCAAGTGCCGCAACATGGCCGCAGCGATGAGCCTGGATGACCTCATGCGGGACGACGACACATCCGAGGATGACGAGGACGCCCACGCTACCAATCAGGCCGAGCAATGACCACCGAACTCGCTCGCCGCATTGCCGATGGCGCTCGGTGGGGTGCCCACGGATGAAGCCACTTGACGCCCGCGCGCGCCTGGCTGAGTGCGCGCAGATCCTCGCATCCGGCCAACCCTTGCCGCCTATCCTGCGCGCCTGGCTGGTCAGGGCGCTGCATCGGCGCGTGCAAGACCCGGGCGCCGACCTTGACCGGCTGTTGGAACTTCGAAGCCGTGCCGGCGGCAGGCTGCATGCCTTCAGCCCACTGCCAGCCCGTGACCGCGCGCTGAAGCAGATCGCAAGCGATGCTGACGCTTTGCACCAACGCGTGCGTGCGTATCGAGCCGGCGCCGATGATCCTGAGCTTTCCCGGATCGAGCTCGAGCATGGCCGCATTCCATCAGGACGCCGGCAACTGCATCGCATCCTGGCCGGGCAAACCGTCGCCAGCCAAATGAACCGCCAGTGATATGTCATGGCTACGCCATCAGGCACGATGGCAGCCATGGACATCACACCGCACTCTGCGCCGCTCGCCGGCCTCTTTGTTCGCACACAGCCCGAAGGCGCAACCCTGTCCCTGTGGGTTGGGCACCGAGAGCTTGCCATCGAGCTTGACCAGGCACAGCGCACACAGGTCGCCGATCTGCTGGCGGGGACCGACGCCACATCGCTTCAGATCGTGGGCGCCGCGTTTCGTGAGTTCGAAGTCAGCCTGAACCCCCGCAAGGAGAATTGATATGCCCACCATCCACCCCCCTACGCGCGCCGCAGCCGACGCAATCGCAGCCCTTGCGGCTGTCCGTCACGGCGACGTGATCCTCCCCGGTGGCGCCTATGTTTCCGTCGATGACGAAGGCGCCATCGTGCTGTCTGCCTGGGCTGGCGCCATCGCCGTACAGGTTCCGCTCAGTGCCGTGCAAGCATCCGCGCTTGCCGAGCGTCTGGCCGATGACGTGAACGCCGGTATCGCAGGCGCCTTGGCAGATTCTGCCCTCTACAACGGATCGTTTGACCCGCTCCGCGCGAACCTGATCTGAGGAATTCGTCATGACGAAGAAAGCCACCGACTTTTCACAAGACCTGACCACCGACATTCAAGAGCAACTTGCTGCTCTGGCGCAGCAGGCCCGCGAGGGCCTTGCCGCGCTTGATGCGCGCATTGCAGAGCTGCGCCGCCGTCACGATGCGATGACCCGTAACGCAGTGAGCGCTGCCGCCGCCGCAGCGCGAATCGTGGCGGATGTGCGCGCGAGCATCGCCGACGATGTGAAGCGCATGCAGCATGTCGCCACGGCCGCTGTGCACCTGAAGGCGCACGCTGAATACCGCCAAATCGTGGCGATCACGGGTGATGGCCGTCACGAGGTCGCGCCCCTAAGCGCACCTGGCCCGCTGGGGATCATGGACCGGCTGTCGCCTGCCGTCCTCTTCTCGGTCCTCGACCCGACCGGCGAGAAGCTGCACGCCTGGGCGGTTGATGTCGCAAAGGCGGCCGGATGCCCCGACATGGCACCGCCGGTCGAGCAAACCGCCCGCACCGCCGATGCGCTCATGACCGAGATTGAAGCCCTCATGGAGCAGCGACTCAGCGCCTCGAAGGCCCTCGATAGCCTGCTCGGGGAGAGCGCACAGGCACGCGATGTCGCGGAGGTAGTGCGGAGAATGAATTCATCCCCACAAGGCCGCCCCGACGATGCCCCCCCGCGCGTCGGTGTGTTCGATGCCACCGGCAACCCGGTGGATGTGATCGGCGCTCATGATCCTTACGCCGCCGTGATGGCGCATCGTCATCAGGCCGAAGCCCTCGAACGCGCTGCGCAGGTTGGAACACCTGAAGGCGACATCGCCGCCCTGAACGAAGCCGATGACCGCGCGCTGCGCGCCATGACCCACTGAGAGACACCCCATGACTATCTCGACCCGTGTAGAAAACATCCCCGCCGCTCCGCGCTTTTCCAGCAACCCGGAGATTCAAGCTGAGTTCGAAAAGAGCTTTCGTGAAGAGTTCGTAAAAGGCGTGCTTGCCGAGCGGCAGCGCTGCCTGGCGATCATGGCCCTGGCCGAAGGTGTCGGCCGCGAGGCGATGCGCGACCAGCTCATGTACAGCACCCGCCTGTCGCCTGAAGAGGTGCGGGAAATGCTGGCGGCTGTCCCTGCGGTTCGTCACCAGGTGCGCAACCTCTTTGCCGAGGCAATGGCCGCCGTGGGTAACCCGCCGACGATGGGTCTTGACGGTAACACCGCCGACCCGGTCGACCGCGCTGCAATGGAAGCCGCCGCCGCGGCTGCGATCCTGCAACAACACGGCAACAGCCAAAAGTGACCTGATTTACCGGCCTGGCGAGTAGCGGCGCATAGCCCGGCCGGTTTGCAGTCACCCATGCGCCGCACCCCGCAGCCACCGCCAATTTGGCTGCATTCAGCCCCTGGGGACGCGCGGACAAGAACTTCCAGGTTCTGGCGGATTCGCGCTGCGAAGGCTGAACCCCTCATTCCTCAGGATGTGTCCAATGGATGACGACTACACCAAGCCGAGCCGCCAGAGCCGCCGCCAAAAGCGGACGTGGAAGCGCAAGCCGGCACGATGACCCGCTGCTGTGCCTGTTGCCGAATGCCGGCCCCGGTCACCATGCTGCATCCTGGCGAGATTCACGGCATCGGCGTGTTGTTCGGCGTCTGCGTCCGCTGCGACCTGGCACACAAGCGACTGCCGCATGGCACGACACAGAAACGCCTGAACGCCGCTGCGCGCCTCGCCGCATCGGACATCAGCGGACGATACTGGACGGCCAGATTCCCCGATCAAGACGTCGCTGCGCTGGCCGCACGCATGATAGGCAACGCTGCCACCGGCCGCGATGCAGCGCGGGCGCTGGGCTGGATCGAGTGACGCCGACTTGAGACCTCTGCTGCCGATGGTGTCGCTCCTGGCGACGATGGCAGCCGCAGGCCGGCAAGCCGACCTTATCCACTTCGGCCTGACATGGCCTGGAGTGCTGATCAGCCACGACAAGGACGGGCACAGCACCCGCGGTTACCTGGCAGCCGCCTATCCGCTCCCGATGGGATTGGGCTACGTCCAGCGCCGCGCATACGGTCTTCTGACCGATCACTGGTTCGAGGTTCATAAGATCGCCGGCGAACTGATCGAGCGCGGCGAGTGGAGACCATGTAATGACGCCGCCTGAGCCCTGTCACATCGCCCCGATCTGGCCCAATACATGCGCCGGCCCGCAACAAGGCCGACACCGCCTAGCGGCCCGATGATGGTCTATCGCGTCATCACCGCCTTGCGCCACCACCAAAGAAAAAATCCGACCTCTTCAACCCTGCACAGTGGGGATTCCACGATGCGCTGCTGTGCTATCTGTCGCTGGCCCGCAAGCGTCACCACGCTGCATCCTGGCGAGATTCACGGCATCGGCGTCCGCTGCGACCTGGCACACAAGCGTCTGCCGCATGGCACGACACAGAAGCGCCTGAACGCCGCTGCACGCCTCGCCGCATCGGACATCAGCGGACGATACTGGACGGCCAGATTCCCCGATCAAGACGCCGCCGCGCTGGCCGCACGCATGCTGGGCAACCCGACCACCGGCCGCGATGCAGCTCGGGCGCTGGGCTGGATCGAGTGACGCCCGCGCGCGCGGAGGCGATTGATTGGAGCACGCTGGAACTGTGCCAACTGTGCCAAATATCCCGGCTGCAAGACGAGATGGACGGATATGGACTGGAAGTCCGGCGCGAGCACGGCACATTTTTGGCACACTTGACAACAGAAAAGCGCAATACAGGGCAACATTACACAATGTTACATGTTCGCCAAACCCATGAATTTATTGCTCTAGTTTGTTGTGACTTGTTGCCGTCTTTTCATGACATACGGATTTAGGTTCCAGCGCCGCAAGGCGTGAGAGTTCGAGTCTCTTCCCCCGCACCATCAGCACGCAGTGCATGACAGGCTTTCGGTGCAGCCGGGCCTGTCAATAGCCCGACTGCCAATCCTCAGCCGTTCAGTTACCGCGTCCGTACGTATCCTCGAAGCGCACGATATCGTCTTCGCCGAGATAACTCCCCGACTGAACCTCGATGATTTCCAGCGGCACCTTGCCGGGGTTCGCCAGCCGGTGCGTATGGCCAAGCGGAATGTAGGTTGATTCGTTCTCCGCAAGCAAAAAGGTGCGCTCACCGTTGGTGACTTCGGCAGTGCCTTTGACGACGATCCAGTGCTCGGCGCGGTGATGGTGCATCTGCAGGCTGAGCTTGGCGCCCGGATTCACAACGATGCGCTTGACCTGGAAGCGCTCGCCCGCGTCGATCGAGTCGTACCAGCCCCAAGGACGATAGACCTTGCGATGGCTCTGCGTCAGATTACGGCCTTCAGCCTTCAGCCGTGCGACGACCTTCTTGACGTCCTGGGTGTGGTCCTTGTGCGCGACCATGACGGCGTCAGGCGTCTCGACCACGATCATGTCCTCACACCCCACCGCGGCCACCAAGCGACTTCCAGAATGGACCAAGGTGTTCCGACACCCCTCGAACAGCACCTCACCACGCCCCGCATTGCCATCATCGTCCTTGTCGGACACGGCCCACAGGGCATCCCAAGCGCCAACGTCGGACCAGCCAGCTGCCATGGGCACGACCACGCCACACCCTAACTCGGGCGCTTCGGCCAGGCGCTCCATGACCGCGTAGTCGATCGAGTCGCTGGGGCAGCGTTCAAACGCACCCTGCTCCAGGCGGATGAAATCGGCATCGGGTTTGCGTCCGGCGTAGGCCGCAGCGCAGGCGGCGGCAATATCGGGCTTGAAACGCTCGATGGCACGCAGCCACACCGAGGCTTTCATCATGAAAATACCGCTGTTCCAGAAGTACTCGCCACTTTCGAGATAACGCTGGGCCGTATCACGATCCGGTTTCTCGACAAACTCCGCCAGTGCGCGGCCAAGTCGTCCCTCGGCCAGCGCTCCACCACCACGGATGTAGCCATAGCCCGTCTCGGGGCGATCCGGCACGATACCGAACGTCACCAACGCACCGTCGTTCGCAAAACGGCTGCCTTCGGCGATGGACTGCCGGAATGCGATGAGATCGGTGATCACATGATCCGCCGGCATCACCAACAGCACGGGGTCACCCTCTTCCTGCGCTGCCAGCGCAGCCAAGGTCAGCGCCGGTGCAGTGTTGCGGCCGAAGGGTTCGAGCACGATCTGTGGCGACCGTACGCCGATCTGACGCAGTTGCTCGGCAATGATGAAACGGTACTCCTCATTGGTGACGATGAGCGGCCGCGGATCGACGGCACCAACAGCGAAGTCATCGAGGCGAACCGCGGTTTCCTGCAGTAATGAGCGCTCGCCCGTAAGCGGCAGCAGCTGCTTGGGATAGCTTTCACGCGATGCGGGCCACAACCGGGTGCCAGAGCCACCGGAAAGAATGACGCTTTTGATGATCATGTCAGAGGTTCCGTTATTCAGTTGATCTCGGTCAGCATGCGTGCGACGCCGTCGCGCCAGTCGGGCAGATGCAAGCCGAAGCAGGTTCGCAGACGTGTGGTATCGAGGCGGGAGTTGAGCGGACGGACAGCAGGGGTCGGATAACTGGCCGTGGGAATCGGCGCGATCTCCCGGACGGCCAATGCTGTCCCTTCGCGTCTCGCGTGGTCAATCACAAAGCTGGCGTAACCGTGCCAGCTTGTCTGTCCACTGGCCGCAAGGTGGTAGGTTCCGCACAGGTTCCGATCGGCCAGCGTGCTACGAACGGCATGAGCCGTTATATCGGCGATCAGGTCCGCACCAGTGGGTGCGCCGATCTGGTCGTCAATGACGGTAAGACGCTCACGCTCGGCAGCGAGGCGAAGCATGGTACGGGCGAAATTGCCGCCACGCGCCGCATGCACCCACGAGGTCCGAAAAATCAGGTGATTACAGCCGCTAGCCCGGATCGCCGCTTCGCCGGCAAGCTTGGTGGCGCCATACACGGACAGCGGCGCGGTCGGGTCGTCCTCTTGCCAGGCTTGATCGCCACGGCCGTCAAAGACGTAATCGGTGGAGTAATGCACCAGCAGCGCACCAAGCATCGCGGCCTGTTTGGCCAGCACGCCCACCGCGTCGGCATTGATGCAACGGGCCCGATCCGCTTCGCTCTCGGCCTTGTCGACCGCGGTGTAGGCAGCGGCATTGACGATGACGTCCGGCGCCAGACGGCGCACGGTATCTGCGAGGGCATCGCAGCGCTCCAGGTCACCACACAGGCCATCGCTACCATGGCGGTCGAGTGCCACCAACTGCCCCAGCGGCGCCAAAGCGCGCTGCGCCTCCCAACCCACCTGGCCGTTCTTGCCCAGGAGCAGAATCTTCATGCGCCCTGCCCTCGCGTCGCATAGTGGGTCGCCACCCATTCACGATAGGCACCGCTCTGTACGTCGGCGATCCACTGCGGATTGTCGAGATACCACTGCACGGTCTTACGGATGCCGGTCTCGAAGGTTTCCGCCGGACGCCAGCCCAGTTCCCGTTCGATCTTGCGTGCATCGATGGCGTAACGGCGATCGTGCCCCGGACGGTCAGTGACGTAAGTGATGAGGCGCGTATAGCTGCCCGCTGCCGAGGGGCGCAGTTCATCGAGCAGCGCGCAAATAGTGCGGACGATATCGATGTTGGTCTTCTCGTTCCAGCCACCGACGTTGTAGGTCTCACCCGGCGTACCGCGCGCCAGCACTTCGCGGATGGCGCTGCAATGGTCACCGACATACAACCAGTCGCGCACATTCATGCCGTCTCCGTAGATGGGCAGCGGCTTGCCCGCGAGGGCGTTGACGATCATCAACGGAATCAGCTTTTCCGGGAACTGATAAGGGCCGTAATTGTTCGAGCAGTTGGTGGTCAGCACCGGCAGCCCGTAGGTATGGTGCCAAGCGCGAACCAGATGATCGCTGGCCGCCTTGCTGGCGGAATACGGACTGTTCGGTTCGTAGGCCTTGGTCTCGGCAAAAGCCGGATCATTCGGGCCGAGCGAGCCATACACCTCGTCGGTGCTGATGTGCAGGAAACGAAACGCCGCCTGACCAGCGGCATCGAGCCCGGCCCGGTACGCGCGCGCGGCTTCGAGCAGAGTGAAAGTGCCTTCGACGTTGGTGCGTACAAAATCGCCCGGGCCGTGGATGGAACGGTCGACATGGCTCTCTGCGGCGAAATGCACGATCGCGCGCGGCGAGTGCTCGGCCAGCAGCCGGTCCAGCAGCGCCCGATCACAGATGTCACCCTGCACGAAAATATGACGCGGATCGCCGCGCAGGCTCGACAGCGTCTCCAGGTTGCCGGCGTAGGTCAGCAGATCGAGGTTGAGAATGGGCTCGTCGCTATGCGCGAACCAGTCGAGGACAAAATTGGCACCGATAAAACCGGCGCCACCGGTCACGAGGATCAAGGTCTTGCTCCGCCTGAATGAAATCGAGGCGATTATCGCATCCCGGGCAGATACCTACATGTCCAGCCGTTGCGCATAACCCGTCATTTCCAGGTAACCCTGACCGATTTCACGCTCCCCCCCTTCCTGCACCGGTTCGTACAAACGCACCGCGCCTTCCCAATACACCGCCCCGGTCGAGGCACGGCTGTCGAGTTCCTGGTCATCCATCAACGGGCGCAGGTGCAGACTGCGACCACCGGCCAGGTGAAGTCGCCATTCGACCGGGTAACGCACACCGGTGCGCGGCGAGCTCCAATACCGTACCGGCTCGAAGCGCAGCTCATCCGCCACATACGTGCGCGTCTGCCCTGTCGCGCCGCCCAAGGTGCCGGCGGCCCAGATTGCACGCCCCTCGGTATCGCGCATCTGGAACAGCATCAGCGAGCCGCCGTCGTGCAGGTTGATGCCAATCCAGTCCCAGCCGCGTGCGCCGGCCGGCAAAATCTCGGACGACCATTCGTGATCCAGCCAGGCATGACCATTGACTTCTGAGGCAACCCCGTCCAGACGCAGTGTGCCCGACACCCGCAATTGTGGCCGGCTGTAGTAATAGCTGGCATTGATCGGGTCGGGCGCCTTTTGACTGAAGCCGGCGCGGCCGTTGAGCAGCGGGGGCCGTGGAGCATCGAAACTCAAGGAGAAACCGAAATCCTCGGCCTCGATGTGGCTGCGGTAGCGCCCACCGTTTTCAGTGCTCGCTTCGCCCGCAGCGCTACCCTCCTCCATTTTCAGCGACCAAGCTCCGACGGTGACGTTCGTACTACCGACCACCGCGTTGGCCAAGCCAGGGTAGGCGCGTGCCGAATGCTCGGCATGACGCAGGCGGCCGGTCGCAGGGTCGGCCACCGCAGCATGGGCGAGTACGAGCTGACGTGGCGCAAAGGTACTTCGGTTGTCCTCGCCAATCAAGGTGCGGACACGGAAAAAAGTAAGCTGAAAACCGCGCTCCACCCCTGCCTTATCACGCAGCCAGCCGGTGATGTACCACCATTCGGTGCGGTACTCAGGATGAGCGCCGAAGTCGTGCGGAAAGACCAACGGCCTTCCCGCCAACACAGCCGGATACGCGGGGGCAGCCTCTCCCCCTGCCTCGCTTTCAGCCCTCACTGCCATCGCCAGCACGACCCCCAACACCAGCAGCCAAACCCGTGCCCCATGCCCGATCCAAGTCATCGCCCCGATCCCGCCAGTCCGCCACTGCTTCACTGTGATCACCAATCCGCCTTTACCGCCAGCACCGCCGAACGTTGCATGGCCCGCGCCCCCGCCAGGCGAGCAACCCAGGCAGCCAGCAGCACCAGGCTGGTCGCGAACACCGCCAACGCGCCCCAGGGCACGGCAAGATCCATGCTCCAGTGGAAGCTCTGGCGGTTGATGACCTCGATCAAGATGAGGGCGATCACGCCGCCGGCCAGCAGACCGGTCAACACCCCCAGCCCTGCCGTCAGCGCACCTTCGATCGCAATCAAGCGTCCGATGTCATCGCGGGTGAAGCCGAGATGGCGCAGCATGCCAAATTCACCCTCACGCGTGGTGGCGAGCGCGGCGAAGGTCGTCGCGATTCCGAACAGTCCGATCATCACCGTCACGGCCTCCATCAAGTAGGTGATGAGAAAGGTGCGATCGAAGATCTGCAAACTCAACGCACGGATCTCGCCCGGCAAGGCGATGGTGAGGTGTTCGGCGCCGAAGGCCACACGCAGTCCCTCGGCGACGGCGGCGAGATCGGTGCCGGGGACGACGCGCAGGGCCGCATCATTGATGCGCAGATCACCGGTCAGCGCGACATAATCGTCCCGCTCGATCAGCGCCGCACCATGCTGCCGCGCGTAGTCCCGCCAGATGCCGGCAACGAGGAAGCTGCGCAACTGCCCGCCCAGCGGCACGCTCAGCGTGTCACCGACGCCAATGCGCAAGCGGTCACCGGCGGCCTCGGAGACCCATGCCAGCGGCAGTTCGGCATGCTGCGCCGTTTTTGCAAACGGACGCTCTGTCGCTCCTGCGATCAACGGCAGGCCCCAATTGCCACGCACCGGACGCGCCAGCACGCTGAACAGGGGTTCGTCCTCCGACAGGCGCAGATTGATAAGCCGTGTCGTATCCACCGACGCCACACCGGGCACCGCAGCGATGCGGGACAGCGCCTCTGCGTCCAGATAGCCACTGCCCGACGACATCGACGCACGCACATAGAGATCCGCTGGCAGCACCCGTGCCAACCAGTCGTCCACCGATACACGGAAGGAGCTGACCATGATCGCCATGGACACCGCCAGCGCCACACTGGCGATCACCCCCGCCCCAGCCACGACCGCCTGGCCCGGTGTGGCCGTCAGCCGGGCATGGGCCAGGCGCCAGGTCACAGTCCGGCCCCGCCTCAGTGCAGGCAACACCGCGCAAGCGACGGTCGGCAACAACAGCACGGCCACCGCCAGCGTCAGCGCTACCGCAGCGTATCCCCCCACCGGAATACCGGAGATCGGCGGTAATGCCGCAGCGGCCAGTGCACTCCCTGACAGACCGAGCACCAGCGGCACGCGCAGCCCCGCCTGCGGCAGACCGGCATAGTGCGCTTCCCCCGCCTTCAGCGCCCGCGCCGGCGCGACCCCTGACGCCGCCCGCGCCGGCAGCCAGGTACCCGCCACACCAGCCGTCATCCCCAACATCAGATAGCCCAAGATCAGCACGAGGTCGAACTGCAGTTGCGGCTTTACGCCGCGAAAGAATCCCGCCCCCAGATCCCCGCCGACCCACTGGAAGGCCGCGGCGGCCAAAGCGTGGCCCAGCGCCACGCCCAACACACCACCTGCCAGCCCCACGACTGCCCCCTCAGCCAGCAACCCGCGCAGCAACTCACGCCGCTCCATGCCCAATGCACGCAACAAGGCGAACTCACGCCGGCGCCGGGCCACCGACAGGAGCTGGGTGGAAAACACGAGGAAGCCCCCCGTCAACAAGGCGATCGCCGCCAACATGGTGAGATTGACGCGATAGGCCCGAGACAAAGTGCTGGCCTCGCTGGCGGCAGCTTCGGGCAACCGCAGTGCCAAGCCGGGCGGCAGCAGGGGCGACAAGGCCTGAATCGTCGCGTTGGGGCTGAGGCCGGCCGCCAGTTTGAGATCGATGCGGCTCAGCACGCCAAGGCGCTCGAACCGCTGTTGAGCCCCGGCAATATCCATCACCGCCATTTGCCCACTCGCGGCCGGCACGTCACCAGCAATGCGTAGCGCAAAGCCACGTACGCCCGACTGCACCCAAAGCTGTCCGTCACGCACGGCCGGCGGCGTCCGCTCGCCCGTGCCGAGAACCTGCGGCTCACTCAGATGGGCACGCGCATCCTCACTGAGGAAAATGTTGTCGGGCTGCAGTGCTGCAAAGCGGCTGTCGCCACCGACGGCCCTCGCATCCGCGCGCGGGATCAGCATCGGCTGCACCCGGGCAAGGCGGAACAGATCGATACCCAGAATTTCCAGCGTGTCCTCGCGTCCCGGCAGGCGCGCCTCGATCACCAGCACCGGACTGGCCTCGGCCACCTCCGGGCGAGCCGCCAGCACCGGGTAAATCGCTTCGTCGAAACCCTCGCGTGGCCCGACCAGTTGCAGGTCGGCCTCACCCGCGATCAGCCGCATGCCGCGGCCAAACTCATCGATCGCGGCAGTGTGGATCAGCTGCACCGCCAGGCCCAGTGCCACGCCGAGCCCGATGGCGAGCAGCGACAATGAAGTGGCGAGTCGCCGCTGCAGCAGACTGGCGAGAAAAAGTCGGCGCAGCGTGACGATCATGCGCGCTCCGTGATGTCCACCAGCCCGTACGGCCCGAGTTCGAGCACGCGATCAGCACGCCGTGCCGCAGTGCGCGAGTGCGTCACCAACACCCCCGCTGCCCGACTGACGCGGATCTGCTGCAACAGCAGGTCAAGGACTTCGTTGGCACGCCCCGGGTCAAGGTTGCCGGTAGGCTCATCGGCCAGGACCAGGCGCGGACCGTGCACCAGCGCGCGTGCGATGGCGACGCGCTGCATTTCCCCCCCCGACAAGGTGTGGGGCGCATCATCGGCTCGCGCATCCAGCCCGACCCGCGCCAGCATCGCGCGTGCGCGGGCATCGGCCGCACGCTCGTCCTCCTTCAGCAACCACAAGGGCAGCGCAACGTTCTGCACCAAGGAGAGATGCGGCAGGATGTGAAAAGCCTGGAACACGAATCCATAAGCCTCCCGCCGCAGCCGCGCCAGGGCGTCGTCATCCAGCCCATCGATACGCTGGCCACCGACCTCGATACAACCGCCATCCAGCGGCTCCAGACCCGCCAGGCAGTTCAGCAGCGTCGATTTGCCCGCACCAGACTCGCCAACGATGGCAACGCACTCACCGCCAGCCACTTGAAGCGCCAGATCATCGAACAGAATGCGGGGCGGCGAACCAGACAGGGTTTTGCGCAGAGCGTAGGCAACGAGCATGGGCGGGCCAAATTCATAGGGCTGAACACGATGCGGTTCAGCGCCAGGCAAAGGAAGCGATTTTGTCAGCCGACATCCAAAATGGTTGCATTCGGCGAACAACACAGGCCAAACAGACAGGCGGGGAGCGGGCGCGATTCGCGTATATACTCCGCCCGCTCGCACGCGCGAGCACATCTCGGGCTTTATGTCCAAAGCGTTACGTCCAAAGCGTTAGGTCCTCTTCCCGCAGGCATGCCCGTCGAGCACTACGAAAACTTTCCTGTCGCTTCGCTGCTGCTGCCAGCCCGTTTGCGCGAGCCGGTTGAGGCAATTTACACCTTCGCCCGCAGCGCGGACGACGTGGCGGACGAAGGCGATGCCCCGGCAGTGGCACGGTTGGCACGTCTGCATGATTACCAACTTGCGCTGGCCGCGTGCGCCCGTGACCTTGCCGTGAAGGACGGAAGCCTGGCGCCGATGTTTGCCCGCCTGGGCAAGACCATCCGTGCGCACAAGCTACCCTTGCAGCCGTTCCGCGACCTGCTCGACGCATTTGCGCAGGATGTCGGCAAGACGCGCTACCGCGACTTTGCCGAGCTGCGTGACTACTGCCGGCGCTCGGCCGACCCGGTCGGCCGTCTGCTGCTGTGCCTGTACGAAGCGGCCACATCCGACAATCTGCGCCGCTCGGACGCCATCTGTACCAGCCTGCAGCTGATCAACTTCTGGCAGGACGTGGCCGTGGATTGGCATAAGCAGCGCATCTACCTGCCGCAGGACGACATGACGCGCTTCGGCGTGACTGAAGAGGACATCGCCACCGGCCAGTGTCACGACGCCTGGCGCGCGCTGATGGACTTCGAAGTGCAACGCGCCCGCGCCATGATGCTTGACGGCGCCCCATTGGCCAGCGCCCTGCCCGGTCGCATCGGCTGGGAGCTGCGCCTGATCGTACTGGGCGGTCTGCGCATCCTGGAACGCATCGAAGCCGTGGGCTACGACGTCTTCCGCCACCGTCCCATGCTCGGCAAGGGCGACTGGCTGCGTCTGGGCTGGCGCGCCCTGAACTACCGGAACCTCGTATGAATCCGCACGACTACTGCCAGGACAAGGCTGCCAAGAGCGGCTCGAGCTTCTATTACAGCTTCATGTTCCTGCCGCCCGAGCGACGCCAGGCGATCACCGCGCTATACGCTTTTTGCCGTGAGGTGGACGACGTCGTGGATGAATGCCACGACCTGTCCTTGGCGCAGACCAAGCTCGAGTGGTGGCGCAAGGAAATCGCGCGGACTTATGCCGGCACACCCAGCCATCCAGTCGGTCATGCGCTGCAGGACGTACTGACGCGCTTCAACCTGCCGCAGGAGCAACTGCTGGAGATCATCGACGGCATGGCGATGGATTTGTCGCAGACGCGCTATCTCGACTTCAAGGGCCTGCAACTCTATTGCTACCGCGTCGCCAGCGTGGTTGGCCTGCTCGCGGCGGAGATTTTCGGCTATCGAGACCGTCAGACGCTGAAATATGCGCACGATCTGGGTCTGGCCTTCCAGCTCACCAACATCATCCGCGACGTCGGCGAGGACGCCCGCCGTGGTCGCATCTACCTGCCGATCGAGGATCTGCAGCGCTTCAACGTGCCGGCCAAAGACATCCTGGAAGCGCGTTACTCGGACAGCTTCCGCGACTTGATGAAGTTCCAGGCCGAGCGCGCAGAGCAATTCTACGAACAGGCCTTCGCCCAGTTACCGGCGGTCGACCGCAAGTCGCAACGCCCCGGGCTGGTGATGGCTGCCATCTACCGTACCTTACTGCGCGAAATCGCCACCGACGGCTTTCAAGTGCTGGATCGCCGTACCTCGCTGACGCCGCTGCGCAAGGTGTGGCTGGCCGGAACGACCTGGATCAAGGCCTGAGTCGATGAGCGTACCTGTCGTTGCAGTCATCGGTGCCGGCTATGCGGGTCTGGCCTGTGCGGTGGAACTCGCCCGCGCCGGCGTACATGTGACGGTATTCGAGCGCTCGCACACCCTCGGCGGACGGGCGCGCGTGGTGCACAAGGATCATCACTGGCGCGTCGACAACGGCCAGCACATTCTGATCGGCGCGTACACCGAACTCACCCGATTGCTGCGTCTGACCGGCTGCTCGCCCAAGCAACTCGCCCATCTGCCGCTCACGCTGCACATCCCGGGACGGCTGCGCCTCAAAGCTGCGGCACTGCCTGCGCCCTTCCATCTTGTTGCGGGTCTGCTGCGTGCCAAGGGTCTCGGCTGGAGCGACCGATTGGCGATGCTGCGCCTGATGCGCTGGCTGAAAAAGCGGGATTACCGCCTGCCGCCCGACATGACGGTGAGCGCGATGTTGCAGGAAACGCGACAGACCGCAGCGCTCATCGAGCTGGTCTGGATACCCCTGTGTGTCGCCGCGCTGAACACGCCGGCGAACGAAGCGGCCGCTCAAATTTTCGCCAACGTGCTGCGCGACAGCCTCGCCGGGTCCGCGGCCGACAGCGAGCTGTTGATCCCGCGCGTCGACTTGTCCGAGCTGTTTCCCGTGCCTGCTGCCCGCTACCTGGCGACGCGACGCGGCAAACTGCGTACCGGCAATGCCATCGACGCGATCCGCCCGGTCGACGGCGGCTTCCGCCTCGAAGGCGACCCGGGCAGCCAGCCCTGGCCGCAGGTCGTGGTGGCCACGGCGCCTTACCATGCCAGCACGCTACTTGCGTCCACAGGTCAATGTGATCGACTGGCTGCGCAAATCGATGCCCTGCCGCATGAGCCGATCGTGTCGGTGTACCTGGCGCTCGGCAAGGGCTTTAGCCTGCCCGAGCCGATGATCGGCCTGGTCAGCGGGAGCGTGGCCGAACCCGCGCAGTGGGCCTTTGACCGCGGTCAGCTTGGCGGTCCGGAAGGACTGATCGCCTGCGTCATCAGCGCCCGTGGCCCGCACGAAGAACTGCCACGCGACGAACTGATCCTCGCGACCCTCGCGCAACTCGAGGGCCAACTCGGGCGCAGGCTGCCCGCACCAGAGTGGTCGCAAGTGATCGTCGAAAAGCGCGCAACCATCGCCTGCCGTCCGGGCATCTTCCGCCCCAACATGCGCACACCGCTGCGTGGCCTGTGGCTGGCAGGGGATTATCTTGAGTCGCCCTACCCCGCCACGCTGGAGTCAGCCGTTAGATCGGGCACGGCCTGCGCCGCCGCCCTCCTGGCGGAACTCGGCCGTTGCGACTGAGCCCCCTATTGGCGGCGATGCCGCGCCTACAGCGCGCCGATCTTTCGCAACACGAAACGTTCACCCCGCGGCGACGTGGCGCAGGATGGGGTCGAGCATGGCCGCGCCAAGCCGCTTGCTGCGTACGCCGTTCCAACCCACCGCTTCATCGGGCAGATTGGCGTTGTCCTTGAACGGCATTTCCAGCGTCAGCGACACACAACCGAAATGGTTCGCCACCCACTTGCTGGCCAGCGTCAGTAATTCCTCGCCAAAGCGCCCTGGCGTGTAACCCTCTGCAGTCTGGAAGTCCGGCGCTACGGCAGCGAAAGTTTCAACAAAGCGCGCCTGCTGCGCCGCGGCGCGTGCGGTGAAACCAGGCACCTCCTCTGCAGTCGAAAAGAAAACATAGGGCAAGGCCTCATCACCATGGATATCGAGGAAGAGTTCGCAGCCCGTGCGCTGCATTTCCTCCCGCACCAGGAAAACCTCGGGACTGGCGGTAAGGTCGGGCTCGCGCCATTCGCGGTTGAGATTGCGCCCCGCCGCATTGGTACGCAGGTTGCCGCGCACGGCGCCATCGGGGTTCATGTTCGGCACGATGTAGAGCACCGCCCGCTCGCGTACTTGACGAGCCACGGCGTCCGCTCCGTCCAGCAAACGTTCGAGGAGACCTTCGACAAACCACTCGGCCATGGTTTCGCCCGGATGCTGGCGTGCGATCAGCCACACCGGCGGGCGACTGGGCGTGGGCTGGCCCACGATGATGACGTCGAGGTCACGACCATCGACCGTAGCCCCCAGGTTGCGCACGCTGGCAAAGGGCGAAGCCTCTGCGCGCGCCAGCAAATCGAGGTGGCGTTCGTGCGAGTAAGGCTCGAAATAGGCGTAGAAAACGCTGTCGCGCTCGGGCGTGTGCTCGACGGTCAGTCGCCCGTCTTCATAGCGTGTGTCCGCGATGCGGAACCAGCGCTGACGATCATAGGATGCGACGCAGCGGTAACCCGGCCAGCCGTCGGGGTAAGCGGCCGCCGCCGCATTCTCGAACACCATGCGAACGGACTTTCCCGCAGCATCCATCAAACGGAAATGGAACCACTGGCGAAAATCTGCCGCGTTGTCGGCACGCAGGCGCAAGCGGATGTTTTGCGGATCGTCGAGGTTCATCACCTCGATTGCACCCGCATCAAAGGCAGAACTGATACGCATCGGGCTCAGGCCTCGCGGCGGCGGAAAACGAGACGGTCCGCGTCTGATGCATCTGCTGCGAAGGCATAGCCCTCGGCGTCGAAGCCCTTCAGCCCGTCCACATCGTCGATGCGATTCTGAATCACGTAGCGGCTCATCAAGCCACGCGCACGCTTGGCGTAGAAGCTGACGATCTTGTAACGCCCACCCTTCCAGTCCTCGAACGATGCACTGACCAGCCGTCCCTTGAGCTTGGCGGGCTTCACCGACTTGAAGTATTCGTCCGAAGCGAGGTTGAGCAGGATCGGTGCGCGGCCGGCGTCAAGCTCGGCAGCCAGCTGGCGATTGAGTTCGTCGGTGATGCGCTCGCCCCAGAACGCATAAAGATTCTTGCCGCGGGCGCTCTCGAGCCGAGTGCCCATCTCCAGCCGGTAGGCCTGCATCAAGTCGAGCGGACGTAACACCCCGTAGAGGCCGGACAGGATGCGCAAGTGATCCTGCGCCCAGGTCAGCTCGTCGGCGCTCAGGCTGGCGGCGTCGAGCCCTTCATAGACATCGCCATTGAAGGCGAGTACCGCCTGCTTGGCGTTGTCCGGCGAAAAGGGGCGTGACCACTGTGCGTAGCGCGCAACGTTGAGTGTGGCAAGTGGGTCCGATAGATGCATCAGCTCGGCAATCTGCGCAGGCGAACGCTCGCGCAGGACGTCGATCAGTTCGGCAGAGTGGTCGAGGAAGTCAGGCTGGGTAAAAACGGCGGTGGTCGGCGGTGTCTCGTAGTCGAGCGCCTTGGCGGGAGAAATGACGATGATCATGGACGATGTGCGCAAAAGCGTGCCAACGAAGGAGACCCCGATGTTAGCAAACGCTGCGCAACATCACCGCAACCGGCGTTGCCTTGCCTGTTCAAACAGGCAAACTGCGGCGGCCGCACCTACATTCAGCGACTCGATGCCATTCGCCATCGGGATGATGACCCGCTCTGAAGCCCGCGCCAGAAGCGCAGGCGACAAGCCCTGTCCCTCCGCGCCGAACAACCAGGCAACGGGGCGATCGAGATGAATGTCATAGAGCTCGCGCGCACCCGGCCCGAGCGCAGTGGCCAGCACCGCCCCTGGAAAGTCCTGAAGTGCCTGCAGCGCATCCACGTGTTCTCGGATGGACAGGCCAAAGTGCGCGCCCATGCCGGCGCGCAGCACGCGCGGTGACCAGGCACCTGCGCAACCTTCGGTCAACAAGATGTCGCGCACACCCGCCGCTGCCGCAGTGCGCAGAATGGTGCCGAGGTTGCCCGGATCCTGGACCGCATCGAGCACGACGAGCCCCCGCTGCAATGCATAGGTCGTCAGATAAGGGGCCGGCTCGGATGGAAGGTCGATGATGGCGAGCAGGCCCGAGGGGGTGTCTACTGGACTGATATGAGCGAACAGCCCGTCCGGCAAGTGATAGCGCGGCAACTCGGCTGCACAGCCTGCCAGCAGGCGGTCGACTTCAGCTTGGGCGAGCCCGCTGTCGGAAACGACGAGCCCTTTCAATGGCCACGGATGTTGCAGCGCGGCCTCGACCAGATGAGCCCCATCGAGCAGCGTCTCGCCAAGCTTGCGCCGCTCGCGCGCCGAGGTCGCCAAAGCATGCAGGCGTTTCACCAACGGGTTTTCACGCGAGCTGATGTGCTTCATCGCACGCTGAGGCCGGTTTCAAGCAGGCGCCGCACGGGAGCGAAGCTACGGCGGTAAAAGTCGGCAACGCCGTGCAACTGCAAAGCTTGCAGATGCGCTACGGTGGGGTAGCCCTTGTGCCCGGCAAGCCCGTACTGCGGCCACTGCGCATCCAGCACCCGCATGGCTTCGTCGCGCGCCGTTTTGGCCAGGATGGAGGCGGCGGAGATCGACGGCTCGGTGGCGTCACCCTTGACGATGGCACGCGCCGGGTATGGCAGCCGAGGGCAGCGGTTACCGTCGATCAGGACTTCGGCAGGCGCCACGCCGAGCCCTTCGACCGCGCGCTGCATCGCAAGCATCGTCGCGTGAAGAATGTTGAGGCGGTCAATCTCCTCGACGCTGGCCTCAGCCACGGCCCACACCAATGCGCGCTCACGGATCAACGGCGCCAGACGCTCGCGAGCGCGTTCGCTGAGCTTCTTCGAGTCATTGAGACCTTCGATCGGGCGTGCGGGGTCAAGAATGACGGCCGCGGCAACCACCGGACCACACAGTGGACCACGGCCCGCTTCATCGACACCGCAGATCAATGCCAAACACGTATCTGCAGCCGGCTGGAACAAATCGAGTGTCACTGCTTACCGCCAGTAAGGTAAGGCAAGATCGCAGCGGCGGCCCTTTGCGCCGTGTCCTGACGCAGCGTCAGATGCAGTTCGCCAAAACGGGCAGCCAGCATGGAACGCCGGTCCGCGTCATCCAGCCATGCCTCCAACGCATCAGCAAGCTTGTCGGGTGTCGCCTCGTCTTGCAGCAACTCGGGCACCAGGCTTTCGTTGCACAGGATGTTCGGCAGGCCCACCCAGGGCAGGTAGGCCATGCGCTTCATCAGCCGATACTGCCAGTCGCCGATGCGATAGGTGATCACCATCGGGCGCTTGAGCAAGGCGGCTTCGAGACTGGCCGTGCCGCTGGCCACCAGCACGACGTCTGCGGCTGTCATCGCTTCCACGGCATGGCCGAACAACATGCGAACCGGTAACTCGCTCGCCTGGTTTCGATGTAGCGCGTCCTCGAAAATCGCCCGTGTTTCGCGCGTGGCCAGTGGCACGAGGAACAGCAAGGCCGGATCGCGCTCAAGCATGCGCATCGCCGTGGCAATGTAAGTATCGGCCAGATTGCGCACTTCGGATTGGCGGCTACCCGGCAACAAAGCCACCACACGCCGTGCCGGATCGATTTCCAGCAGTTCACGCGCCGCGCCACGATCGGGGTGCAACGGAAAGACATCGGCCAGCGGGTGACCCACGTAACTGACCGGCACACCGGCACGCTCGTACAGCGCAGGTTCGAACGGAAACAGGCACAGCATGTGACTGACCGAGCGCGCGATGCGCTTGATACGACCACCCCGCCATGCCCAGATCGACGGACTGACGAAATGAATGGCAGGGATGCCCGCGTCCTTGGTCTTGCCTTCGAGCCACAGATTGAAATCGGGCGCATCAACGCCGATGAAAGCGGCAGGCCGCTCCTTGCGGATCTGGGCAAGCAGGCTACGGCGGATACCTGACAACTCGCGATAGCGCTTCAAGGCATCGACATAGCCGTGCACCGCAAGCAACTCGCAGGGCCAACGTACTTCAAAACCCTCTGCCTGCATCTTCGGCCCACCGATGCCGAAAAACTCGGCATCCGGGAGGTGCCGCCGGATGGCGCGAATCAGGTGGCTTGCAAGCAGGTCGCCCGAGGTCTCCCCAGCGACCATCGCGATACGAACGGTCATGGCGTGTCGCAGCGATCAGCCATCAGCGGACAATGCCGCGGCTGGATTCGGCGATGAATTCTGAAAACGGCACGACCTCGGTGTGCTCTCCTGCGATCTCGGCAACACGCTGCCGTGCCTCGTCGAGCGAGAGTCCCGAACGATACAACGCCCGGTAAGCACGTTTGATCGCCGCGATGCCTTCGCTGCTGTAACCACGACGCTTGAGCCCTTCGCTGTTGATTCCGTGTGGCTTGGCCGGATTACCCGCAACGGTCACGAAGGGCGGCAGATCCTGCAGCAGCACCGTACCCACACCGCAAAAACTGTGGGCACCGACACGGCAGAACTGGTGCACGCCCGTGAAACCACCGAGAATCGCCCAATCGCCCACGTGAACATGCCCCGCCAGCGTGGCGTTGTTGGCGAAAATGGTGTGATTGCCGACCTGGCAGTCGTGCGCTACGTGCACATAGGCCATGATCCAGTTGTCGTCGCCGATCCGGGTCACGTCAGCGTCCTGGCTGGTACCGACGTTGAACGAGCAGAACTCGCGGATCGTGTTGCGATCGCCGATCTCGAGCCGAGTGGGCTCGGCGTCGTATTTCTTGTCCTGCGGCTTGGCACCCAATGAACAGAACTGAAAGATCTCGTTGTCACGACCGATACGGGTACGGCCTTCGATGACAACGTGCGGCCCGATCTGGCTGCCGTCACCGATCTCGACATGTTCGCCGATGATCGAATACGGCCCGATCGAAACATGGGCCCCGAGCCGCGCGCCCGGGTGGACGATGGCTGTCGGGTGGATCATAGCGTTTTCAGGGCGCACATCAGTTCAGCTTCGGTCGCCACCTCGCCATCGACGCGGGCAACCCCCTTGTATTTGTAGATGTTGCGCTTGCTTTGAGTGATCTCCACTTCGAAGATCAACTGGTCACCCGGCACCACAGGACGCTTGAAACGCACGGCGTCGATACCGGCAAAGTACACGACCGAGTTTTCGTCCGGCTTCACCCCCATGCTCTTGAACGACAGCACAGCTGCCGCCTGGGCCATCGCTTCCACGATCAGCACGCCTGGCATTACTGGGTGATGCGGAAAGTGGCCGGGGAAAAAAGGTTCGTTCATCGTCACGTTTTTCAACGCGACGATGCGCTTACCCTCTTCAATTTCCAGTACGCGATCGATAAGCAGAAATGGATAGCGATGCGGCAGATACTCGATGATCTCGTTGATCTTCATCATGTTCAGGTCAATCCGGGTCGCGGTCGTCGGGACCGCCTTGTTGGTGTTCGAGCGCGCGGACACGTCCGACCAGCGCATCAAGGTGGCGCAGATGGGCAAAATTGCGCACCCACTCTGCGTGAGGCTGTACGGGCAAGCTCGCCGTGTAGACACCCGGCCGGGAAATCGACTTGCTGACCAAGGTGCCGGCGGATACGACCACATCGTCACAAATCGACAGGTGGCCGATGATGCCTGCCTGTCCGCCGATCATGCACCGCGCGCCGATGATCGTGCTGCCGGCGATGCCGACACAGCCGGCGATCGCAGTGTGCTCGCCAATGCGGACGTTGTGCGCGATCTGAATCTGGTTATCGAGCTTGCAGCCATCGCCAATGACCGTATCGTCGAGCGCGCCGCGGTCGATCGTGGTGTTGGCACCAATCTCGACCTCATTACCAATGACCACGCGCCCGATCTGCGGAATCTTTACCCAGCGCCCGCCCTTTTCACGTGCGAAGCCGAAGCCATCCGCACCGATGACCGCACCAGAGTGAATGATGCAGTCTTCCCCAATCACACAGCCATGCTGGATGGTGACGTTTGCCGCGAGCCGCGTGCCTCGTCCGATCCTGACACCCTGACCGACATGGCTACCGGGCCCCACGATCACATCCTCGCCGATATCGACGCCGTCTTCGATCGAGGCCCCCGGGCCGACCTCCACCGAAGCCGGGATCTCGGACGCCACGGCGGAAAGTCGATGCACACCCGCACGCGGGGCAGGCTGCGGATTGAACAACTGGGCGACGCGAGCGAAATACAGGTAAGGATCGGGCGTGACAATACCGGGACGGCCGCTCAGCAGATCCCGCACATCGGGTGCAACGATGACAGCCGCTGCCGCGCTGCTGTGCAAGCGGGAGAGATATTTACGATTGGCGAGGAAAGCGAGATCACCTTCTCCCGCCTGGTCCAATGTCGCAACCCGACGAACACGCGCACCGGCGTCGCCCGTGACTTCGCCCCCCAAGCGCGCGACCAGTTCGTCGAGACGGAACATGCCGCAGCCAGATTACTTGGCGTCAGACAGGGCCTTGATGACCTTGTCGGTGATATCGATACGCGGGTTCGCGTAAACAGCTTCCTGGAAGATGATGTCGTAGTTCTCTTTCTCGGCGATGTCCTTGACCGAACGATTCGCCTTGTCGAGCACCGAAGCCAACTCTTCATTACGGCGCTGATTGAGGTCCTCACGGAACTCGCGTTGTTTGCGCTGGAAGTCGCGGTTAAGGTCGTTGAGCGCACGCTCCTTGCTGCGACGATCGCTGTCGGCCATCGTCGTCCCTTCGCGTTCGAGTTCTTCCTGCATGGACTTGAGGTCCTTGGCCAAACGCTGCAGCTCCTGATCTCGCTTCTCGAACTCCTTTTCCAGCCGCTGCTGGGCACGCACCGCCGGTGCAGCCTCACGCATCACGCGATCGGAGTTGACGAAGCCGATCTTGGTTTCGGCGATGGCCGCCTGGGACAGGCCAAGCAGGGCAGCAGCCACCAGGGAGAGGGTACTAACTTTCACTTATGCCTCCGGATGAAACTTGTTTTGCGCAGCGATCAGAACACGCTGCCGAGCTGAAATTGGAAACGCTGGACCTCGTCATCGTCTTCCTTCTTGAGCGGGTGGCCAAAGCTGAACTTGAGCGGCCCAATCGGCGAACTCCACGAAAAAGCGAGGCCGGTACTGTAGCGCAGGTCACCGAAGCTGAGCTTCTGCTCGTCACCCGTTTCAGGATCCTCACCCCACACATAGCCGGCATCGAAGAATGCCGAGATCCGGAACGAGCGATCGGTGCCGGAGCCCGGCATCGGGAAGAAGAATTCGGCGTTCGTCACGAGCTTGCGCGTGCCGCCGGTCGAGGTGATGTCTCCATCGGTATCGGTGAACTTCGGCCCCAGGGTCCCTTGGTCGAAGCCACGTACCGAGCCAATACCGCCAACATAGTAGTTCTTGTAGAACGGAACTTCCTTGCCGCCGAAACCTTTGGCGTAGCCTACGTCGGCATTGAGCATCAACGCGTAGTCACGACCGATCGGGAACCAATGCTGATACTGATACCCCAGCTTGCCGTAACGCAGGTCGCCCGCAGGGACCGTCACTTCACCATAGACGCGCTGATAAACCCCTTTGCGCGGGTAGATGAAGCTGTCGCGGCTATCGCGCGACCAACCCACAGTCAGCAGCAAGCTGCTGACACTGACATCGCCGACACCATCGGCAGCACTGCCACCGCTGCAGCCAAAGTCTTTGCAGAACTCTTTGTAGAGGCGCGGGCTGTCGACGTAGGTCGTGATTTCGGTTTGGTCAGCCGTCAGACCGAAGTTGATCTGGTCGTCTTCCGCGATCGGCCAACCCAGACGAAGGCCTGCACCGGTCGACACCGTCTTGTACGGCGAAACCGTGTCGAGCTCAGTCGGATCGTAGGTGCGGTGATACAGGTCCCATCCGAGGCTGACGCCATCGACAGTGTAGTAGGGGTTGGTAAAAGACAACGCCAACGTACGGCTCGACTTGCTGGTATTCAAACCCAGACTCAGGGCATTGCCACTACCGAACAGGTTCTGCTGCGAAATCGACGCCGACAGCACGATACTCTCGGAACTGGAGAAGCCGGCACCGAGCATCAAGTTGCCCGTCGGCCGTTCCTTTACGCTGAAGTTCACGTCGACCTGATCAGTGGTACCCGGCACCGCCGGCGTCTCGACATTGACCTCGTCAAAGTAGCCTAGACGGTCGATACGCGTTTTCGAACGATTGATGGCAGCAGCGTCATACCAGCCGCCTTCCATCTGACGCATCTCGCGGCGTACCACTTCATCACGTGTCTTGGTGTTCCCACCCACGTTGATGCGACGTACGTAGACACGACGACCTGGATCGACAAACACTGTGAAAGCGACTTCACGCTTTTCCTTGTTGACCTCGGGCGCGGCATTGATGTTTGCAAACGCGTACCCTTCGTTTCCGAGGCGGTCGGTAATCGCCTTGGTCGACTCAGTGAGTTTCTCACGCGAAAAAATGTCGCCCGGGCGCAGCTTTGTCAGCGCGACGTACTCGGACTCAGGAATGACCAAGTCCCCGGTATAGCGAACACCTGTCACCTTGTATTGCTCACCCTCGGTGATATTCACCGTGATGTAGATGTCCTGCTTGTCGGGCGTGATCGATACCTGTGTCGAGTCGATATTGAAGTCGAGATAGCCCTGATTCAAGTAGAAGGAGCGCAGTGCCTCGAGATCTGCCGACAATTTCTGGCGCGAATATTGGTCGTTCTTGGTGTACCACGTCAGCCAGCCCGGTGTGGTCAGCTGCATCTGCTCGATCAGATCGTCCTCTTCGAACGCCTTGGCGCCAATGATGCTGATCTGGCGGATCTTCGCGACTTCGCCTTCGTCGACGCTGAAATTGATGCCAACACGGTTGCGCTCGAGCGGCGTCACGGTGGTGGTGACCTGCGCGGAATACTTTCCGCGCGACAGGTACTGCCGCTTGAGCTCCTGTTCGGCTCGATCGAGCAAGGAACGGTCAAAAATGCGCGACTCGGCCAACCCCACCTCGCGCAGCCCCTTCTTCAACGCATCCTTGTCGAATTCCTTGACGCCGACGAAATCGATCTGCGCGATCGCCGGGCGTTCATCGACCACCACGACGATGACATCACCCTCGGTCTCGATGCGGACGTCGCTGAAGAAGCCGGTCGCAAACAGGGCGCGAATCGCATCCGCGGCTTGCGCTTCGTCGAAGCGCTCACCGACACGTACCGGCAGGTAGCTGAAGACCGTACCCGCTTCGGTTCGCTGGATACCCTCGACCCGGATATCCTTGACCACGAAAGCGTCAAACGCGAACGCCGGCGCAGCGGCAAATAGGGCCATGATGAGCCCGGGCAAAAGCTTGCGATTCATGCAGGTGTTCAGCCGGAAATGAGACGGTTGATGTCGTTGTAGAAGGCAAATGCCATCAGCATTGCCAATAGAACAAGACCGATCTGCTGACCGATCTCCATGATGCGTTCCGGAATTGGACCGCCCTTGATAATTTCGACCGTATAGTACAACAAGTGCCCACCATCAAGCACCGGGATGGGAAGCAGGTTCAGCACGCCAAGACTGATGCTGATCAAGGCCACGAATTTGAGGTAGTGGCTGAGTCCAAGCTGTGCCGTCTGGCCCGCGTAGTCCGCGATGGTGACGGGCCCTGACAGATTCTTCCACGACACTTCACCCGTCAGCATGCGCCCGATCATCTGCAGGCTGAGCACGCTGGTTTCCCAAGTCTGCCGTACCGCCTTCGCCAACCCGTCGACGATCCCATAACGCACCTCGGCAAACATCGACAGCCCGCCCTGGAGCGGCTCGGCCACGCCCACACCGATGCGCCCGATACGCGCTCCGTTATCTGACGCTTCCTCCGGAACAAGCTCAAACACGAGGCGCTCGCCATCGCGTACGACATCGAAACGCATGCTGCGACCGGCCGCATCCCGGACTCGCGCAACGAGATCTCCCCAGACCTCGATCGACTCACCGTCAATCGCAACCACCTTGTCTCCGGTGCGCATGCCCGCACGTGCGGCAGCGCCCTCCTCCGCCACGCGGCCAATCACCGCAGGAATCGCCGGACGCCAAGGCTTGAGGCCGATGCGAACGATCAGATCCTGTCCGTCCTCATCGATCGGAATACCCTTGAGGTCCAACGAACGGAACACATCCACATCCTCGAGCGTCCGCACATGCAAGACTACGGCACGGTTGTCGAGTGCGTGTCGCAACAACACCCAACGCAAGTCTTGCCACGAACGCACCGGCTCGTCATCAACAGCCAGCACGAGGTCGCCGTCGCGAACGCCGGCAGCCTGCGCAATAGCCGGCGTCTCGGACAACGCCAGGCGAGGACGAAGCTCATCGGTTCCAGCGATGAACAAGCCCCAGTACAGCACGATTGCCAGCAGAAAGTTCGCAATCGGGCCTGCTGCAACGATGGCAAAACGGCGATACACACTCTGACGATTGAAAGCGCGGCTCAGCTCTGCAGGCGTAACCGGGCCCTCACGCTCATCCAGCATCTTGACGTAGCCACCCAGCGGAAACGCCGCCAGTGCCCATTCGGTTGAATCCCGCCCGGCTTTGCGGACGATGAGCGGCTTGCCAAAGCCAATCGAAAAACGCAGCACCTTGACGCCACACCAGCGTGCAACGAGGTAATGCCCCAGTTCATGCACCAGGATGAGCAACCCCAGCGCGAGCACGAACGGTACGAGATAGTTGAGCAGATTCATCGAGCAACCGAGAGTTTGCGGATTTCGGCACGCGCCCAATCACGGGCTTGTGCGTCCGCGGCGAATACCGCATCCAGCGAATCGACCGCAAAGTCGGCACAGCGTTCCAGGCAGGGCTCAATGACGCGGGCAATGTCGAGGAAAGTGATCCGTCGATCGAGGAAAGCCTCGACCGCTTCTTCGTTGGCTGCGTTGAGCATCGCTGGCGCGGCACCACCGGCACGCAGCGCTGCAAAAGCCAATGCCAGGCAAGGAAACCGTTGCAGGTCGGGACGTTCGAAATCGAGGCGAGCAATCTCGAACAGATCCAGGGAGCGCACACCCGCCTCGATACGCTCGGGCCAGGCCATGGCATGGGCAATCGGAGTGCGCATGTCCGGATTGCCAAGCTGGGCGATCACCGAGCCATCCACATACTCGACCATCGAGTGGATCACACTTTGCGGGTGCACCACCACCTCGATCAGATCAGGCGCCGCCCCAAACAACCAATGAGCTTCGATGACCTCCAGCCCCTTGTTCATCATCGTCGCAGAATCGACCGAAATCTTGCGCCCCATCACCCAGTTAGGATGAGCGCAAGCCTGCTCCGGCGTCACAGACGCCAGCGCCTCGATGGAACTGGATCGAAACGGGCCGCCTGAGGCTGTCAGCAGGATCCTGCGCACGCCTGACGACATCGGACTGCGCGCATAGGCCGATGGCAAGGCTTGGAATACCGCGTTGTGCTCACTGTCGATCGGCAACAACACCGCCCCACTTTCGGCCACCGCATCGATGAAAAGCTGCCCCGATAGAACCAAGGCCTCCTTGTTCGCCAATAGCACCTTCTTGCCGGCACACACTGCCGCAAGCGTGGATTTCAGGCCAGCCGCGCCGACGATGGCGGCCATGACCATGTCGACCTCGTCTGCAGCCGCGATTTCTTCCAGTGCTGCGTGACCGCAGAGCACTTCAGTGCGACTCCCGGCCTTCCTCAGCGCAGCCTCCAGACGAGAAGCCGCCTCGGCATCAATCATCACCGCGTAACGTGGCGAAAAACGCAGCACTTGCTCGAAGAGTTTGTCGTCTTGGCGCTGAGCGGAAAGCGCAAAGACGGAGAAGCGATCCGGGTGACGGCCAACCACGTCAAGCGTGCTTTGACCAATCGATCCGGTCGCCCCCAGGACGGTAATGCGCTGGATGGCGTGTTGGGACATGATCTTCGGTGAGGCGTGATCGAAATAGGATGGACGCGCCGCCGCTCAGCGCGCCAGCAGTACCATGCCGAGCGCCACCATGGGCAGCGTCGAAGTCAGACTGTCGATGCGGTCGAGAATGCCGCCATGACCAGGAAGGATATTGCCACTGTCCTTGAGGCCGGCCTGGCGCTTCAGCAGGGATTCATACAGATCGCCCACGATGCTGACGGCCGTCCAGATGACGAGCACCGCTGCGATGGCAAGCGCCCCGCCGGGCTGGCTGGCTCCCTGCCAGGCAAGCACGCCAAAACCAAACAGCAGCACCGCAAGCCCACCGCCGACCGCACCTTCCCAAGTCTTTCCAGGACTGATCGAGGGCGCCAATTTATGTCGCCCAAAAGCGCGGCCGGAAAAGTAGGCCGCGATATCCGCAATCCAGACGACCGCCATGACGCCGAGCATCAACCACGGGCTGATCGCGCGAAGATGAACCAACGCGAGCGAGGTTGGTACCAGCACGACAAAACCGACCAACGAAGCGAGCATCGGGTGCGACAGCGACCACTTGTGGACCAGCCAAACCGGAGCAACGAACAACCAGAAAATTGCGCTGACTGCATACAAAGGCATCAGCAAAGCGCCGCCCGCAGCGGTCGGTGCGGTAAAGCCCGTCACGTAGCCAAGCAACAGACAGGCACCACCAAACGAGATCGCGGTCGACATGCGGAGCGCAGGTTCAAAACGCGCAAGGGCGCCCCACTCCCACGCCGCAGCACCACACACCAACGCGCACACCACGAGCCAGCCCGCAGCCGGCAGCAGGAACACTGCCGCCAACAGACCAACGAGCAGCACGATTGCCGTGATGACGCGCGCCTTAAGCATGAGGCGTCACACCTTGCAGACTCCCGCCTGCAACCAGCTGCTCGCTGGTACGGCCAAAACGGCGTTCCCGGCTACGATAGGACGCAATCGCATCGTCAAGCGCAGCCGCATCGAAATCAGGCCACAAGGCGTCGGTGAAATACAGTTCGGTATAAGCCAACTGCCACAACAAGAAATTGCTGATCCGCTTCTCGCCGCCCGTCCGAATGAATAGATCCGGCTCGGGTGCGAAATTCATCGACAGCGCACTGGCAAGCTCGTCTTCGCTAAAACCGTCGCGACGCTCAGGATTCGCGCGCATCAGTTCAGACACCGCATTCGCGATATCCCAACGGCCACCGTAGTTGGCCGCGATGCAAAGATTGAGCTTGGCATTCCCCGCAGTCCTCTCCTCGGACGCGCGGATGATGCGGACCAACTCCGGTTCGAAGCGATTCAGATCGCCAATGACGCGCAGGCGGATACCCGCCTGATGAAGACGATCAACTTCCTTGCTCAGCGCCTTCATGAAGAGCTGCATCAGGAAGGACACCTCGTCCGCGGGACGACGCCAGTTCTCAGAACTGAAGGCGAACAGCGTCAGATACTCGACGCCACGCTCGACACAGGCCTTGACCACCGTGCGGACGGACTCAAGCCCCCGCGAATGACCGGCAACCCGCGGCATGAAACGCTTGCGCGCCCACCGTCCGTTGCCGTCCATGATGATTGCGATGTGGCGCGGTACCGCCGACACCTCGGGAATATCCCGCGTGGAACTCGTAAATCGATGACCCGCCATGACCCGCCTCCTGTCTTTCCCGCGAGGGAACAGCCGACCCGGCAGATCAGATCTGCATCAGTTCCTGCTCTTTTGCGGCAAGCAGTTTATCGATTTCAGCAACGTACTTATCGGTGAGCTTCTGCACATCCTCTTCGGCGCGACGCTCATCGTCCTCGGAGATTAGCTTGTCCTTCACCGCGTCCTTGAGATGCTGGTTGGCATCACGACGCAGGTTGCGAATGGCGATCTTGGCACCCTCACCTTCTTGGCGGACGACCTTAGTCAAGTCGCGACGACGCTCCTCGGTCAGCGCGGGCATCGGTACGCGGAGCAGCTCCCCCATGTTCGCTGGGTTCAAGCCCAAGTCGCTGTCGCGAATTGCCTTCTCAACCTTCGGCAACATCGGCTTTTCCCAAGTCTGCACACCGATCGTACGGGCGTCGATCAGGGTGATGTTGGCGACCTGGTTCACCGGCACCATCGAGCCGTAGTACTCGACCATCACGTGATCGAGCAGACCCGTGTGTGCACGGCCGGTACGAATCTTGGCGAGATCGGTCTTGAGCGCCTCGACCGATTTTTGCATTTTCTGCTCAGCGTTTTTCTTCAGTTCGGTAATCATCAGCGCATTCTCCTGAGTCTCAGGAATGAACCAGAGTGCCCTCGTCTTCACCCATCACCACGCGCTTGAGAGCACCCGGCTTGAAGATCGAGAACACGTTGATCGGCAGTTTCTGGTCACGACACAGCGCAAAAGCCGTCGCATCGAGCACGGCCAGGTTGCGGCCAATCGCCTCATCGAAGCTGATCCGATGATAACGCTGGGCGTTCGGATCTTTCTTCGGATCCGCAGTATAAACGCCGTCCACCTTGGTCGCTTTGAGCACAATCTGGGCACCGATCTCCGAGCCACGCAATGCAGCGGCGGTATCGGTGGTAAAGAAGGGATTACCGGTGCCCGCGGCGAAAATCACCACGCGCCCCTCTTCCAGATGTCGGATCGCGCGACCACGAATATACGGTTCGACAACCTGATCGATACGCAATGCAGACTGCACCCGCGCCTCGACATCCATCCGACGCATGGCATCAGCCAAGGCCATTGCGTTCATCACGGTGGCCAGCATGCCCATGTAGTCGGCAGTGGCACGGTCCATACCGGAAGCCGCGCCTTTCATGCCACGAAAGATGTTGCCGCCGCCGATCACCACACCAACCTGAACACCGAGACGCGTAATCTCGGCGACTTCGGAAACGATGCGGGTGACCACGTCCTCGTTGATGCCATAGGCGTCGTCCCCCATCAGGGCTTCGCCGGACAGCTTCAGCAAAATACGTTTGTAGGCGGCGGACATCTCGATCTCCTTACTTGCTGGCGGCAGCCGCGGCAGCCGCAGCAGCCTGCTCGGCAACTTCAGCAGCGAAATCCGTCACTTTCTTCTCGATGCCTTCGCCCACGATGTAGAGCGTGAAGCCAGCCACCGAAGCACCACGTGCCTTCAGCAACTGCTCGATGGTCTGCTTACCATCTTCGGCCTTGACGAAGATCTGGGCGAGCAGGGTGACTTCCTTCAGGAACTTCTGCACCGTGCCATCAGCGATCTTTTCCAGCATCGCTTCAGGCTTGTTGTCGGCGCGAGCCTTTTCGATCGCGATACGACGCTCGGCGTCGATCAGGTCCTGCGAAACGCCAGAGGCGTCCAGCGCCTTCGGCTTGGAAGCCGCGATGTGCATCGCGATGTCCTTGCCCAGCTGCTCGTCGCCACCCACCAGATCCAGCAGCACGCCAATCTTGGCGCCACCGTGGATGTAGCTCACCAACTGCCCCTTGGCTTCCACGCGGACGAAGCGGCGGATCGACATGTTCTCGCCGATCTTGCCGACCAGCGCGGCACGGGTGGTTTCGACCGTACCTTCACCCATCGGCAGGGCAGACAACGCAGCCACATCAGCCGGATTCTTGCCGGCGACCAACTCGGCGCAATTCTGCACCAGCGCCAGGAAATCGTCGTTCTTCGCCACGAAGTCGGTTTCGCAATTGACTTCAATGATCGAGCCCAGCTTGCCGTCAGCCGAAATATTCACGCCGACCACACCTTCCGCAGCGACGCGAGCAGCAGCCTTCGAGGCCTTGTTGCCCAGCTTGACGCGCAGAATCTCTTCAGCCTTACCCAAGTCGCCATCGGCTTCGGTCAGCGCCTTCTTGCATTCCATCATCGGCGCGTCGGTCTTCGCGCGCAGTTCTGCCACCATGCTTGCGGTGATTGCCGCCATGCTAACTCCTCGAATTCACGTCACAAAAAGGGGCCCCTCGAGGCCCCGGCAAGCTGCAGATCAAGCCTGCTCTTGCGTACCTTCTTCTTCAACCTCGACGAACTCGTCGCCGCCGGCATCGACGATTTCCTGCAACACCTGGCTGCGTCCCTGCAGCACGGCATCGGCAACGCCACGGGCGTACAGGCGGATGGCGCGCGAGGAGTCGTCGTTACCCGGAATCACGTAATCCACGCCTTCGGGCGAGTGGTTGGTATCGACCACTGCAACGACCGGAATACCGAGCTTCTGCGCTTCGGTGATGGCAATCTTGTGATAGCCGACATCGATCACGAACAGCGCATCGGGCAGACCGCCCATGTCCTTGATGCCACCGATCGACTTCTGCAGTTTTTCCAGCTCGCGGCGAACGGTCAGCGCTTCGCGCTTGGACAGACGCTCGATCGAACCGTCTTCGATCATGGCCTCGACTTCCTTCAGGCGCTTGATCGACTGCTTGACCGTCTTGAAGTTGGTCAGCATGCCGCCGAGCCAACGCTCATCAACGAAAGGCATGCCGGCACGGCGCGCTTCTTCCGAAATGATCTCGCGCGCCTGACGCTTGGTGCTCACGAACAGGATATTGCCGCGATTGGCCGCCAGCTTGCGCACGAACTCCATCGCTTCGTTGTACTTCAACATCGTCTTTTCGAGGTTGACGATGTGGATCTTGTTGCGCTGGCCGAAGATGTACGGGGCCATACGCGGATTCCAGAAGCGGGTCTGGTGGCCAAAGTGGACGCCCGCTTCGAGCATCTGACGCATCGTGACTGACATGTGTTACTCCAAACTGATCAAAGGGTTTAACCTCCGCCCTGCGGGACGCTTGGACCACATGCGAACTCAGCTTGCATGCATTCCTCGCATCTCGCCGCAGCCAGCCCGATTACAGATTCGGTGCTCGCCGCAGACCCCATGCCACAGGACGTGTGGATTTTGCCTGCCAATGCAGACAAGCCTGCGATATTAGCACGCCCGCTTTACCGCACTCAAGCACACCGCCGTGCCAAGTTTGCCCGCAGGGGGCTGCATGCGATACCTTTAGACCCTTTACAGCCTCAGTCAGCCCTCTATCAAGATGAGCATCGTTCTCAAGACCCCGGAAGAAATCGAAAAGATGCGGGTCGCCTGCCGCCTCGCCGCCGAGGTCCTCGACTACATCGAGCCCTTCGTCAAACCCGGCGTGACGACCGGCGAACTCGATCGCCTTTGCCACGATTACATGGTCAATGTGCAGGATACGGTTCCGGCACCGCTGAACTACGCTCCGCCTGGCTACAAGCCTTACCCCAAGTCGATCTGCACCTCGATCAACCATCAAGTTTGCCACGGCGTGCCCGGCGACAAGGCGCTCAAGAAAGGCGACATCGTCAATCTCGACATCACCGTCATCAAGGATGGCTTCCACGGCGACACGAGCCGCATGTTTCTGGTCGGTGGCGAAGCCGCCGCGAGCATTGCCGCACGCCGCCTGTCGCACATCACCTTCGAGTGCATGTGGCTCGGCATTGCAGCGGTGAAACCTGGCGGCCATCTTGGCGACATCGGCGCGGTGATCCAGAAGCATGCAGAAGGCAACGGCTTTTCAGTGGTACGTGAATTCTGCGGTCACGGAATTGGCCGCAAGTTCCACGAAGAACCGCAGGTTCTTCACTATGGAAAGGCCGGCACCGGGCCCGAGCTGGAGCCGGGCATGATCTTCACCATCGAGCCGATGATCAACGCAGGCAAGGCGGCCATTTCCGAGCTGCCGGACGGCTGGACCATCGTCACCAAGGATCGCAGCCTGTCCGCACAGTGGGAGCACACCATCGTCGTTACAGAGACCGGCGTCGAGGTACTGACCCTGTCGGACAAATGCCCTCCCCCACCAGCGATCGTCGCCGCACGATTTGCCTGATCCAGCACGCCCTAACCGCAGTCCGAGCCACACACGATGAAAGACGCCCTGAGTGCCCGCCTTCAAACCCTGATCGCGGACGCTCGGCGCCGGCTCATCGATGGCATGGCAGACTTGCGCGCGGCCTACGAAGCACATCCACGCACATCGGCCCTCCTCGAGGGGCGTGCAAAGCGGGTCGACATTGAAGTTGTCGGCATCTGGCAGGCCTGCGAAATGCCGCCGGAAATCACGCTGGTCGCGGTGGGTGGATACGGTCGCGGCGAGCTGTTCCCTGCATCGGACGTCGATCTGCTGGTACTGCTGCCCACTGCGGCGAACGCCGACATCCGTGATCGATTGTCAGCCATGGTCGGCGCGCTATGGGATATCGGACTGGAAATCGGCCACGCGGTACGTACCGTGGATGAGTGCATCCAGGCAGCAGACGAAGACATCACCGTCCAGACGAATCTGCTCGAAGCGCGCTACCTTGCGGGCGACATGAGCCTGTTTGCCGAACTCGACGAGCGCTACCACGCGTCCCTGGACGTACGCGCCTTCTACAAGGCCAAACAGCTCGAGCAGCAACAACGCTACGCCCGCTTCAACGACAGTCCCTATGCGCTCGAACCGAACTGCAAGGAAAGTCCTGGCGGACTTCGTGACCTGCAGATGCTAGGCTGGATTGCACGTGCGGCCGGACTGGGTCGCAGCTGGCGTGACCTTGCACGCCGCCGTCTGATCACCGGCGGCGAAGCCAGCGAGCTGCGCAGCGTCGAACGCTTTTTGCAGCACCTGCGCATCCGGCTTCACTACTTGACGGGCCGCGCCGAAGATCGTGTCCTGTTCGACCATCAGGAAAAACTGGCTCGCATCATGGGCATCGAGGGCACGGCGAACCGGCGTCCGTCGGAAGCGCTGATGCAGCGTTACTACGTCAACGCCAAGATGGTGACCCAGCTCAATACGGTGCTTTTGCAAAACTACGGCACCGTGATCTTTCCCGACCGTGGCGCAGCGATCGTCATCAACTCACGCTTTCAAGTCGTGCGCGAGCTCCTGGATTTGCGCCACGAAGACGTCTTCGAGCGCCATCCCTCCGCCCTGCTGGAGTGTTTTCTGCTGCTGCAGCAGCGCTCTGAACTGAAAGGCATGACTGCGCGCACGCTGCGCGCACTGTGGATCAACCGTAACCTGATCAACGCCGCGTTCCGGGCCGATCCGGAGAACCGCGCGCTCTTCCTGCAGATCCTGCAACAGAAGCGCGGCATCGTGCATGCATTCAGGCGCATGAACGAATACGGCATCCTGTCGCGCTATCTGCCGACGTGGCGGCGCATCATCGGCCAAATGCAGCATGACCTGTTCCACGTTTACACCGTGGATCAACACATCCTGATGGTGCTGCGCAACATGCGTCGTTTCACGATGGGCGAACACGCGCATGAGTATCCACTGATGACTCGACTCATCATGGCGTTCGAGCGTCATTGGTTGCTGTATGTCGCCGCCCTCTTCCATGACATTGCCAAAGGCCGAGGCGGCGACCACTCGACACTGGGCATGGTGGACGCACGCGAATTCTGCGTGCTTCATGGACTGAGCGAAGAAGACACTTCGCTCGTGGTGTGGCTGGTCGAGCAACATCTGACGATGTCGCACTTCGCCCAGAAAGAAGACACCTCGGACCCGGAGGTCGTACAGCGTTTTGCCGCCATCGTCGGCAACGAGCGTCGACTGACCGCGCTTTACCTGCTAACCCACGCAGACATCCGCGGCACCAGCCCCAAGGTCTGGAACGGCTGGAAAGGCAAGTTGCTGGAAGACCTCTTCTTCGCAGCTCAACGCCTGCTGCGTGGCGCCACGCCGCAGCAGGCACTCGGACTCGACGATCGACTGGAGGATGCCCGCAGGCTGTTGCGCTTCCATGGTTTGCGTCCGGGCATTGAAGATCGCCTATGGTCGGAACTTGACGCCGTTTACTTCATGCGCCATTCGGCGGAGGAGATCGCTTGGCACACCCGGGTGCTGTATTTTCGCCCGGATACAAGCGAACCGATCGTAAAGGCCCGCGTCGCCGAGGAAGAGCACGGCCTGCAAGTAATGGTGTTCACGCCCGACCAGAAAGAACTCTTCGTACGCCTGACCGGCTTTTTCGGTCGCCTCGGATTCACGATCCTGGACGCCAAGGTGCACACCACACGCCACGGCCATGCACTGGACAGTTTCATGCTGCAGGATCCCGGCGGTGAGGCCAGCTACCGCGACGTGATCACCCTGATCGAGCATGAACTCAGCGCCTACCTGGCGCGTCCCGACGCCATCGATCGCCCTTCGCGCGGCCGCATGTCACGTCAGGTCAAGCACTTCCCGATCACGCCGCAAGTCAGTATTCGCGCAGACGAAGCCGGACGCCACTACATTCTGTCACTGACGTCGGCCGACCGACCGGGGCTGCTGTTCGATATCGCCGAGACGCTCGCCAGCCATGGCATACGTCTGCACACCGCCAAGATCGCAACCCTGGGCGAGCGCGTGGAAGACACTTTTCTGCTGACCGGCGCCGCGCTGGCGCAGGACGCCCAGTTGTTACGCGTTGAGCGCGAGCTGCTGGAACGCCTGCAGGTTTGAGCCGGAATCAGTGCCCCTTGCCGCCAAGGCGATCCATCAATGCGTAAAGCACGCCCGAAAACAGGAAGGTGACGTGGATCCCGACCATCCATGCGAGATGGCGATCGGTGAGGTTGGCCACGTTCATGAATGCCTTCAGCAACTCGATACCCGAGATCGCCACAATCGAACCGATGAGCTTGATCTTGAGATCGGAAAATCCGATGTGCCCCATCCAGTCGGGTCGATCCTGATGGCTGTGCAGATCCTCCATTTTGGACACGAAGTTCTCGTAACCGCTGAACATGATGATGATGAGCAGGTTCATGATGAGCGCGATATCGACGAGCGACAGCACACCAATGATGAGCTCGCCACCCGTGGCCGTCATGATGTCCGAGAACAAACCCCAGACTTCCTTCGTAAACTTCACCAACAACACCAACATCGCCAGCACCAGTCCGAAATAGACCGGCGCCATCAGCCACCGGCTGGAGAACAGCAAGTGCTCGAAATTGTTTTCCAGACGCTTCATGGTGTGCCCTTGTTCCTTCATACGTGACAGATTTTTTCGAGAATGGCGCGTACCCGGACCATTGCTGTCTGCAGCACCGTCTCGATGTCATCAAAGACGATTCCTGCCGCGCTATCCGAACGCCCCGCGGCGTGGTTGACCACCACATTAAGCGCCGCATACGGCAGCTCCAGCTCACGTGCCAGCACAGCCTCCGGCATGCAGGTCATGCCGACCACGTCGGCACCATCGCGCTCGAAACGGTTGATTTCGGCCGCAGTTTCCAGACGCGGCCCCTGTGTCGCAGCATACACGCCGCCATCGGCCGCCCTCTCACCCGCAGCCGCGATTGCTGCCAGCAGCCGCCGGCGCAGCGCAGCGTCGTAGGGATGGGTGAAATCCACGTGCTTGACGGGCACGTCGCCGCCCTCGAAAAAGGTGCTCTTGCGCCCCCAGGTGTAGTCGATGATCTGGTCTGGCACCACCAGCGCGCCTGGTCCGAGATCGGCGCCAATACTGCCGACCGAGGCCACCGATACGATGCCGCTCACCTTTGCCTGCTTCAGCGCCCAGATGTTGGCACGGTAATTGACCAAATGTGGCGGAATCGTGTGACCGTATCCATGGCGCGCCAGAAACACCACGGGCTGTTGGCACAGGCTGCCATAGGTCAGCGCACCCGACGGCTCGCCATAGGGCGTGCGAACCACCTCGCGTCGCACGATCGCGAGGTTGGAAAGCTGGGTTAAGCCACTGCCGCCGATGATTGCGAGCATTCGGTCACTCCACTGTATGGGGCGCGGATTTTATCACGCACTCATCACGCGCCATCGGCGACCTGCCGCGCGCCCAATCGTGGCAAAACTTGCTGATGAAACGAGCTTGACATTTCATGCTGCAGCGCCACAGCCCATGTTAGAATCCTCGCCCTTTCAAAGACTTCCCGCCTCCATGTCCCGCGCCATCCGCAACATCGCCATCATCGCCCACGTCGACCACGGCAAAACCACCCTTGTCGACCAACTGCTGCGCCAGTCCGGCACCTTCCGCGAAAATCAGCAGGTCGCCGAACGCGTCATGGACTCGGGAGACATCGAGAAGGAACGTGGCATCACGATTCTTTCGAAGAACTGCGCCATCCAGTACGGCGACACCCACATCAACATCGTCGACACCCCGGGCCACGCCGACTTCGGCGGTGAGGTCGAGCGCGTGCTGTCGATGGTCGACAGCGTGCTGCTGCTGGTCGATGCCGTCGAAGGCCCGATGCCGCAGACCCGCTTCGTGACCCGCAAGGCGCTTGCGCTGGGCCTGAAGCCGATCGTCGTCATCAACAAGATCGACCGCCCGGGCGCGCGCCCGGACTGGGTCATCAACCACACCTTCGACCTGTTCGACAAACTCGGTGCCACTGACGAGCAGCTCGACTTTCCGGTCATCTACGCCTCTGGCCTCAACGGCTTTGCGGTCGAGAATCTCGAGGATGAGCGCACCGACATGCGCCCGCTGTTCGAGGCCGTTCTCAAGCACGTCCCCGCCCCCGAAGTCGACGCTGACGGCCCGCTGCAGATCCAGGTCTGCTCGCTCGACTACTCGACCTATATGGGCCAGCTCGGCATCGGCCGCATCAAGCGCGGCCGCGTGCGTCCGAACCAGGAAGTCGTCGTCATGTACGGCGAGGAAAACCGTGGCAAGGGCAAAGTCAGCCAGATCCTCACCTTCAAAGGCCTCGAGCGTTCCCCTGCGGAATCGGCCGAAGCCGGCGACATCGTGCTGATCGCAGGCATCCAGCAAGTCAACATTGGCGTCACACTGTGCGACCCGGACTGCCTCGAGGGCATGAAGCCGATCGCGGTCGACGAGCCGACGCTGACCATGAACTTCATGGTCAACACCTCGCCGCTCGCGGGCCGTGAAGGCAAGTTCGTCACCAGCCGCCAGATTCGCGAGCGTCTGGAAAAAGAACTGCTGAAAAACGTCGCCCTGCGTGTGACCTACACCGGTGACTCTGACGTGTTCGAAGTTTCGGGCCGGGGCGAACTCCACCTGACCATCCTGCTCGAAAACATGCGCCGCGAAGGCTACGAGCTGGCGGTGGGCCGCCCGCGCGTGGTGTACAAGGAAATCGATGGCGTGAAGTGCGAGCCTTACGAAATGCTGACGGTGGACGTCGAGGAAGACCACCAGGGCGGCGTGATGGAAGAACTCGGCCGCCGCCGCGGCGAGTTGCAGGACATGCAGCCGGACGGCAAGGGTCGCGTGCGCCTCGAGTACCGCATCCCGGCACGTGGCCTGATCGGCTTCCAGGGCGAGTTCCTCACCATGACCCGCGGTACGGGCCTTGCCAGCCACGTGTTCGACGACTACGGCCCGATGGCCGGCGCCATGGCCGAGCGTCGCAACGGCGTGCTGATCTCGCAGAACGACGGTGACGCCGTCGCCTATGCGCTGTGGAACCTGCAGGACCGCGGCCGCATGTTCGTCAGCCCGGGTGAAGCGCTGTACGAAGGCATGATCATCGGCATCCACACCCGCGACAACGACCTCGTCGTCAATCCGATCAAGGGCAAGCAGCTAACCAACGTGCGTGCCTCAGGAACCGACGAAGCCGTGCGCCTGATTCCGCCGATCGCGCTGACCCTCGAATCCGCGATCGAGTTCATCGCTGACGACGAACTGGTCGAGATCACACCGAAGAACATCCGTCTGCGCAAGCGTCATCTGAAGGAAAACGACCGCAAGCGTGCGGCGAAGGCTGCTGACGCCTGATCCAGTCCGGCCAGTAAAAAATCGCGGCTGAACCGCTCCTACGTTGGGCACATGTAGGAGCGGTTCAGCCGCGATTGTTTTTGTTACGACTCACGCACCCGCCCGGCATCTGACCGCCGGGCCGGCACCACCTTACTTTTTCTTGCTAGCCGTCGGCTCCGAACCGAAACGCCCATTAAGGTACTGTGCGAACTCCGCTCCGGTTTCCGGATGGCGCAGCCCGAACTCGATGGTCGCTTTCAAGTAACCCATCTTGGAGCCGCAGTCATAGCGCACGCCGTCGAACTGATAGGCCAGCACAGCTTCTTCCTTCAGCAGTGAGGCAATAGCGTCGGTCAGCTGGTACTCGTTCCCCGCACCGGGCTTGAGCGCGCGGATGTGATCGAAGATGCGCGGCGTCAGGATGTAACGACCAACCACGGCCTGGGTGGTGGGCGCCTCCTCCGGCTTCGGCTTCTCGACGATGCCGGTCATGCGCTGAACCTGGCCTGCCTGCGCTTCAGTGCTGACGATACCGTAGCTGCGGGTTTCCTCGCGCGGCACGTTCATCGTGCCGAGCACGGAGCAGCGGTGGTAGTTATAGACATCCACCATTTGCTTCAGCACCGGCTTGCCATCCTTGTTGTCCAGAAGGTCATCGGCCAGGATGACGGCAAAGGCTTCGTCGCTAACCACATGGCTGGCGCACAGCACCGCATGGCCCAAGCCCAGTGCTTCGGACTGGCGGATGTAGATGCAATTGACGCCCTTCGGCACCGTCTTGCGCACGATTTCGAGCAGTTCCTTCTTGCCACGCGCCTCAAGCTCGGTTTCGAGTTCATAGGCCTTGTCGAAGTGGTCTTCGATCGAACGCTTGGTTCGGCCGGTGATGAAGATCATGTCGGTGATGCCCGCCGCAACCGCCTCTTCCACCGCGTACTGAATCAGCGGCTTATCGACGATCGGCAGCATTTCCTTGGGGCTGGCCTTGGTGGCCGGCAAAAAGCGCGTGCCCATGCCGGCAACGGGGAAGACCGCCTTGGTGACCTTCTTCATGCTTGTTTCACTCCGGTATCAATGTTTCGGCAATATTCCGCGCACCCGCTACGGGTATGCGGCGCCCGGCATGATGCGCGAAGCCGGGCACAAAGGCACTAGGTATTTGTATCCGTTTTGCTCAACAATTCACGCAATCCCACTTCATCCAGAATATCGAGTCCCAGCTCTTGGGCTTTGGCGAGCTTGCTACCCGCCTCCTCCCCCGCCACGACATAGCTCGTTTTCTTCGAAACCGAACCCGCCACTTTGCCGCCCTGAGCCTCGATCAACGCCTTTGCCTCATCCCGACTCAAGCTTGGCAGCGTTCCGGTCAGCACGAAGGTCTTACCCGCCAGCGCCCCACCCGCTGCGGGTGCAGGTTCACCCTCCGGCCAATGCACACCGGCCGCACGTAGTTGCTCGATTACTTCGCAATTGTGCGGCTCGCCAAAGAAGTCGACGATTGAGCGAGCAACGATGGGCCCCACATCCGGCACCTGCTGCAAAGCCTCGACATCGGCGGCCATCAGCGCATCGAGCTTACCGAAATGGCGTGCCAGATCACGAGCCGTCGCCTCGCCCACATTGCGGATGCCCAGCGCGAAAATGACCCTCGCCAAGGTGGTCGAGCGACTTTTCTGGATAGCAGCCAGCAGATTCTGTGCTGACTTTTCCCCCATACGCTCAAGGTTCGCCAGCGCCAGGAGGCCAAGTCGGTAGAGATCGACCGGGGTTTTGACGATGGCTGCATCCACTAATTGCTCGACCAGTTTGTCGCCCAAGCCCTCGATGTCCATCGCACGCCGACCTGCGAAGTGCAGCAGCGCCTGTTTGCGCTGCGCCGGGCAGAACAAGCCGCCGGTGCAACGCGCCACCGCTTCGTCTTCACCACGGACGACATGTGACCCACACACCGGGCAGGTCGGAAACTGTTCCAGCAAGCGGAACGGCGGCAGATCGCCTTTTCGCCGCTCAACGACCGGTGCGACGACCTCCGGGATCACGTCGCCTGCACGGCGCACGATCACCCAATCGCCGATGCGCACGTCCTTGCGATCGATTTCATCCTGGTTATGCAGGGTTGCGTTGGTCACCGTCACCCCCCCGACGAATACGGGCTCGAGGCGGGCCACGGGCGTCAACGCGCCAGTGCGCCCCACCTGCACCTCGATACCCCGCAACACGGTCAGCGCTTCCTGCGCCGGGTACTTGTGCGCCACCGCCCAACGTGGCTCCCGTGTCACGAAGCCCAGCTGGCGCTGAAGTTCGAGCGCATTCACCTTATAGACCACGCCGTCGATGTCGAACGGCAGGGCATCACGCAATTCAGCAATACGCGCATGAAAGCCAGCCAGTCCATCCGCGCCACGCACCACCGCACGGTGCTCGCATACCGGCAATCCGAACGCAGCGATGGCATCCAGCACGTCGCTGTGCCTCGCAGGGGTCTGCCAGCCCACGGTCTCACCCAGGCCGTAAGCAAAAAAAGACAGCGGACGCTTCGCCGCAATACCTGGGTCGAGCTGACGGATGCTGCCGGCCGCGGCGTTGCGCGGATTGACAAAGATCTTTTCGCCCGCCTCCGCCTGGCGGCGGTTCAGCGTCTCGAAATCGTCGCGGCGCATGTAGACCTCGCCACGGATCTCGATGACCTCGGGCGCCTCGCCATGCAGGCGCAGGGGCACGGCACGCATCGTGCGTACATTGCTGCTCACATCTTCGCCGGTTTCGCCATCGCCACGCGTCGTTGCCTGAACCAGCACGCCGTGCTCGTATCGCAGGTTGATCGCCAGACCGTCGAACTTCAGTTCAACCGCGTACTCGACCTCGGCATCCCCATCGCTCAGCCCAAGCTCGCGCCGCACACGGGCATCGAAGGCCTGCGCACCCGTCGCCTCGGTATCTGTCTCGGTGCGGATCGACAGCATCGGAACACGATGGCGCACGGGCGGAAACTGTGCCAACGGCTTGCCACCAACGCGCTGAGTCGGTGAATCGGACGTACGCAACTCGGGGTGCTCGGCCTCGAGCGCCTGCAATTCGCGGAACAGGCGGTCGTATTCCACATCCGGAACGGTTGGCGTATCGAGCACGTAATACGCGTGATCGTGTCGGGCGATCTCCTCGCGCAGCGCTTGAGCACGCTGCTGCGCGGTTGAAGCGAACAGATCCATCACAACGCGAACAGTCGCCTGGCCAACAGACCACCGGCGGGGATGCCTTGCTCGCTCATGCGGTCCTGGAACTGGCGAATCTGGCTGCGGATCAGATCCGCCGCTTCGGTGCCAAAGGGCGCCCGATTGTCATCGACCACCGTACCGTCGAGCTGGCGAGCGAACTCGTTGGCGATATTCATCATCCGATCGAAGGCTGCGACACCATCGCGAACACAGGGCACATCGATCACCAGCGTCACCCCCCCTGTCGCCAACGAAGACATCGACTCGCTGGCAAAAAGACCCCCTTCGAGGTTGGCCAGCGTAAACAGCGTCGTGCCGTCATCCGCCTGCGCGTGAAAGCTGCCGTCACCCGGCAAGGTCAGTTCGAAACGACGCGCCAGTTTCTCGATTTCGCGCCCCTCGAAGGGCCGCTGGGTGGCCACCACGTTGACACCGATCTGCACATCGACGTCCGCACAGAAGCGATCGACTTCCGTCGCATTGTTCAAAGTTTCAGCCCGCGCCGGCAAACCCGGTGGTAGCGCCATGACCATGTCAGCCACACGCTGGACGCCACCCGAAAAACGCATGAAATCGGATTCGCCGATCGAACCACGGCGATCGACCAACTGCAGCGCAGCACAAAACCAATGACAAGCACCGGCGCTGTTGGGCCCAATCGGGAACCACAGGTTCTCTGCATCATTGAAACCGAACCAACGCACCGGCTTCGACAAGCCAGCAAGTTGCTCGGACTGTGCTCGCCAGACGCGCTGCACATCGAGCGGTTCAATCGCTTCGAGCCGGATCACGCAGTCCGCCCGCGCATCGAGCAGTTCCGGCACTTCGGGCGAGGAACGCTTGATCGAGGCCTCGCGCACGGGGCGCGGCCCCTCGGTCACCTCATTGAAGCTGCCGATGCCAGGCTCGCGGCGCACTACACGCTCTACCGCTTCGTCAGCCACACCACCTGCCGCCCGGGGCTCGAGCAAGACATCACGCGCTTCGGACTTGAAAGCCTTTTCAGCCTTGTTGCGGTGCTTGCGCTCTTGCCACTTGTTGTATCCGACGATCAGCACCACCGCACCAAGCCCGGCGCCGATGAGTGCGATCTGAAGTTCGCTGTCCATAAAGGGTTTCCGAATTCCTTGCTGTTCTTCAGGCTGCCACCGGCTCGGCCAGGCGCAGCGCTTCTTCGATATCCACTTCCACCACGCGCGACACGCCCTGCTCCTGCATCGTCACCCCCACCAGTTGCTGCGCAAATTCCATTGTGATCTTGCTGTGACTGATGAAGATGAACTGCGTCTGCACAGACATGCGTTTAACCATGTTGGCATAGCGTTCGGTGTTCGTGTCGTCAAGTGGGGCATCCACCTCGTCAAGCATGCAGAACGGCGCCGGATTGAGCTGAAACATCGAGAAAACGAGCGCAATCGCGGTGAGTGCCTTTTCGCCGCCCGACAACAGGTGGATAGAGGTGTTTTTCTTGCCCGGAGGCTGGGCGACGATCTGAATGCCGGCATCCAGGATCTCGTCACCCGTCAGCACCAATTCGGCCCGCCCCCCGCCAAACAGCTGCGGAAACAGGGTGCCAAACTGACGATTGACCGTATTGTAGGTTTCTTGCAGCTGTTCGCGCGTCTCACGATCGATACGTCGAATCGCATCTTCGAGCGTATCGATCGCCTGAAGCAGATCGTCGGTCTGCGCGTCGAGATAGCCCTTGCGTTCGGATGCGCTGCGCAACTCGTCGAGTGCAGCCAGGTTAACGGCACCCAGTTCTGCAATCTCGCGTGCCAAGCGTGCCACTTCACGTTGCAGCGAGGTTTCCTTGAGATCAGTCGTCAGCAGCGGTTGCAACAAGGCTTCATCGGCCTGCACTTCCACCAGTCGCTCGGCGAACTGGTTGACAGCCATCTCGCTCGCCTGCACCGCGAGGCGCAACTCAGCCACCCGGTTGCGCATGGGTGCGGCCTCTTGCTCGACACGCAGGCGCATCTCTTCGGTCTGCCTTAGCCTGGCCGCGGCATCCTCCAGCGCATCACGGCGCCCCGCCAACGCGGACTCGCGGGTGGCGCGCAGCCCGAGTGCCGACTGCAGGGCGTCGAAACTGCGGCTGTCATCCGTGGCGTCGAGTTCAGCACGGCGGGTCTGGATCTCGGCCAGCACGCGTTCGAACTGCTCCACGGCCAACTGCAGATTGCGCCCAATGTCGTCAAGCTTGCCGGCACATTCACGCTCGGAGAACCTGGCCTCCTGCAACTCGCGCGCTGCAGCCTGCTCGAGCGCACGCGCCTCGCGCAGCGACTGCTCTCGCTCGCGCAGCACATCCATGCTGGCGTCCAGGCGCTCGCGCTGCAGATCAGCGAGCTCGGAAGCGCGTGCCGCCTCCAGTTCGGCACGCGCCAGATGCTCGCGCTCGGTGTGCTCAAGGTGCACCAGGTCATCGAGATCGCGCGCCAGCTGGCTGTGACGCTCTTCGGCACGGCTGCGTGCCTGCGACAGCTTGAGCACCTCGACCTGTTCTGCATGCACTTGGGCCTGCATGCCCTGGCTGTCGCGCCGCAAGGTGTTAGCCTGCTCTTGTAACGCCGACGCCGTCGCCTCGGCCGCAAGCAGCGCTTCATGCGCCATCGCGGCCTCGTCTTCCAACGCTTGCTGCGCCTCGGCGAGATGGTCGATCTCGCGCTGGCGCTCGATCACACCATGTGTGCGACCGTCGGGCGCAGCATACGTCAGCAGTTCCCGACAGAGAACCTGACCGTGCGAGCCCACCAGCAACACACCTGCCGGCAGTTCATCATGACGACCGAGCCATTCATCCAGGTTCGCCACGCAGAACACCCCGCGCAACAACCCTGCGACGAGGGGACGAAGACGGGCGTCCAGGACTTCGACCTCGGCGAACAACGGTTTCAGCGCTTCCAGCTCCGGGGCGACAGGCGGCTCAGTTGCCGCACCAAGCACCACGGCCAGGGACTCGGGCGGCGTCTCGTCCAGCACGGCCTGTGCGGCAGAGGCGGCCGCCATCGCATCGGTCGCAACCAGTGCAGCGAGGCGCTCACGCAACACCGCCTGCAGCGCAACATCCCAGCCTTCAGCAACCCGCAGACTGCGCCACAGCGGCGGCAAACTTTCCAGTCCGTGTCGCTTCAACCAATCACCCAGCTTGCCCTGAGACTGGACCCGTGCCTGCAACTGCACCAACGCATCGCGACGGGCGCGCAACTCGGTCAAACGGCGCTGCATCGCACGCTCATGCTCGAGCGCGGCCTTCAAGCTTGCCTGCGCATCAGGCAGCGTGTGCTGCACCGCGGCCAAGGCACGCTGCTGCTCGTCGAGCGCGCCCTGCAACGACTCCAGGCGGGCTTCGCGCTCAGCCAGCTCACGCTCGTCGGGACCAATAATTGCATCGCGCTCGCCCTCGAGTCGGCCACGACGCTGCTGCAGCGCATCGATCGCACGCAAAGCGCTGGCACGGTTCGCCTCCTCCACCCGCAACTGCTGCTCGGTCTGAGCAAGTTCGCGCCGCGCCGAAGCGACGGTCGTGTCTGCAGCCTGACGGGCCGAATCCAGTTCGGGCACACGATCAGCGATCTCGATGTGGCGAGCTTCAGCTTGTTCGGCCCGCATTGCCGCGTTTTCGGCCAGACTCAACCAGCGCTCCCGATCGTCGGTCAGCGCCTCACGGCGCGACTGCCAATGCTCGCGATCGATCTCAAGCTGAGCAAGGCGCGCTTCAAGACGCTTACGGGCCTCGCCAAGGTGTTGAAGCTCCGTTTCCAGCCGGGTCACTTCGGCGCTGACCGCAAACAGATCGCTTTGCGCGACATGCACGGATTCCGAAGCCTCGAAATGCGCGTCGCGCGCGGCCTCGACGGCCCCCTCCAGTTCCTGCAAGCGGGCACTATCGGACTCGATACGCAAGGTTGCCGCATTGAGCGCCTCGCTCAATTGCGCGTGTTCGGCCTGTGCCTCGTTGCGCTTCAGCAGCCACAACAGTTGTTGCCTCTGGACATGCGCCGCGTTGAGTGTGTTGTAGCGCGCCGCCACTTCAGCTTGGGACTCGAGATGGACGATGCGCTCGCCCAACTCCATGCGGATGTCATCAAGACGGGCCAGATTGTCACGCGCATCGCGCAAGCGACCTTCGGTTTCCTTGCGCCGCTCGCGGTACTTGGTGACACCCGCCGCTTCCTCGAGAAAGCCCCGGATATCCTCGGGCTTCGCCTCGATGATGCGCGAAATCATGCCTTGTTCGATGATCGCGTAGGCGCGCGGCCCCAGGCCAGTGCCAAGGAAAAGGTCGATCACGTCCTTGCGGCGAACGTGCACATTGTTGATGTAATAGGTCGACTCGCCCGAGCGGTCGAGCACGCGCTTGACAGAAATTTCGTTGTAACGCGACCACTGCCCCGCGGCGCGGCCCTCGGCATTGTCGAACACCAACTCGACACTGGCGCGAGACACCGGTTTGCGGGTGGTCGAGCCGTTGAAGATCACGTCCTGCATCGATTCGCCGCGCAGCGCCGACGCACGCGTCTCACCCAGCACCCAGCGCACGGCATCGATGATGTTCGACTTGCCGCAGCCATTGGGCCCGACCACACCGACCAGATTGCCCGGCGTAAGCACCGTAGTCGGGTCGACGAAGGTCTTGAAACCGGCGAGTTTGAGTTTGGAAAGACGCACGTCGTGAAGAAGAGCAGAGACTGGAGCGTGACCGCGAGACAGGCACGGGACCGGGCACATCGCAAAGGCGCGAGAAAACGGCATCCCGATGCCGCCTGCACACCCATCCGAAGGTGCCGGCAAGGTCGTGCATGATAACATCACCGGCCTTCCCCACTCTGCTGCTGCGGCCACTCGCCGCGCGGATTTTGTGCCAAAGTGAATCCGAATCTCGCCCGCCTCCAGACCTACCCCTTCGAGAAGCTGCGCGCACTATTCGCCGGCATCACGCCGCCCGCCGACCTTAGCCCGATCCGGCTATCGATCGGCGAACCGCAGCACCCAACGCCTGGCTTCATCCGCCAGACGCTGGCCGACAACCTCGGTGGACTGTCGTCCTACCCGCTGACATTGGGCAGCGACGCCTTGCGCAATGCGATCGCACACTGGCTGGAACGGCGCTACGGGCTGCCGAAAATCGATGCAACAACACAGGTCGTTCCTGTCAATGGCACGCGTGAAGCCCTGTTCGCCTTCTGCCAAAGCGTGGTGGATGGCAGCCGACCGGGTGCGAAAGTGCTGTGCCCGAACCCGTTCTATCAAATTTACGAAGGCGCAGCCTATCTGGCCGGGGCGGAACCGATCTTCCTCAACCATTTGCCGGAAAACGGTTTTGCATCGGACTTCGATGCCTTCGATGACGCGACCTGGCGCGACGTACAGCTGGTTTATGTGTGCTCGCCGGGCAACCCGACCGGTCGCCTGCTGTCGCTGGAAGAATGGAAGCGCTTGTTCGAACTGTCCGATCGCCACGGTTTCATCATCGCCGCGGATGAGTGTTATTCCGAGATCTACTTCGACGACAACGCCAAGCCCATCGGTGGCCTGGAAGCGGCCTGGCGACTGGGGCGTACGGATTTCCGCAACATCGTGATGTTCTCCAGCCTGTCCAAGCGCTCGAACGTGCCCGGCATGCGCTCGGGCTTCGTCGCCGGGGACGCGAAAATCCTGAAGGAGTTCGTGCTGTACCGCACCTATCACGGCTGCCAGATGAGCCCGCCGGTGCAGGCGGCATCGGTCGTGGCGTGGAACGACGAGGAACACGTTGCCGAGAATCGTCGCCTGTATCGCGACAAGTTCGCCCGCATCACCCCGATGCTGGCGCCTTACCTGCCCGTACAGTTGCCGGATGCGGGCTTCTACTACTGGGTGCGCACCCCGATCCCGGACACCGAGTTCGCCCGTCGTCTGCAGGCCGAATATAATGTGACGGTCTTGCCGGGCAGCTATCTGGCCCGCGAATCCAATGGCATCAACCCGGGTGACGGGTTCGTGCGCATCGCGCTGGTGGCCGACACACACGAATGCGTGGAAGCGGCTGCGCGCATCATCGATTTTTGCAAAACCCTCTGAGAGAGAATTCCCCAATGCACGCTCTGCAACAGATCATCGACGACGCCTTCGAAAACCGTGCCAGCCTGTCGCCCGCTTCTGCTCCCGATGAAATTCGCAATGCAGTGGAAGAAGTCATCGCCGGACTGGACGCCGGCACGCTGCGCGTGGCCGAGAAGAAGAATGGCCAGTGGGTGGTCAACCAGTGGATCAAGAAGGCGGTGCTGATCTCCTTCCGTCTGCGCGACAACGAAGTGGTGCAGGCCGGCGGCCTCAATTTCTTCGACAAGGTGGCGACCAAGTTCGGCGACTACACCCCCGAGCAGTTCCGCGAAGGCGGCTTCCGCGTGGTACCCCCGGCCGTCGCCCGCAAGGGCAGCTTCATCGGCAAGAACGTGGTGCTGATGCCGTCTTACGTGAACATCGGTGCCTATGTGGATGAAGGCTCGATGGTCGACACCTGGGCCACGGTCGGTTCGTGCGCACAGATCGGCAAGAACGTGCACCTGTCGGGCGGCGTCGGCATCGGCGGCGTGCTCGAGCCGGTGCAGGCCGGCCCGGTGATCATCGAAGACAACGTGTTCGTCGGTGCGCGCTCCGAAGTGGTCGAAGGCGTGATCATCGAAGAGAACGCCGTGCTGTCGATGGGCGTGTATATCGGCATGAGCACCAAGATCTACGATCGCGAAACCGGCGAAATCACCTATGGCCGCGTGCCGGCTGGCGCCGTGGTGGTGCCGGGCAGCCTGCCCTCGGCCTGCGGCAAGTACAGCCTGTATTGCGCGGTGATCGTGAAGAAAGTGGACGCGCAGACCCGCGCCAAGACCGCCATCAACGAATTGCTGCGCGGCGCGTAACTCCTCTCTTCAGGTACGGCTTTGTCGCGACAGCCCGCTGTTCGCGGCAAAGCCGCTCCGACCTTGTAGGCACGCTTCTGTTCGAGGCCTTGAGAATATGATTTTCGACAGTCTTTTCCAGCTGATGGCGGACAAGAAGGCCTCGGACATCTTCATCACGGCGGGCGCCCCGATCCACATCAAGATCCAGGGCAACACCATGCCGATCAACCAGCAAGTCATGGAGCCCACCATGATCCGCCGGATGATCGAAGAAGCCGTGCCGCCCGAGAAGCTCGTGCAGTTCGAGCGCGATCGTGAGCTGAACCTGTCCTTCGGACGTCGTGACTTGGGTAACTTCCGGGTCAACGTCTTCTGGCAGCGAAACTCGATCGCGGTGGTTGCGCGCTACATCCAGAGCAACATCCCCACAGTGGGTGAACTCGGCCTGCCGGACATGCTGACCGAAGTCGTCATGGAAAAGCGCGGGCTGGTGCTGGTGGTCGGCGCGACGGGCTCGGGCAAATCGACGACGCTGGCGGCCATGCTCGATCACCGCAACCGCAACCGCAGCGGCCACATCCTGACGGTCGAAGACCCGATCGAGTATCTGTTCACGCATCGCAAATCGGTCGTCAACCAACGCGAAGTCGGCATCGACACCTTGAGCTGGGGCGAAGCCCTGCGCAACGCGATGCGTCAGGCGCCGGACTGCATCCTGATCGGTGAAATCCGCGACCGCGAAACCATGCAGGCCGCCATTGCCTATTCGCAATCCGGGCACCTGTGCCTGGCCACGCTGCATGCCAATAACGCGTATCACGCGCTCAACCGCATCATCAACTTCTTCCCGCTCGAAAACAGGCAACTGCTGTATCTCGACTTGGCCGTTGCCTTGCGCTGCATCGTCTCGCAACGACTGATTCGCAAACCGGACGGAGGCCGGCTGCCGGCCGTCGAGATCCTGATGAATACACGGCACATCGCCGAGCTGATCGAGCGTGGCGAAATCAGCGAGATCAAGCAGGCGATGGAACAAAGCCTGGCGCCCGGCTGCCAGACTTTCGAGCAACATCTGTATGAGCTGTACTCCGACAAAGCCATCTCGCTCGAAGAAGCCCTGGCCAACGCCGACTCGCCCACCAACCTGCACTGGCTGATCAACAACGCCCAGATTCACGCCAGCAACGGGAACAGTGCCTCCTCCACGCCCTCGAAGCTTCCGAATGTCGAATCGAATCCCCCCGCAGGGGCCTCGTTCCAGGAATTCACACTGCACGTCGACCACAACTAGGCTGGACGTCTCCCTGTGCCCAATGCGGACACATCGTAAAAAGAACCTACTTCATGCCCCACGCTGACACCCCAACGCTTTCCCTGGCCTGTGCGCTCATCGCCCGTCCGTCCGTGACACCCGAAGACGCTGGATGCCTTGAAGTGATCGCCGACCGCCTGCGTGCTGCTGGATTCAAGTGCGAACGCATCGATACCGGCGGCGTGTCCAATCTGTGGGCACGTCGTGGCAGCGAAGGCCCGGTACTGTGCTTTGCCGGTCACACCGACGTCGTGCCACCCGGACCACTCGATGCCTGGAAGACTCCGCCATACGAACCGACGATCATCGATGGTGTGCTCTATGGCCGCGGCGCAGCGGACATGAAGTCGTCCCTGGCCGCTTTCGTCACGTCGATCGAGCGCTTCGTTGCCGACCAGCCTCAGCACCGTGGCAGCATCGCGCTGCTGCTGACCTCGGACGAGGAAGGCATCGCGACACATGGAACCGTCAAGGTCGTTGAAGCCCTGGCGGCACGTGGCGAACGACTCGACTACTGCATCGTCGGCGAGCCGACCTCGGTCAAGACGCTGGGCGACATGATCAAGAATGGCCGCCGCGGTTCGCTCTCCGGTACGCTGCGGGTGAAGGGGCAACAAGGCCACGTCGCCTACCCCCACCTGGCACGCAACCCGATCCATGCCTTTGCGCCCGCATTGGCCGAATTGGCTGCCATCGAATGGGACCACGGCAACGAGTTCTTCCCGCCGACCACCTGGCAAGTTTCGAATATCCACGCGGGCACAGGCGCCAACAACGTCATCCCGGGCGTCTGCGAGGTGATGTTCAATTTCCGCTTCGGCTCGGTGTCTTCAGCCGAAAGCCTCAAGGCCCGCACCCACGAAGTCCTCGACCGTCACGGCCTGGACTACGAAATCGACTGGCACCTGTCGGGCAAGCCCTTCATTACCGGCCGCGGCAAACTGGTCGCCGCCCTGTCCGGCGCGATTGAACAAACACTGGGCGTGACCACCGAATTGTCGACTACCGGCGGCACCTCCGACGGCCGCTTCATCGCAGATATCTGCACCGAGGTCGTCGAGTTCGGCCCGGTCAACGCCTCCATCCACAAGGTCAACGAGTGCATCGACGCCGCGGCGATCGAGCCCTTGTCCGTGGTCTATGAACGCACCCTGCGCGCGCTGCTAGCCGCCTGAACCGAGATAACACCGATGAGCCTGCAAGACGAACACGATCAGCACGACGGAGATCACGAACACGAACACGGCCCCCTGGCCGAACTGGTCACTGTGCGCGACTGGCTGCGCTACGCCGTCACCCGCTTCAACCGTGCCGGCATCTTTTGCGGCCATGGCGTCAACGACACCTTCGACGAAGCCGCCTGGCTACTGCTGGGCTCGCTCGCCTTGCCACTTGACCGTATCGAGCCCTTCCTCGATGCCTGCATCCCGGGCGAAGAACGCGTGGCACTGCTCGAAGCAATCGAACGCCGTGCAGACGACCGCGTGCCGACAGCCTACATCCTCGGCGAAGCCTGGCTGGGCGATTTCCGCTTTGCGGTCGACGAGCGCGTCATCGTACCGCGCTCGTTTTTTGCCGAACTGCTTGAGGACGGAATGGCCGGCTGGATCGAAAATCCAGACGAAGTGACGAACGTGCTCGACATGTGCACAGGGTCGGGTTGCCTCGCGGTGCTGATGGCGCATGCGTTCCCGAACGCCGACGTCACCGCCGCTGACCTGTCGGAAGACGCGCTCGACGTCGCGCTGCAGAACGTGACGGACTATGGACTGGAAGACCGGATTTCGCTGGTCCGCACGGACGTTTTCGATGCACTGGACGACCGCAAGTACGACTTCATCCTGAGCAACCCGCCCTATGTGACGGCCGAGGCGATGGACGCCCTCCCCCCCGAATATCTGCATGAACCGCGCATGGCGCTGGCGTCGGGCGAGGATGGACTGGACCTCGTTCGTCGCTTGATCGCCGAAGGCGCCGCGCACCTGAACCCGAACGGTGTCCTCGCAGTTGAGGTGGGACACAACCGCGACATCGTCGAAGCGGCCTTCCCGGATTTGCCGTTCAACTGGCTCTCGACCCGTGGCGGGGACGACATGGTGTTCGTGTTGCGACGTAAGGATCTGCCGGGGGCTTGAGGCCGATCGGCGGCAGAGCGGCCCAGCCCCCGACAGGGCGCGTGTCAACGCAATCGCGGCGTAGCCGCTCCTACATATCCCCGTAGGAGCGGCTACGCCGCGAATCCGTGACGCGAGAAAGCCGAGTCTCAGCTCACTTCGTCGATCCAGGCCTGCTGGATACCCTCCAGGATGCGCTCACCGCAGCGCTTGGGATCGTCGTCAAACTCGGGCAACTCCACGACCCAATTCATCAAATCGACAAAGTTGAGTTTTGTCGGATCGACCTCAGGACGAGCGTCCGCGAGTTGAATGGCGATTTCCTGAACATCAGTCCATTTCATTTCAGTGCTTTCCTTCGCGAGCCATATTGATGGTGTAGCGCGGGATTTCAACGACTAGGGGCGTGTTTCCAACTGGCACCTGACAGGACAGGCGTGATTGCGGCTCCAGACCCCAGGCCTTGTCGAGCAAATCTTCCTCTTCGTCTTCCGCCGTCGGCAAGGTATTGAAGCCTTCGCGCACGATGACGTGACAGGTGGTGCAGGCACAGGACATCTCGCACGCATGCTCGATGTCGATGCCGTTCTCGAGCAGGCTCTCACAGATCGTCTGGCCCGGGCGGGCTTCGATGACGCTGCCGTCCGGGCAGAGTTCGACATGGGGAAGGACAATGATCTGAGTCATGGTGGTCAGAGTTCCAGCTCGTCTACTTTGTGGCCGGCCAGCGCACTGCGGATGCTGTTATCCATGCGGCGGGCGGCGAATTCGTCGGTGGCACGCGCGAAGGCGTCGATACCGGTCTTGATGGCACGGTGGTCGCTGCCCGCACGCAACTCGCGCAGGCGGGCGATGGCAGCGTCGATCTCGGCGCGCTCGCCCGCGTCCAGAATGTGACCATCCTTGGCCAGTGCCTGCTCAGTCGCTTCGATGACGCGCTCGGCCTCGACCTGTTGCTCACGCAGCGCGCGCAGCATCATATCGTCGCCCGCGTGCTCGACCCCGGACTTGAGCATCTGTGCGATCTCGTCGTCGGACAAGCCGTAGGACGGCTTGACCAGCACACTGGCCTCGACGCCCGATGACATCTCGCGTGCAGACACCGACAACAATCCGTCTGCATCGACCTGGAAGGTCACGCGGATGCGCGCCGCACCCGCCACCATCGGCGGAATGCCACGCAACTCGAAGCGCGCCAGCGAACGGCAATCGGCGACCAGCTCGCGCTCACCCTGCACGACATGAAAGGCCATTGCGGTCTGGCCGTCCTTGAAGGTGGTGAACTCCTGCGCACGCGCAATCGGCAGCGTTGAATTGCGCGGCACGACCTTTTCCACCAGTCCGCCCATGGTCTCCAGACCCAGCGACAGCGGAATGACGTCGAGCAGCAGCCAGTCGTCCTGCTCGGCACGGTTGCCGGCCAGCGCATTGGCCTGCATGGCGGCACCGAGCGCGACGACCTTGTCCGGGTCGAGATTCGTCAGCGGCTCCTGGCCAAAGAAATTGGCGACTGCGCGCTGGATGTGCGGCATCCGTGTCGCACCGCCTACCATCACCACACCTTTGATCTCGTCCGGCGTCAGACCGGCATCACGCAAGGCCTTGCGCACCGGGGTCAGCGTCTTTTGCACCAGATGCTTGGTCATCTCGGCAAAGTCGTCGCGGGTGACGACGAGATCCACCACCTCGCCTGAACCGAGCTGCAGGTGAATGGGCGCCTCCTCGCATGAAGTCAGCAACTCCTTCGCCTCACGCGCTTTCATCTGCAGGCGGCGGGCATCTTCGAGCGAAGGCGGATCAATGTCGGCACGTTCGAGGATGGAGCAGAACAGACGATGATCGAAGTCGTCTCCGCCAAGCGCCGCATCGCCGTTGGTCGACAGCACCTCGAACACCCCGCGCGACAGCTTCAGGATGGACAGATCGAAGGTGCCGCCACCCAGGTCGTACACGGCATAGACCCCTTCTGCCGCGTTGTCCAGACCATACGCCACGGCTGCCGCGGTGGGCTCGTTCAACAAACGCAGCACGTCCAGGCCCGCCAAGCGGGCTGCATCCTTGGTCGCCTGACGCTGAGCATCGTCGAAATAGGCCGGCACGGTGATGACCGCGCCGACGAGTTGGCCGCCGAGACTGGCTTCCGCACGGGCGCGCAGCACACGCAGCACCTCGGCCGACACCTCGACCGGGCTTTTCACACCCTGCACGGTACGAAGCCGAACCATGCCTTCACCATCCTCGAAGTCGTAAGGCATGGTCTCGACATGAGCGACATCCTTGAGGCCACGCCCCATGAAACGCTTGACCGAAATGATGGTGTTGCGCGGATCGGTGGCCTGGGCCTTCATCGCGGCCAGGCCGACCTCGATATGGCCGTCACCGTGATAACGCACCACGGAGGGCAACATGGTGCGGCCGGACTCGTCCGGCAGGCAGACGGCAATACCGTTACGCACAGTGGCAACGAGGGAATTTGTGGTGCCAAGGTCGATGCCCACCGCTAGCCGATGCTTGTGCGGCTCGGTGGACATGCCGGGTTCGGCAATCTGCAACAGGGCCATCAGGGGGTCCGTGCCTCTTGTTTTCAGCCTTCGAGCGCGAGCAGGGCTTCGTCGATCTCGTGCTGGAGTTTTTCGATGAACATCAGCCGACGCACGGTGTCGGCCGCCTCGGTGTAGTCGTGATCGACATCCAGTTGGCGCCCAAGCTCAGCGCGCACGTCGCGCGCATGATGCATCAAGCGCACGTGCAGTTGTTCGAGCTCCTCGAGCTCGCCGGCAGCGCGCGCCTCCTCGACCGCTTCGCGCCACTCCATCTGCTCCATCAGGAACTCGGGCGACATCGCGGTGTTGGTCTCGATGCCGGCATCGACGCCCGCCAGCACCAGCAAATACTGCGCGCGGGCGAGCGGTTTCTTGAGCGTGCGAAACCCTTCATTGACACGCGTCGCCCACTGCATGGCGCGGCGCTTGTCCGCGTCCGGCAGATGGGCGTAGCGGTCGGGATGCACCTGCGACTGCAGTCGATGCCATGCAGCCTCGAGCGACGCCTCGTCCAGCGCATAGGCACGCGGCACGCCGAACAGGCTGAAGTAGTCCTGGGTGAGGTCGATGCTCATGCCGTGTTGCGCTGACTCAGACGTTCCAGCTCAGACGTTGAAGCTTTCGCCACAACCGCACTGATCCTTGACGTTCGGGTTGTTGAACTTGAAGCCTTCGTTCAGGCCTTCCTTGACAAAGTCGAGCTCAGTGCCTTCGAGATAGGCCAGGCTCTTCGGATCGACCACGACCTTGACGCCGTGGCTGTCGAAGACCAGATCCTCGTCGAGCGCCTCATCGACGAATTCGAGCTTGTACGCCATGCCGGAACAGCCCGAGGTCTTCACCCCGAGGCGAATCCCGAGCCCTTTGCCACGCTTGGCAATGAAGTTCGACACGTGGCGGGCAGCGCTTTCGGACAGGGTCACACCCATGGTCTTTGCCTCCTGTTCGCGGCCGATCAGGCCTGGTGCTTCTTGCGATAGTCGGCCACGGCGGCCTTGATCGCGTCTTCGGCCAGGATCGAGCAGTGGATCTTGACCGGCGGCAGCGCCAGTTCTTCGGCAATCTGGGTGTTCTTGATGTCCAGCGCCTGATCGATGGTCTTGCCCTTGACCCATTCGGTCACCAGCGAGCTCGACGCAATCGCCGAGCCACAGCCGTAGGTCTTGAACTTGGCGTCTTCGATCACGCCGTCCTTACCCACCTTGATCTGCAGCTTCATCACGTCGCCACAGGCCGGCGCGCCGACCATGCCGGTCGCCACGCCCTCTTCATCCTTGCCGAAGGCGCCGACGTTGCGGGGGTTTTCGTAGTGGTCGAGGACTTTTTCGCTATATGCCATGTCTTTTCTCCTGGGGAATGAGGGTCGCTATCGTCGTGTTTTTAGTGAGCAGCCCACTGCACGGTGTCGAGGTCGATACCTTCCTTGTACATGTCCCACAAGGGCGACAGCTCACGCAGCTTGCCGATCTTCTTGTGCAACAGGTCGATGGTGAAGTCGACCTCTTCCTCGGTCGTGAAGCGACCGATGGAAAAACGAATCGAGCTGTGCGCCAGTTCGTCGTTGCGGCCCAATGCACGCAGCACATAGGACGGCTCCAGGCTGGCCGAGGTACAGGCCGAACCGGACGACACCGCGATGTCCTTGATCGCCATGATCAGCGACTCACCTTCGACATAGGCGAAGGAGATGTTCAGGTTGTGCGGGACGCGCTGCTCGACATCGCCATTGACGAAGGTGGCTTCGATGTCGGTCAAGCCATTCAGCAGCTTGTCACGCAACTTGCGGATGCGGGCATTTTCCTCGGTCATCTCTTCACGCGCCAGGCGGAAGGCCTCACCCATACCGACGATCTGGTGCGTGGCCAGCGTGCCTGAACGCAAGCCGCGCTCATGACCGCCACCGTGCATCTGTGCTTCAAGGCGCACGCGCGGCTTGCGGCGCACATACAGCGCACCAACGCCCTTCGGGCCATAGGTCTTGTGCGCCGAAAAGCTCATCAGGTCGACTTTCAGCTTTTCGAGATCGATGTCGACTTTGCCCGTGGCCTGCGCCGCATCGACGTGGAAGATGATGCCCTTTTCGCGGCACAGCTCGCCAATCTCGGCGATCGGCTGAACCACGCCCACTTCATTGTTCACGAACATCACCGAGATCAGGATGGTGTCCGGACGAATCGCCGCCTTAAGCACCTCGAGGTCGATCAGGCCGTTTTCCTGCACATCAAGATAGGTGGCTTCGAAGCCTTCACGCTCGAGTTCGCGCACCGTATCGAGTACCGCCTTGTGCTCGGTCTTGACGGTGATGACGTGCTTACCCTTGCCCTGGTAGAAATGCGCCGCCCCCTTGATGGCGAGGTTGTTCGATTCGGTTGCGCCCGAGGTCCAGATGATTTCCTTGGCGTCGGCATTGACCAGCGCCGCGACCTGCTCACGTGCTTCCTCGACCGCCTGTTCGGCTTCCCAGCCGTAGGCGTGCGAGCGGCTCGCCGGGTTGCCGAAGTGCTCGGTCAGCCACGGGATCATCTTCGCCGCCACGCGCGGGTCCACCGGCGTCGTTGCCGAATAATCGAGGTAGATCGGGAACTTCAGCATTGCATCTCTCCGCAGAGGGGTTGTTTCTTTGTCATGTCTCGGCATCATCACCACTCAATGTGCGACCGACGCCAGCTTCTTCAAATCTTCGACCACGCGCGACAAGGTGGCGACAAAGCGCTCGACCTCGTCCGCCGTGGTATCTCGTCCTAGGCTGACGCGCACTGCACCACGCGCCACGACGGGATCGACCCCCATCGCCAACAAGGCGTGCGAGGGTTCCGGTTGTGCGCTCGAGCAGGCCGAACCGCTCGCGCACGCAAACCCGGCACGATCCAGTTTGCCGACCAGGGTTTCGCCATCGATATTGTCGAAGGCGAAAAATACCGTGTTCGGCAAGCGCTGCGCAGCCCGTGAAAACACGGTTGCACCAAGCAATGCCAGACCCGACTCGATCTGCCCACGCAACTGTGTCAGGCGCGCAGCCTCAAACGTACGCCTCGTCACTGCGCGCTCGCACGCAACGCCGAAGCCGACGATAGCCGCCACGTTTTCAGTGCCGGATCGCAACCCGCGCTCCTGTCCGCCGCCAGCAATCAATGGCATCAACTCCACACGCTTGTCGACCACAAGCGCCCCCGCGCCCAGCGGACCACCAATCTTGTGCGCCGACAGCGTCATCGCATTGACGCCCAGCGCCCTGAAATCCACCTCAACCTTGCCCAAAGCCTGTACGGCGTCAGTATGGAACCACGCCCCCAGCGCGCGTGCTTCCGCGGCCAAGGCCGGCACATTCTGCAAGACACCCGTCTCGTTATTGGCCAGCATCACCGACACCAGCTTGGGCCGCGCATTCAGCACCCGACGCCAGTCCTGCGCATCGACTACGCCCTGCGCATCAACCGCAATTTCTTCCAGCAACCAGGCACTGCGCCGCAACTGCTTGGCCGGCTCGCGCACACAGGGATGCTCGATCGCGCTCACGGCCACCATGCCGGGTTTAAGGCAGCCTGCCGCACCTTTGAGAAACAAGTTGTTCGCTTCGGAGCCGCCGCTAGTGAAGATCACTTCTGTCGCGTGCGCCCCCACTGCCGCGGCCACTCGTGCGCGCGCTTCATCGATGGCTGCACGTGCCTGCCGACCGTACTCATGACGACTCGAGGCGTTACCAAAGCGCGCAGGCTCGGCAGCCGCCAGCCAAGGCAGCATCGCCTCGCGCACGTTAAGGTCGAGCGGCGTCGTCGCATTCCAGTCGAGATAGACCGGGGCAAAGCTCATTCCAATCCTCAGACCGCGGCGATTTCGCGCACCTGCAGCGTGGCACGGCGACGGATGTTCTTGAGCACCGCCATATCGGCGTCCGGCTTCACCTGACGCTCGACCAGCGCCTGCAGCGTGACCGAATCAAGATAAGCGTACATGCGCTTGTTGAGATTGGCCCACAAGTCATGGGTCATGCAGCGATGCTCGTCGTGGCAATTCTGCTTGCCGCCGCACTGGGTAGCATCCAGCGGCTCATCCACGGCGATGATGATATCTGCCACCGTGATCGCATCAATGCCGCGAGCGAGACGATAGCCGCCACCGGGCCCGCGTACGCTGCTGACCAGATTGTGTCGGCGCAACTTTCCGAACAACTGCTCGAGATAAGACAATGAGATCCTTTGCCGTTCGGCGATGCCAGCCAGCGTCACCGGCCCATCGTCCTGGCGTGCAGCCAGATCGATCATCGCCGTCACGGCAAAACGCCCTTTGGTCGTCAGTCTCATCGTGTCACCTCTCAGGAACCGTAAGCTGTTCGGTATCGCGCTGAACAAGCACATCAATACCCGAACATTTCGCTCAACTATACGTATCCCGACAAAAACGGTCAACTACTCAAGCCCCACGCCAATCAAGGGAACACACGCTCGACTAATCCACCATGCGTGACAGCCGAGACGCATCGAAGTCGTCACTCGCATCGGTGGACGCATCGAGCTTCACGCCGGCCGCTTCCAGTCGGGCCGCCATCGCCTGCAAGCGGCGATCCGTCTCGACCGCATGATCCAGAAGGCCATGCAAGGCCTTCGATACCGGGTCATCCATGTCGCGCGTAACCCCGTAAGCGCTGAAGCCCATCTGCTCAGCCTTCTGCTCGCGCTCGACATCCCGCTCGGCATCGATGATGCGCGCCGGATTGCCGACCGCCGTCGCGCCCGCTGGCACCGGCTTCACCACCACGGCGTTGGAACCGACCTTGGCGCCATCACCAACCGTAAAGCCACCTAGCACCTTTGCACCGGCACCGATCACCACCCCCCTGCCCAGCGTGGGATGGCGCTTGGCACCGCGATACAGCGAAGTGCCGCCCAGCGTCACCGCCTGGTAGATCGTGCAGTCGTCGCCGATCTCGGCCGTCTCGCCAATCACGACACCCATCCCGTGGTCGATGAACACCCGCCGACCAATGATCGCACCAGGATGGATTTCGATACCCGTCAGGAAGCGACTGATGTGGCTCAGAAAACGCCCCAGCCAGAACCACTGGCGGCGCCATGCAGCATGCGCGAGGCGATGGAAAATCAGCGCATGCACGCCCGGGTAACAGGTGAGCACCTCGAACGTGGAGCGGGCGGCGGGATCGCGTTCGCGAACGCTGGCCAGGTCTTCACGCAGGCGGCTGAACATTTTTGGACGAGCTCCAGAGAGGGTGATCGGATCAAAGGGAAGTTAGGGCACACGGCAATGCCGCACATTCGAATGCACTGACTGCAGCCCTAATTCCCGACAATTTTAATCGACTTAGGAAGATCATTGAACCGACGATGTCAGGCTCCGCATCGACGAAGTCAACGTCGCTTCGGCTGCTCGAAAGTCGTCAGCATGCCGCGCAGGATCGCCACCTCTTCCTTCTCCAGCCGGACGCGATTGAACATCCGCCGCATCCTTGGCAACAGACGCTTGGGATTGTGCGGATCGTGAAAGCCGCTCAGCGTCACCGCATGCTCCAGGTGCGCCATGAAGCCTTCGAAGTCAGCGTGCGTTGCGGGCTCGGCCTGCAAATCCTGCGGCGGCGGGGGCGTCAGAGCGGCCATCCTCAGCTCATAGGCGAGCAGCTGAACCGCAGCACCGAGGTTGAGCGAGGAAAAATCAGGATCGGTCGGAATCGTCACCGGCATGCTGCACAACCCGACCTCTTCATTGGTCATGCCACTCGTCTCATTGCCGAACACGAGCGCCACCTCACCATCGACCGTACGCCCCACCACTTCGACGGCCGCTTCGCGCGCATGCATGCGCGGCAAGGACAACTCGCGGCGGCGCGCAGTGAGCGCCGCAGAAAACACGGTATCGGCCAGCGCTTCTTCCAGGCTACCGACCACCCGCGCAGACTCGAGCACATCGACAGCACCAGACGCCCGCGCCGTCGCCACCTCGTCAGGAAAGGAGGCGGGCGACACCAGCCACAACTGGCGCAAGCCCATCGTCTTCATTGCGCGAGCAGCCGCACCAATATTGCCGGGGTGACTGGTTCGAGACAGCACGACCCGGATACGATCAAGCGCAAGTGGGCGATTCATATTAAAATTTCGCGTTTTCCGAATTTTGCCGGGCTGGCAGGATCATCCGCAGCGCAATCAAACGCGTTGCTCTCGAGACCGCCGCCCCGCTTCTTTAACCGAGACCGCTCCGCATGCATCCCACCCTGAACATCGCCGTCAAGGCAGCTCGTCGCGCCGCGACCGTGATCAACCGCGCTTCCACCCAACTCGACTTGCTGACCGTACAGAGCAAGTCGCCCAACGACTTCGTCACCGAGGTGGACCGCGCTGCCGAAAAGGCGATCATCGAAGTCCTGCGCGACGCCTTTCCGGGGCACGGGATTCTAGCAGAGGAGTCCGGCGAGTCCGGCCCCGAGAGCGAGTTCAACTGGATCATCGATCCGCTCGACGGCACCACGAATTTCATCCACGGTTTTCCGCAGTACGCGGTGTCGATCGCACAAACCAAGAATGGTGTGCTCGAACATGCCGTGGTCTACGACCCGAACACCAACGAAATGTTTACCGCTTCACGTGGCAGTGGCGCCTTCCTCAACGACCGCCGCATCCGCGTGTCGCGCCGCACCCGTCTCAATGACTCGCTGATCGGAACCGGCTTCCCCTTCCGCCAGTTCGACAATGTCGATGCCTACCTGGGCATGTTCAAGGAACTGACGCAGAAGACCGCCGGTATCCGTCGCCCGGGCGCGGCTTCGCTCGACCTGGCCTATGTGGCCAGCGGCCGTCTGGACGGTTTCTGGGAAATGGGTCTTTCGCCGTGGGACATGGCAGCCGGCGTGCTGCTGATCCAGGAAGCGGGCGGCCTGGTGTCCGACCTGGCGGGCGAAACCGATTTCATGACGACCGGCAACGTCGTTGCCGGCACGCCGAAAATCTTCGGCCAGCTGCTGCCGATCATCCAGGCCTACCGCCCGGCCAACATGCAGGCCTGATTCGCCACTGCGGGCGGATTTTCGCAGCCCGACTCATCGCTTCCCGTCGCCCTGCTCGCCGGTGGCAGCAGGTGCGGAAAGCCGGGCAATCATCGCGCGGATCGCGCGTACCTGCCGACCATCCCGATTGGCATATTCGGGCCCGGTGTAGCCCCACCAGTCCCAACACCCCTTGGGGTTGTACACCCAACGCCATGAGCCCCACGCCAGCCCGCTGCGCGTGGTGGTTTGCGGATAAAGCACAACGATGCGATTGGCGTCCGCCCACTCGTTGTAGCCCGCGCCCTCGACAAAGCGCATGCCGATTTCGCCCTCGCCCTGACGACAGCCATGCAACGCGACGTGGATACGGCAGCCGCCACTGAAACACCCCTGCGGGACGTAGACGAAGCCCTGAGCAGCCATGCTCAAGTCGACTGGCGCAAGTGCGGTGAATTCACCTTGATCGAACGCCAGCACCGTCCCGCTCGGTCGCGTCACCCGCGCCACCAGCGGACCGTAAAAATGAGCCAGCAATTCGCCCGCCGCATCGAGATCACCGCAACGGCTGATGAACGGCGACGCCGAGGTGTCGCAGGCATTCGCGGCAGGATCGGCGATCGAGATCATGGCGTGCCCAGCGCTTTCGTGCCGCACATAACGAATCGCGTCTGCCGACAGGCGGCTGCGATAAAAAGCCACAAGCCCATCGACCACCGGCCGCTCCACCGTGCGATCCGCACGCCCCGACAGCACCCATACGCGGTCATCCGCCAGCCCCGCTGGGTCATCGATACGGCCCGCTCGCGCCTGCGCGGCGATGCGCGCAGCACTTGCATCGGCACCGGGCACGTTACCGGCCTTCGCCGGCGTCATGCAGTTACCCAGCGCACGCCACACACTGCCTTCGGCACACTCGTAGGGACCACCCGCGATCACCCCCGCGCCCTTCACCAGGCTCGAATGTGCGACCTGCAACTGCACCGCCATATACGCGCCCGACGAGATTCCGGACACCGTCACCGTGCCGGCGTCTGCGCCCAGCGCAGGCAGTGGCGCCGCAGCTTGCACGCCCGAGCCGAGCGACAAGCACAACAACAGGCCGAGCGCTGTGGCACGCCCCCAACCCGGCAAGACATTCCCGTGCTTCATTTTTTCAACTCCAGCATCACGAAAACACGCAACGCAGGTGCGAAAGCGTGCCCGCATGCGTAAACTCCGCGGAGTTTTGAACACGAATTCGGGCCAACACACCGGTCAAGCCGGCCCGATCCCGATCAAGAGGTTGCATTGACGCCCCACCCCAAGCCCCACGCACTGAGCGAAGCCGAGATCAGCAGCCATACGCCCATGATGCAGCAATATCTCAGAATAAAGCTGCAGCACCCTGACACCTTGCTTTTCTACCGCATGGGCGACTTCTACGAACTGTTCTTCGAGGACGCCGAGAAGGCTGCCCGCCTGCTCGACATCACGCTGACCACCCGCGGTCAGTCCAGCGGGCAGCCGATCAAGATGGCGGGCGTGCCCTTCCATGCGGTCGAACAATACCTCGCGCGGCTGGTAAAGCTGGGTGAGGCGGTGGTAATCGCCGAGCAGGTGGGCGAGCCCGGCGCCACCAAAGGGCCGATGGAGCGCGCTGTCAGCCGCATCGTCACCCCAGGCACGCTGACCGACGCGGCACTGCTCGACGATCGTCGGGATGCGCTGCTGCTGGCGGCCAGTCTGCACCGCGGCGTGCTTGGCCTGGCCTGGCTGAATCTGGCCAACGGCGATTTCCGCCTGATGCAGTGCCCCTCTGAAGCGCTACAAGCCCAGTTCGAACGTCTGCGCCCGGCCGAAGTGCTGATCCCCGACGGCCTCGCGCTGCCGCTGCTCGACACCCTGGCGCCTGCGCTACGGCGCCTTGCGGACTGGCAGTTCGATGCCGAGACCGGCACCCGGCTGCTGACCGAGCACTTCGGTACTCGCGACCTCGTTGGATTCGGTGTCGAGGACCTGCCGGTGGCGCTCGGCGCTGCGGCTGCACTATACGACTATGCTCAGGCCACCCAACGCCAGACATTGGCCCACGTCACCAGCCTCGTCGTCGAGCGCGAAACCGAATACCTTCGACTCGACGCCGCCACCCGCCGCAACCTGGAGCTGACCGAGACCTTGCGTGGCGAACCCGCGCCAACCCTGCTGTCGTTACTCGACACCTGCATCACCAGCATGGGATCACGCTGGTTGCGGCACGCGCTTCATCATCCGCTGCGCGACCGCGCGGTGCCCGCTGCACGTCAGGCTGCAGTGGCAGAGTTAGTGGGCGAACAAGCCGATTACGGCATCGACAGCCGCGACGGTCGCGCCGCAGCAGCTGTGCGCAGTGCGCTACGTGGGGTGGCCGACGTGGACCGAATCACCGCACGTATCGCGCTGCGCAGCGCGCGGCCGCGTGACTTGTCCGCGCTGCGCGACAGCCTCGCCCGCCTGCCAGAGTTGGGCGCGGCGCTGGACGGCTGCAGCACGGCGCTGCTGTGCGAGGTGTGCAGCGCACTCGACATCGCGCCCGACGCCCTAGATCTGCTGCGACGCGCCATCGACACCGAGCCCGCCGCCATGGTGCGCGACGGCGGCGTGATCGCCCCTGGCTACGACACCGAACTGGACGAACTGCGCGGCATCCAGACCAACTGCGGTGAATTCCTGCTGGCACTGGAAGCACGCGAACGTGAACGCAGCGGCATTCCCAACCTGAAGGTGGAATTCAACCGCGTGCATGGCTTCTACATCGAGGTCAGCCGCGCCAACGCCGACAAGGTGCCGGACGACTATCGCCGCCGTCAGACACTAAAGAACGCCGAGCGTTACATCACGCCCGAACTCAAGGCCTTCGAGGACAAAGCCCTGTCGGCAAACGAACGCGCCCTGGCACGCGAGAAGCTGCTGTACGAAGCGATCCTCGACGCACTGGCCGCCCACATTCCGGCGCTGCAGCGCATCGCGCGTGCCTTGGCCCAGCTCGACGGCCTCGCCGCCTTCGCCGAGGCCGCGCTGCGATACAACTACGTGCGCCCGCGCTTTCGCGACACGCCGGGCATCGAGATCGCCGGCGGTCGCCACCCGGTCGTCGAGCGTCAGGTCGAGAACTTCATCCGCAACGACGCACGACTCGCCTCGACCCGCCGCATGTTGATGATCACCGGCCCCAACATGGGTGGTAAGTCGACTTTCATGCGCCAGGTCGCGCTGATCTGCCTGCTCGCCCACGTCGGCAGCTTCGTGCCGGCGGACGCGGCCGAACTCGGTCCGTTGGACGCCATCTTCACCCGCATTGGCGCCTCGGACGATCTCGCTTCAGGGCGTTCAACCTTCATGGTCGAGATGACTGAAGCCGCCGCCATCCTGCACGGTGCCACCGAGCACAGCCTGGTGCTGATGGACGAGATCGGCCGCGGCACCTCAACCTTCGACGGCCTCGCACTGGCGGCCGCCATTGCGCGTCAGTTGCTGGAGAAAAACCGCAGCCTGACGCTGTTCGCCACCCACTACTTCGAGCTGACGCGGCTCCATGCCGATTACCCGGAGTGTGCCAACGTGCATCTGGACGCCGTCGAGCACGGTCACCGCATCGTTTTCCTGCACGCACTGGAAGAAGGCCCGGCCAGCCAGAGCTACGGGATCGAGGTCGCCGCGTTGGCCGGCATCCCTGCCCCGGTGATCCGCGACGCCCGCCGCCGGCTGCGCGCACTGGAAAACCGCGAGATCCACGCCGGCCCGCAGGCTGACCTTTTCGCCAGCCTGCCTGAGCCCGAAGCCGAACAGCTTTCGCATCCGGTGCTGACCGAACTCGCTGACATCGACCCTGATTCGCTGACGCCGCGCGAGGCGCTCGAACACCTCTACGCCCTGAAGCGGCTCGCATCCTGAGACCACAATGAGTACACCCATCGACATTTCCGAAGCCGCCGGCGTACGTTACCTGCACTTCGGCTCGGACTGGATCCAGGGCGCGATGCGTATCCGCAAGCCCAATGCACTGGAACTGGCCTACACGCGCGAGATGATGGCTGGTCTGCTGCTGCGCGACGGCCTCGCCGATGACGCAGGCCAGTGGCCGAAAAAAGTGCTCATCATCGGCCTGGGCGCAGCATCGCTGGCCAAGTTCGTCTACCAATACTGCCCGCAGGCACGCATCAAGGTGGTCGAGATCGCGCCCTCCGTCGTCGCCGCCGCACGCCAGTTTTTCAAGCTGCCCGACGAGGATGCGCGCTTCTCGATCCATGTCGGCTGTGGCGCGCAATACGTCCTGGAAAAAGATCAGACCTACGACTACATCCTGGTCGATGGCTACGATCGCAACGCCCGCGCCGGTGCCCTGGATACCTTGCCTTTCTACCAGGCGCTGCGCTCGCGGCTGTCCTCGCAAGGGCTGATGGCGGTCAACCTGTTCGGTCGCTCGCGCGGCTACAAGGCCAGCGTCGAACGCATCCTCGCTGCCTTCGATGACCGCGTGCTGGCCTTTCCGTCTTGCGATAGCGGCAACGTCGTCGCCTTCGGCGCTGCAGGCGAAGCGATCGAACGCCCCTTGGGCGAGCTGCGCGAGCGCGCAAAACTGCTGAAGGCTGCGACTGGCCTCGAGCTTGGCCCCACGATCGCACGGCTGGAACAATCCGGCAGCGTTCCCGGCGGCATCCTGCATCTATGATCAAAACGGCACCACCGCGCAGGCATGGTCAGAACGCTGGCTGGCGCGGTATTGTCCACTCCTCCGTGCAACAAGCCGTTCACGGTCGCAGCGATCAAAAACGCTCGTCGTGACGATCGCCTGACCCACGGACCGAAACAGGTAGGAACACCATGAACACTTTTCTGATCACTCTCGGCGTCATCGCCCTCGTCATCGGCGCGATGGCGATCGGCGTCATCTTTGGCCGCAAGCCGATCGCGGGCAGTTGCGGCGGTTTGGCTGCGGCGGGCGGCGGCGATTGCGAATTCGGCTGCAAAAAGCCCTGTGGCAAACGCGAGGCGCGGATGAAAGCCGCGGCCGAAGCGGCAGCGCAAAACAAATAACAACCACCCTCTGCGCGGAGACACCATGCTGCAATCCCTGCTCGTGAAGGACTACATGATCGGCGACCACCTCGCCTTCACGCCCTCGACCAACCTGCTGAAGGCCGTGCACAAATTGCTGCAACACAACCTCAGCGGCGCCCCCGTGGTCGACGACAACAATCGGCTGATCGGTTTCCTATCCGAGAAAGATTGTCTCAAAGCAGCGCTGGACGCGTCTTACTTCCGCCGCGAAGAAGGCTCGGTTCAGGACTTCATGAGCAAGGATGTGGTCTCGATTTCGACGGAGGCCAGCCTGATCGATGCCATTCAGGTTTTCGTCAGCACCAGCGTCCGCTGCCTGCCCGTCGTCGAAGGCTCACGCCTGGTCGGCCAGATTTCGCGTCAGGACATCCTGAAAGGGCTGGAAAAGCTGCGCTGAACGCGCAGCGCCCCATCATGTGGCTGCGGCCGGCTCTTCAGGCGGCAGCCACAGGCACAAGCCCTTGTTGGCCTTGGAAATGTCGGCCAACACCGCGTCGTGCGTCTGGAGTTCGGCGTCGCTGACGCGTAGCACTTTGACCGGTTTGCGCGCACGCGGAACACCGTCGGCATCATTTTCATTCGCTACCGGTTCATCATCCAGCGACATGATCAGGCTTTCCTGGCCGCGGGTCATCGCCAGATAAACCTCGGCCAACAGTTCCGCATCCAGCAGCGCGCCGTGCAACTCACGATGGCCGTTGTCGATCTCGTAGCGGTCGCACAAGGCATCGAGCGATGCCTTCTTGCCGGGGTTCTGCTCCTTGGCCAGTTTCAGCGTGTCGATCACGCCCGCGCACAAGCGATTCAGCTTGTCGCGCCCCAACTGATTGAGTTCGTTGTCCAGGAATCCGACGTCGAAGTTGGCGTTATGAATGACCAACTCGGCATCGCGGACGAAATCCTCGAAGTCAGCGACGACGTCAGCAAATTTCGGCTTGTCCGCCAGGAACTCCTCGGTAATGCCGTGCACCGCGACCGCTTCAGCATCGATACCGCGTCCCGGGTTCAAATAAACGTGGAAGTGACGCCCTGTGAGGCTGCGGTTAAGCAGTTCAACACAGCCGATTTCGATGACGCGGTCGCCGTTACGCCAATCCAGGCCAGTGGTTTCGGTATCGAGAACAATCTGTCGCATGGTGTTTCCTCGGAATATTCGTCAAGGCTTAGGGTTCGACAGCTGCGCCGGTCTTGCGCACGGCATCCACCCCACGGCGGGCGAGCGCATCCGCGCGTTCGTTTTCAACATGCCCGGCATGGCCCCGCACCCAGAGCCACTTCACCTGGTGCCGGTTCTGAGCCTCGTCCAGCGCCCGCCACAGATCGGCATTTTTGACCGGCTCCTTCGATGCTGTCTTCCAGCCACGTGCCTTCCAGCCGTGAATCCATTCGGAGATGCCTTTCTGCACATACTGACTGTCCGTGTGGACCCGGGCCATCACCGGTCGCTTGAGGGTGTTGAGCGCACGGATGACCGCGAGCAGTTCCATGCGATTGTTCGTCGTCGCCGGCTCGCCGCCCCAGATTTCCTTTTCGTGTGCGCCCGAGCGCAGGATCGCACCCCAGCCGCCGGGCCCTGGATTGCCACTGCAGGCACCGTCGGTAAAAATATCGACTTCTTCCATCTATTGCGTTTTCCGTGTGTCACCGTTGCGCTGTGCAACGGCCGATAATCTTTTGGCGGACGCCTTGCGTTCGCGCCATTGTGGCGTAATCAGGCGCATACCTTGCACGCGCTTCACGCCGTGCACCAGATAAGCACCGCCCAGCACCGGCCACCAGCGCGCGCCAAGGCGGTCCATTGCGCCCAGGCGATCCAGCCAGCGCTCGCTGGAGAGCGGCGGCAGGTGACAGCCTGACGCCACTTCCAGCACCTCGAAACCGAGCAGCTTCAACCAATCCTTGATCCCCATCGCCGAACGGTAATGCCCACGCCAAGGCATCACACCTTCGCTGCGCGCAGCCAGGCGTCTCAGCCCCCACAAGCTGAGCGGATTCAGCCCGCTCAGCACCACACTGCCTTCGGGCACCAGAACGCGCTCGACTTCGCGCAGCACGCGGTGCGGATCGGTGGAAAACTCCAGCACATGCGGCATCAGCACCAAGTCGATACTCGCCGTCGCGAACGGCAGTTCAAACTCGTTCGCCAGCACCGCCGCAGGCCCTGCATGCGCGCAGGCAAAGCGGAACGGCATGCGATTAGCCGCCAGGAGGTCGATGTCAGGCAGGCCGATCTGAACCGCGTTGTAGCCGAACAGATCCGCCACCATGCGCTCCAGTCCGGCGCGCTCCCAGTCGAGCAGATAGCGTCCGAGCGGCGTTTGCAGCCATACTGCGAGGTCAGGCATTGACATCGGCAATCAGGCTCTCACAATTCGCGGATGCACATTATCCCTCTTCCTGCCTTCCGCGATAACTACATCTGGCTGATGCGCAATGCGCATCACGCGCTCGTGGTTGACCCGGGCGATGCCCAACCCGTGATTGATTACCTCGTGCGCGAACGGCTGCAACTCGCTGCCATCCTGATCACTCACCACCACGCAGACCACGTGGGCGGACTGGGCGCATTGTTGGCGCGCTGGCCGGTGCCGGTTCATGGCCCCTTCAATGAAAGCATCGATGGGGTGGATCATCCCGTGGCCGAGGGCGACATGGTCCGTATCGACGTCCTGGATGTCGAATTCGATGTACTCGACATTCCGGCCCACACCGCCGGTCACATTGCCTTCGTCAGCCGGGACGCGTCAGCCCGCGTGCTGTTTTGTGGTGACACCCTGTTCTCTGCCGGGTGCGGCCGCTTGTTCGAGGGCACCCCCGCACAACTTGCCGGCTCGCTGGCCAAGCTCACCGCGCTGCCCGACGACACCCAGGTGTATTGCACCCACGAATACACGCTATCGAACCTCGCGTTCGCCACCGTAGCAGAGCCACACAACCCGGCACGGGATGCCTACGCCGAGCACTGCAAGGCCTTGCGCGAAACCCATCAACCCACCCTGCCCAGCACGATCGGGCTTGAGAAAGCGATCAATCCTTTCCTGCGCAGCGACCAGACACAAATCCACGACCAGGTCGCAGCGCAAACGGGCGCTCGACCCCAGGACGCGCAGGCATGCCTGGCCGCACTGCGGGCCTGGAAAGACAATTTCTGAACACCGCGCTACCCAGCTCCCAAGAACTGCGGACAGCACCGACAAATTGACTCGGCATCGCGTCGGTCGATAGACTTGCGCGCTTTATCGTCCAGGGCACATGGCGGCCCTACGACCATGCCCAGACACCTCGCTGCACTCCTTGTCGGTGTCGCCTGCAGCTGGATGCTCGCTGCCACGGCACCGGCCTCCGCGCAAGACTCCACCCCGCCAACGACACCTGTCGTGCTCGAAGTGGATGAAGTCGTGTCTCCCGAGCGCGTGCTGACGCTCGACCTGACCCGTGACGCCAACGACATCTGGGACCGTATCCGGCGCGGCTTCGGCATGCCCGACCTCGACAGCGAGCGCGTCAGCGACCAGCAAGCCTTTTATCTGAACCGCCCGAGCTTTCTGAAGCAGGTTTTTTCACGCGGCGGTCGTTACCTGTACTACATCGTCGACGAGCTCGAACGTCGCGGCATGCCCACCGAACTGGCCCTGCTGCCGATGGTTGAGAGCAGCTACAACCCGCTCGCCTACTCGCGCGCCCACGCGTCCGGCCTGTGGCAATTCATCCCGTCGACCGGCAAGTATTACAACTTGACACAGGACTCCTGGGTCGATGAGCGCCGCGACGTCATCGCCTCGACCAATGCTGCACTCGACTATCTGCAGAAGATCTACGAGATGCATGGCGACTGGCACCTTGCGCTGGCCTCGTACAACTGGGGCGAAGGCGCCGTGCAACGGGCGCTAAAACGTAACGCGGAAGAAGGACTGCCGCCGGAATACAGCCACCTGCGCATGCCCGAGGAAACGCGCAACTACGTCCCCAAACTGCAGGCGATCAAAAACATCGTTGCCGAACCGGAACTGTTCCATTTCGAGCTGCCCTACGTCGCCAACGAGATGCACTTTGTCGCCGTCGATGCGCCAGTAGGCGTCGACCTCGCAACTGCAGCCCGCCTGTCGGACATGCCGCTCGATGAATTTCTGGCACTCAACCCGGGCTTCAACCGCCCGGTGACGACGATGCCCGGCCAGACTTTCATCGTTCCGACGGACCGTGAGCGCCGGTTGCGTGAAGGGCTGGACGAACTGCAGCGCAGCGGCAAAGGCTGGCGACGCTACACCGTCGAACCGGGCGAAAGACTGGATCAAATCGCCGCACGGCATGATCTGAGCTTGTCCGAGCTGCGCCAGATCAACGGCCTCGGCAGCAACACGGTCAGTGCCGGTCACACCTTGCTGGTGCCCGCAGGCATCGACCCAGATGGCGCGCTGCAGGTTTCTGGCATGCTGCCTTTTGCCGCGGCAGCAACGCGCCAGCAAGGCTTGCGACTTGGTAACTCGGGGGGCGCTGCCGGCGGAGGCACAGGGCTTAAGGCCCCTGTCACGCGCGCACCTGCGGCTCGGAATTCAGCCAAACCGGCAGCAATCGATAAGGCACCGGCGACTAAAGCGGGCACCCCAGCAAAGTTGAAAAAATCTCAGTCTCAAGCCAAGCCGACTCGAGACACATCAACCCAAGCCAAATCGGCACCACAAAAGACCGCCTCGCCTCCAGCCAAGGCAGCTACGAATGGCACAAACAAGCCCGCGTCAGGCACCCCCCCAAAGACAGGCACCAGCAAACCGGCGACAGCCCCAAAAGCTGCACCCAAGCCCATCTCCAAGCCGAAATAGGCTGAGCCCAACCGGCGCTGACGACCGGAAACGCCTGCCAAGAACCGGCGCTCAGTCGCCCAGACGTGGCCAGTGGCAGCGGAATCGATGCCCCTGACCGAGTTCGGTGACCGGCGGGTAGCTGATGCGGCACACGTCGGTCGCATGCGGGCAACGCGGATGAAAATGGCAACCTGCCGGCGGATTCAGTGGCGAGGGCAGATCGGCGACAATCGATGACTCGATGCGCGGCATGACATCGGTCGTATCGGTACCGATCCTGGGCACGGCAGCCAGCAAGGCCCGCGTGTAGGGGTGAGCCGGCGCGCGCAAAACCTTGTCGGTCGGCCCCTGTTCGACAATCCGCCCGAGATACATCACCGCCACTTCGTCGGCGAGGTATTCGACCACCGCAAGGTTATGCGTGATGAACAAATAGGCCAGTCCACGCTCGACTTGCAGTTCCCGCATCAAATTCAGCAACTGGGCCTGCACCGACACATCGAGCGCGCTGGTCGGCTCGTCGCACACGATCACTCGCGGCGACACGGCCAGCGCACGCGCCATGGCGATGCGCTGGCGTTGCCCACCCGAAAATTCGTGCGGATAACGCCAGCGCATCCCGGCCGACAACCCCACGCGCTCGAGTAACTCATCGATACGCGCCCGGCGTGCGCGGGGTTCAGGCTCGACACCGAGGCTGACCATGCCTTCCTCGATGATGTCGCCGATGCGCATGCGCGGATTAAGTGACGCGAACGGATCCTGGAACACCATCTGCACGGCACGGCGCATGTGCTGCAAGGCTTCGCCACGATGCGCGCTGATGTTCTCGCCGTCCAGAAACAGCTCGCCCGCCGTGGGCTCGATGAGCTTCAGGACGGCCTTGCCGACCGTCGTCTTGCCGCAGCCGGATTCACCCACCAAGGCCAGCGTACGCCCGGGCGCCAGCGCAAGGCTGACGCCGTCGACCGCACGGACATGGCCGACCGTGCGCCGCAACACGCCTTTCCGGACCGGGAAATGAACGCTCAATTCCCGCACCTCCAGCACCGGGGCCGCATGGCGCGTGCGATGGAGGGCCACCCCCATCGACACCGCGACGGGCTGCGCGTGCAGCGTGGTGACACCTTCGTACACGTGGCAGCGCACAGCCTGCTCGCCGATACGGTGCCACGCCGGCGCCTCATCATCACAACGGTCGAAAGCCAGGGTGCAACGTTCGGAAAAGCGGCAGCCGAGAAAGTCGCGATCCAGTGCCGGCACTGCACCATTGGGCGCATCCAGCGGCGCCCCCCGTCGCTCCGCCCCCGGCAGCGCCGCGAACAGCTTGCGCGCATAGGGATGCAAAGGCACACGAAAAAAGGCTTCGCGCGGGCCGGTTTCAACCAGTTCACCGGCATACATCACGCCGACTCGGTGGGCCATGCGTGCGACTACGCCAAGATCATGCGTGATCAGCAACATCCCCATGCCGTGCTCAACCTGAATACGCGCCAGCAGGTCGAGCACCTGGGCCTGGATCGTCACGTCGAGCGCAGTCGTCGGCTCATCGGCGATCAAGAGTTGGGGTCGGCCCGCCAGCGCCATCGCGATCATCACGCGCTGCTTCATACCGCCGGAAAACTGAAAGGGGAAATCCTGCAGACGCTGCGCAGGGTCGGGAATACCGACCGCTTCAAGCAAGCGACAGGCTTCCTGCTTCGCCTGGGCTCCACGCACACCATGCTGCACCAACGCCTCGGCGATCTGCGCACCGACCGTCATGACCGGGTTCAGACTGGTCGAGGGTTCCTGAAAGATCATCCCGATGCGCCCGCCACGCACACAGCGCATGGCGGACTCCGGCAAACGCAACAGGTCTTCGCCTGCGAGCCGGACCTCGCCACGTTCGATGCGACCACTGTCGGGCAACAAACGCGTCAGCGCCAACGCCGTCATCGATTTGCCACAGCCCGACTCGCCAAGCAGGGCGAAGGTTTCCCCTGAAGCGATCTCCAGATCCACGCCATCGACAGGGCGCACCTCGGTATCCCCACGCTCGATGACGACACCGAGGCCGGAGACGGACAACAAGGGCGTTGGGGATGCGAACAATTCCGGGGCTGCACCACCGGAAGAAGCCACGGCGGGCGCGGACGGATTCATTGCGGGGATCGACTGGAGTCTGGCAGCTATTCAGGCAGAAAAAAGGCCGCTTGCGCGGCCCGCGAACGCTCAGTGGTGATGTCCGCCCGCACCATGGACGTGGCCATGGGAGATCTCTTCAGTGGTCGCGGCACGCACTTCGGCGACCGTGACGTCGAACACCAGCGCCACGCCGGCGAGCGGATGATTGCCATCGACTACGACCTTGCCATCGGCGATGTCGGTGACGCGATAGACCAGCTCCTCTTCGCCATCGTCCGACACACGCTCGAAGCTCATGCCGACTTCGATGTTCTCGGGGAACAGCTTGGCATCCTCGACCAGGATCAGTTCCTCGTCGTAGTCACCGAAAGCATCTTCGGGCTGCAGCTTGACCTGAAGGGTGTCGCCCACCTTCTTGCCATGCAGGGTTTCTTCCAGCACCGGGAAGATACCGTCGTATCCGCCATGCAGATACACCAGCGGGTGCTGGCCATCGTCGATGACGGCGCCGTCCGTATCGCGGACAGTGTAGTTGAGCGTCACGACGCTATTTTTTGCAATTTGATTCTGCATTGTCGGATTCCAGTTCCTTGACCAATTCGAAAACCGCAGCCGCATGGCCGCGGGGGACTACGTCGTAGAGGGCGTGCCGGATCGTACCCTGCTTGTCGATGATGAAGGTCGACCGCCGCACACCCATTTTCTTCACGCCGTCGACTTCCTTCTGCTGCCACACCCCGTACAACTGGCAGACCTCCTTGTCGGCGTCCGACAACAATCGGATCGACAGGCCTTCCTCGTCGCGGAAATCGGCATGCGTCATGCAATCGTCGGGACTGACGCCCACCACGACGCAGCCGTGGCGGGTGAAATCGTCCTCGTGATCGCTGAAGTCGGCCGCCTGCAGCGTGCAACCCGGCGTCCGGTCGCGTGGGTAAAAATAAAGAACCACATGATGCTTACCGGCCACCGACGCGAGATCGAACATCTCCATGTCTGCGTCCGGCAACGAGAACGGGGGTGCAATGTCTCCGCTTTGCAGCATGGGCTCTCCCTGACGTGAGGCGGATTCTAGCCGAGACCCCTGGCGAACTCTACCGGGCACCGACTGTGATTGGGGTTGGACGAACATAGTTTGACTTCTCCCTGCTTGATGCCACCCTGTTGATGCCCCCTTTGCGGCGAACCACCCGACGGACTTCCAAGGTCGCCTAGCTGAAGCAATAGCCCAGAAGTCCGGCGGGCTCAAGACGCACCGCATCATTGACACCACCCTGTGCGCCGAACGACGGGCATCCACTGCCCCCCAACAATCCCCCACAAGTCACATCCCAGGCTTTGCCAGGCGTCAATAACTGTTTAAAATTACAGCCATCATAAGGAGGCTGTCATGAGCGCCCGCAGCGAAACCCTCACTGCCCGTCAGCAGGAAATTCTCGACTTCATCCGCAGTACCGTCGAAAGCGAAGGCCGTCCGCCCACGCGTGCCGAAGTCTGCACCGCATTCGGCTTCCGTTCGCCCAACGCCGCTGAAACCCACCTGCGTGCACTCGCCGCCAAGGGCGCGATCCTGCTCGAGGAAGGCCGCGCGCGCGGCATCCGCCTGGCCGAAGCGCTCGGCCTGCCGCTGGTCGGCCGTGTTGCGGCTGGAAGCCCGATCCTGGCGGCAGAACATGTCGAAGCCCGCTTTCAGCTCGACCCTGCACTGTTCTCGCCACGTGCCGATTACCTGCTGCGCGTACGCGGCATGAGCATGCGCGATGCGGGCATCCTCGATGGCGATCTGATCGCCGTGCATCGCAGCGCCGAAGCCCGCAACGGCCAGATCGTCGTCGCTCGTCTGGACGACGACGTCACGGTCAAGACTTTGCAGCGCAAAGGTCCCGTGGTCGAACTCCTGCCCGCCAATCCTGACTTCGAGCCCATCGTGGTCGACACGCGGCATGCAGTGCTGACCATCGAGGGGGTCATGGTCGGGCTGATCCGCAAGGATCACTGAACGCGGCTGGCGCAGAGCACACAATGGCCCACGTCCTCGAGCGTCTGCCGGCGGGCCTTGTGTGGCAGGGGTCGCAACTGGCACCACCACCGAGCACGACGCTGGCCACCGGGTTTGCCACACTCGACAGGGCTCTGCCAGGCGGAGGCTGGCCTGCCGGCGCGCTGATTGAACTCCTGACCGAACGTCCTGGCATCGGTGAACTCGCCCTGTTGCTGCCGCTGATGCAACAGATGGCTGCTGAACGCTGGATCGCCTGGATTGCCCCCCCCTTGCTGCCGTATGCGCCAGCACTGGTCAGCGCCGGCCTGCCCCTGCAGCGCCTGCTACTCGTCCAACCGGCCAGCGTAGCCGAAACCCTGTGGGCGATCCGACAAGCCACGGCCAGCGGAAGCTGTGCCTTGGTGCTGGCGTGGCCGGCTCGCCTCGACACAGCGGCCCTGCGCCGTCTGCAACTGGCTGCTGAAGAAAGCGCCACACCGCTCTTTCTGTTTCGCACCTTCAGCACAGCGCGACAAGCATCACCCGCGCCCCTGCGCCTAGGCCTGTCGCCAACCGCACAGGGGCTGCAGATCGACATCCTGAAACGGCGTGGTCCGCCAGCTGCCCACCCTATCCATCTGGTCTGGCAGGGCGACACACTTGCAGAGGTGGCCGAGAGCCCCCCCCGGCCGCAACAAGACCCGCACGACACCCCACGCCTCGCACGGGCAGGCTGATGCGTCATGCTTTGGCTCGCACTCCACCTCCCGGCCCTGCCGCTGCAGATCTTCACCCGTGGCCTGGCGGACCCGAGCATACCGATCGGCGTTATCGACGCAAGCCGACGAACCCGCATCCTGGCCGTCAATACTGCGGCCCGCACGATCGGCGTTTTTGCAGGGCAAGCCTTATCTGCCGCGCAGGCAATCGCTCCAAACCTGCGTGTCCAAGCACGCCAAACGGAACGCGAAACGGCTTTGCTGGCTGAAGTTGCTTGCTGGGCGGGAAGATTCACACCCCGCATCAGCCTGGCGCCGCCCGATGCCGTGCTACTGGAGATCAGTGGCAGCCTGCGGCTGTTCGGCAGTTTGGGCATCATTGAACAGCAGGCACAGGACGGGCTGGCACTGCTCGGCATTCAGGCCCGCACCGCCTGCGCGCCCACACCACTGGCAGCCAGCTGGTTCGCGCGTTGCGGGCAGGCTTCAGCGGCGGGCACCGACTGGTTGGCTACGCTGGACGACTTGCCGCTGTCCATCCTCGATCACACAGAGGCGCCATCGGCGTCTGCATCTCTCTCAAGTGCGCTCGAACTGCTCGACGGACTCGGCGCACGCAGCATTGGCGCGGTTCGCGCGCTGCCTTCGGCGGGGCTGTCCCACCGCCGGGGGCAAGCCGTCACGCTCCTTATCGCCCGGGCGCGTGGCGAACAGGCCGACCCCCGCACCTGGTTCGAACCGCCTGCACGCTTTGCCCACGAACTGGCCTTGCCGGAACCGACCGATCACAGCGAAGCCCTGCTGTTCGCCGCACGCCGACTTTTCGCCAGTCTGGCAGCCTGGCTTCACGCCCGTCATGCAGCGATCGATCACTGTCGCCTGCTGCTGATCCATGAGAGCCAGTCCCCGACAACGCTCGAGCTCGTGCTCGGCCATCCCGCCAACGACGAAAGCCACCTTGCCCTGATCGCACGCGAACGCCTGACAACGTACGCGCTTCCCGGCGAAGTCTGCGCACTGCGCCTCGAAGCCGAACACTCTCTCACCCACGGTCAGTTGACGGAGGACCTCTTCGGCGCCGCCGGGCAAGACCGTAACGACGCAATACGACTGCTCGACCGCCTGCGGGCACGGCTGGGCAAGGATGCCGTCCGCCGCCTGAGCACAGTCAGTGACCACCGCCCGGAGCTCGCCTGGCAGACACTCGACGCAAGCGCACCGCTCCCACGCGCGCCTTTGGACAAGGACAAGGCGCTCTCCTTTCCCGAACGCCGGCGCCCTGTCTGGCTCCTGCCCGAACCGCAACCGATCAACCCACAGCAATTCGCCCTTCTCAGCGATGCTGAGCGCATCGAAAGCGGTTGGTGGGATAACAGCGACATTCGGCGCGACTACTACCTTGCTCAGCACAAAGACCACCGCCTGTGCTGGATCTTTCACCAACTCGACCCGCCCGGCGGCTGGTACCTGCAGGGCTACTTTGCCTGATGCACCGCAGCCCACACGACGGGAAGCCACGAACGAACGTAGTAAACTCCTGTCTCGACATCGCCCTGATTTCGATTTTCCCCCGCACTCACTGACACTTGGCCCGCCGGCCGGCCCTTGGACATGTCCCTCTCTCCTACTGACTCACCCCTCCTGCCAGGCGATCTCGCCCGACGCCGCGCGCGACTCAGCGTGCTTGTCTTCCTTGTTGCGCTACCGATTTCCTGGTGGCTGTTCAGCCGCCTCGAGCCCATCTGGGACCGCATCATGCCGCTCGAGGGGCTGCCCTTCATGGCTGCAGCCACCCTGCTCGGCGCAGCGCTCGCCATCGCTCCGCTCGCGGCCGGCATCGGCTTTGTTCTGGCGATCTGGTTCGGTGTCGATAGCGTGTATCTGCCCCGGCGCCGTGCGCGCAACCTCATCGACACGCTGATCGTCGCCTCCGGCCTGGTCGTCTGGTTTTCGCCCGCACTGATGGGCGTGGTCGCCGCAGGCCGGGCACTGTACGAAGGGCGGATCCATTTCGTCCGGCCTCCGCGCGATTACTTCCTCGCCACTGACCCGATCGCCTTCTGGCAAGGGGTGGGCTTCTGGCTGATCATGGCCGGCTTGTTCGGTTTCCTCGCCTGGCGCTACTGGTACCCCCGCCTCATGCCCAATGCGGCAGCGCGAGATTGAGCCCTCCTGACGCTTCGCCGTCGACAGCACCTCTGCCGGCCGGCGCGATCACCCGCCAACTGCTGCACCACGCCTGGCCGGTGCTGGTTGCCCAGGTGCTGTCGATGAGCATGATGATCGCCGATACCTTGATCGCCGGCCGCTACGGCACGGCCGATCTGGCTGCGGTCGCGGTCGGCAGCGGGCTCTACATTTCAGTGGTGATGCTGCTGGTCGGCATCCTGCAGGCCGTGGCGCCGACGGTCGCGCATCATTTTGGCGCAGGTCGGATGCAGGCCATCGGGCCTGCGCTACAACAAGGCTTCTGGCTCGCCCTGATCTTGGCGGTACCGGGCAGCCTGATTCTCGGGGCGCCCGATGCACTGCTCACGCTCGCCCGTGTGCCGGACGACATCGCCGATGGCGCTGCCGCCTACCTCCAGGCCACCGCGTTCGGTCTTCCAGCAGTGCTGCTGTACCGCACCTTCTACGCTTTCAACAACGCCATCGGCCGGCCAAGAGTGCTGATGGTCATCAGCTTTTTCGTCACCTGCACTCACATTCCGCTGGCCTGGGCGCTGACCCACGGACTATTGGGTTTCATCGGTCTGCCTGCACTGGGTGGCATGGGCTGCGGTGTGTCGACGGCGATCGTCAGCTGGCTGGGCTTGGCCTGTGGCCTGACGTACATGCGCCGCAGCGCGGCCTACCGCCCATACGCGATTTTTGCCGACTGGCGCGCTCCCCACCTGCGGGAGATTGGCAGCCTGCTGCGACTTGGCCTGCCGATGGGCTTCTCGACCTTCATCGAGATCACCTCCTTCACGCTCATCGCGCTATTCATCGCCCGCCTGGGCAGCGAGGCCGTCGCCGGCCATCGCGTGGTCGCCAACCTGGCTGCGCTGGTCTACATGCTGCCGTTGGCGATGTCGATCGCCACCCTGGTGCTGGTGGGCCAGGCCGCCGGCGCCCACGACTGGGCCCGGGCACGAGCAACGGTCAAAGTCAGCCTTTACCTGACGGCCAGTTTCGCCACCCTGATTGCCATCGCGCTGTGGCTGCTGCGCGAGCCGGTGATCGGCTTGTCTTCCACTGATCCTGCAGTGCGCGCCGTCGCCCTCAGCCTCATCGCCTACATCTGTATCTACCAACTGACCGACTCGATCCAGACCGTCGCAGCCCATGCCTTACGTGGCTTCAAGGTCACCCTGCTGCCGATGTTCCTGCACACACTTTGCTTCTGGGGCCTCGGCCTCGGGGGCGGCTACTGGGCGACGTATCACGCCTTTGGTCGCGCATCCGCGCCGACCGTGGCCGGATTCTGGGAGGCCAGCGTGGCCGCCACGGTACTGGCGACGCTGCTTTTCAGCCTGTTGTTGCGCCGCGTACTGGCACATCAGCGCCGCAGCGCTGCCTGAGACTCGCGCTCACTCAGGCAACGTCTGGTTACCTACCGCTCCAGTCACCGATGCCCCAGCCAAGCTCGCCGCAGCTTGAGCGCCGCAGCGCTGACCTTGGTCGCAAGCTTGAGGCTGATCGTGTCAGCCGCAGGTGCATCCAGCCGGACCTTGAACACCCTCAACTCGTCACGGCGAAAGGCGTGGATCTCCACCTCATCACCCGCGCGGCGGCGGGCGAGCATGTCGTCCAGCGATTTGCTCGTCAACTTCAGACCGTCAAGCGCAATCAGCACGTCCCCCGCGGACAGCCCCGCCGCCTGCGCTGCGCCGCCATCGTAGACATTGGCAAGCGTGCATTCGCCATTGCCCGCAGCCAGCTTGACGCCGAGCGAGGGGGTTTTCGAGGTCGGTTCGGCGTGGTGATCGACACCAAAACCTTTGAGTAGCTTGGCCAGCGGCAGATCGTCCGTGCCCTCGACCGTCTTCTGCAGCCAACGTGCCAGCTTTGGCCCCAAAGAGGCGCCTCCGACCTCGCGCACCGCTTCGAAGACGCCCTCTTCCGACACCCCGACGCCCGTCAATCCATTGCGCTGCCACAACAGGCGCATCACATCGTCCAGGCTCGATCGGCCCTCGCTGCCAGCACGCAACTGCAGGTCCAGCGCCAACGCGATCAGCGCACCTTTGGCGTAATAGCTGACGATGGCATTGGGGGCGTTCTCGTCCTGGCGGTAATACTTGGTCCATGCATCGAAGGACGACTCCGCCACGCTCTGTTTGCTGCGGCCATTGCCTTTCAACACGTTCGATACCGTCTTGCCGAGAAGGCCGAGATAGTCCTCAGCCGTGATCACGCCGCTACGAACCAGCGCAAGGTCGTCGTAGTAGGAGGTGAAGCCCTCGAACGCCCACAGCAGCCGGGTGTAGTTTTCCCGCGTCAGGTCATAGGGCGTAAACGCTGCCGGCTTGATGCGCTTGACGTTCCAGGTGTGGAAATACTCGTGGCTGCACAGACCAAGGAAGGTTTTGTAGCCCTCTGGCACGCCCTCCATGCCTTTCCACGGCAGGTCCGCACGACTGCACAGGAGTGCGGTGGAAGCCCGATGCTCCAACCCGCCGTAGCCGTTGCCCACCACCATGGTCAGGAAGGCGTAGTAGTCCATCGGCGGAGGCGCCCCGAACAACGCAATCTGCCATTCGCAGATGCGACGCAGATCTTTACCCAGGCGCTCGAGGTCGCAGTCGTGATAACCGGTGAGTACAATGTCGTGGGTCACCCCCGCCGCATCGAAATGCCCGAGCGTGAAGGTGCCCATCTCGACCGGATGGTCGATCAACTCGTCGTAATCCGCTGCACGGTACACACCAAAGCCATAGGGCCGTGCAGCGCCCGGCGTACCGCGCGCCAAGGGCAAGGCCGTCGCCACTTTCCAGTCGCGGTATTCGGGGCTGTCGGGGCGCTCGATCTCGACCAGGCAGGGACGTTCGCTGCGCCCTTCAACCGCAAGAAACACGCTGGTGCCGTTGAAGAAACCATGGGTGGTATCGAGATGCGCTGCGCGCACCGACAAATCCCAGGCATAGACTTCGTAATGCAGGCTCAGCGACTTACCCGCCGGTACAGGCGCCGCGCGCCAAGTGTGCTTGTCGAGTTTATCGACCCGCCAGGGCTTGCCATCGACTTCCGCGCTCAAGGTGACGATGTTGCGCGAGAACTCTCGGATCATGTAGCTGCCTGGAATCCAGGCCGGCAAGCTGAAGATCTGCCCCGTCGGGTCCGGATCGCGAACCATGCAGCTCACGCGAAAAAGATGGGCTCCGGGATGGGCTGGGCAGATGCGGTATTCGACGGCAGGCAAGGCAGAAGACATCGTATGACGGGTCCCGTTGGCGCCTCGCTGTTCGCAAGGCTGAGACCCGGTGTTTACCACCCTCGACAGCGGGCGTCGAGCCACCGCGTCTCAAGCCACTATGTCGCGCTCGGGCGACGGCGCAGCAACAGTCCGCTTTCGAGATGATGCGTATAGGGAAACTGGTCGAACACCGCGGCAGCGGCAATCTCGTGTGTGTCGTGCAGCGCAGCGACGTTGTCGCGTAACGTTGCCGGATTGCATGAAATGTAGAGGATGCGCTCGAAGCCGCGCGCCAACTGCACGGTGGCCTCATCCAGCCCGCTGCGCGGCGGGTCAACGAACAAGGTCGAGAAAAGATAACGCTCGAGCGCCACGTCCTTCATGCGCCGGTATTCACGTCCGCCGGCGAGTGCGTCGCTGATCTCGTCGCTCGACATGCGCACCATCGTAACGTTGCCCACGCTATTGACTTCGAGGTTGTAATTCGCCGCGCGAACCGAAGACTTGCTGACTTCGGTGGCCAACACCTTGTCGAACGCCGGTGCCAAGGCGATGGTGAAATTGCCGTTGCCACAATACAACTCAAGCAGGTCGCCGCCGGCATCTGCGACCTGCCGACCGGCCCAGCCCAGCATCTGACGATTAACACCGACATTGGGCTGGGTAAAGCTGCCTTCGATCTGTTGATAGCACAGCATTCGGCCATCCAGCGCGAAGGACTCCAACAGCCAGTCGCGGCCCAGCACGATCTTCTGCTTGCGGCTGCGGCCGATCAGTTGCACACCGAAATGATCCGCCAAGGCCCGAGCCGCTTCAACCCAGTCGTCGCCAAGCGGGCGGTGATAGACCAGGCACACCATCAACTCACCGCTATGGGTGGCAAGGAATTCGATCTGGAACAGCTTGCGCTTGAGCTCCTCACGTTCCTGCAGGTAATCGCGCAGCCGCGGCATCAGGTCACAAATCGGCTTGGCTGCAGCCGGGAAGTCGTCGATCAGCACCACTTTCCTGTCATCTGCGCCCGGCTCGAACATCGCATAATCAATAAGTCCGCCGTGATGCCACACGCGGAACTCTGCCCGCATCCGATAGTGCAGTGGTGCTGAACGAAACACCTCTGGTTCGGGCAACGCGTAATCTGCAAAATCTCGCTTGAAGGCCACGAGCTTGTCGGCGAGCTGCGATTCGTAAAGGCTGGGGTCGATGCTTTGGATGGACATGGCGGCGGTCAGGGTCTTCTGATGTTTTCGCGAGTAATAATATAACTATCCTTATTATCGCGTTTCGCGCATACTGCACCGCAGCGATATTCAAGTCGTGCAGTTTATTTGTTGGCGTATTCGATTTTTCGATCGTATTCCCCCAAGTCATACCTCGCTGTCTTGATACTCGCCCCATTCAGGGGGCTTTCCCCATTTTCAGGAGATTCAAGACATGGCAGCAGGTACAGTGAAGTGGTTCAACGACTCCAAGGGTTTTGGTTTCATCACTCCGGAAGCGGGTGGAGATGACCTTTTCGCCCACTTTTCCGCCATTCAGAGCCAGGGCTTCAAGACCCTGACGGAAGGCCAGCGCGTGAGCTTTGACGTTACCACGGGCCCCAAGGGCCTGCAGGCGTCGAATATCCGCGCCGCAAACTAAGCTGTATTGCGACCTTGCGCATTTAGCGCAGGTCATCTCAAGGCCCGACGAAAGTCGGGCCTTTTGCTTTCTGGCCTTGCGAAAACCACAGTGCATTCCAGCGCGGCGTGGCCTGATCGCCCCTATCGACTATAAGGAAGATTCAATGCACCAGTTCATACAACGCACTGAACTCAAGACTTTCTACTACACACCCGTGCATTGTCCATTCTGCGGCGTACGCGTCATGGGGGCTGACCCAAGCGACGAGACACGCATCACAGCCTGTCCGCACACGCTGTTCATTGCCCACGACACGGCATTCGAATATCGGTCGGCACGGCTCGACCAGAATCTTGAATTAAACGGAATGTCGGAGCAGGAAATCGAGGCAAAGTGGCTTCAGAACAAACGGGGCATCGACGGCCTGACCGACACGATCAGTCTGGCTGATGCAATCAAAATCGCAGCCTACGCGCCTGCTCCCTCTGCCTATGGTTCTTACTATGGCTTTGCGCCGATTGAATAACTGCGGCCAGGCTCGCACTTGCACGCATGAAAATTGAAAAAGCCGGCCATTAAGGCCGGCTTTTTTGCAATCTGGTGGGCGGTACTGGGATCGAACCAGTGACCCCTGCCGTGTGAAGGCAGTGCTCTACCGCTGAGCTAACCGCCCGATCCGGGTTGAACACCCAGTCGGATTTACGGAAGGCAGCACTAAGTGCCTGGTGGGCGGTACTGGGATCGAACCAGTGACCCCTGCCGTGTGAAGGCAGTGCTCTACCGCTGAGCTAACCGCCCTTCCGCAAAGAGGCCGCATTGTAGAAGCCATAGCCAAAGCAGTCAACTTGGACATGCGTCATCTAATGCCGCCGGCTACGCCAAATCGACAGCAGAACCCACAGACCTCCACCGACAGCACCCAGAAAACCAAGCAAGCCCAACGTGCGCATTCCCCCTAATGCAGGATCCCGCACCACTGTCATCAATATTGCTGTACCAATGATCAGTGCAGCAGTGACGATGCCGATGGTCATACGACTGATGGCACGATCAAGCTGATCCACTGCATGGCGCAGTGAAACCACATCGATCTGGAGCTGCAACTTGCCGCGCCGCGCCGAGCGCAGCAGACTACCCAGCTCCTGCGGCAGCGCAGCAATCAGATCGATTGCATTACCAAACTCCTGCCACCCGCGTCGAGCCAAAGCGGCAGGGCTGCGGTAGCGCAGCAACACCTCCTTCAACAGAGGCTCAGCCTCCGCGGCGATATCGAAATCCGGGTCAAGCTGACGCCCCATTCCCTCCAACGTGATGAAGGCCTTCACTAACAGCGAGAGTTCAGGTGGCAAGCTCAAACCATGCTCGCGCAGCAAGTCCATCAGGTCGGACAGCATCGCCGCGAGCTTGAGGCGCTTCAAGGGCACCCCTTTGTACTGATCGACAAAGGCATCGATGTCCCGGCGCAACCGATTCAGATCGGCAGCCTCATCACCCTCCTGCCAAGCAAGCAAAGCACTGGCTACGCGCTCCGAGTCACCCGTCACCAGCCCATACAACAACACCGCCACCTCGTGCCGCCGCGCTTCTGACAGCCGTCCCACCATGCCGAAGTCGATGAACGCGAGACGATTGCCAGGCAAATAGAAGACGTTGCCCGGATGCGGATCGGCATGGAACAGGCCATCTTCAAGCATCATCTTGAGCACAGCAGCCGCACCTCGACGCGCCAACAGCTTGCGATCGAGTCCCTCAACGGCCAATGCCGCGAGGTCCCGCCCCGGAACGCCCTCGATGAAATCCTGCACATTGAGCCGTTCGCCACACCAGGCCCAGTGAATACCGGGAATGACGACTTCCGGACGCGCTGCGAAGTTCGCGGCGATACGCTCTGCGTTGCGGCACTCCGCGGCAAAGTCGAGCTCACGCCGCAGCGACAGTGTGAACTCGCGCACCACTTCGCGAAGATGATAACGACGCAGATCCGGCGCCTCGCTCTCGAAGATGTCCGCCAAGCGTACCAGCAGATGAAGATCGGCCTCGACCAGCGGGCGAATGCCAGGGCGACGCACCTTGAGTACCACCGGCCGTCCATCGGCCAGGCGAGCACGGTGGACTTGGGCAAGCGAGGCCGCCGCGAGTGGCTCTAACTGGAGGTCGGTGAAGACGGTCTCTGGCGACTGTCCCAGATCCTCAGTCAGTTGCGCAAGGATCGCCTCGATCGGGGCGGCCGGCGCCGCATCCTGCAAGGTACCGAACTCCGCGATCCAATCCGGAGGAAACAAATCGACCCGCGTCGCCAGCACCTGGCCAAGCTTGATGAAGGTGGGGCCGAGGTCTTCAAGTACACGCCGGACGCGTGCCGGTGTGTGCTCGTGCGCGAGTTCTGCCGGCCTGCGCCAGTTCAGTGCCCTCCCCGCCTTTTCGAGTGCGCCGCCCAAACCAATCCGCCGCACCAGATCACTGAAGCCATAGCGGATCAGAACGGTCGCGATCTCGTGCGCACGCGCCAGATCACGCGCCGCACCCATTGCCTGCCACAGCATCAGTCGCGACGATCCGTATCCTGTTGCGCGGATGCATCCGGCTGCAGGCGATCGGCCAAGCCGCGCAACACGCCAGCAGCCATGCCGGCGAGCAGCTCAGCCTGCACACCGAGCGCGCGCATGCCGCTATCGACCTGGGCACGAGCCAGCGCGCCCATCGCCTGCCCGAGATCGAGCACCGCCGCCTGCACGCGCGCACCCACTGCAGTGCCGCTGCTGCGCGCATGTTCGGCGAGATCACGCCATGTGGCCTGGGCCGTCCCGCTGGCCTGACGGGCAACGTCTCCGAGCGCGGAGACGAAATCGGACTCGAGGCGCGAAAGTTGATCAAGCGAGGGCTTGAGTCCGTCACGCGAAAACTCGCTACCGCGACCCATCGCTTCTTTCATGGCCAGTTGAGTTGCCTGAGCGGCGGAGGCCAGCGCTTCGTCCAGGCCACGCACGGCCTCGCGGAGTCCCGCCGCCTGCCCAGCGCCAAGGCTCGGCGCTGCGGCCTGGACACCACGCAAGACAGCCTGCGTAACCTCTTTCAGCGCGGGGGTGTCGACAACGCCACGACTGAGTGCGCCCAATGTGATCGCACGCACACGCTCGGCGATCTGCGCGGGATCAGCCTCTACTGCAGCGCGAACATCACCTTCGATCTGCTGATTATCCTGTGTCATCGTCGGTCTCCTGGTGATCGGCAAAAAGACGCTAGCGAGAGCTGTACGCTGACCATCATACGCCTGGCTACTGCAGACGGGCGTCGAGCAGCATGACTCTCAAATTGGCGAACGCCTTGGCAGTCACCCGTCCCGCTGTCAGTAGAATGCTTCGTCAGACAATCGCGACGGATAGCTCCAATGCTGCCGCCGTCGCCAACCACGTGGACGCCAGCACCGCACTATGAACAGCCTCTCTTACGGATACACCGCACTGGTCGCCGGCGCCACAGGTGCGATCGGCCAAGCTTTCGTTCGCCAGTTACAGGCTGATCCACGCTGTGGGCGGGTCATCGAGCTGTCTCGCCAGAGCGCCCCCCCGCTATCACTCGATGACGAAGCTTCCCTGGGCAATTGCGCGAATGCGCTTGCAAAACATGCCCCGCTGCACCTCGTGATCGACGCCACCGGTGTGCTGACGCTGGACGGACTCCCGCCCGAGAAGCGGCTTGAGGATTTGCAGGCAGCACGTCTGCAGCGCGCGTTCATGATCAACGCAATTGGACCAACCCTGCTGCTGCGCCATCTTCATCCACTACTAGCAAACGGCGAACGCACAATCTGGGCCAAACTATCCGCGAGGGTTGGCAGCATCGAGGACAACCGCAAGGGAGGATGGTATGGCTACCGAGCATCCAAGGCCGCGCTGAACATGTTATTGCAAACCGCCGCCATCGAAATCGCCCGCCGCCGCCCGCTCGCGGTGGTCGCGGCAATGCAACCGGGCACCGTTCAATCCCGGCTGAGCGCCCCTTTCGTGGGTGACGCTGCCATGGCACCCAACGACGCAGCACGCGGCCTTCTTGAAGCGCTGGACAAGCTCGCGCCATGCGGACGGGCGCAGTTCATCGATTACAAGGGCGAGCACATACCCTGGTGATGAGCGCAGACGAGATCACGCTGAACAGATCACAAATGAAAACAGCCGGTAGAGCTTTCGCTTTAACCGGCTGTTTTTACTGCATTTTATGGTGGGTGCTGACGGGGTCGAACCGCCGACATTCGCCTTGTAAGGGCGACGCTCTACCAACTGAGCTAAGCACCCGCGCTGTAGTCGCTTTGTTGATAACGACCCGCGAAAGCCCGTCAGTTTACTGCATCTTTTAGGCCTTTACCAGCGCGGAATTTAGGAACTTTCGCTGCCTTGATCTTGATGTTCTTACCCGTGCGGGGATTACGGCCGGTGCGTGCTGCGCGTTCGCCGACGTAGAAAGAGCCGAAACCTACCAGCGTCACGGTATCTCCACTTTTCAGCGCCTCCATCACACCAGCGACAGTCGCATCGAGCGCGCGTCCTGCGGCTGCCTTCGAGATCTCGGCCTGCTTCGCGATAACGTCGATCAATTCTGATTTGTTCACTTAAACCCCTCCGAAAGTGCACTGCGATGGGACGAACGTCACTGCATTCCGCGGATGGCGCGGGATCTCGATGTGGTCTGTCAACTTGCCAACTTCATGGTTTTATAGCGCGCGTAATTCGGCAGTGTCAACGACAAAGCCGCAAGGTGCCGGACACCTTGCGGCTTTGGTTATCACGTCTTGCGGCAAGCTGAACCGCAAGCCATGACTAAGTGGCGCAACTAGTGGGGGCGTTGAGCAGCACTCGCAGCATCCGGCTCGGTCGACGCGGACGCCACTGCCGCAACCGGGGCTTCAGCCAACGGTTCAGGACGACGCTCAAGCGCACGCTCCAGCACCTGATCAATCCACTTTACCGGAACAATTTCCAGTGCGTTTTTGATGTTCTCCGGAATCTCCGCCAAATCTTTGACGTTTTCCTCCGGGATCAGTGCCGTATGGATGCCACCGCGAACAGCGGCCAGCAACTTCTCCTTCAGACCGCCGATTGGCAACACCTCACCGCGCAAGGTGATCTCGCCCGTCATCGCCACATCGCATCGCACCGGAATGCCGGTCAGCACCGACACCAGCGCCGTGCTGATCGCGATACCGGCGGACGGACCGTCCTTCGGTATCGCACCTTCCGGCAGATGGATGTGCATATCGCTCTTCTGGTGGAAGTCTTCCTCGATACCCAGCGAGCGGGCACGCTTGCGCACCACCGACAAAGCAGCCTGAATCGACTCCTGCATCACTTCACCCAGCTTACCCGTCGTCAGCACTTTGCCCTTGCCAGGCAGCTGAACAGCCTCGACCGTCAGCAACTCGCCGCCCACCTCAGTCCAGGCCAGACCGGTCACCTGACCCACCTGGTTCTGCTTCTCAGCAATACCGAAGCTGTACTTGCGTACGCCGAGGAAACCATCGAGGTTCTTGGCATTGACGACAATCTTGCTGCTACGGCTCTTGAGCACGAGTTGCTTGACCACCTTGCGGCAAATCTTCGAGATCTCGCGCTCGAGACTGCGGACACCCGCCTCACGCGTGAAGTAGCGTACAACGTCACGCAGCGCCTCCTCGGTCACCGAGAGCTCGTCCTGCTTGAGACCGTTGTTCTTCATCTGCTTGGGCAGCAGGTAGCGCTGAGCGATGTTGACCTTTTCGTCCTCCGTGTAGCCGGACAGACGAATGACCTCCATACGGTCAAGCAGCGCGGCCGGAATGTTCAGCGTGTTGGCCGTCGCCACGAACATCACATCGGACAGATCGAAATCGACCTCGATGTAGTGATCCTGGAAGGTGTGATTCTGCTCCGGGTCGAGCACTTCGAGCAATGCAGAAGACGGATCGCCACGGAAATCCATGCCGAGTTTGTCGACCTCATCAAGCAAGAACAGCGGATTCTTGACACCCACCTTGCTCATGTTCTGGAGGATCTTGCCCGGCATCGAACCAATGTAGGTGCGTCGGTGACCGCGGATCTCCGCCTCATCACGCACACCACCCAGCGCCATACGGATGAACTTGCGATTGGTGGCCTTGGCGATCGACTGGCCGAGCGAGGTCTTGCCCACACCCGGGGGGCCAACCAGGCACAGGATCGGCGCCTTGACCTTATCGACGCGCTGCTGCACCGCCAAGTACTCGATGATGCGTTCCTTGACGCGGTCAAGCCCATAGTGATCTTTGTCGAGAACCTTCTCAGCCTCGGCCAGATTCTTGCTGACGCGCGACTTCTTTTTCCACGGCAAACCAATCAGCGTGTCAATGTAGTTACGCACGACCGTCGCTTCAGCCGACATTGGCGACATCAGGCGAAGCTTCTTGAACTCAGCCTGAGCCTTCGCCAGTGCCTCCTTGGGCATGCCGGCGGCCTTGATCTTCTTGTCCATCTCCTCGAGATCGGCACCCTCTTCGCCTTCCCCGAGCTCTTTCTGGATCGCCTTGACCTGCTCGTTCAGGTAGTACTCGCGCTGGCTCTTTTCCATCTGGCGCTTGACGCGGCCACGAATGCGCTTTTCCACCTGCAGAATGTCGAGTTCTGCCTCGAGCTGGTTCAACAGTTTCTCGAGACGCTCGCCGGTGTCGAACATCTCCAGCACTTCCTGCTTCTGTTCGAGCTTCAGCGGCAAGTGTGCGGCGATCGTATCGGCAAGACGACCGGCTTCCTCGATGCCGGCCAGCGAAGTCAGGATTTCCGGCGGGATCTTCTTGTTAAGCTTCACATACTGGTCGAACTGGGCAACGATGGCGCGGCGCATGGCCTCGACTTCATTGCTGTCGACTTCGTTCACCGGCACTGGCGATACCTTGGCCACGAACAGATGGCGCAAGTCTTCCACTGAATCCACGCGAGCACGACGCACGCCTTCGACCAGCACCTTGATCGTGCCGTCCGGCAGCTTCAGCATCTGCAGAATGTTGGCCACGCAGCCGATGGCATACAGATCTTCAACCGAGGGTTCGTCCTTGGCAGCCGACTTTTGCGCGACAAGCAGAATGCTTTTGCCCGCTTCCATGGCACTTTCGAGCGCCTTGATCGACTTGGGCCGCCCGACGAACAGCGGGATGACCATGTGCGGAAACACCACTACATCGCGCAGCGGCAGCAGCGGCATTTCCAGTTGTTCGTTGGGGAGGTCAGCAGGACCCGACATTTTCATTTTCCTTAAGCGAAAGGTCACACCCATGTGTGGGCGTGACCTGGAAATTCAAGCGGCGGGTGCAGCCGGCAACAGAAAAACGTGCGCCTCAGTTGGCGCCCGACACTTTCTGCTGCTCGGCGTAGATCAATAGCGGCTTGCCGCCGTCCTCGATCGTGCTCTCGTCCACGACGACTTTTTCGACACCGGAAAGCGTCGGCAGGTCGTACATGATGTCGAGCAACGAAGCCTCCAGAATCGAGCGCAGCCCGCGGGCACCCGTCTTGCGCCTGATCGCCTTGCGTGCAACCGCATGCAGGGCCGTGGGGCGGATCTCGAGCTCTACACCTTCCATCGAGAACAGCTTCTGGTACTGCTTGACCAGTGCGTTCTTGGGTTCGATCAAAATCTGGATCAGCGCAGCTTCGTCGAGTTCCTGCAGTGTCGCAACGACTGGCAGGCGGCCGATCAGTTCGGGAATGAGACCGAATTTGATCAGATCTTCCGGCTCGACCTGGCGGAAGGTATCCGTCAGGTTTTTACCTTCCTTGCTCTTCACTTCGGCGCCAAATCCGATACCGACCTTCTCGGTGCGATTGCGGATCACCTTTTCCAGGCCATCGAAGGCACCGCCGCAGATGAACAGCACATTGGTGGTGTCGACCTGGATGAAATCCTGATTCGGATGCTTGCGCCCGCCTTGCGGCGGGATCGAGGCGACCGTGCCTTCGACCAGTTTCAACAAGGCCTGTTGCACACCCTCGCCCGACACGTCACGGGTAATCGAGGGGTTATCCGCCTTGCGCGAAATCTTGTCGATTTCGTCAATGTAAATGATGCCCTGCTGCGCCTTCTCGACGTCGTAGTCGCACTTCTGCAGCAGCTTCTGAATGATGTTCTCGACATCTTCGCCGACGTAACCCGCTTCGGTCAGCGTCGTCGCATCGGCCATCACGAACGGCACGTTGAGCAGACGCGCCAGCGTCTGTGCCAGCAGCGTCTTACCGGAGCCCGTCGGGCCGATGAGCAGAATGTTGCTCTTGGCCAACTCGACATCGTCTTGCTTGGCCTCGATGTGGCGCAGGCGCTTGTAGTGGTTGTAGACCGCCACCGCCAGATTGCGTTTGGCCTGCGACTGGCCGATCACGTACTGATCAAGGATGTCGCAAATCTCGTGCGGTGTTGGCAGCGCGCCCTTGAGGTTCTCCTGATCTGCGGCGCCAACGATCTCGTCACGGATGATGTCGTTGCACAACTCGATGCATTCGTCGCAGATGAAGACCGAAGGACCGGCGATCAGCTTGCGCACCTCATGCTGGCTCTTGCCGCAGAAGGAGCAGTACAGCAGCTTGTCGCCGCCAGCCTTCTTGTCCGTCATGTAGGGTTCTCCTGAATCAGGTGTCGTCGCGGCTGGTCAGGACCTTGTCGACCAGACCGTACTCCACCGCTGCAGTCGCGGACATGAAATTGTCCCGATCGGTATCCTTCTCGATGCGCTCGAGCGGCTGGCCAGTATGCTTGGACAGCATGTCGTTAAGACGCGAGCGCAGATAGAGGATTTCGCGGGCGTGGATCTCGATGTCCGAGGCCTGCCCCTGGAAGCCGCCCAACGGCTGGTGAATCATGACGCGCGAGTTGGGCAGAATGAAGCGCTTGCCCTTCTCGCCCGCCGCCAGCAGGAAGGCACCCATGCTCGCCGCCTGGCCGATGCACAGCGTGCTGACATTCGGCTTGATGAACTGCATGGTGTCGTAAATCGCCATACCGGCGGTAACCGAACCGCCGGGCGAGTTGATGTAAAAGTAGATGTCCTTGTCCGGATTCTCGGACTCGAGGAACAGCAACTGCGCCACGATCAGGTTGGCAGTCACGTCATTGACGGGGCCGACGAGGAACACCACCCGCTCCTTCAGAAGGCGCGAATAGATGTCGTAGGCGCGCTCGCCGCGACCGCTCTGTTCGACCACCATCGGGACCAGGCCGAGGCCGACCGGGTTCCAGTCGCTGTTGTGCTGGGGTGTTCCTTGCATCATTCGTCAGACCCTTTGCGGCATCAGGCCGCGTTGCCCATCAGTTCGTCGAAAGCCACATCCTTGTCGGTGGCTTGAGCCTTGCTGCTGACCCAGGCGACGACATTGTCTTCGATCACGACGGCTTCAGCTTGAGCAAGGCGCTCAGGTTGAGCGTAGTACCAGCGCACAAGTTCCGACGGATCTTCATAGCTCTGGGCCATTTCTTCGACCAGCGCACGCACCTGCTCGGGCTTGGCGTGGAGTTCATTCGCCTTGACCAGCTCGGCCATGATCAGGCCCAGCTTGACTCGGCGCTCGGCCTGCTCGGTGAACCACGACGGGTCGACCGGAATGTCCTTAGTCTTCAGACCACGCATTTCCAGGTCACGACGAGCGTTGTCGGCCAGTTGCTGCGACTCGGCCTGCACCAGCGCCTTGGGCACTTCGATCGGAGTGACCGCGATCAGCGCGTTCATCACCTGTTCCTTGATCTTGGCCTGGATGCGGCGCTTGACCTCGCGTTCGAGGTTGCCCTTCACTTCCTCGCGCAGCTTGGCGACATCACCGTCAGCCACCCCCAAGGAGCGAGCGAAGTCGGCATCGACCTCAGGCAGCACTGGGCCTTCAACTGCCTTGACCACGATCTCGAACTGGACGGTCTGGCCGGCCAGGTTGGTGGCGTGGTAATCAGCCGGGAAGGTCATGTCGAAAGTCTTGCCCTCGCCTGCCTTCAGGCCGGTCACCGCAGCCTCGAAGTCCTTCAGCATCGCGCCAGCACCGATCACGAACGGGAAGTCCTGGGCCTGACCACCCTCGAACACTTCGCCGTCCTTGCGGCCGGTAAAGTCGATCACAACACGATCGCCTTCGGCAGCCGCACGGTCAACTGCACTGAAAGAGGTACGCTGCTTGCGCAGCACATCCAGCGTCTTGTCGACTTCAGCATCGCCCACGGCCAACGCCGGACGCTCGATCTGCTGCTCCGCCAGGTCGCCAACAGCGACTTCGGGATACACCTCGAAGGTGGCACTGAATGCAAGCGTGCCTTCGTCAGCGCCATCCTTGGGCTGGATGCTGGGGTAACCGGCAACACGCAAATTCTGCTCGCGCACCTTCTCACCGAACGCCTTCTCGACCGCTGCGCCAACGGCTTCGCCGCGAGCCTGGCCGCCGTGCGTCTGTGCAACGATCTTCATCGGCACCTTGCCCGGGCGAAAGCCCGGCATCTTCACCGTACGCGCCATGCGCTTGAGGCGAGCGTCAACCTCTTTCTCGATGTCCGCCAGCGAAACGACGATGTCGATACTGCGCTCCAGCGCGCTCGGGCTAACCTGGTTCTGCTCCATTGAGTCGATCCTGAGAAGTCAAAAAATTCCGTTCCCGCTGAAGGGCGCAAATACTCGACCCAGGGTCGAGCGAGAGCCTCGCCAGCGTGAACGAGTGAACGAAGAGCGGAATTCTAGCACAGCGTCCGCACCGCGCTTGACGGCTGCACGAGGGCGTGACGATGGACACGAAAACGCAACAAAAAAGAGTCTTGCGGCGCGGAACTCGCACCATGACCCCGTCTCTCATGCTACAGAGTCAATCGACACGACGCTGTCGGCCAAAGCACGCTGCCATGCGGCTTTGCGCGGGGCTCAGGGGGCTCGCTCGTAGGCCTCGCCGTCCCGGGAATCATTTGCACAGGAGATCGCAATGTCCATCTTCAATGCTTATCAAGCCCGATACGAAGGGGCACGAGAGGAGGAAATGTCCCTACAGGACTACCTCGAACTATGCCGTACCGATCGTATGGCCTACGCCTCGGCGGCGGAACGCATGCTGCAGGCCATTGGCGAGCCCGAGTTGGTCGATACGCGACTCGACCCACGACTGTCGCGCATCTTCTCCAACAAGGTGCTGCTGCTTTATCCGGCCTTCCGCGATTTCTACGGCATGGAAGAGGTGATCGAGAAGATCGTCTCCTACTTCCGCCACGCTGCCCAGGGACTGGAGGAAAAGAAGCAGATCCTCTATCTGCTCGGGCCGGTCGGCGGCGGCAAGTCCTCACTGGCAGAAAAGCTTAAATCGCTGGTCGAGAAAGTGCCCTTCTACGCGGTGAAAGGGTCGCCGGTGAACGAGTCGCCGCTTGGCCTTTTCGACGTCAATGAGGACGGGCGTATTCTCGAGGACGACTTCGGCATCCCGCGTCGCTACCTGAACACCATCATGAGTCCGTGGGCCGTCAAACGCCTTCATGAGTTCGGTGGCGACATCACGAAGTTCCGCGTGGTCAAGCTCAATCCGTCGGTGCTTCGCCAGGTCGCCGTGGCCAAGACCGAGCCCGGTGACGAGAACAACCAGGATATCTCCTCCCTGGTGGGCAAAATCGACATCCGCAAGCTCGAGCAGTTCTCGCAGGACGACCCCGACGCCTACAGCTACTCCGGCGGCCTGTGCCTGGCCAACCGCGGGCTGCTCGAGTTCGTCGAGATGTTCAAGGCGCCGATCAAGGTGCTTCACCCGCTGCTTACGGCCACTCAGGAAGGCAACTACAAGGGCACCGAGGGCTTCGGCGCCATTCCCTTCGACGGCATCGTCATGGCGCACTCGAACGAGTCGGAATGGGTCGCGTTCAAGAACAACAAGAACAACGAGGCCTTCCTCGATCGTATCTATACGGTCAAGGTGCCCTACTGCCTGCGGGTATCGGACGAAATCCGCATCTACGAGAAACTGCTCACCCACAGCTCGTTGTCCGAATCGCCCTGCGCTCCGGACACGCTGAAGATGATGGCGCAGTTTTCGGTGTTGTCGCGCCTGAAGGAGCCGGAGAACTCCAGCATCTTCTCCAAGATGCGGGTATATGACGGCGAGAACCTCAAGGACACCGACCCCAAGGCCAAGAGCTACCAGGAATACCGCGACTACGCCGGCGTCGACGAAGGCATGACCGGGCTGTCGACCCGCTTCGCCTTCAAGACGCTGTCGAAGGTGTTCAACTTCGACCACCGTGAAGTCGCCGCCAACCCGGTGCACCTGATGTATGTGCTTGAGCAGCAGATCGAAGCCGAGCAGTTCCCGGCCGAGACCGAAGCGCGCTACATGGGCTACATCAAGGAATACCTGGCGCCGCGCTACGCCGAATTCATCGGCAAGGAAATCCAGACAGCCTACCTGGAGTCCTACAGCGAGTATGGTCAGAACATCTTCGACCGCTACGTGATCTACGCCGACTTCTGGATCCAGGACCAGGAGTTCCGCGATCCCAACACCGGCGAGATCCTCGACCGTGCGGCGCTCAACGAGGAACTGGAGAAGATCGAGAAGCCTGCCGGCATCAGCAACCCGAAGGACTTCCGCAACGAGGTGGTGAACTTCGTGCTTCGGGCGCGTGCAAAGCACGATGGCCGCAACCCGAGCTGGACGTCTTACGAAAAGCTGCGCGCGGTGATCGAGAAGAAGATGTTCTCCAACACCGAGGACCTGCTGCCGGTGATCAGCTTCAACGCCAAGGCCAGCGCCGACGAGCAGAAGAAGCATCAGGACTTCGTCGATCGCATGATCGACAAGGGTTACACCGAGAAGCAGGTGCGCCTGCTGTGCGAGTGGTACCTGCGCGTACGCAAGTCGTCGTGACGCCATTCGAGTAGGGTGCGCACCCCTCCGGGCGCGCGCCCTCGCCGGCTTAGGCCAAGGGGGAGGCATGGTCCGCATCATCGATCGACGCTTCGACAGCAAGAACAAGAGCGCGGTGAACCGCCAGCGCTTCATGCGTCGCTTCAAACAGCAGATTCGCAAGGCGGTGTCCGAGGCCATTCAAGGACGCTCGATCCGTGACCTTGAAAACGGCGAACAGGTCTCCATCCCGGCACGCGACCTGTCCGAGCCTTCGCTGCATCACGGCAAGGGCGGCATCTGGGAACAGGTTTTCACGGGTAACGACCAGTTCAGTTCGGGCGACCTCATCAACCGGCCGCTTGGCGGTGGCGCAGGGGGATCGGGCAAAGGCAAGGCCAGCAACGAGGGCGAGCACGAAGACGACTTCGTGTTCCAGCTCTCGCGCGAGGAATTCCTGGAGCTGTTCTTCGAGGATCTGGAACTCCCGCGCCTGGTCCGCAAGGAACTGGCCAAGATCACCGACTACAAGACCCAGCGCGCCGGCTTCACCTCCGACGGCGTGCCCGCCAACATCAACATCATCCGCTCGATGCGCGGCGCGCTTGGGCGCAGACTGGCGCTGGGTTCGCCCTACGCAGGCAAGTTGCGCGAACTGCAGCGCCAGCTCGACGAGCTTGCGGCCCGTGGCGATGAAGAGAGTGACGAAGCACACGCGCTACGCCAGGAAATCGGCGTGCTGCGGGCCAAGATCGAACGCATTCCCTTCATCGACAGCTTCGACCTGCGCTACAACAACCGCATCAAGGTGCCACGTCCTACCACCCAGGCCGTGATGTTCTGCCTGATGGACGTGTCGGGGTCGATGGACGAAGAGCGCAAATCCACCGGCAAGCGTTTCTTCATGCTGCTTTACCTGTTCCTGACCCGCAGCTATGAACACATCGATGTGGTCTTCATCCGTCACCACACGGTCGCCAAGGAAGTCGACGAAGACGAGTTCTTCCATTCGCGCGAATCCGGCGGCACGGTGGTTTCGAGCGCACTGGTGATGATGCGCGACATCCTGCGCGAGCGTTACGCCAACGGGCAATGGAACATCTATGGCGCCCAGGCTTCCGACGGCGACAACTGGGATAACGATTCGCCCGTCTGCGGGCGGTTGCTGAGCAACGAGATCCTGCCGTGGTGCCAGTATTTCGCCTACATCGAGATCACCGCCGGCGAGCCGCAGAATCTGTGGCGTGAGTACGCGAAGATCGGCGGCGAACACGACAACTTCGCCATGCAGCGCATCGAGTCGCCGGCCGATATCTACCCGGTGTTCCGCGAACTGTTCAAGAAGACGATCACATGAAGGCCACCTCTCCGCGCAAGCCCGAGCCCCTGCCCGGCGGCTCCGAGTGGTCGACCGAGAGCATCGACCGCTACAACGCCGAAATCGCCCGCGTCGCCGCCCACTACCGGCTCGACACCTATCCGGTACAGGTCGAGATCATCACGGCCGAACAGATGATGGACGCCTACGCCTCGGTCGGCATGCCAGTCAATTACCACCACTGGTCTTTCGGCAAACACTTTCTCGCCACCGAAAAAGGCTACAAGCGCGGCCAGATGGGCCTGGCCTACGAAATCGTCATCAATTCCAACCCTTGCATCGCCTACCTGATGGAGGAGAACACCTTACCGATGCAAGGCCTGGTCATTGCGCACGCCGCCTATGGCCACAACAGCTTCTTCAAGGGCAACTACCTGTTCCGCACCTGGACCAATGCCGACGCGATCATCGATTACCTGGTGTTCGCTCGTCACTACATCAGCCAGTGCGAGGAACGCTACGGCGAGGAGGAAGTCGAATTGCTGCTCGATTCCTGCCACGCACTGATGAACCTTGGGGTGGACCGCTACAAGCGCCCGCCCAAGCTGTCGCTCGCGAAGGAAAAGCTGCGCCAGCAAGAGCGGGCGGAATATCTGCAGAGCCAGGTCAACGATCTGTGGCGCACTCTGCCCGCACACGATGTCAAAGCCGGCACGCGCGAGGAAGCCCGCTTCCCGCCCGAGCCCGAGGAAAACCTGCTGTATTTCATCGAAAAGAATGCCCCGCTGCTCGAGGCCTGGCAGCGCGAGGTGGTGCGCATCGTGCGCAAGATCGCGCAGTATTTCTTCCCTCAGCGCCAGACCCAGGTCATGAACGAAGGCTGGGCCACGTTCTGGCACTACACCCTGCTCAATCACCTGTACGACGAAGGACTGCTGGCAGACAGCTTCATGCTGGAGTTCCTGCAGTCTCACACCAACGTTGTATATCAGCCGCCTTACAACAGCCGGTGGTACAACGGCATCAACCCCTATGCGCTCGGCTTTGCGATGTGGCAGGACATCCGCCGCATCTGCCAGCAGCCGGACGATGAAGACCGGCGGTGGTTTCCCGAAATTGCCGGCAGCGACTGGCTCGAGACCTTCGACTTCGCGATGCGCAACTTCAAGGACGAGAGCTTCATCGCCCAGTACCTGTCACCCAAGGTGATGCGTGACTTCCGCATGTTCGCGATCCTCGACGACGACCGCGAGGACAAGCTCAAAGTCTCGGCCATCCACGATGACGCGGGCTTTCGCCGCGTGCGCGACATTCTGTCCGACCAGTACAACCTTGGCGCACGCGAACCCAACGTGCAGGTCTGGAACGTAGACCTGCGCGGCGACCGCTCGCTGACGCTGCGCCACACGCCCTATCGACGCCGCCCGCTCGCCACCAGCGCAGAGGAAGTCATGCGCCACGTCGCGCGGTTGTGGGGCTTCACCGTGCGCATGGAAAGCATCGACGAAGCGGGCCAAGCAACGCTTATGCACGAGATCCGAAACGAAAAACGGCGCTACCCTGCGACTGCCTGAAGCACGCGCACTCTGCCGAACAGGACGTAGAATCCGGGGCCCAGCCCCGGAGTCTCAGCATGTATAGCGCATCCCGTCCCATCTACCCCGTCGCCGGCATCCGCGAGATCGAAGGCAAGCTCATCCCCAGCGCGCGTCCGCCGCTGATGGAGCGCGCGGGCCGTGCTGCGGCAGAAGATGCGGTGCGCCTGATCATGGACCGACCCGGCCCCATCCTGATCGCATGCGGCCCGGGCAACAACGGCGGCGATGGCTTCGTGATGGCGCGCCAGCTGACACAGGCAGGGCGCGACGTGCTGGTCGCCTTCGCGGGCGACACACACGCCCTTCCTGCCGAGGCAGCCAAAGCCTACACCGACTACATCGCAGCCGGCGGTCACCTGGTGTCGGATCTGCCCGCAGCGCCTGCACAAGGCTGGGCCTTGGTCGTCGACGCCATTTTCGGCATCGGACTGAAGCGCCCGGTCGAAGGACGTTACGCCGGCTGGATCCAGACGCTGAATGCACAGCCCGCACCCCGCATGGCCCTCGACGTGCCCAGCGGACTCGATGCCGACACCGGGCAGCCGTTAGGCAGCACCTTCCGTGCCACGCATACGACCACCTTCATCTCGCTCAAGCCCGGTTTGCTGACCAACGATGGGCCGGATTACTGCGGTGAAATCAACGTCCAGCGCCTCGACATCGACGCACCGGCCTGGTTACCTGCCGCCGGCCACGCCGTCACCCCTGCCCTGTTCCGCAACCTGTTGATCCCGCGCCCCCGGAACAGTCACAAAGGTTTGTATGGCGACGCTGGCATTCTTGGCGGCAACGCAGGCATGGTCGGTGCCGCGCTGCTGGCCGGGCGTGCCGCCCTTTGGCTGGGCACAGGCCGGGTCTATGTCGGCGTGCTCGACCCCAATGGCCCGGCCGTCGACATCGCACACCCCGAGCTGATGCTACGCAGCGCCGCACACTTGCCGGAACGCCTGAGTGCGCTGGCGATCGGCCCGGGATTAGGCACGGAAGCCAGTTCGGTCGCACAACTCTCCGCCGCCCTCGCGCGCAACATCCCTCTGGTGCTCGACGCTGACGCGCTGAATCTGATCGGCTCCGACGCCACTTTGGCAGCCCGACTATCGGCGCGGGAGGCCCCCAACGTCCTGACGCCTCACCCGGCCGAAGCTGGGCGCATGCTTGGCGTCAGTACGGCCACGGTTCAGGCCGACCGCCTGCAGGCAGCCCTCGAGATCGCCCGACGCCATCGCGCGGTCGTTGTGTTGAAGGGCTGCGGCTCGATCATCGCGGCACCCGACGGTCGTTGGTTCATCAACGGCACCGGCCACCCGGGCATGGCAAGCGCCGGGATGGGCGATGTGCTAACCGGCTTGGTGCTCGGTTTTCTGGCACAGGGCTGGCCTGCGGAATACGCACTCATTGCTGCCGTTCACCTGCATGGAGCGGCGGCTGACCGGCTTGCACGCGAGGGCATCGGCCCCATCGGCCTGAGCGCCAGCGAAACCATCGACGCCGCACGCGGGGTATTCAACGGCTGGCTGATCGAAGCCCAACAGGGGACACACCGCGAAACCCCGCGCGACACCCGCCCGCTACTGTCGCTCGGCGGCCGCTAATGAGCGGACCGTTCTCGCGCCAAACGGATCCGCTCAAACCGGAACACCCCGACGCACCGATGCTGAAGGCGGTGCTGATGTTGCTGGGGGCGGTCACGCTGTTCGTACTGCTTGACGCCAGCGCGACTCATCTGGGCAAGACCTATCCCGTGCCAATGCTGGTTTGGGCGCGCTACACCGTGCATTGCCTGCTGATGGTGATTTTTCTCGCGCCCAGCATGCGTCTGCGCCTGATCAGCACGACTCGACCGCGCCGTCAGGTCCTGCGCGCACTGTGTCTGCTCGGCACAACCTTCTTCGGCATGGCGGCTTTCATCCGTATGCCATTGGCCGAGACCACGGCCATCATCTTCCTGTCACCCCTCATCGTGACCGTGCTCGCAGGTCCAGTGCTCGGCGAGCGGATCGGGGCGCTGCGCTGGGCGGCTGCGATCGGCGGCTTCATCGGCGTGCTGTTGATTGCACGTCCCGGCAGCGGACTGTCGCCCGAAGGCATCGTCTTCGCGCTCGGGGCTGCGGTGATGTACGCCGCCTACCAGATCCAGACCCGTCAGCTCTCCAGCACCGAGAACCCGGTGACCATGCTGTTCTACACCGCGCTGATCGGCAGCATTGCCATGAGCCTCGCGCTGCCCTGGATCTGGGACGGCCCGCTACCGGGGTGGATCGACGGCTTGCTGATCGTGTGCCTCGGCGCGCTTGGCGGGGTGGGTCACTACCTGCTGATCCGCGCTTTCCGCGAGGCTCCGGCGTCCGTGCTGTCGCCGATTCTCTATGCACAACTGGTGATCGCCACCCTCGTCGGCGCCCTGCTGTTCGGCCATATTCCCGACCTGCCCGCCCTTGTCGGCATCCTGATCATCGCCAGCGCGGGGGCCGCGATCGCACTCGACAGCCGACGAAAGCCGATCCTGGGGCGACACAAGGATTAAACAGGATGCCGATCTCCCTGTGCCAACACGTCGTAACGCCTGCGGCACTCCACGACACAAATCCAGCGTTCAGCCAGGGTGATAAAATGTGCTGTCTCCGACTCGCCCCTGGCCACCACCATGCTCTCTGAACAACTCCGCGTCGAAATCCAGCGCAATATTGCGGCCTCCCTGGCCGAAGACATCGGCACGGGCGACCTGACCGCGCGCCTGATCGCGCCAGACACCGAAGCGCGCGGCCGCGTGATGACCCGTGAAGACGCCGTGATCTGCGGCACGGCCTGGTTCGACGCCGCCTTCGCCGCGCTCAGCCCGGCAGCCGTGGTCAACTGGCACGTCAAGGATGGCGATGTGGTGAAGGCGGGTGATGTGCTGTGCGACATCTTCGCGCGCGCGCGCGTACTTCTGACGGCCGAACGTACGGCGCTGAATTTTCTGCAGTTGCTATCGGGGACGGCGACAGTCACGCGTCGCTTCGTCGAAGCGATCGCTGGCACCGGAGCAAAAATCGTCGACACCCGCAAGACGCTGCCTGGGCTGCGCCTGGCACAGAAATATGCGGTCGCAGTCGGAGGCGGCACTAATCATCGCGTCGGCCTCTACGACGGCATCCTGATCAAGGAAAACCACATCATCGCCTCGGGCGGCATTCGGGAGGTCGTCGATCAAGCACGCCTGATTGCACCGTCCAATGTCTTCATCGAAATCGAGGTCGAAAGCCTGGACGAGTTGAAGGAAGCACTCGATGCCGGCGTGACCATGGTGCTGCTCGACAACATGAGTCTTGAGGAAATGCGCGAAGCGGTGGCAATCACTGCTGGCCGAGCAGAACTCGAAGCGTCAGGAGGCGTCAATCTCGAGCGTGTGCGTGCGATTGCCGAAACGGGCGTTGACCGCATTTCGATTGGCACGCTGACCAAGGACGTTCGAGCCCTCGACCTTTCGCTGCGTCACGTCGAGGACTGATACGCGCCATGGCTGACCGCCTGCCCGACTGGCCGACGGTACCGGACTGCCACGGCTGGCTGTCGCTCGATGGGCGCGGCCAATGGCGTCTGAAGGACGAGATCATCACCCATACCGGGCTGATCGCCTACCTCGCCGCGAATTACGCTGGGGATGCCGCCGGCCGCTGGTGGGTCAATAACGGTCCGCAACGTGTCCACGTCAAGCTGGAAATTGCCCCCTGGATTGTTCGGCTGCAGCCCGACGGCAGTTTCACGACCCATACCGGACGCAGCGTCGAACCTGAAAGTTCACTGCTGATCGACCACACAGGTCGGATTTTCATGGCAACCCCTGCCGGCCCCGCTGCCCTGGACGACCGTGACCTCGCCACACTGCTGAACGACGTGCGGGACACGGCGGGCAATCAGTTAAACGACGAGTCGGTAGCGGCCCTCTTGTTGGAAGACGGGCCTTGCACTGAAAACCAACCGCAGCTGCAATGGCACGGGCACCCAATCCAGCGCATCAGTGATGAAACGATGGCGACGAGGCTTGGTTTTGTTCTCGACTCGGCGCCGGCGGACACGCCCGCTGCGAGCCCCTGACAACAGACCGGACATTCACCACCGGGTAGGGCGCGCAACACAGGGCAAGACCGCCGGACTGCGGCGGCCTGTCAAGCCGTTGGCCGTTCAGACGCGCGCGCTGATGTAGCGCTTCACGGCATCCACGTCCGGGGCCATCACGTCGACGCGCTGCGGCAAGTTCTCGATGCCCTCCAGATCATTCGGACGCTCAGGCTCGCGACCGAGCGCCTCGACGATCGTCTCGGCAAACTTCACCGGCAGCGCCGTCTCCAGCACCAGCAGCGGCACGCCTGCCGGCACGTCGGCAGCGCGCTCCCAAGCTACCTTCACGCCATCCGCGGTATGGGTATCGATCATCAAACCATATTGCTCGAAGACCTTTCGGATCGTCGCCAGACGGTCGGCATGACAGCTGGCTCCAGACACGAAACCAAACTCGCCGATACGGGCAAACTCCAGGGATTCGGACAGATCGAAAGCGCGCCCGGCATCCACTTCGGCCCACAGCGCGGCGACCTTCTTCGGATCGCGGCCGACCAGATCGAACACGAAGCGCTCGAAGTTGGACGCCTTGGAGATATCCATCGACGGGCTGGAGGTCACGTGCGTCTCGACGGCCTTGCGCGGGCGATAGAGACCGCTGCGGAAGAACTCGTCGAGCACGTCGTTCTCGTTGGTGGCGAGGACCAGCTTGGCGACCGGCAGGCCCATCTGGCGTGCGATGTGACCGGCGCAGATGTTGCCAAAGTTGCCCGAAGGCACGCAGAAGGCGACCTGCTCGTCGTTGCTCTTCGTGGCCGCAAAATAGCCCTTGAAGTAATAGACGATCTGCGCAGCGACTCGCGCCCAGTTGATCGAGTTGACCGCGCCGATCTTGTACTTTGCCTTGAAGGCGTGGTCGTTCGACACCGCCTTCACGATGTCCTGTGCGTCGTCGAACATGCCGGTGACGGCGATGTTGAAGATGTTCTCATCCTGCAGCGAATACATCTGCGCGCGCTGGAAGGCGCTCATCCTGCCGTGCGGCGACAGCATGAACACTCGAACACCCTGCTTGCCGCGCATCGCGTACTCGGCGGCCGAGCCGGTGTCACCCGAGGTGGCGCCGAGGATGTTGATGGTTTCGCCGCGCTTCGCGAGCACGTACTCGAACAGGTTACCGAGCAACTGCATCGCCATGTCCTTGAAGGCCAGCGTCGGACCGTTGGACAACTCAAGCAAGCCCAGGTGCCCCTCTTCCAACCAATGCACCGGTGTGATGTCGCGCGCATCGTCACCATCGCGAACGTGGCAATAGACTTCGGCAGTGTAGGTCTTGTCACAGATCGCCTTCAGATCTGCAGCTGGAATGTCGGTGATGAACTTCGACAGGATGGCGAAAGCCAGCTCGGCGTAGGACAGACCGCGCCAAGCGTCGAGCTCCGCGCGCGTGACCTGCGGATAAGATTCTGGCAGGTACAAGCCGCCATCAGGCGCCAGGCCACCCAACAGGATGTCGCAGAACTCGGGATTGGCGGGCTGGCCGGCATGGCCGCGGGTCGAGATGTACTTCACGGGGCAGTCCTTCGGAGATCGTGATCGGCACGCGCGCAAGCGCAAAAGCGGGATTCTAACGAATTCAGCGTCTGCTTCGTGTCTTTGCGTATGCAGCAAGGCAGGTCGTCATGGTCGAACTCACGGCAGGCGATGTGGCTACAATGAAACGACATGACAACGAACGGGAGGGGGAAAATGGACCTCGGAAACCTGCTTGGACAGATCCTGCAGCAAGGCATGGCCTCGCAAAGCCGCTCGCGACTGGAGCACGCTGCGGGCAGCGGCGGAATTGGTGACCTGCTCGGTGCCGCAGTCGGCGGGGGAAGCCGCGCCGGTAGCGGGCTGGGGGACCTGCTTGGCTCAGTGCTGGGCGGTGGCCAAGGTCGCGGCGGCGCGGCCGGTGGGCTGGGTGATTTACTCGGTGGCGCACTGGGTGGCGCACTGGGCGGTGGCCAACGCGCCACAGCCAGCTCGGGCGGACTCACCGATCTGTTGGGCGGATTGCTGGGTGGGCAGACCGCGGGCGACAGCTCACGTCGGAGCGGAAACGCAGGGATGGCTCTTCTTGCAACGCTGGCAATGGCTGCACTGAAGAATTGGGGCAATGCGAAGCAAGCCCAAGCAGCCTTTAGCGCCGCGCCCGATGAAGCCACACGCAATGCGTTCGCGACAATGACAGCCGCAGACACCGAAGCACTCGTGCTGCGCGCAATGTGCTCCGCGGCCAAGGCAGACGGCAGCATCGATGATCAGGAGGTTGAGCGGATCATCGGGCGTCTGGCAAACAACGGCGTCAGCGAGGAGGAAAAGCGCTTCCTTACCGATGAGCTGCGCAAACCGCTGGATCTCGCCGGCCTTGTGGCGAGCGTACCAAACGAGGCCGTTGCCGCAGAAATCTATGCTGCTTCTCTACTGGCGATCGACGTCGACACCGAGACCGAGATCGCCTATCTGCGCCAGCTTGCGCAGGGTCTTAAGCTCGATGCGGGAGCTGTCTGGCGCCTGCACGAAATGATGGGCGCAACCCGCGCCTGATCACAGCGCGCTTACACACATCGGTCCGCACGCGGGCCGATGCTGTTTGGCGCACCCACCCCCTGCGCGAATGTCAGTCGCTTTCGAGGCGGAAACCGATTTTCAGCGTGACCTGAAAATGGCCAACCTTGCCATCGACGACATGGCCGCGCGTTTCCACGACTTCGAACCAGTCTATATGGCGAATGGATTGCGCAGCCGTTTCGATGGCGTTGCGAATCGCGGCGTCGCTACTCTCACGGGACGAACCCACGACCTCGACGAGTTTGTAGACATGATCGGACATGCGAACCTCCTCCTTGCTGTCATTACTGGGAATCGTCATCGCAACGTTCGGCCTTGACGAGCAGCCGTGCTTCGAATCCACGCACCGACGACCGATAGGCCCGGGTGCCGAGCACTGCGACTGCGATAACAATACCGATGAAAACGATGAGCTTGAACGTCATGCGCGTCGCCCCCGATTGGCGTCGAAAAGCAAATCGACACCGGATTGCACGGCACCGACAGTTTCAGTGTAGCCGCGAAGGCCACATCTTGCGCGACTGTCCTCTGTCCCTCAGCTGCGAGAGCTTTACCCTGCGTTGGACTCAAGCCAGTTAGCACGCTCCGACCAGCGCTGCGCCTTGTCCGCAGCCAGGCCCGGGGCCGCCGCAATCCGCCGCAATGCCACAGGGTCCGGTCGGTGAGCCAGCACCGTGTCCCAATATTCCGCCAGACTGAGCCACGGATTCGGACGCTCGAGTACCTCGATCTCATCGCCGGCACCGAGATGCCCCTCTTCAAGAACGCGGCAATACCAACCGGTGACACCCGCGGTCTCGACAAAGCGAGAAGCATTGTCGACCTTCAGCCGACGATCGATCTTCCAGCACGGCGCACGCGGCTGACTGACCTGCACCCGTGCGTCACCAATCCGCATCACATCGCCGATGCACACGTCGTGTTCGGTCATGCCCTGCGTACTGATGTTCTCTCCCAGCACCCCCGGACCAACCACGCTCGCACACTGGGGCCACTCCTGGGCCAGCAGGGCGTAGTGCTCGACCGGGTAGTGGTGCAGCGCCTTGTCCGGGCCACCGTGGTGGCGAAGGTCGGCCTGCTCGTCACCGTCGAGGCCGGTCAAACCAAGCCACACCGCGCCTTCGACCGGCGACTTGAAAATCGCGCTGGCCTCTCCGTCGGGCAACATCAAGCGCACGCGTCCGACAAACACCTGATCGACCTTGCTCTTCAACATGTCCGCATCCTCGACTACGAAAAAAGCCGCACCCTTGGGTACGGCCTCGTCGCGATCAGTCCGCCTTCACTTACAGGCCTTCCATCCGCAATTTGGTGACCTTGCCCTGCACCACCGAAAGTGCCTCGATCTTGGCGATCGCTGCGTTGGCATTGCGCTCGATCGTCTGGTGAGTCAGCAGAATGATATCGGTGTGTGACTCACCCTCGGCGGCTTCCTTCTGGTTCAGCGCCTCGATGGAGATATCGCTGTCGGCCAGGATGCGGGTGATGTCGGCCAGCACACCCGGCTTGTCCTCGACCCGCATGCGCAGGTAGTAGGAGGTAACGACATCGTCGATCGGCAGCACCGGCACGTTGCGCACCTGGTCCGGCTGGAAAGCCAGATGCGGAACACGGTGCTCGGGGTCTGAAGTGTGCAGGCGGGTGACGTCGACCAGGTCGGCGATCACGGCCGAAGCCGTCGGCTCGGCACCCGCACCCTTGCCGTAATACAGCGTGGCACCGACAGCATCGCCCTGCACCAGCACTGCGTTCATCGCGCCCTCGACGTTGGCGATCAGGCGCTTGGCCGGGATCAGCGTCGGGTGCACGCGCAACTCGACACCTTGTTCGCGACGGCGGGCGATGCCGAGCAGCTTGATGCGATAGCCCAGTTGTTCGGCATAGGTGATGTCGACCGAATCCAGCTTGCTGATGCCTTCGACATAGGCCTTGTCGAACTGCATCGGGATGCCGAAGGCGATCGCGCTCATGATCGTCGCCTTGTGCGCCGCATCCACACCCTCGATGTCGAAGGTCGGGTCGGCTTCGGCGTAGCCCAGCGCTTGCGCCTCCTTCAGCACCTCGGCGAAGGGCAGACCCTTGTCGCGCATCTCGGACAGAATGAAGTTGGTCGTACCGTTGATGATGCCGGCCAGCCATTCGATGCGATTGGCAGTGAGGCCTTCACGCAGCGCCTTGATGATGGGGATGCCACCGGCCACCGCGGCCTCGAAGGCGACCATCACGCCCTTCTTTTGCGCAGCGGCGAAGATTTCGTTGCCATGCACGGCCAGCAGCGCCTTGTTGGCGGTGACGACATGCTTGCCGTTCTCGATCGCCTTCAGCACCAGTTCCTTGGCCACGCCGTAACCGCCGATCAATTCGACAACGATATCGACTTCGGGATCGGCAACGACTGCGAACGCGTCATCGGTCAGCTTGGCATCGCCGCCAGTGACCTTGCGTGCCAACTCCAGGTTCTTGTCGGCCACGGTCGTGATGCAGATCGGACGACCCGCGCGACGGGTAATTTCCTCAGCATTACGCTTCAGAACGGTGTAGGTGCCGCCGCCGACGGTACCGATGCCCAGCAGGCCAACATTGATCGGTTTCATGCAGTGTGTTCCGTGGTGTGTGAAAGTGTCGGGAGTGAAGGCAGGCCGCCCGGCATCAGGTGCCGTGCCGCTTGCGATAGTTTTCGAGGAAGCGCGCCACGCGACCAATGGCGTCGCGCAGATCGTCCTCATGCGGCAGGAAGACCAGGCGGAAATGATCCGGCTGTGGCCAGTTGAAACCCGAGCCTTGCACCAGCAGCACGCGCTCTTCCTCAAGCAGCTCGGCGATGAAAGCCTGGTCGTCCTCGATCGGGTACAGCTTCGGGTCCAGCCTCGGGAACATGTACAGCGTGGCCTGCGGCTTGACGCAGGAGACGCCCGGAATCTGGGTGATGAGTTCCCACGCCAAGTCACGCTGCCGACGCATGCGCCCACCTTCGGCAACCAGATCGTCGATGCTCTGATAGCCGCCCAACGCCGTCTGAATGGCGTATTGCCCGGGCACGTTGGCGCACAGGCGCATCGAGGCCAGCATGTTGAGACCCTCGATGTAATCACCGGCACGACGTTTGTCGCCGCACACGACCATCCAGCCCGCACGGTAACCGCAGGAGCGGTAGTTCTTCGACAGGCCATTGAAGATGATCGTCAGCACATCTTCCGACAGTGCCGCCATCGAGGTGTGCTTGATGCCGTCGTACAGCACCTTGTCGTAAACCTCATCGGCGTACAGGATCAGGTCGTGCTCACGGGCAAGTTCGACAATGGCCTTGAGGGTTTCGTCCGGATACACCGCACCCGTCGGGTTGTTCGGGTTGATGATGACGATGGCGCGGGTATTGGGCGTGATCTTCGCGCGCATGTCCCCGATATCCGGCATCCAACCCTTGGACTCGTCGCACAGGTAGTGCACCGGCTTGCCGCCCGACAGGCTGACCGCCGCAGTCCACAGCGGGTAGTCGGGCGCGGGCACCAGCACCTCGTCGCCAGCGTCGAGCAGCGCGTTCATCGCCATCACGATCAGCTCGGACACGCCGTTGCCGATGTAGATGTCCTCGATGGTGACGCCCTTGATCCCCTTCTGCTGGGTGTAGTGCATCACCGCCTTGCGCGCGGCGAAGATGCCCTTCGAATCCGAATACCCGGCCGCGTTGGGCAGGTTGCGGATCATGTCCATCTGGATTTCTTCGGGCGAGTCGAAGCCGAACGCGGCGAGGTTGCCGATGTTGAGCTTGATGATCTTGTGGCCTTCGTCCTCCATCTGCTTGGCGCGCACCAGCACCGGACCGCGGATGTCGTAGCAGACCTCGGCGAGCTTGGCGGACTTGCGGATCGGACGCGCGGCTGCGGCACCCGCCTCGGCCTTTGCGACCAAGTCTGGGGATACCGATGCGAGTTCGAGTGTCTTCACCGCTTTCATGATGGCCTTTCCTGCAGGAGGGGAACGGACGGCAAGGACAGGCCCGATTGGCTTACCCCTTGCCGCAAAAGGTTGTTATCTTAGCCGCGGTACCGCACTGCGGCAATTTCGGCGCGCACAAGACGAACGATGAAGCTCTATCAGGACAACAACGCAAACCTCAACGTCGTTACCGGCTACGGCGACGACCATGTGATGATCAACAAGGTTCGCCATGACGGCAACCTGATCGTGACTGCGAACAGCATCCATACCGGCTGGGCCCCCGAAGCCCACGGCGACTTGGTCGCCCTGACGGCCGACGACCTGGCAGCGCTTGCAGCGCTCGGCCCCGAGATCGTGATCGTCGGCACGGGCCGGCGCCAGCGTTTCCCGCCCCCCGCACTGCTGCGCCCACTGATCGAGGCACGCATCGGGTTCGAGTTCATGGACTTGCCTGCCGCCTGCCGCACTTACAACATCCTTGTTGGCGAAGGCCGATCGGTCGCGGTCGCGCTGTTGTTCGACGCCGTCGCTTGAACCGGCAAGATGTGCGTGACGGCGTTGGCCTCCATGTGACCGAGCGCGATTGCTCCGGAAACCTTGCTTCGCTACCCTGAGTCGAATCTTCCAAGATGTGCACGCACTCGCGTCGCACGGAACGCTTTATTGTCACCTTCATCACCGGAGACCGCATGAGCCTCGCGCCCGAATTCAGCCTGCCCGCCACGGGCGGCCGCACCGTCATCCTGTCCGAATTGCGCGGCCGCAAGGTCGTGATCTATTTCTACCCGAAGGACAACACGCCGGGCTGCACCAACGAAAGCAAGGATTTCGGCACGTTGCATGGTGATTTTGCCGCCGCAGGTTGCGAGGTATTCGGCATCAGCCGCGACAGTCTGAAGAGCCACGAGAACTTCAAGGCAAAACTCGAACTGCCCTTCGAACTGATCTCCGACCCGGACGAGACAGCCTGCGAAGCATTCGGCGTCATGAAGATGAAGAACATGTACGGCAAGCAGGTTCGTGGCATCGAGCGCAGCACATTCGTCATCGATACGGAAGGACGCATTGCACGCGAATGGCGTGGAGTGAAGGTTCCCGGCCACGCGGCGGAAGTGCTCGCGGTCGTTCAATCGCTGTAACGTCAGCTCAACCCGCCCACCGCTCTTCTACGCCCTACCATGCCCAACGAAAAATCCAGCGCAAAACCCAAGGCCAGGTCCAAGGCAACGACACAGAAAGGCTGCAAGCTCTTCGTGCTCGACACCAATGTGCTGATGCACGACCCCACCAGCCTGTTCCGCTTCGAAGAGCACGACCTCTACGTGCCGATCATGACGCTGGAGGAGCTCGACAACAACAAGAAGGGCACGACTGAAGTCGCGCGCAACACCCGCCAGGCCAGCCGGATGCTGGACGAGATCGTCAGCAGCGCGCCGAATGGCATCGATGAGGGCATCGCACTGGAGATGCCCTCGCGCGGGCTCGCCACCGGCCGCCTGTTCCTGCAGACCGAAGCGATCAACGTGGTCCTGCCGGCTGCGCTGCCCACCGCGCGCGGCGACAACCAGATCCTCGCCGTCGTCATGCATCTGGCCGAGCGTCACCCGGGACGCGAGGTCATTCTGGTGTCGAAGGACATCAACATGCGCATCAAGGCCCGCGCGCTGGGGCTGGCTGCGCAGGATTACTTCAACGACAAGGTGCTCGAGGACAGCGACCTGCTGTACACCGGCACCCGCGAACTGCCGGCAGATTTCTGGGAGTCGCATGGCCGCGGCATGGAGTCGTGGAAGGAAGAGAGCCGCACTTACTACCGCCTGTCCGGCCCGCTCGCACCGGACATGCTGGTCAACGAGTTCGTGTACGAGAACAACGGCGACAACCCCATGCAAGCCTGGGTCAAGGAGAAGGACGGACGCAGCGTTCTGCTCGAAACCCTGGTCGATTACAGCCACCAGAAGAACAATGTATGGGGCATCACGGCGCGTAACCGCGAGCAGAACTTCGCGCTCAACCTGCTGATGAACCCGGAGATCGACTTCGTCACCCTGCTCGGCCAGGCCGGCACCGGCAAGACCTTGCTGACGCTCGCCGCCGGCCTCACCCAGGTGCTCGAGTCCAAGCGCTACGCCGAGATCATCATGACTCGTGTCACCGTGCCGGTCGGCGAGGACATCGGTTTTCTTCCGGGCACCGAAGAGGAAAAAATGGCGCCGTGGATGGGGGCGCTCGAGGATAACCTCGACGTACTGAACGGCACCGCCGGCGAAGGAGGCGACTGGGGCCGCGCCGCCACCCGCGACCTGATCCGCAGTCGCATCAAGATCAAGAGCTTGAACTTCATGCGCGGCCGCACCTTCCTCAACAAATACCTCATCATCGACGAAGCGCAAAACCTCACGCCCAAGCAGATGAAGACGCTCATCACCCGCGCCGGCCCCGGCACCAAGGTGGTCTGCATGGGCAATATCGCGCAGATCGACACACCCTACCTCACTGAAGGTTCGTCCGGTCTGACCTTCGTCGTCGATCGCTTCAAAGGCTGGGCGCATTCGGGCCATATCACCTTGCAGCGCGGTGAGCGTTCGCGCCTGGCCGATTACGCTGCAGACGTGCTGTAACGCATCGAGGTGCTCTCGCGTTCCGGCGCAAAGTCCTGTCGATAAACAGGGTTTCGCGCCGGATAAGGCCGTGCTGGGCCGGCTCCCCTATAATCGGCGCACTCCATCGACGACCGACCCGTCATGACCGCTATTGCCGCCGACCTGCTGGTGGGAGCCAGCACGGACTTCCTGCGCCATTTTTCGCCTTTCAATCGCATGGAAGCCGAAGCACTCGCCTTTCTGGCCGAGCGTGCCGTGCTGGCTTTCCATCCGCGCGGAAGCGATATCCTGACGCCTGAAATGGGCGTTCCGCGCCACTTCTACATCATCCAGCGCGGCAAGGTTCAGGCCCGCCAGACCGGCACCGCTGCGGTCACCGAATACGCCAGCCTCACCCTCAGCCCGGGCGAATGCTTCCCGATCGGCGCCATTTCCGCCCAGCGGCCGTCCACCAATGCCTACGTAGCTGCCGAAGACAGTTTCTGCTTCCAGATCAGCGCCGACGAGTTTCTGCAGCTGATGCAGATGAGCCCGGTCTTCCATCTGTTCTGCACGCAATACATCGCCAGCCTCCTCAACCAGTCGCGCCAGCAATTACAGACCACGTTCTCGCAGCGTGCGGCCGAGCAGCAGACGATGACCACCGCGCTGGGCCAGCTGATCAAGCGTGAGCCCGTCTGCGTCAGTGTCGACACCGCGGTACGTGCAGCGCTTGAGCAGATGAACACCCAGCACCTCGGTTGCATGGTGGTGGTCGACGACGAGCGCCACCCAATTGGCGTGCTGACGCAAAGTGATCTGCTGCCACGCGTCATCCTTGCTGCCTTCGATCTCGATCGCCCAATCGGCGAACTGATGACGGCCAACCCGCACCAGCTCGCCGCCACGGCATCCGCCTATGACGCCGCACTCGAAATGGCCACCCACGGCGTGCGCCACTTGCTGGTGGTCGACGCGGAAGGCCGTTTGAAGGGTGTCGTCTCCGAGCGCGACCTGTTCTCGCTGCAGCGCATCAGCCTGCGTCAAATCCGCGCCGGCATCGAGAACGCCAGCGACGTCGACGCCCTGCAGCGTGCCAGCAAGGACATCCGTCAGCTGGCGCTCAACCTCATCGCCCAGGGCATCGGAGCCGAACAGCTCACGCAGTTCATCTCCACCCTCAATGACGCCCTCACCCGCCGCATCATCCAGCTCGCACTGGAAACGCACGACCTGGTCGGTGTCGACTTCGGCTGGATGGCCTTCGGTTCGGAGGGCCGGCACGAACAGACCCTCTCCACCGACCAGGACAACGGAATCATCTGGCAATGCCCCAACTGGGAGAATCCGGCAAGCATCCGTAGCCGATTGATCGAATTCGCCAAGGACGTCAACGCCAACCTCGCGGCCTGCGGATTCCCGCTCTGCAAGGGCAACATCATGGCGAGCAATCCGGCTCTGTGCCTGACGCTCGATGAGTGGAAATCACGCTTCGGCGCCTGGATCCGCGAGCCTCATCCGGAAGCCCTGCTGAATGCGTCGATCTTCTTCGACTTCCGCGTGCTGTACGGCAACGAACGCCTTGGTGACAAGCTGCGGGCCTGGCTGAACAAAGCCGTTCGCGGCAATTCGGCCTTCCTGCGCATGATGGCTAGCAACGCCCTGAGCGTGGTGCCGCCGCTGGGCCGCCTGCGCGATTTCGTCGTCGAGGACGACGGCACCATCGACCTCAAGAAATCCGGCGCCCGGCTTTTTGTCGACGTGGCACGCATCCTGGCCCTGCGTACCGGCGTGGACTCCAGCAGTACGGCGCAACGGTTGCGCCAAGCCAGTACCAAGATGGGCGTCTCCGGCGACGAAGTGGCGGCGATCATCGACGGCTTTCATTTCATCCAGTTGCTGCGCTTGCGCTCGCAGCACCTCGAGACCGAGCACGACGCCCCCGACGACAACCGGGTCAACCCGGACTCCCTCAACGAACTCGATCGTCGCATCCTCAAAGAAGCCATTCGCCAGGCCCGCAAGCTGCAAACCCGCATCCGGCTCGACTATCAACTATGACGAACTGGCTCAGTCGTTTCCTGTCCTCGCGCGACAACGAAACTACGCTGTCGGACGAGGCCACGCTCGCCTTGCAGGGCTGGTTCGACCAGCCCGCCGCCGATAACGCCAGTGCCCATTTCGAGACGCGCTACGTCGTCGTCAATACCGAAGCCACCGGACTGAATCTCGAAAAGGATCGTTTGCTCGCCGTTGCCGCAATCGCGGTCGATGGCGGACTGCTCGACCCCCACGACAGCTACTATGGCCCCCTCACCCAGCAACCGGCTTCGACGCTTGCCGAATTGCTCGGCGTCACGGGCAAGGCGCCCTTGATCGTTTTCAATGCGGCCTTCAATCGCACGCTACTTGAACGTGCGATCAGCGAGCACCTGGGCATCGATTCGGAATGGCTGTGGATCGACCTTTACTTTTTGCTGCCGGCGCTGTTCCCCGAACGCATCGAACGTCCAGCCCGGCTCGCGGCCTGGATGGAAGACTTCGGGATCGAGACCTTCCAGCGTCATCACGCCCTGGGCGACGCTTGGGCGATTGCCCAGTTGTTTCTGGCAGCGCAGGCACGCGCGGCCGAATTGGGCGCACATACGCCACGCGCGTTGGCCGATATCGAGCGCGCCCATCGTCAATATCGAAACCGTATATGACGGTTCTCGCGCCCTGAACGAGCCGCTGTTCAAATCTTCAAATTCGCGGTTTACAAGCCCGATACGCATGCGTATATTGCGCCGAATGCAAATTCGCCCACTCCTCCTTGCTCTGACGCTTGCCCTTGCCGGTACCCAGTCCGTTCTCGCAGAGCCGCCAGCCGCACAGCAGGAGGAGAGGTCACTGAGCGGTCAGTCGACGCTTGGCGACTACAGCTCATCGGCCGAGCAGCTTGTGGATCAAGCGCTGGAGTATCTCGGCGTGCGCTATCGCTTCGGTGGTACTTCGCCCGAAACCGGACTTGATTGCAGCGGCCTCGTCTTGAACGTGTTTCGCAACGCCATTGGTTTCGATCTGCCGCGCACAGCAGCCGAAATGTCCAAAATGGGTGACAAGATCGGTCGTCAGGAACTGAAGCCCGGCGATCTCGTCTTCTTCAACACGATGCGCCGCACCTTCTCCCATGTTGGCATCTATCTGGGCGACGGCAAGTTCGTCCACGCGGCCTCCGGTGGCGGCAAGGTGCGGATCGAGGCCATCGCGGATACCTACTGGTCAAAGCGCTTCAACGGTGCGCGTCGTCTGGTCGACGAAGCCAGCGGCAGCACCCATTCGTTCCCGGCCATCCGCTGACCCCATCGGCTGATCTTTTTTCCGTCGCACACCCTCCGTGCGGACGGGCAACGTCGCTAACGACCGCACCTTTTTGCCGCGCTGCACGTCGCACATTTCTCCGCCATTCGCTGGCCGAGTGCCTTCTGCAGCGCACACGTCGAACGCCGGCAGCACACGAACATCACCCCTTCCCGGTTCGCGGCCTCGCGAAAGCGCTGCATCACGTTATGGCCGATGAAGTCGGTGAAGAGAATCACCACACCGATGCCTGCAGGCAACGCACCGCTGCGGCGTTGATGCGTCGTGTCGCGCCCACTCACATGCCCCGCAATCCGGATACCAAAGCCCGACAGAATGTCGGGAATGTTTCCAAGCCGATCCGCGCCAACCAGTAGTGCATCCATCGCATCCCTCCATTTGAGAATTATTCTCAATATTAAGACACGGAATGCGAACTGTTTGCAACTGCGAACTCTTCTCGTTATTATTCAGGCCTCGATCCACACCTATGGAAGGTCGCTGCACATGATGAAGAAGAAAGCCGCTGTCACCGCCCTGTTCGCTGCATTCGGCGTCGCCGCAACGACTGCGCAGGCGGCCGATACGGAGCTGAACATCTACTCCGCCCGCCATTACCAGACCGACGATGCGTTGTACGGCAACTTCACCAAGCAGACCGGGATCAAGGTCAATCGAATCGAGGCCAAGGAAGACGAGTTGCTGGAGCGCATCCGCAACGAAGGCGTCAACAGCCCCGCTGACGTGTTCGTCACAGTGGACGTGTCGCGTCTTGCACATGCCGATCAACTCGGCATTTTCGCCCCGGTCAAATCGGACGTCCTCGAACAGCGGATTCCCGACAATCTGCGCACCGAGCGCTGGTTCTCGTTCTCGAAGCGCGCCCGCATCATCGTGTACAACCCCGAGTTGGTGAAGGCTGAGCACGTCCAGACCTACGAGCAACTGGCCGACCCGACTCTGAAGGGCAAGGTCTGCACCCGCTCCGGCAGCCACCCCTACAACTTGTCGCTGGGTGCTGCGATGATCAAGCACAACGGCGCAGACGAAACCGTCAAATGGGCCAGCGGTGTCGTCGATAACTTCGCCCGCGCACCGAAGGGCGGGGACACCGACCAGATCAAGTCAGTCGCAGCCGGCGAATGCGGTGTCGCAATTGCCAACAGTTATTATCTGGCACGCTTGATGAACTCGACCAAGCCCGAAGACCAAGCCGTCGTGGATAAGATCAAGGCGGTGTGGCCGAACCAGCAAACCTGGGGTACGCACATCAACGTTTCCGGTGCAGGCATGCTCAAGAACGCGCCGAACAAGGCGGCGGCCGTCAAGTTCCTCGAATACCTGGCGTCGGACGAAGCCCAAGCCTACTTCGCCAACGGCAATAACGAGTGGCCGGTCGTCACGTCGGTCAAGGTCGCCAACCCCGCACTCGACAAGTTGGGGGACTTCAAGGCTGATTCCATGCAGATTGGTGAACTGGCAAATACGGTCGCTCAAGCGCAGAAGATTTACGATCGCGCCGGCTATCGCTGATAGGCCATCGCCGCAACTCATCCTGGCGCATTCAAGCAGCGGGCTCCGCATCGGAAGATGCGGGGCCTTTTCCTTTCAGACTAAGGCCGCCGCCTCGATCTTTGCCAACACCGCACGATTGCGCCCGCTGCGCTTGGCCTCGTAAAGCGCTTCGTCCGCGCGGCTGAACACCACATCGAAACCCGTGTCATCCGGACCGAGCATCGCAACGCCAATACTGACGGAAAAGGCCAGCGGTTCCGTGCCGATCAGTGCGGGACTCGCCGCTACCAGATCGCGTATCCGGTCGGCCGCACGCAAGGCCCCGGCGGCATCATCGACACACGGCAACAACACACCGAACTCTTCGCCCCCCAAACGGGCAAAGACGTCAACCTCGCGCAGGTGACGACTCACAAGCCCCGAGAAATGCCGCAACACCTCGTCGCCCGCAGCATGCCCACGCGTATCGTTGATGCGCTTGAAGTGGTCCAGATCCAGCAACAAGAGGGCCGCAACCGAGCCATGACGGCGCACCCGCCCCAACTCGCCGTTGACCATCTCGGTGAAGTGCCGCCGATTCCACAAACCCGTCAGCGGATCGCTGGTCGCGAGTTGAAGCAGGCTCTCCTCCATGAGTTTGCGTGACGAAATATCCTGATGCAGCCCTACCGCACGCACCGGCTTGCCCTCCGCATCGCGCTCGAGGACGCGCCCCGCGTCCTGCACCCACACCCAATGCCCATCACTGTGGCGCAAACGATACTCGGCCGTGTAGGACTCGGTCTCGCCGCGCAGATGCGGTTCGAGCGCGGCCTGAATGTCACCCCAGTCATCGGGATGAACCAGCGCTTCGAGCGTGGAAATATCCGGGGCAAGATCCTGCAACCGCCGCCCCAGCATGGAGGCCCAAAGCGGGCTGAACAACATCCTGCCGGTCGGGATGTCCCAGTCCCACACACTCAGAGAGGCGCCCTGCAGTGCCATCATCAGGCGCTGCTCACGCTCGGCAATCTGTTCGCGCACCCGACGGCGTTCGGTGAAATCACGGCTGATGCCGATCTCGCCGAGAAGCTCGCCGCTTTCACCGCGGAACGGAATCCGTAATGTGTCGAGCAAGCGCATGCTGCCGTCCGGGCCCTCCACCCACTCTTCATGACGTTCGAGCATGCTGACGACCGGGACGCCGCTACAATCGTATGCAGCTAGCATACCTGGACCGAACAGATCGGCGTCGGTCCGCCCCAGCAAGTCTTCTTCCCTGATGTCGTAGCATCGGCCAAAAGCCTTATTACAGCCCAGATATGCGCCGCGCGTATCCTTGAAAGCGATCAGATCCGGCACCGAATCGATCATCGCCCGCAGCATGGCGCGCTCATGTGCCAACGCCTCGTGCGGCTCACGTACGCCAGCTCGAAACACCGCCTTGTAGATCATCACTGACGCGACGAACTTATAGACGTGGCCGAGGACGTTGAACAGATCCGAAACCTCGACATACAAGGTGAAATACAACTCGGCCAAGGCCATCGCCCAGGCCGCGGAGGCCAGCCAGGCCAAAGCAGGTGAGCCCTCGCGAATTCCACGCCGGAACAACAGCAACGCAGAAAGGGCATAGGTTGTCGCCAACAGGTATTCGATGACGATCTTCAGCGGAGTAATGCCTTCGCCGGGAATGAACGTGCGCGGCAGCGTCGCTTGATGGAACAGCACCAGCCATGCCACCAACGCGGTGACACCGAGCGCAGCCAGCAAAACCAGACGAGCACGCGCTGCCGACCATCGTGTGTTCGGAAGGAAGGCCAGTACGAATAACCCCGTTGCCGCAAACACGCGCGCAGCCAGCCAGAACTCGACGGCCTTCTCCGGACCGCTCGAAGTCACGAACACCGGCATGCCGTCATAGGACAAGGCGTGGAAGAAATCCGTCAAGGCGACGGCGAGGAACACCGCCCCCAGCCACACGAACGGCCCCCCGTGGGGGGTGCGGCGCAGGTTCCAGCCAAGCGCAAACACCATCGCCGACACGGTGATCGAGAACACCTCGAGGGCGGTATGCAGCGCCAGGTAGTGCTCGGGCAACTCGAACACCGTCCCCGCCGGCAAAAAACTACCACCGACGAACAGCACACTCAGAACAATTGCCCACTGCACGGGCGCAAGCCGCAGCGCATCCGGCGCACTGCGGGACAGGGGAGCAGCAACCGACTTGGATTTCATGGCGTGCGAAGTCCTGGAGACGCCTGGCTGAACTGGAGCAAGGCGCAAAACCCCGTTTCGGGGAATATTCGTTGCGCGCGATTATCCCTGAAGCACACTCATAAAAGCAGATGGAATGACGGCATCGTGGGGCTCAAGCCACGATGCACGGCGACTTGCCGGTCTGAGGCAGAAGACCTCAGTCTGCTCGTCTGCCGGTCTTCAGAATCTGCTGCGAGATCAGGAACATCGGCAGCAAACCCACCGCCACGATAATCAAGGCCGCCGTCGACGCCTCGGCCAAGCGCTCATCTGCCGCCAAGGTATGCGCCTGCGTGGCCAGCGTATCGAAGTTGAAGGGGCGAATCACCAGTGTGGCGGGCAACTCCTTCATTACATCGACGAACACCAGCAAAGCGGCCGACAACAAACTGCCACGCAGAATCGGCACATGCACCCGACGCAAGGTCGCCCACTTGCCAAAGCCCAGGCTGCGGGAAGCATCGTCCATGCTGGGGGTGATCTTTCCGAGGCTAGACTCGACCGCATGCAGGGCCACGGCAAGAAAGCGCGCCAGATAGGCATACACCAGCGCGGCAATGCCGCCGGTCAGGATCAACCCTGGATTGACATCGAACACACTTTGCCACACCTGCGCCAACCAGGCATCGAGCCGCGTCACCGGAATCAGTACCCCCACCGCGATCACCGAACCTGGCACCGCATAACCCAGCCCGACAATGCGGTTCAGCGCTCGCGGCAGCGACGAGCGTGCAAGCCGTGCTGCATAGGCCAGCAACACCGCCAGCACGACGGCGAGCACTGCAGTCACCGCGGCGAGCACGAAGCTGTTGCGCGCCAGTTGCACAAAGCGCGGACCAAACTGGGCATCACCATCGACGAAAGCCATCTGCAACAACAAGCCCGCTGGCAACAGAAAACCCAGCAGCAAGGGCATGAAGCAGGCGAAGGACGCCAGCAAGCCCAGCCCGAGCGGCAAACGCTTGCGCACCGGCGCGCCCTGCTGACGCGAGGTGTTGTTGAAACGCGCACGCCCGCGACTTGCGTACTCGAGACTCAGGACAATGACGACAAACGCCAGCAGCGCTGCGGCGAGCTGAGCAGCCGCAATGCGATCTCCCAGGGAAAACCACGCACGGTAAATTCCGGTGGTAAAGGTCTGCACGCCAAAATAGGACACGGTGCCGAAATCGGCCAAGGTTTCCATCAATGCCAACGCCGTGCCGGCCACCACAGCCGGACGCGCCAGTGGCAGCGACACACGCAGAAAGCAGCGCCAAGGCCCGAGCCCGAGCGAGCGTCCCGCTTCGAGCATGCCGCCAGCACGCTCGAGAAAAGCGGTGCGCACCAGCATGTAGGCGTAGGGATAGAGCACGAACATGAACATCGTCACCGCGCCCCCCACCGTGCGCACATCTGGAAACCAATAGTCCCCGGCACGCCAGCCGAACAGCGCGCGCAAACCACCCTGCACCGGCCCCACGAATTGCAGGAAGTCCGTGTAAACGTAGGCCATCACATAGGCCGGCATCGCCATCGGCAACACCAGGGCCCATTCGTAAAAGCGCCGCCCGGGAAAGTCCAGCATCGTCGTCAGCCAGGCCGTGGTAATGCCAATCGACGCCACGCCAAGCCCGACGCCCATACACAACACCACCGTGTTGAAGACGAACTCACCCAGCACCGTCTCACTGAGGTGCGCCCACGTCTCGCCAGTCCCTCCAGCAAAGACGTTTGAAAACACCGAAAGCACCGGCGCAGCGATCAGCGCGGCGATCAGCACCGCAATCACGGTCAGTGAAGACCCGCGCAGGCCCGTGGTGGCCTGCCCCCCCTTGAATTCCATTCGGCGTCCGTTGTGTTCGCGTCGTTAGCGGGCCCGGCGTGTCGCCGTCTGGCTCCGTGTTGAGGCGGGAATTATAATTGATCGCATTTGGAACGCCGCGATGCAATAATCCAGTCCATCACCGGCCCATTGCCCGCCATGTCCCATCTTCAGCTCATCGACATCGATCTCGCCTTTGGCACCCACCAGATCGTCCAGAAACTGTCGTTCAGCCTGGAAAAAGGCCAGATCGGCTGTCTGCTCGGGCCTTCGGGCTGCGGCAAGACCACCGTGCTGCGCTGCATTGCCGGCTTCGAGCGTGTCGCTGCAGGTGAGATCCGCCTGGGCGGAGAGGTGGTCAGTACGATCCGCGACCATCTCGCCCCCGAGCGCCGACGCATTGGCATGGTGTTCCAGGACTATGCGCTGTTCCCCCACTTGTCGGTCGCAGACAACATCGCCTTCGGCCTGCGCAAGGAGGACAGCGCGGCGCGCAATGCCCGTGTCACCGCATTGCTGAAACTGGTCGGCCTCAGCGACCAGGGCCGCAAGTATCCACATGAAATGTCTGGCGGCCAGCAGCAGCGTGTTGCATTGGCACGCGCGCTGGCCCCCCGTCCCAGTTTGTTGCTGCTGGACGAGCCCTTCTCCAACCTCGACGTCGAGCTGCGCGAACGCCTGTCGCACGAAGTGCGCGACATCATCAAGGCCGCCGAAACCACGGCGATTCTCGTCACCCATGACCAGCACGAGGCCTTCGCGGTCGCTGACGAGATCGGCATCATGCATCAGGGCCGCATTCAGCAATGGGATACCCCCTACAACCTTTACCACGAACCGGCCAACCGCTTCGTCGCTGACTTCATCGGTCAAGGTGTGTTCATCGAAGGACACATGCTGGATGAACGTCGGGTACAGATCGAACTTGGCATTCTCGACAGCCACAGCCCGCTGGTCTGCGGCGAAAACAGTCGAACCTGCCGCCTCGACCGTTCGGTCGACGTGTTGTTGCGCCCGGACGACGTGGTCCATGACGACGCCAGTCCGCTCAAGGCCGAAGTGCTGCATAAAGCCTTTCGTGGCGCGGACATCCTCTACACCTTACGCCTGTCGAGCGGCGCCCGAGTGCTATCGCTGGTTCCAAGTCATCACAACCATGCCATCGGCGAGCGCATCGGCATCCGGCTCGACGCCGACCATGTGATCACCTTCCAGGACGAACCCGAAACTGCCGCATCCATCTGATCCCGCATGATTCCCTGGCTGGAAGACACACCCGGTTTCCCACCGGTCGATCACGCCCTGACCGAACCCAACGGCTTGCTCGCTGCGGGTGGCGCACTCAGCCCAGACTGGTTGTTGACCGCCTACAGGCAGGGCATTTTCCCGTGGTTCAACCCCGGTGAGCCCATCCTGTGGTGGAGTCCGAATCCTCGCCTCGTACTCGCCCCCGCTGACACCCACATCAGCCACTCCTTGCGCAAGACCCTGCGACGGCGACATTTTGAAGTGCGCTTCGACACCGCCTTCGACACCGTCATCGACGCCTGCGCCGCACCTCGCGGCGCGAAGCCCGGCACTTGGATCACCCCCGGGATTCGCGCCGCGTATCGACGCATGCACGAACTGGGTTATGCCCACAGTGTCGAAAGCTGGCGTGAGAGTCAATTGGTGGGCGGGCTGTACGGCATGGCACTTGGACAGGTGTTTTTTGGCGAGTCGATGTTCTCGATCGAATCGAATGCGTCGAAAGTCGCACTGGCCCACCTTGCCCGTTTTCTACAGACGCAGGGCTATGTCATGATCGATTGCCAGATGACGACTTCACACCTGCTGTCGATGGGCGCCCACGAAATCTCGCGTTCGCAGTTTTGCGCGACACTGGCACGACACACGACCACGGGTGCAGGCCCCGGCCGATGGCCGGCAGATGCGACACACGACATTCACTGGGTCTAGCAGACAGCCCAGCTTCGCAGGCGGAAAACGATGCAGCAGGATTATCCCTACGCACTCATCCAGTTTTACGCGACAGCGCCGTATGCCTGCTCCTATCTTGCCGGACGCAGCGCGCGATCACAGGTCGCGACACCGGGACACCTGATCGACACGCAGGTCTACGGAGAACTGGTGCGGCGCGGCTTTCGCCGCAGCGGCGTCTTCACCTATCGCCCGTATTGCGATACCTGCAGCGCCTGCGTACCGGTGCGGATTGCAGTGCAGGATTTTCGTCCCAGCCGCAGCCAGCGACGTGCGTGGTCACGCCACGCCAACCTGAATGTCGTCGAGCGCCCATTGGCCTTCATCGAAGACCACTATGGCCTTTACCAGCGTTATCAGGCCGCGCGCCATTCAGGCGGCGGCATGGATCTCGACAACCGCGAGCAGTACACCCACTTTTTGCTGCAAAGCCATGTCGATACCCGCCTGATCGAGTTTCGCGATGACGATGCATTGCGCATGGTGAGTGTCATCGACCGACTGGAAGATGGTCTGTCCAGTGTTTACACCTTCTACGATCCCGACATTGCGCAAGGGGCTTTGGGCACCTTCGGCATCCTGTGGCAGATCGATGCGTGTCGCCGGATGGGACTGCCCTACGTGTATTTGGGCTATTGGATCGGAGAGAGCCCGAAGATGGCTTACAAGTCACGTTTTCGCCCCATTCAGGCCCTCCGCGACGGACGCTGGCAAACACTCGAGCTACACAGCGACGTCAACGCCTCGTCCGACTCGCACCCCGGCGCCATCGCCTGACGTCGAGCGAATCGCTACAATCCGGCGATGCTCTACGACATCGCCCGCCCTCTGCTGTTTTCGCTCGATCCGGAAACCGCACACGAATTCGCCCTGCATTCCCTGCACCTTGCTGGCCGCATGCTGCCTGCCGGCCAACCCGAGCCGGCCGAGCCGGTCGAGGTCATGGGTTTACGCTTCCCCAATCGCATCGGCCTGGCCGCTGGCCTCGATAAAAATGGCGAAGCCATCGATGGCCTGGCCCGCATGGGCTTCGGCTTCATCGAGATCGGCACCATCACGCCCCGCCCGCAGCCCGGCAATCCGCGCCCCCGCATGTTCCGCCTGCCCGAAGTACGCGGCATCATCAACCGCATGGGCTTCAACAACCACGGCATGGATGTGCTCATCGCCAACGTCAAGGCTGCCAAGTTCCGCGGCATCCTCGGCATCAACATCGGCAAGAATTTCGACACCCCGATCGAAAACGCGGCCGACGACTATCTGGCCTGCCTCGACAAGGTCTATGCCCTGGCAAGCTATGTCACGGTCAATATCTCGTCGCCCAATACCAAGAACCTGCGCCAGTTGCAGGGTGAGTCAGAACTCGACGATCTGCTGGGCCGCCTGAAGACCGCACAAACGCGTCTCGCCGACACGCATGGCCGATACGTGCCGCTGACGCTGAAGATCGCACCCGATCTCGACGAAGCCCAAGTCATCAACATCGCGGATGCCTTGCGTCGCCACCGCATCGACGGCGTCATCGCCACCAACACCACCATCGCGCGCGACAAGGTGCAGGGCATCCGCTTCGGTGACCAGCAAGGCGGGTTGTCCGGTGCGCCCGTGTTCGAGGCCTCGACAGCCGTCGTCCGCCAGCTGAGCAAGGCGCTCGCCAACGAGCTGCCCATCATCGCCGCTGGCGGCGTGCTCGACGGCAGCGGTGCTTGCGCCAAACTCGATGCCGGGGCGAAGCTGGTCCAGATCTACAGTGGCCTGATCTACCGCGGCCCCGCGCTTGTGCGCGAATGCGTACGCGCAACACGTCGTTGGCCCCCTGCGTCAAATTGAGGAAAACACGCTACGGCAAGGCCGCCCGAATCGTTAGAATCCCGTTGTCGTTTCCCTTCATCGCTCCTGGAGATCACGCATGAGCCAACGTCGTCAGTTCCTCCTGTCCAGCGCCGCACTCGCGGTAGCCGCCAGCCTGCCGCTTTCCGCCTTCGCCCAGGAGCCCGCCAAGCTCGGTTTCGTCTACGTCAGCCCGATCGGCGACGCCGGCTGGACCTTCCAGCACGACGAGGGGCGCAAGGAAATGGAAAAGGCCCTCGGCAACAAGGTGCAGAGCCGCTACGTCGAAAGCGTGGCCGAAGGTGCCGATGCCGAGCGTGTCATTCGCGAATTCGCCGCCAGTGGCAGCAAGATCGTGTTCGCCACCAGCTTTGGCTACATGAACTACGTCGAACGTGTGGCCAAGCAGTTCCCCAACGTCACCTTCCTGCATGCGACCGGCTACAAATCGGGCAAGAACTTCGCCAACTACAATGCCCGCTTCTACGAAGGCCGCTACATCAACGGCGTGATGGCGGGCAAGATGACCAAGTCCAACGTGCTTGGCTACGTCGGCGCCTTTCCGATTCCTGAAGTGCTGCAGGGCATCAACGCTTTCACGATGGGTGCACGCAGCGTTAACCCTAACGTCGAGGTTCGCGTCATCTGGGTGAATAGCTGGTACGACCCGGGTAAGGAGCGCGAGGCAGCGATGACCCTGATCTCGCAAGGGGCCGACATGCTGACGCACCACACCGACTCCACCGCCACCGTCCAGTCAGCCGAGGAAAAGGGCGTACACGCCTTCGCCTATCACTCCGACATGTCGAAGTACGGCCCCAAGGCGCAACTCACTGCCACCACGCACCACTGGGGCGAGTTCTATACCAAGACGGTCAACGACGTGCTGGCAGGCACCTGGAAACCCACCAGCGTGTGGGGCGGCTTCAAGGACGGCATGATCCGCCTGGCACCGTTCAACGCTGCCGTGCCGGCCGACGTGCAGGCTGCCGCGAAAGACTTGGAAAGCCGCATGAAAGCAGGCAGTTTCCATCCTTTCACCGGTCCGGTGCTGGACCAAGGCGGCAAAGAGCGCCTGGCTGCCGGCGCGGTGATGGACGACGCAACGCTCGGCAAAATGGATTATTTCGTTCAAGGCGTGTCCTCCCGTCTGCCGACGGCCAAGTAATCCGGACACCGCCCACGACAAAAAGCCCACGCTGTTTTACGGCGTGGGCTTTTTTATGCGCAGCGCCAAGTGCTCAGACGCCGTGCTTCTCGGTCACCATCTCATTGATCAGACGCAACACTTCACGGCTCGCGGACTCTGCAGAACTCAAGGCGGCGACCAACTCCTCTCGAACCGCATCTGCGTTTGCACCGCCTTGCGTGATGATGTCCAGCGCCTTGTGCACAGAACCATGTACCGTCTGATGAGGGCGTTCAAGGGCGGCGTATGCGCGGGTGGCACCGAACTGCGCCTTGCCCGGCCCGGTGTAATACCAGTTGCCGAGGCGGCAATCCCGGTGCTGGACAGCCACCAGTTTCGATTCAGTGCCTTCACCCTTGGCCTCGACCGCCACATAGGCATTCTGCATGTACAGGATGTGGTCCATCTTGATCAACGAGGCAAAGGACATATCCTTCGCGCGGTTCAACTGCACGATCGTCTCTTCGGATGAACGCGCCACACTGGCGAACTGCTCGCGGAAGGCGGCGACTTCGCCGCTGACTTGCGAACTCTGTTCACCCACGGCAGCGGTCTGCTCCACCATGGTTGCAACGCGCTGCCGGAAGCCGCCGATCAAGGCGCTGATTTCACCCGTGGCCGCCTTGGTACGCTCGGCAAGTTTGCGGACTTCGTCAGCCACAACCGCGAACCCGCGCCCCACCTCGCCCGCTCGAGCCGCCTCGATGGCCGCGTTCAGCGCAAGCAGATTGGTCTGGTCGGTAATCTCGGAAATGATGTGCACCGCACGATCGATCGAGCTGCTGGCGTCGCCCAGTTCGTTGGCCGCGCCCGTCATGTCCTGCATGCGATGATTGATTCGCTCCAGCGAATCACCGATTCGGACTACGTCTTCGCTCGAACGGCTCGCGCCCTCGCGATTGTCTTCAGCAATCTTGAGCACCGAATCCATCTCGCCGGCGATCTTGATCAGGTCCGTCTGATTCCCTTTCAGATTGCCCAGCAGATGTCCCGTGTTCAACGCATGCATCTGCGAACTCAGCCGATTGCTGACAACGTAGCGGGCGTTGTCCTCCATCGCGACGATGGCCCGATTGACGTTGTTCAAAGACTGGGCGAACTGGCCCGGCAGGCCCTTCACCAACGCATGCCGGTAATACTTGCCCTGCGACACCATGTCGAAGCAAGTGCTGATTTCCTTGAAGTAAGACTCGACGATGTCGAGGAACTCGTTCAGTTCCCACGCAACCTTGCCGACCTCGCCCAGACCTTTGGTGTTCGTAACCCGGTAATGGAGGTTGCCGCTACGACACGCCAGGATGACTTCCTCCATGCGGTTCAGGGTTTTCAGCGGACGCTGGAAACGGCTCCAGGCATAAATGCCAAAAACCAGCGCCAGAAGGGGCACCCCCAGCGCAGGCACGGTGGGGCCTTGTACCATCAAATCCCAGGCAGACAGGCTGACGGTCAATAGCACGAACACGATGCAGAGAATCAGGAACTGCCGGTCGAGAAAAGGCGTTGCCTTGCTACGCGGAGTCTGTGTTTTCAGGGGCATGATTGGCTCCGTTTTCACCCAAGGCAGTTCTCGAGCACGAACTGCTCGTAGTTGGTGTTCTTGTCGGCAAGCAGCTTGCGCAACCAGGCGAGCGAAGCGTCCGGCGCGGTGGCCGCGCCCGCCTCACGCTCGATACGCAGCATCTGTTGATACAAATCGGATGCAATCCGGATCGCCTCGCTGGATACGCTGCGTCGCACCGAGAAATAACCGACGACTTCACCATTCGGCAAGCGATCGAGCGTGACATTGGCGAGCACCCAATAAAAATGGCCGTCTGAGGTCAGGTTTTTCACGACACCAAAAAATTCCTGCTCGGCCTTGAGCGTTTCCCACATCAATCGATAGACGCCACGCGGCATGTCTGGATGGCGAATCACGTTGTGCTGTTTGCCCAGCACCTCGGACTCGGCGTAGTTCGAAATCCGCATAAAGGTGCGGTTGACGTAGGTGATGCGGCCAGTCAGGTCGGTCTTGGACACGATGAGATCGCTGTCCTGCAGCCTTACTTCCTGCTGTGTTGGCGAAACGCGGGGTTTCACGTTGGGTTTCTCCAGTAACGGGTACGGGCGGCACACGGTCGGTCGCGCTTGATAGCCTTATCGGCCCCACCGCCCAAAACTTCAGTCATCGAAAACACGGTCGGCTCATTCGTTCGCAGGGCGCAATGGCGGGCCATCCGCAGTCGACTCGTCATCGGCGGGAACACCATTGAACAGGCAGCCCGCCAGCGCGGTGGCGATGCCATCTGCCATCGCGGCAATGCGCACGGGATCTCGCAACAGAATTTCTTCGTCGCGGTGCTTGATCACGCCGGCCTCGAAAAGAATCGCCGGCATCGGTGCGTGGCGCAAGACCGCGAGGCCGTCATAGTAATGCACGGCATGCAGCTGATCGGCGTAGGCGCGACGGCGGCCATTCTTGTGTGTCGGCGCGAAACCCATACGCTGCAGCCGCGCACCGATGACGCGTGCACACAGAATGCTGCGTGCGGTGTCCGGATTGTCACGTGAAACGAACAAGGAATGTCCGGAAAAATCGTCGTTGTAGTCGAGGCGGCGACCTTGCCATTCCCAAGGTTGGAGTTCGAAGGCATTGACCGAATCGTGGTGGATCGACAGCAGCAAATCCGCGCCCGCTGCGGCCTGCGGCCGAGCCTGAAGGCTGGGAATGGTGCCATCGTCATTGATCAATCGCACCGCAAATCCGCGTGCCTGCAAGGCAACGACGACCTCCCGCCCCAGTTCGAGATTGAACGCGAACTCACCCCGACCGCGCGCGCTCGTCGCCCCCGGGGCCCGGAGCGTATGGCCAATATCGACCGCCACCTCGATCTGCGGCGTGGCCAGCGCGCTTTGCGTCATCAGCACAAGCCCCACTGCGCGCATCGCCCGACACGCCCACCGCATCACCACCTCTGCCGTCGTCATGCTCGCCTCCACGCTCAAACCCAGCCCCTGCGGGACCTTGCAGGCAACCGATCAATCTTGATGCAAATCATGGAGGCGGATCCCCCCCCTCCCTAACATGCGCTCACCACCGGCCTTGCCGTGGGATGTAGGACCCCTCAGTTGTACCCCTGACCACTGACACCAAACCTGAAAACGAGACCAATGATGAGGAGTGCGCGATGAGCGGCATTTTCACCAAATCAATGGCGCGGAACATCTTCTACGGGGGAACGGTTTTTTTCTTCCTCCTGTTCCTGGCGCTGACCTTCGACACCGAACGCGAACTGCCATCGCGGGACAACTCGGCCAACCTGACGCCCCAAGTCATTGCCGGCAAGCACATCTGGGAAACGCGCAACTGTATCGGTTGCCACACCCTGCTGGGTGAAGGCGCCTATTTCGCTCCGGAACTTGGCAACGTCTACACCCGCCGCGGACCGGAATTCATCAAGGCGTGGATGCAGAGCCAGCCAACCGGCGCACCGGGCCGCCGGCAGATGCCCCAGTTCCACCTCAGCGACGAAGAACTGGAGCAACTGGTGGCTTTCCTGAAGTACAGCTCCGAGATCAACACGGCCAACTGGCCGCCGAACATCGAAGGCTGAGACCGGCGAACCGACAAGGGGATCATCCATGCAATACAAGTCACAAGCGGTCGCCATGCCCTACTTCATCGCGGCGATCGGTCTTTTCGTAGGGCAAATCATCTTCGGCCTGATCATGGGCATGCAGTACGTGGTCGGCGATTTCCTGTTCCCGGAAATCCCGTTCAACGTGGCGCGCATGGTCCATACCAACCTGCTCATCGTGTGGCTGCTGTTCGGCTTCATGGGCGCGGCGTACTACATGGTTCCGGAGGAAGCGGAAACCGAACTCTTCAGCCCCAAGCTGGCGCTGGCGATGTTCTGGATCTTCCTCGTCGCCGGGGCGGCCACCATTCTGGGCTATCTGCTGGTGCCGTATGCCACGCTGGCCGAGATGACGGGCAACAATATCCTCGCCACCATGGGGCGTGAGTTCCTCGAACAGCCGCTCATCACCAAGATCGGTATCGTCATCGTCGCACTCGCCTTCCTGTTCAACATCACCATGACCAGCCTGAAGGGTCGCAAGACCGCCATCAGCATGGTGCTGCTGCTCGGTCTGTGGGGTCTGGCGATCTTCTTCCTGTTCTCCTTCTACAACCCGGCCAACCTTGTCCGCGACAAGTTCTACTGGTGGTGGGTGGTGCACCTTTGGGTGGAAGGTGTGTGGGAACTGATTCTTGGCGCGCTGCTGGCTTTCGTGCTGATCAAGGTGACGGGTGTCGACCGCGAAGTGATCGAGAAATGGCTGTACGTGATCATCACCCTGGCTCTGGTCACCGGCATCATCGGTACCGGCCACCACTACTACTGGATCGGTGCACCGGAATACTGGCAGTGGTGGGGTTCCATCTTCTCCGCGCTGGAGCCGCTGCCCTTCTTCGCCATGACCGTCTTCGCCTTCAACATGGTCAACCGTCGTCGTCGTGAGCATCCGAACAAGGCCGCCGTGCTGTGGGCCCTGGGTACCGGTGTGATGGCCTTCCTGGGTGCAGGCGTGTGGGGCTTCCTGCACACCCTGGCCCCGGTGAACTACTACACCCACGGTTCGCAGATCACCGCTGCCCACGGTCACATGGCCTTCTACGGTGCCTACGTCATGGTCGTGCTCACCATCATCAGCTACGCCATGCCGATCCTGCGCGGCCGTGCTGCCAACTCCAACAAGTCGCAAGTGCTGGAAATGTGGAGCTTCTGGCTGATGACGATCGCGATGGTCTTCATCACCCTGTTCCTCACCGCCGCCGGCATCCTGCAAGTCTGGCTGCAGCGCGTGTCCGACACGCCGATGTCCTTCATGATGACCCAGGACCAAGTCTCCCTGTTCTACTGGATGCGTGAATGGGCCGGTGTGATGTTCTTCGTCGGCTTGCTGGTGTATGTGATCAGCTTCTTCGTCAAGGGTGAAACCCAGCCTTCCAAGGCATGACGACAACCGGTGTCTCTCCGCAGTAACTCCTGGGCGACCGGGGGAAGGGGTTGGGGCGGCTTAGGCCGCCCCTTTTTTCGTGCACCGCACAGACCGACGTGCATGAGCCGTTAGAATCCCGTTTCCCTGCGATCCTCCCAGCCCGAATCCGCCGTGTCTCGCCCCAGCCAGTCCGCCCTGCCCCGCCCCTTCCGCATCGCCATCAACGGCTACGGCCGCATCGGCCGCTGTTATCTGCGCGCACTGCACGAAGCCGGATTGGCTTCGCGGTTGCAGGTCGTCGCCATCAACGAACCGGCAGACTTGGCGAGCATCGCCTACCTGACCCGCTTCGACTCGACGCATGGTCGCTTTCCCGGCGAGGTTTCCCCCGGCGATGGCAGCTTGCTCATCGATGGTCAGGCCATTGCCATCTCGCATGCCACGACGCCCGAAGCCGTCGACTGGGCCAGTCATGACATCGACCTCGTCGTCGAATGCTCCGGCCAGTACGGCAGTCGCGCCGAACTCGAGCGCTTCCTGCTGGCAGGCTGTCCGCGCTTGCTGCTGTCCCACCCTGGCAATAGCGCCGAGGACGTCGATGCCACCATCGTGCACGGCATCAACGACGCCAGCCTTCACGCCGACGCCAGCCTGGTCTCGAACGCATCCTGCACGACCAATGCCGTCGTCCCGGTGCTGTCACTGCTGCATCGCGAACTCGGCGTGGAAAACGCGCTGCTCACCACGCTGCATTCGGCAATGAACGATCAGCCGCTGATCGACGGCTACCACCACACCGACCTGCGCCGCACGCGGTCGGCGATGCAGTCGATCATCCCGGTGTCGACCGGCCTTGCACGCGGCGTCGAGCGCTTGCTGCCCGAGTTGGCCGGCAAGGTCCAGGCCAAGGCCATCCGCGTGCCGACGCACAATGTCTCCGCCATCGACATGGTGCTGCAGCTCGCCTGCGACACCGACGAAATGCATCTCAACGCGCTGCTGCGCACGGCCAGCCAAGGCACCTATCGGGGACTCATCGCCTGGTCAGACGATCCGCACGCATCGATCGACTTCAATCATGATCCGCATTCGGCCATCGTCGACGGCGGTCAGACGCGCATGATCGGGCCGCGACTGGTCAATCTGGTGGTGTGGTTCGACAACGAGTGGGGTTTTGCCAGCCGCATGGTGGATGTGACGCGAC